>CXWL01000458.1_pt1 | contig 389224 bp, 409 predicted proteins | sample 590931 | NCBI WGS metagenome assembly CXWL01 (sample SAMEA3498368, study PRJEB10139) | groundwater metagenome | biome: water well; material: biofilm material | place: Germany | collected 2015-04-27 | reverse complement strand
CCAGGAACTATCCTGTAATTTTATTTCTTTAATTATTAGTGACATTTCCATACCTGAAAAACAGGAAAAAATATTACTTTCATATAAACCACACATGCTTGTCATTTCCAAGTTTGACAATGGGTGAAGCTTATTATCTCTTGATTATCAGGTTTGATAATGCAAAATTGCGATACCCTTGCGCCATCTTTACGCAAATACATACAAGAAAATCTGGGTAAAACAACACTAGACAAAATCGAGCAGAGATTAATTGAAAGACACGGATTAGGTTTAGGTCAGGCAATCAAAGAATTCTCCAAACTTGATGATGTGCTAAAAGAAATTTTTGGCGCAGGAGCTGCAGAATTAGAATCAAGATTCATGCAAAATAATATTATTGTACCAACAAAAAATGTGGAGAACTGGGTTGCACTCAAAGAATTACTGGTATCCTCCATACGAAAATCAATTGAAGACAATCTAGGCAAAACAACGCTAAACAAAATAGAATCACGACTAGTGGAGCGACATAATCTCAATGTATCCCAGTCAATTGAAGAGTTTACAAAGTTTGATAGTGTGTTGAGGGAATTTTTCGGATCTGGTGCAAAGGGGCTGGAATCAAGATTCATGCAAAATATAATCAAAGAAGAATCATTGAAAAAAGGATTTGGCAACTTGACTGTTCAAGAACAAGAATTGGCGCAAGAATTCTTGAAACCATTTGCAGAAAAGGACAAAAAAGTACTATTAGAGTCATTCCTGGTCAAACAAATAGCATAGTTGTTATTTTTTCACAAGATTAGAATGATATGAATGTTGGACATGAATTCTGTTGGCCTTTTACTCTTGATGGATAAAGTAAAAGTTCAAAATTATGAATTTTCATAATTAGGATCTTTTTGGTTACTTCCATTCATCATTTATCCTAGTTATTCTAGAAATCATTCAGAAAAATTAGCATCGATTTTTGTCTACCTCACTTAATTGAGTAAATTAGTGAAATCTTCACATCGTGAAGGTTATGTCTACTCATGATTCGACATCATCAATTTAATCTACTATTCCACCCCCAAATGTGTATATCTTATCTTGGTACTTGATGTAATTGGTGGAAGAATCATCCAAGTTTCTCTTAAACTGCTCATCGTGAATTTTCTTAAGCCAATCTGAAATGGCCCTGTGATCAGATTCTAAAGAAGTGATACGCGTATCCTTTACGAGAATATTTTTATCATATTCATATGGATGGTATTTTCCGATTTGATCCCACATGACATCAATTAGCTTCCTTACAGTTGGATGAATGTTGTTGTCTGTAATATCCAGAATTGGTACAGGGGGCCAAGGTTTTCTGCTCTCTTGTATCTTCCAATATTCCTGCTCTGAGATATTGTCAAAATCAATCCAAGAACTATTAGCTTTACTAACAACTCTTAAAATTTTTTCTTGGGGAGATTTTGTTGAAGGTTGTTCTACTATTGTTAGATAAAGCGGTTTTTCAATTACTGATCCACTTTCATCGATTGAAACTATGGACAATTCATATTTTCCAGCCTCCGAATCCGAATCTGCTGTAAGATATACTACGTAATATCCTTCTTCAAGTAATAACTCTGCCGTAATACCATTTGGTAAAATTTCATGTCCAGAACTTGCAAATGTTTTGGCGTTATCTGCTGATTTTTCAACTATGCCGATTTTTGAATTTTTTGGCATTTCATCAAAATCTTGCACCCAATCACCATCAGAATATTCGGTTACTGCGTATGAGAAAAGATGAACACGTACAGTAGAGTCTTTTTTTATTATTGCGCTAGTCAGTTGTGGTTGTGCATAGAATTTTCCTGATTGCAAATTAGCGTCATCATGTTTTGATGTGTTGTTATCGATAAGATCCTCTGGATGCTGACTGCAAACCCAAGGAGAGTTTTCACATTGTCTGTTGTAATATTCGATTGAATCTATCCAACCTCGTTCAATCAGTTTTGGAATTGTTTCGGGTTTAACACACGCAGGAGAGCCATCATACTTTGTGACAAGAACCAAAGATTCTTTGCATTTTATTTCTTCAATTGAAATTCCAGACTTGAATTGTTTTAGTGGAGATAGCAGTTTTTTATAAAAGACCTCATTGTAACATGAATTGTTTTCATCAAATTGTATTGGGCTGTAAAGTTGCCACGAACCTGTTAGAATTACAGCATATAGAATTTCCAGATTGGTGTTACCGTCAATTGGTATCCTATAATGTGAATAACAAGGATCTTCAACTACATCATAGCCAATTTCAAAACCGTCTGACAATATAATTGGTCGTTCATCATAAGCCCAAAATCCAATATAACTTGCAGGGTGTGGAAGATTTTTTGGTATTTTGAGATCAAGAGTACCTGTGGAATTTTGTTTTAATTGTATATCAAGCCCTGAAAAGTCAAAAGGCTCATCAGATTGTATTGTTATTGACTGAACTATTTCAGGACTGGTTTCTATCTTGAAAATTTTATCCCCCGTGGATGGAACAGAGTCATCAAATCCTGGAACTAAAAGTATCATCCATGATAAAACTATGAAAATAAATTCCATATCTAATATCTGTGCTGTACTTTATTCATAAAGTGTTCTGATCTTTTGTATATGAGTAAAACAATATCATTTATCTTCAAACGCTAATAACTCCTTAATAAGATTCAAGCCAGCATCTAACTTTTGATTTGTGTAAAGTGATATTTTGTAGCCATTATGATAAAAGACAAATGTATAATCATCATGAATATTGTTTACATAATTTACTTTATTTGGGTAAGCAACCACGGGCATCTCATCCAAGTCCAGAATCTGACTGTTAGTCATTGTCATCTCTTCATCTGCAAGAAGTTCTTTAGATTTGGTACAGTTGCAGTATTCATAGGATAGGGATATGTATGACTGATTCAAATCAGGATCAACATATTCAGCAATATTTTTTCGCATTCCAATACTTGAAATGTTGTCAAGATTGTGACCAGTTGAAAGATGTTCAGGCACTCCAAATTTTTCCATTGCATCTCTGATTTGTTTTTCTTTGGTGACAATCAATTCGTTTGTAGATTTTATTTCTTGCTCTGAAATATTTCTACCAATCCCTATTATGCCATTTCTGTTTTCTATCCAGACTGGTGTTTCTGCATACAGGAATCCATCTTCATCTACGGAAATCACAAGATACGGCAATGCCAGGTTTTTAGATATTAGGATTGGATTTCCACCAATGAAAATGGCATGCCCTGATACTGGTTCGTACATGTTTCCACCACATGGATCTTCAATTCTTTTACGTCCTTCTTCTGGCCAATATTTTATCAAACAATGTGATGAAGGGTCAATTGCACTGTATGCCCTAAAAGCTGAAGCATCACTAGCAGTTCCCCCGAGATAGTCTGGAAGTCGAATCAATAAAAATCGCTCAAAGGGATCACGATTTTTGAATCTGTCTGGATCGGGATAATTGAACCAAAACATGCTGTTTGGCTTTATCTCAGAGATTTTGATTAGGCCGTTGGGGTTGGACAATACCAAACCTTGTTGATCAACAATGTGAATCACCTGACGTTGTGGTGGAACCTTGGTAGAATAGATTCCAAAAACAGACAAAATTACGATTACTATTATGATACAGCCAATTACAAGCAGGACATTTTGTGGAATTGATTTCATTTTCAATCAGTTTTTTAATGTCTCGCAAGTATTAGCAGTATCTTCTCCTATGAAGTAATCAGTGTAGCCATCATAGTATACTATTTGATAATCTACAAAGGATGGAATTTTTGAAATTATTTCTTTTTCTTCAGGTGAATTCTTAAAGATCCAATTTAGATCTATTATAATTTTATTTTTTTCTAATTTTATATTGCAAACATGATAATGTGTTTGTTCTATATTGTATTTGATTTCTTTAAACTGTATTTCTTGCAGTAACGGTTTTACCCAAAAATTTTTCTGGGTTATTTCATTTTCAAACTCTACAAATAATGTGTAAAATCCTTCTTTATCAATAATTGGTGCTACAAAGTAAATATTATCGCCTATCTTCCATTCCTTTTTAATGCGCTCTTTTTTCAGGTCTAAATCATTCAAGGATGCAATATCGCTATTTTTCCAAATATTCTCGTGATTACCATCTTCGATTCTCAGTTGTGGATATTCATAATAATGTCCTATTCCGTCAAACTTTACTATGAATTCAATTTTCTGTCCAACACTGTATGTTTCGTTCAATCCATGTACTGTGAGTGAATGTTCAACCGATTTTTTATTGGTATCTTTTTCAGACATTCCAATTGATGAATAAGGGTTATCTTGCTCAACCACTATGGAATTTCCAAGATCTAAATGTAATCTCTTGTGAGTATCTGGATAATTTTTGCCGTCAACGCTTACAGAGCCAGCTACCTCTAATCGAATGTTGACAATATCGCCAACTTGCCAAGGAACGTTCTTTGAAAGATACACAATCTGGTTCCTTGGATCATTTTCTGGTCCTACAAAAAGCTGCAATTCATCATTTCTAATGCAAGCAAGTCCCTTGCAGATATTATATCCCGTAACAAATCCTGGCATTTCTGAATGTATGTGCATCAGATAGATGCTGGTATCGCAAGGCTCTATTCGACACATTATTCTATCATCAAACCCATGGACAATTCTTGCAGAAATTCCAAAATCATTTACGGTTGTAGATGGTGTCAAATCATAGAAAATCACAAGATAACCTGCAGCTCCTACGACAAACGCAATGATGCCAATTATCAAAAGTCTAGTTTTCATTTTCTAACGAGGAATAATACTTCTGACAAGAAATCCATTCTCAAAAACAAACACTTCATCAATTTTTACAAGAATCGTGTAATAACCAGGTTGATTAATTGTAATTGGCGTATTTTGATATTCCGTTGGAATATCTATTTTTACATCTTGAGGATAATATTTAGAATTACATAGAGGATCAATGAGGACACCGCTCATAATCTCTGAGGTATGAGCATTAATAATTGAAATTTCAGTTGTACTGCATTTTTGCCCAGCTTTGAGTACTAGAGTAAATTTTATTGGTTCATCTATTTTGTAAGTAATTTTTAATCCTTCAAGAAGAATACCTGAATTGTTTGGGATTTCAATTATGCCGGAGTTTGAAGAACCAGATGGAATCTCTCCGCCCAATGCACCGTTATACTCTGGAATGTAATTACGTAATGTTAGTGTCTCTACACTGGTACCTTTGATACAAATTGGTTGTCCGTTACTCTTTTTCATAACAAGCTCTAGTCCTTGCTTGCAGACAACATCTTTTGGTGCAATTCCAGATTTGAATTGTTTTAGAGGGGATGCGATATACTCAAAAGAGCTTCCCGTGGAAGAAAATCCTGCATCAACGCTAAAGCTATAACTCCCAGTCTTTGCATTTTTGGAAGAGAAATTAGCCGCATAGATAAAAGTGCCATCAGGTTTTACATCTAGTATATCTTCAAAAAAAGGATGATTTGTGGAATTTTCAAATCTTATTTTGACTTCGGGTTTTGCATTATACTCTGCAACTGACAAGTACAAGTTTGCCTTTTGAAGCATTCCAGAAATAATGATTTTTTCTCCAGAAAAATATCTGTTCTTGTAACTGTAAAAGAGTATGTTCTACCCCTTTAATTATCTTGAAGTGCTACTAGACACAGGAAAATGGCAACAGCGTTTCAAAAGTTCTATGAAGTGATTGCAGACAATCAAGCCACATCCAAAGTCTACCTTTTGCACTTGAACAAATTTCTAGACTATTCCAAGATTGATTCTGAAAGTCTTGCCAAATTAGAGGTAAAAGAGATTGAAGATCTAGTTTTTAATTATATTATTTATCTAAAGGAGAAAACCCGAAAACATGGCAAACCTAGTCCAAATTCATACAATTCCATGATTTCACCAATCAAACTATTTTGCAACATGAATGATAAAATTCTGAATTGGGTGAAATTTGCCAAATACTATCCTGACAGAGTGCCAGTGGCAAACCAAATGCCATACACCAGAGAAGACATTGTTTCAATACTGGAAGCACTAAACAACAAGAGAGACCGTGCATTTGTTCATCTCCTAGCTTCAACAGGAATCAGAATCGGAGCAATTTCCAGTCTTAACATTGAAGATGTCAAATGGATTGAAGACGGGGCAATAATTACGATTTATCGTGACGACATTAGAGAGTATAGAGTTTGCTTGACTCCAGAAGCTACAACAGCACTAAAAGAATATCTTGCAACTAGGTTAAACATCAAACCAAAGGATGCACTTTTTACTGTCAGAAATAATTCAAGAAGATTAACAAACCAAACAACCAGAGAAATGATAGATGCAGTAAGACACAGAATTGGAAATAAAAACAGTCGAAATTCACCAAAAGGAAAATCAGCCAACCACGCATTTAGAAAAAGAATGGAAATAACTTTGGCAAATGCCGGAGTTCATGTAAAGTATTTGCACTATTTGACTGATCATAACTTGGATTCCCAAGACAGGCATTATTTTAGAGGTATGACAGATGAGGACATCTGGAAAGAATTCAAAAAAGCAATTCCACACTTGACCATTGACCAGACAGAAAAAATGTCAAGAAAATTGGAATCAGAGAAGGAGGAATTGTCGCAACATTACGAGGTTGTGTATAAAAAGAAAATAGAAGATTTGGAATTGCAACAAATGAATGACAAGGAAAAGATGTATGATTTGATTATGACCGTACTTGACAACCCAGAAAAAGCAAAAAAAATTCTATCAAAAAGAGATTAAATAAACGAGTATATCGACAATCAATAAAAAGGGAATCCCCCCCACTTACGCATAAAAACCTGCGTTATGATTAGAATAATGATGCAGTGGGATTTGTTGGAAAAAACTTATTTTCTGGCATTAATTATTTAGTTCAACGAATGTTAGACAATCAAGAAAATTCACAAAATTTGTTTCTTTTACAAGTCGATTTGACTAATCATACAAAGTGGTTAATGGAAAAAGTAAAAGAGAAACATTTTGCAAGAAAAGAATTCGCACAAGGTCTTATTAATCAAGCAAAAGATTATGACTTTAAAAAACTTTTTTGGAATGGAGACGGAGGTTGTTTTTACTGTGAATTAGGAGATAGAAAAAATTTTGATTTTGTTGTGGAATTAGCTGATAAAATTTATGATTTGTTTGAGACATGGAAGGAAGATTATCGAAATTTGGATACTCAATCTCTAGATTTGAGAGTGTCAGCTGAAATTGCATTGGTTTTTACTGATGAGGATCCATCTTTTTGGACATCATATGGTCTGAACAGGTTTATCAAAGACGAGAGAATTATATCGAAAAATGGATTTGCAATAAACGAAAAAATTAAAGACAGATTATCTGACCAAAAAAGTGATAGATTTTTGGGAGTGCTTGTAATTGGATTAAAAGAATCATCTACATGGTTTTGTGATTCAATCCATAAAGTGAAAGAAGAGAATCAGCAATTTTTTGACTCTTAAAGGTCATTCAAACCATTACAATGTAAAATTCCTCAAAGGATATGGTCATTCAATTTCTGTCAAAAATTCAAAAATCATACTAAAAGATAATCACGATCCATTCTCAGAGCCTGTCATAGAATCGGGGTATGTCAAAAATATGCCATATGAGAAAATTATACTACAAGGCAAAGGCTACATCTCTACAGAGGCACTATCTCTACTATCTACATAACAGAAATGTCATTTTATTAGACAATCACGGAAAACCAGTCACTTATCTGAATCCAGTAATGGAATCATTAACTGCTACTCAATACAGGATGGCACAGTATGATACGTTTCGAAATCTAGAGAAATGTAAGTATCTAGCTAAACAAATTGTTAAAGCAAAACTAGAATCTCAAATTAGATTTCTCAAAATTACACAAAGAGGTGAAGTAAAGAAAGCAGTATCCAAACTAGAAACTCATCTTGCTAATCTAGATGAATAAGGTTGTTATTCGTAAGTATTTTTCATTTTAATTCAAGATTCAAATCTACAGGGATTTCAACAATTGTGGTCAGTATTTTTGGCATAATCAGGCTTGAAAATCAAATAATCCAACAAAATTCAAAATTTAATGGTTCAAATTTGCTCTGGTACATAACGCGCGGGGGATATAGTTAGGGCTCCAGATTTTGCACTTTTTTTTTAAGTAATAAAAAAAATTTTTTTTTGTAAGTATAATATTGCTTTAGAATCTTTTTTTTGCAGAACTTTTTTATATGTTTTCTTTATTGATATGGTGTCTTTTTTTTTATTAAAAAAAAAATTATTGGTGATTATGTTGGGCATTTGATAAAAAAAAATTCACTAATTTTTAATATTTTTTCTCTTTTATTTTGTTAATTCAAACCACATATTATTCCTAATTTTTTTTTTGTTATTCAAAGAAAGAACATTACTTTCATTATTGTTGTTTTATTTTAGACTGTTGTCGTTTTACAAATGATGCAATACTATACCAAATTACAAAAATTATCATTATAATTAAAAATAATTCAACGTAATGTGAAGAATACAGATTAGCATGTAGCTCAGAAAATGGCGAGAAACCCTTCATTAAGGAAATGAATAATAATTCAGAAAATTGTTTGGGCAGTTCTGATGAATGTTCTACAACAATATCGAATCTATTTTCAGTTGTAAATAACCAAAAAAACAATCCAACAACAATACTGATTGGAATTCCAAAAAACAAACTGGTGATTTTTTTCATTGTTTTTGTTTTGGAAATAATCATATAAAACACTAAAGTATAATTTGTCTACGAGTTAAAAAAAGAAAAAAAGAGGTTATTCATGAGAAGCGGATCCCATTTTTCCTACCCATTCTGTACGCAATTTACCGCTGTTTGATCCAATTGGATTATCCATCATGGCAAATGTAGCCTCTAGCTTTGAATCGCCATTTGCATCAAAGACAGCTACACCTGCACCTTGTGATTCAGTTCCTATAGATCTCCAATCATTAGGAATACTATCCCTAGCTGCACTCCAAGATGCAGTTCCTGTACTTGTAATATCCTGTCCTACTCTGTAGTAACCACGATTATCTCCAGATGGGTTGTCTATCCAGAAAACAATAATGTCTTGGCCAGTACCTCCAATGAAATTACCTCCAATAGACACACCTAATCCCTGTGTTTCAGAACCAGGAGCGATTCCAGTATCAACTCTAGCATTCCAAAGTGTAGTACCAGTTGGATCACCTGATGTGTTGATATTGTTACCTACCTTGTAGTAGATTTTATTTGCACCTGATGGATTATCTACCCAGAAAACAAACATTTCAGGGCTAGAACCAGCGTCAGGAGTATCAACAAATGTAATTCCTAAACCTTGATTTTCAGAACCAACATCACTGCTAGGCATTGTTTTATCTGCACTCCAACTAGCAGGAACACCTGATGTGCTTACGTCCCATCCAATTCTATACTTTACGGTGTTTGCACCTGAAGGATTATCAACCCAGGCAATTACTAAATCAGGTCTTCCATTAACATCGTTATTTATTTGCTGTAATGCAACTCCTACGCCTTGAGTTTCAGAGCCAATACCAGTTACACATGTACTACAGTTAACCCATGCTCCACCTTTACCAGTGCTACTTGAAATGTCCATACTGTAGCTGTACTTTATGGTATTTGCACCCAATGGATTGTCAACCCAGGCAAAGACATAGTCTTTTGTCGTACCAGAATTTACTAGTCCAACTGCCATATCTGAACCTTGAGTTTCACTTCCGATACTGGTCCCAGCAGAACTTTCTTCAGCATATATGTATCTGACTCCTGCTTGATCACCAGTAGTTAGAGCTCTTTTTTGTATTCCCGCAGGACCAGCATACATTACTTTAGAACTTTCAGAACTAGTTGAAAGATCATCCAAATTTAGCCAATGACCAAATTCGTGAAAACCAAAAACAAATTGTAGATGCTGAGCAAAGAATTATCGAAATGGGGGATAAATTATCTATCACAGAAAAATTTACAATTGAAAAATTAGTAAATGAGAAACAAGATATCAATCAAAAACTATCGAAAAAAGTATCTGAACTAGAGCAATTAAACATAAAATCTTATCAATTAGATCCAGAAACTAGAGAAATATTTACTAACGCAGCACAAAAATTGCAAGACAAATATTTGAACAAAGATTCTAATGTATATGTAGGAGAAAATGGAGTAGAAGATATCTCCATCGATTCTAAGCAGCGAGAAGTAGTTGTATTATTAGATATCTCTGAAAAATTACTGGGCAGTAGTTCTCCAGACGACATAAAATCTATTGTCGCTGAGATCAAAGATACTGTAGATGTTGATGTGAAGATTGAATTTGGTAAAATAACTGAAACAGCGTGTACCGTGAGAACAAGTACATGTAACCCATCAAAGGGGGGAGTTCAAATTGAACGACAAAATTCTGGGGGCGGTGGTTCCACAATGTCATTTAAGGCAACTCATCCCACATACGGTGCAGGTTTTGTAATCGCTGGACATGAAGCAGTAGCTGTTAACAACAACATTCTACAACCAAAACAGGGTACTATATTTGGTACTGTCAAAAAAATGGGTGGTAGTTTATGTGATTGTGCATTTGTGAAACTTGCATCCGGAAAAACAGTAGATAATACAATCTGGGCTCCGGAAGTTGGCTCGACATATCCAATTGCTACTCGTGTACCTCAAAGTGCACAGATACCAGGGACATTTCTCAATTTATCCGGAGTTGGAAGCGGTGTTAAATATGGCGACATTTATGATTCTGGTCTTGCCTTTGGTCGAGTGAACATTATTACAACGGGTGGTGATAGTGGCGCTCCTCTTTACAAACCTCTTGTAAATGGAAATGCTGATTTGTATGGTGAGGCAACAGCAAGTTCAGGAACAAAAACCATCTACGAACCTTGGCATTACATCAAAAGCGACTTGGGTCTAAGTGATTAGAAACCCATCTTCACTTTTTTTTAATATGATTAATTAATCCGTTACTCTGTGATAAATCCATGAAAAAAAATAAACAATTTTTAATTTTTGGAATTGTAGCAATAATATTTGCTGTGTCTTTTGTCTTGATTAATTTTGTAATTTCAGATAAGATAGAAATTAGAGAAAATGATTTACAGAAATTAAATCCTGAATCTGTTGGAGTTTCATCATCTTATCCAATTGGTTCTTTTAAAATATCTACAACTATTATTAACGGTTCAATTAATTCAATTACAAAACTAGATGATTCTAATTCGATACTAGTTGAAATAAATTCCATTAATCAGGGTGACTTGACGATAAAAATTCCAAAAACAATGTTAAAAGCAATAAATGATGATTACAGTAAGTTTTTCTTTTTTGTTCTTTCTGATGATGAGGAAACAAACTATGAGCAAATAGATCCAGAAACGATTAAAATCAATTTTCAAAATAATACTAAAAAAATAGAAATTATTGGAGCTTCACGACTAAATTAATCACGTATTTTTTCATACGTAAAAATTAAAAAAATCTAAACTCTATAGTTTTTTTTAGAGCAAATTAGTGCAAAATCTACCATCCTGACTATTATCCCCGCGCGATATGTAGGTGTATATAGTTGGGCCATGAGATTTTGCACCAATTCCTTCTAAAAAATAGGCATAGGATCTATCTTTCAAAGAATAAGTTTGATGATATGGTGTTGAAAATTCATCTGAAAAAAAATATATTAAAAATATACTTGTGTTTATATTTTTTATAAGTATAAAAATAAATTCTATAAATGATATTTTGGTATTTTTTATAAATAAAACAGTATATTCTATTCCTGATATCATTAATTAGAAATATTATATTTTATTCATGGATATATTATAATAAAAAATATAATTTATTTCTAAAATATATTAATCAAAAAAATATGTTAAACCATCATTTACTTGATTTTACATCTACTTTTTGGTTAATTTGTAGTAATCACGTGATAAATTGTCTAAATTAGCGATTTACATATGTTATAACCACAAAAAACATGATTCATTATTTATCTAAATAAAATATGATGTATATCTAAAATCTATCTATATTATAGATATATAAAAAATATAATGAAAATAGATATTTCTATTTCTAAATTATATAAATATAAAATATAACTTAAAAAAATATAAAATATAATTAAAATATGATCATATTTTCATTTTTTAATTCACATGTATGGTACTTTGGAAGTGTCTTTTGTCCACATTTCATGCAAATTTCTTGAAATATTATGCAACAACTAGGACATTTTAGATAATCATATAATGGATTACCACATTTTCGGCAACTTTCAGGCATAATGTATATTTTATCTAATTTATCTAAAATGAATAGATGTAGAATCTATAACATGTATCTTTTCAATTATTCGTAAATTTATCGTGATATGTGACTAAAACAGCAGAATACACTAATAATCTGTAAACTTTTGTGTTTACATCTGAAAAAATGTTATTTTACAAATTATAATTTAATTATGCCCGTTAATCTTCTTGATTATGAATAATAATGATGCACTCTCTCTGTTTTTAGGAGGAATAATTGAATATATTGCAGGTAAAGAAAAAAACGCGGATTTTGAATTCTTTATCAAAAAATATTCTCAGAGACTAGAACAACTAAAATATTTTAAGATATATCCCCATATGGGTTTTTTTTTAATAAGAATCCTAATTTGACAACAGTTTTCAGAGAGACGATCTTATGTTATCTCTTTGGATTGCCCAACTCATGCATACCAAATCTTGTTAGAGTACTGGAGAATGCTTTATCTCAAAAATATGAAATTGTTACACAGAAGAAACCACAAAAAATGGATTTAGTCGAACTAATAAAATGGGCAGAAACTAAACTAGATATCAATTCTACAATAGCACATTCATACAGAATTCTGAGAAATCTAATACATACAGACAAGCTTTTGTATGAACAAGATTGTTTGGAAGGAATACGACATGTAACTGATATCCTCACTGATATTTTTCCCGAATTTGGTGAATTTCAAATTAATTGTCCAAACTACCACTTTCCAAAAAATAAAAATATTGAGTTTATCGATGAGGTAAAATTTTTGGGAAATACTTTAGAGGTTCCATGTGTATGTAGACGAAAATATAACTGGATAGTTTTTCCATAGTCTCTTCATTGGTATCTGGATTCAAAGTATTTTTCTTAAAATTAGAAAAAATTTTACAGATTTCATATTATTCTGTAATGATTATAATGGAGGTTCACGATAACGCTCCTCCAGGGCTACACAATTTCATGTCAACCCGACATCTGTATAACAAATATCGGTTTGACCGCTTTTTCAGAGAAACAGTTTACCACATGGGTAGTCCCCAAAACATTAAACAACACATAACTTTTAAAGTTTAATTAAATATGGCAATTTCATTTTCTAAAATTCATATAAATTACATCTCAACAGCACCAATTTTTGAAATTATAACATCTCCAAACTCTTTGACCGAACCTTTCAATATGTTAAAAAATATCCAAAATTATTCTGATTGGTATAAAAAAATATTTGTTCAGACTTATTTGATTAACAAAGATGGTGGTAATTCAAACGTAAAATACCCGTATATAAAAAAACTTGGAAGATTTTTACCAGTTTCAGGATATGAAACTCGCAATATTCCATTGTATAGAGGTGCAGGTGGCAATATCAATTTAGTTGTAAAAAGAGGGCGTTGGATGCTTCCTCAAAAGTTGTTAACAAATTGGAAATTATACATTGTTCCAGAAATAATTAAAAAATTTAACATATCAGATTATTCAATAAAACCCCAAATCCATCTATATCCATTTGGTATGGCATCATATCAATTCAAAACGTATTTTGAATTTAAAAGCGCTATTCAGATTGATGAACTTATTGAATTTTTAAAAACATTTGAAGAAAACTTGTCCATCACAACACAAGAAAAAAAATTTACCCCAATAGAATTGAACAAAGAATTACATAAACAAATTTTACAAAATATTCTTAAGCAACAAGTGGATCCGCTTGATCATGTCTTTTCCAATATGCATAGAATAATTACAATCAATAAAATGAATGGAGAGATTCACCCTAGGAAGAATAAGAAAGAGCTATTTGGAATAATAGACAGAACTGCTAATTGGAGCAGAATGAATGATGAATTTGTTAACGATAAAGTACGATATTGGATTGATGGTATATTCAGAGGACAGTTTTTCCTCTTTGATCCATCAAGTTCTATAATATTGCCCTTGGACGTTGCAGATTGTCCAAAATTTCATGGATATGTCAGAAAAAGAATGAGACGGCATTTTTCCAGCTTAATTGAGTTTGCAACAATTCAAAGTCAATTTTCAAAATTAGTCACTCAGGAGATTCAGGAATTGTTAGAATCTGCAAAAAATTCAGAAGAAAAAAAGATGGAACTAAAAGAATTGGTGAAAAGACTTAATGACATTGGGTGGATTCGAACAGATTGGGAATGGGAGTTACAAGGAGGTCATAGAAAGTTCTACAATAAAATAATAGCACGAATGGGATTAGAAAAGAATCTAAAGAACACAAATGAAAAACTTAAAGAAGCTGAAAAGTTCCTTTATCCTGATAAGAAAATGGTTGAGATAAAGATAGACGGTCAAGGAAATGTGGTAACAGTAGGAGACAATAACGTAATTACAGTAATGAATCAAAAATTCAAAGGAACAGACAAGGAAGAGATAGGAAAAGAAATTGCACTCTTACGAGGAGAAATTCAAAGTCTTCTTATAGATGATAAAATTAAAAAAAGACTTTCTCGAACAACCGAGAATTTAGAAGATGAGGTATTAGATTCAAAACCAGATGCAGAGTCAATTGCTGATCAGTTAAAAACTATTAAGGAAGATTTAGAAAAAACCGGAATTGAAGTTAGTAAATCCAGTAGTTTGGGTGAAAAATTAAAAAAGATTGGGATGAACATCGCAAAATTTGCCCCAAAAATTATTCCAATTATATCCGCATTTCTATAATTACACATTCACTGAAATCACCATTACAAAATTGGATAAAACCAATTGCTTACAGCTGAAGTCACTATTAGTAGCAATTAAAAAAGAAAAGTTAATGTTAACTCCACAATACAATACTGATTTATTATTTAATGCAATCTATGAATGAATCAAATTAGCATGCTGTAAAGTGTATGTTATTACAATATTAGAATTAAATTGTGATCAGGATAAACTTTAAACACTGTCATCTTCATATCTTGCCTACGACTCAACAAACTATTGATCATAAGATTATAGAAATGATAGATGCATTTAGAGAAGAATTTGAAAAATTAACACCAGAAGAGAAAAAACAAAAACAAAGAATAAATTCACTAGATACACCTTGTCAAATTTTTATAATTTCATCACCAAGTAAAATATCTCATTTACTAATTAAGACACATCTTGAAGAAATGCCTGACAAATCAATAAATCTAGTGACTTTGAATAATGTAAAATTTATTGAAGAACTTGAAGAAATTCATAAAAAAATAGCACCATTTGATAAAAATGAAGATGAAAATACAGGTAGATTAAAAATACATCATGAAGTAGGCCGTTCAATTAAAAACTCTCTTGTAAATTTTGGGAAACAAATTATGCAGGGAACTGAAGTTAGAGGAATTTTTCCTGGTATTGGCAGTATGATATTGCATGACTCAAAACTCGCTATTTGGGATATTCATGGTGAATTAGACTCATTTGATTTTGTTGCATATGGTAAAAAATTACCCTCTGAGTACAAAGCACAATATGAACAACAACAAAAAGAAAAAAGAAAAGAAACTCCTGAACAAATCAAAGAAATTACACCAAATCATAAGAGTGGTTTTGGAGTATATTGTTACCCTCCAGTTTTAATTGGAGAATTTGAACCAACAATCAAAGAAAGAATTGAAAATAAAGAACATGTTATTCTTAGTGAAAATGTAATTCTAGATGAATTTGATGGAAGTGACTTAGTAATTACCAAAGAAGGCTTACTAGGCCTTCAAACAAGTAGTAAAAAAACCGCTGACAGTGTTTTTCATGTGATTATGGGTACGTCTTTATTGTCAAATCTACCCCTCCATGCACACAAAATTTCTGAATTAGCTGATTTGTCTTTTGATATTACTACTAAAAAGATTTCAAGTTCTTCTTGGATAGAATCTAGTTTAAGAAATCAGCAATTTAGATTTGATAGATTTACTCCATTTCCAAAACCGATTGTAAGACTAAAAATTTCTATTGAAGATATGATATCAATAATCCAGAAATCAAAAGAAATTTGGAAAGCTGAATCTAATTTAGAAAATTTAAAGTTAATTTTAGGTGCAATGACTTATCTTTCAAACCAAGAATTTTCTCAATCATTTATCCTATCATGGACAATAATTGAAAAACATGTTTATGATTTATGGGAGAAAAAATTAACAAAATCAAAAATTTCTAATCAGAGAATCAAGTCTATGAGTGAATGGGATCTTTATAGAATAACCGAGATTTTACATCTCGATAGAACATTGTCTGATGATGACTATAGTGAAATTGGATATTTAAGAGGATTAAGAAATGGCTTATTTCACGATGGACAAGAAGTCACCCTAAAACAATCTACTAGATGTTTTGAAATGGCTTATGAAATTACATCTAAGCAATTTAATATCAATAAAAAAATCAAGTTTCAAGAATATCTTTCATTTTGAATAATAACAAAACTAGTAAAATCTAAACATGAATTGTTATTTTTTTCTAATACAAATCAATGTGAAAATTGCTACTATTGGATATGCAATTTCATATATGTGTAAATGTTCAAAGGCATGATAAAATTGGTCATTTCCGGTATCAAAACCAAATACAAAATAGCTTAAACCTAATGCGTACAATATTGTAAGATCAACAAAAAGTGTAGATGAAGCATTTAAGCCAGAAACACAAAGTTTGGTTCTATAGTGTCGATCCTTTAGAGTTTGTTTATTCTCAATATCCTCCATTTTTGCAAATTTTCTGTAGATTAATGCAAATCTGACAGAATACAAAATTGCTGCAACTCCAAGTATTAAAATTGGAATATGTATTGCAAATTCTTGATATTGTGTTGCATGATGTCGAATCCAATCTCCAGCAATAAAAAATCCAAATGTAGTCAATATTATAAGAATGATTTCGTCTTTTTCATACTTCCATAATTTTTTAATCTTAAAATTTATGCTAGTCAACTCCTTGTATATGCATGAATGTCCTATATGAAACGTTCTTATTTTCAAGGGTTTTATTCACAAAATATACGGACAATTATCATAAAAAAAAATCAGTAACAGTTACTATCAAATCAGTAACAATTAATGAAAAATTAATAACAATTAATAACAATTAATGTCAGATCATTATCAGACAAATAATCCCGATAATCAGTCTTTGATTAATTATGAATTAATTTTGTAAATAATTGTAGAGTTTTGTCTTTCAATTTTATTAATTTGCCTTCTTTAATCTTCTTCCAATCAAAATAGGTTCTTCTAGATATTCCTAATTGTTTAGCCTTTCTTCTGTTAAACTTTCAATTATTCTACGTAATCTCTCCTGTTCATTCTCATATGTTATAGAATCATTTTTTGATGCTTCCTAATGGAAGATTCTAACTCACTGATTTCTTCTTACATGTGAATGAATTATATATTTCAGTGTCATAGAACAATATTTATATATAACTATGAATGATTATATGACACTGAAAATGAATCAATCTGCAATACGGCTGTTAAAGATTTTGAGAGATGGAAAAACCAGTCTAAAAGAGATAATAAAGTTACTTTATCTAAGTGACTCTCAGTTTAATGTCATTGTAAAATCCTTGGTTGACCAAGACTACATAGAAAAAACAGGTTCAACTATATCATTCAAGCAAAATGCCAAAGTCATCTTATTTCGTGATGTTGCAAATCGATACGATGTTGAAAAGATACTTCATGATTCTAATGAACAGATTTACTACACATTAGTTGATCCTCACACAATTGATGAAATACAAAACATAACGTCTCTATCATTACGTACAGTCCAACGTTCAATTTCAGAATTGGAATCAATCGGTGCAATAAAAAAAGATGCTGAGAAAATCTTTATCGACAGAACAAATGAATCATTGTATCTTTTTGCTAAATTTCTAAAAACTGAAATTGAAAGAAAAACCATAGAACCAAATGTAGAAATAATTTATCAAGACAAATATCGAATTCTAAAAAAAGTACCTCAAGGACAAAGTGCCAATGGTGAGTTGAGTGGTTTTTCACTTTTTTCGTCATATGGAATTGATTATCACACCACACATGATTACTATATCAAACAAGCATCTGCATTAAAATTAGAAGAAATATTGATACATGCTGTATTAACTGCCACCAAGAGCTCAGACAAAAATGGCATGACTATCGCAATTTTGTTTTATCTAAAAAATAGAGATATCATGGATCCACTAAATATTAGAGCAATTGCAAAGGTCTATGGAATATCTAATGTTTGGATAGACATAGAAGGCTATGTTCGTAACAATCCCCCAAAAAATTATCAATTATTCTTACCACGTACAGAATTTGAAGACAAGGCTAGATTGTACAATATTCCACCAGAACTCTATACACTACCAATAGTGTATCCACAATTATTCAAAGAGATAGGAGATTATCTATCCACCGAAGCGGAAGCATGTCTTTTTGGTGGTGAAAATATGCGTCAAAAAGGCATCAAGGATAGAACCAAAGACTGCGATATTGTATTGGCAGATGACGATTCACGAATTGCAGTAATACACGCTCTTGAAAAAATGGGTTACAAGTCTTTGAATAAGACCTATTTTGTTGAAGATGACAAACGAATTGATCCATTCGATATTCTTGAACACCCAAGCAGAAGTAGAATGGATATTTTTCAAATTCGTATTGCTGGTAAGTTGATTCTTTCTGAACGGATGATTAAACGAGCAAAAACCGAGCAATTTGGCAAATTAAAACTCCATATTTTATCAAATGAGGACATTTTCCTTCTAAAGGCAGTCACACTACGTGAGGGTGATATCCAGGATATGGCAAAAATCATTCAAGTAGGTAGTTTTGATTGGGATGTTGTATGGCATGAACTACAGAAACAAGAACATGAAACCAAGATGAATTTTTCCACAGTTTTTCTTGATAGTCTCGATTTTATGTATGAACAAACCGGAATTCGTCCGCCATTTTACAAACGATTAATCCGAAATGTTCTTGATCATGAGATATTTCAGCTAGTACGAGACAGAGAAATGTCGCTAGAAAGTATTGTAGAATTGCTTAAAGGATATGATATTTCTGAAAAATCGATTCGAAATAGAATTGATTATTTACAAACTAAAAAGTTTTTGAGAAAAATGCGAAGAAATGGAGAGGTACTCATATTACCAAAACATAAAATCACTCTGAATGTATACTCGCATGATGTAGTAGATGTACACACAAGGATCAAAAAACATGTTGAACAATTATGTAACGACTTGTCTATTTCACCTGAAACAAAAGAAAAAGCATTGAGTATGGCAGACCAGGTTGCACAGAGTTTTGGTGCTGTCGGACGTAAGCCAAGTGGGCTAGCTGCCGCAATAGTATATCTTGCATGTGTAATTTATGGTGAAAATTATAGTAGAGAAACCATATGTCAAACTGCAGGTCTAAGTCAGCCTAGTTTTGGCAATTTGTACAAGTCTGTAAAAGAGATGTTGCGTCTTTGAGGAATATACTATGAATCCGCTACTAGTTTCAGGTTTTGGAACATCAATTAATGTAGATAAAAGAAAATTAATTGTTACAAACAAATTACAAAAACAGAGACTGGAATTTAATCCACACAAAATAGAACATGACAGTATCATTATTGATGGTCATACTGGAAACATCTCATTTGAATCCATGAGATGGCTGATGAAGCACAACATTCACCTCACTTTATTAAACTGGGATGGAAATCTTTTGGCTACCACTTTGCCTGATCAAACAATATCAGGTAAACTACGATTAGCACAATACAAGAAACATCTTGATGATTCTATTAGATACAACATTGCAAAAGAGATTGTAAAGTCTAAGGTAGATTCTTCATTAAATCTGCTGAATGAATTATCTCAGTTTTATCAAATTGACATCAAAACAATTCAGAAGCGATTAAAGCCCGAAATTTCATTTTTTGAGCAAAAAAACCAAAAAAACACGCACAAAATCCAAGAAATTATGAGCCATGAGGCAAGAATCGCTAAAATTTACTTTGAATGTATAAAAGAAGTTTTTGTTAAGGTTTCTCCACAATTTTCATTTGAAACTCGCTCCAATTTTGATCACAAACGAGCTGATCATGCCTCAGATGAAATTAATGCGTTACTGAACTATGGATATTCCATTTTAGCATCTGAAATCAAAAAGTTTCTAAATTCAGTTGGATTGGATTCTCAGATTGGATTCTTACATGAGACTTTGACAAGCAGAACTCCATTGGTTTATGATTTGCAGGAATTATTTAGATGGTTAATTGACTTGAGTGTAATACAATTATTGGAAGACAACAAACTAAAAAAATCTGATTTCATATTGACTGAAAACTATCATATAAGACTAAAGCAAGAAACAGCCAAACTATTGGTTGAAAAAATAAAATTCAATTTCAATTCCAAAATATCATACAAGAAAAAGCATTTTGCATATCAGAATATCTTGTATGATAATGTACAACAGTTGGCTCTGTATATTGCAGACAAGAAAAAGACAATAGAGTTTGTTGTACCAAATGTGGAAATTAACAGAGATGATAATTTATTATTACGAGGAAAAATTCTGTCATTGAGTCCAGAAGAGAGAAAGAAATTAGGAATAAACAAGTCTACTTTGTGGTATCTCAAAAAGAATATTTCATCTAAAGATAAAATAAAAATCTATGATAAAATTTTGAAGAAGGTTAAGTGATTTTTAAATTTAAAGCGATCAAAATCTTGGGGATATACAATTACACACTTTTCATGATTTCTTTAGCAATTTTAGGTACAATTTCATTAATATTTCAGATCATGTTTTTATGTGATCTTCATATTAGCGTAATTCATGAATAAAAATTTTTTGGTAATTATTGTTGGTTTATTAATTGCATCTTCTGTGATACTAATTTCAAATCCTGTCCTTGCGGCACCATTGACGATGTTTTTTTCTGAGACAGAAGAATTTTCAAATGCAAGGGTTATCGTAAAGGATTCTACTAGTGTAGAATCGTTTTCAGACAATACCAAAGTTATTCTAAGTTCTGCAACTAATGTGGGTTATACACTACCTATTAGTGAAACGATTACAAAAAATTCTACAAAATGGAATCCTGTAATTCCACAAAATATCGAGTCTTACAAAGAATACTTTATTGATACTAAAAAAATTCTTCAATTGACAAATAATAATCAACCAATGTCGATGAATCTGGACAGTGGAAATCCATATTCTATTCATCTGGAGGAATATTCACTAGTATCTCCAGATGTCTGGAATAGAGTGACTGTAAATGGAACAGTGATTGACTTGCCAATACCAGACATTCATACTTACAGAGGCTATGTTATGGGTGAGGAGACAACCAGTGATGTGAGATTCACAATTTCTGGAAACTGGGTGTCTGCTCAAATACAAACTAGTCAAGATACTTTTTACATAGATACATTATCTTCCAAATCAGACTCTGACAAATACTATAGTTATAAAAAATCAGACACTAGTTATTCCCCAATTAATGATGAGGTGATAGATGTATCTGGTATTGACAAACATCCTTTATCTGAAATAAAATTAAATGAAATCCCATTAATTCAATATGCTGATGGTCAGACAGTTAAAACTGCGTTGATAATTTTAGATTGCGATATGGAATATAACAATATTAATCCAAGTACGATAGATTCTAGAAGATTAGCTGTATTAAATGATATCAGTCCAGTTTACGCAAATTTGGGAATTCAATTTGTTGTTGTCGGTTTTAGTTGTGATCTAACTAATTCTGAATTGACTTCTACAAACTCCAATAACTTACTTGATCAATTACAAGATAGGTGGAAGTTTAACTCTGGACAACGACATATTGTCCACCTGTTCTCTGGAAAAGACCTAGAATCCGGTACCGCTGGAATAGCATTTCAACCCGGAATAAATCATCCCTTGGATTTTGGATATTCATTATCCCAAAATGTTCCGGACATCATTAATGGTTTTTTTGCATCAAGTTCACAATTACGTGATAACTTGGCTCATGAAATTGGACATAATTTTGATGGAGTACATGTGGAGCAAGGAAAATGTGTTTTTGTATCATCCTTATGTATTCAACATGATACTATAATGAGGACAGGGGATCTAACTCAAGGGGTTGGTTTTGACAATCCTTTAATTCCAAATACGTTTGATTTTTCTGATGGCAGTCTAAATGTTAATCGTAATAATAAATTGCGAATTAGTAACATGGCTCAATCTTCTCTCATAAATCTAACTCCTATTTCATGCATCACTCCTACTTCAGGAAACTGGGTGTTACATTTTAGCTGTATTTTGACTCAATCATATACTGCACCAGGTGATGTTATTTTGGATACTCCTGCATTTTCAAATTCTAACGTATCTGTGACTATTAATCCCAGTGTAACATTGAATCTTGACTTTGTCAATCATAAACTATTGATAAAATCGGGTAATGCATTACTCATCAAATCCGGAGCTACAGTAACATGATCATACAAGAAAAAATTGTAAAAACATCATGAATAAAAAATATCTTATTGCTGGAATTGTAGTTGTACTAGTTGGCATGTATGTCCCTATTAGTTATTTTTTAACCCCTGGAGGCGTATCTGCAACTAGAGAAATATACGATCCACAAATCAAATACATCGAAATTTCCGAGTCCTTTCTTGAAAGATATCCGGTTGTAAAAACTGTAATGGATGGAATAGATTCCATGTCAGGTATCTATGTTGACGCTAATGGAAATGAACAATTACAAACCATAGGCAATCCTGCACATGAAACTGTATCTAATACTGATGCCCGTAATCTTCATTCTGCGCTTGATGAACTTAAACCTGAAAGTCCAGGTTATGATTGGGGATATCATGTAGAATACCACAAAAAATATTATATTATCGGCATAGGAATTTGTTTCCTGTATTGTGGCGGTCCGCCCATGTGACATAATTCACATATCAATCATACAATATTTTCCAAACAAGATGCATTTCCTGTAATTCTGATTTCATAATCTGAAATATTAAAATCTGAATGCCCTGGGAATATAATATGATTAAAACCCGATTATGTTTTTGCATTGCTCTTACGGTTGGATTATTTTTTGTAAGCATTATGTTATCTGCAAATACCGTATTTGCAGTTCTAGACTCTGAAAAGAATAATTGGCAAATATACCACTTGACTACAAAAGAGGGCCAGGAATTTAGAATCCCATACAAGATTGATGGTGGTAAAATTAATGAAATGAATATGTGGCAGACTAATTTAATTGTGAAATTAAATGCCACAGATCTAGGAAATTTTGAGATTTCATTGCCTAGAAATTTAATTGATTCTAAACGTGGTGTGGTAGATGACTCTTTCGTTGTTTTGTTAGATAGCAATGAAATCAAAATAAATGAAAAAAGTAATCCTTGCCTTAGAACTATTTCTGGTAGTTTTTCAAATGGTGCAAATGAACTAGAATTCGCACCAAATTATGGGCATAACCCTGAAGGACCAAAGACATCAATTCCACCAATCCAGATTTATTCAAACGCCACATATCATAATGGGCAAACTGTTATCATTGAAGGCTGTACATCATTGTCAGTAAATGGTGGAGATGTCATAATTGATGTATCAGATTCATCAGGAAATATTATCACAACTTTAGCAGTTACGCCAGAAATAGATGGAACCTTTTCTACAAATTTTGTAATTGATGATAAATCAAATAATGACAACTATACTGTATCTGCAACATATGATAATTACACTGCCGTGCCAGAATTTCCAGTAACAATACTGGTTTTGGTTGCAAGTATTATGCCCGTAATCATTCTAATGAGAACAAGACTACAATTGTGTCTAAAATAAAACTATTCTAGTTTAGATAACGAAATGGTAATTTTCATGATTTTGTAACACGAATTTTTTGGGAGCAACAAATAATTTTAACAAAAAAGGATTTATCATGTCCGGTCATGGAGCAGGTTGTTCTGCTGGAGTAGGTGGGAATGTGGGTCAGTTATTTCTAAGTACAAATACTGTAGGTAAGGTGCTAACTAATCCTCCTAACAACCGATTTAGTGATTCTGCTTTTGTGGAATTCAACAAAGACGCAAGTGGGAACTATCTATTTAGTTCTGATAAAACTAAGATTTACCGAGGTAGTAATCTAGTTTATAATGTACTAGGAAAAACTACATCCACACAGACACCTATTGGAACTACAGTAAAAATGATGGGCTGGGTAAACGATCTAACATCTGGCACAATCAACACAAAAGGTGTTAATGTGTCTAATCCAAATTGTGGTGGTACATTAACTAATCAGGTCAGAGCAACTTATGCCAGTTCAAATGGCGACAGTGGCGCCCCAATATTTTCATCTCCTGACGCCAATCAGAATGTGAACTTCTACGGTGTACATTCAGGAAGACTGGTTGTAGGCAGTACAAGTTATGCAATCTATAGTCCTTGGGAAGGAATACAAACAGATTTAGGTGTGCAACCTTAATATATTTTCATTTTTTTTTAAATTATACAAGGTAAATAGGACTTTCGTCATTATGAGGAACAATGTTTATGAATGTACATGTTTTAACAAAAAGGATTTAGTATGAATACTGTTATAGCTATATCTATGGTGTTTCTATTCGTTTCTGCACTATTTATCAATATTCAAATCAACGCTGATAGTATTCTGTCTCCCCTAAAACAATTCAAATCTGGTATAACAATTAAAGATATTCTATGCAAATCTCATCTTACACTTGTATTAAATCATAGAGATTTACCCGCATGTGTAACATCAAATTCATTAAAAAACTTAGAAAGTCGAGGATGGATTAAGTCATTGCCATCTAAAATCGATTCTAATATACAAAATAACTCCGGAAACATGACTTTTATAAACATTAAAGAAAAAGATCAATCAAATGCATTATCTGTTTATTCTTTTGAAAAAATAATATCTTTGCAACCTATTGATCAAGTTGGATTTAGGAAAATTGTATATGATTGGGAAGGACAATTTCCAGAAAAACTCACCACACAAGTAACTGATGAAAATAATAATCTTATTGCAAAGGACTTTCTCATACAGGAAAACCTTCAAATGATAAATGTTGAAAACTATATCATAAAATTTGCAGATGTAACTCCAATACCTCTTAAAGGTAAATTCAGTACAATTTTGATAAATGATACACTGCATGACATTTTGCCCCTAGATGACGGAACTTATCACCTAATATTCTCTTCATTTTCTAACACAAAGATTAATCTACCAGAACGAGCAATTATTCTTTCTAATAATACCAAGCTATTACCGATAAATTTCACAGATAGTAACCATAGTATGTTGAATTCTATTTTTCATCACGATGTTGTGTTTAGATTAAAATAGATTTTTTTCTACAGATTATTTTGTTTTTTTTAATAAATCATAATCTATTTTTATGAAATTTACGATCTTTTGATTTTTCTCCTATTATCTAGCATTATAATATCAAACACTCCATCATCCTTTTACACCAACTAACATCCTTCTCTATCACATTCACGAAATCTCAGGCAGCGACACCATCTCCACTGGCACGACTTGTAGGGAAAAGTGCAAAATCTAACCACCTAACTATATTCCCCGCGCGATATGTAGCAGAGCAAATTTGAACCGGATTTTATGAATTTAGGCATAAATGGAACCTGAAAGTGAGACAATATAGTATGACATCCCATCCGATTTGAATCTAGAGTTGGTGAGTAAGAGTATTTAACTAATTTGGTAAACCGTTTGTAATCCACCATTAAAAACATGGTTTGTAGAACATTGTATCTTCAAAACAGTAGACGATGTTTTTTTGAGGTTACATTAAGATCTTAAAAATCATTCAATTAAATTAAAAAATACCCCTTGTTTTGAGGATCTTATTTAATTCAATATCTTTTCCCACAAAGTCAAAATATTCATCTGATTTTGCCTTTATTGACTGGACAATATCTGGACCAATCTCTATTTTGAAAATCTTGTCTTCAGTAGGAGGAGATGAATCATCAAATCCCGAAACTAAAAATATCAACCAAGATAAAATAATAAAAATAAATCCCTTATCTAATTTCGATGATATACTTTATTCATAAGGTCTTCTAAAAGATTATTCCAAGTACATATCATTTGGATCTGTCAAGGACTGTCTGGGAGCAATGGAGTTATGATATGAGGTTGGGCCTTACAAGCAACTCGACTTTATCTTTGATTCCAATAATTCCAGCTTGCGGTTCTGTGTGATTGGTCAATATTGTTTTTGCATAATCTTGTGAGCCTTTTACCTTAAAAGATCAAATTAATGAATCAGACATTGTTGTTGGCATCGTTATCTAGATACATTGGAATCTCAGATATGGACATAGTTCACTCCCAAACTAATTGAGTAGGTCATTTTGTTGCAGATGATAACCTAACGCTGCGAAATAATAAGTAATTAATATCTGATTCGTCTTTTATTTGATGTTTTTTTGAAACTATTACCCCATGTATTTTCATTTCATCTCATCAAACATCCTCCACATCTTAGTAGTTTTGATGAAGTGATGAAACAAGAAAATCACAGGAGCACGCCTGATTTTTTACCTAAAATCCCCGCGTTTCATCAAACTAGTTATTTTCATCAGTTTTATCACCATTTTCATCACTTAATGACAATATCAGCTCTTCCACGGGTGTACTTCGATTTTTTTTGGCAAAATCCAAATGTTTTCTCAATTCTTTGTCTCTTCTTATTTTATTTGACAGAGACATAGGAGTTAGATTTTCAATCCCCGTTGTAGGTAATCTCTGTAATTTATCTGCAATTCGTGTTTTTATCTGTAGATTAGCTAAAACAGTCTTCCAATTTCGAGTAATGATGTATTCTCTAGCACACCATCTCATGACTTGTCGCTCTTCAATGCTTCTGAGCCGTTTTGGTGATTTGTCAATATCTACCTCAATTGTTTGTGAATCTAGTATTTTCTCTTGATTTAACTTCCAAGTGATTCCAGTGACACTCTGAATTGTCTCTTGCTCTTGCTTGTGATGATAGTGACCACTCTTGAAAGTTTCAAGTTCAAACTCGCCATTTGGATATACAATGTAGCCTTTGTCTTTAGGGAGTTGTTGGACTCGCGGTAGCTGAAAATCTATTATGTTTCTATATTGATACGGCACTTTTTTGAAATCATCAAACTTGCCATGGGACAAGGCAAGCAAGCGTTCTTTTCTTAACGTTTCAATCGTGTTTAGAAATGTTAGCCACTCTTTACCTAATAGCTCAGCAGTTGAATTTTTGATTACGACATAGTTTGCCATCGGTCTTACTGAATCATTCAAATCATCCGGACTTTGTAAATCTCCTAGCATCCAGCATCGCATGTGCCTCATTTCTGGCAATAGATCTACAAGCGCTCGTTTACTTTTGTTGGATTCAATTTCTGGAGAATACCTGTTGGTTGGCGCTATGGTTCTTAATTCACTAAATATTATGCATATTTTATCATAATTTTTCTCCTTTAGTGTCCAATCTTTTTTTGGTACTGATTCTGTTACACCTCTCATCTTTGCCACACTTGCAGGAGTCTGAGGTTGCCAAAACATATCTACCCATGATTTTAGCCTAGTCATGATATGACCAATGGTGTTAAACTTGTCATTGGGGGTTTCAAAAGTTAGAGGATTTAAAATGAGCCATCTGTGGTGGTCTCGTGCCTCAAAGGCATACTTGAGAAACTGTTTTTCAAAAATTTCTTTATTTTTGGGTGAATTTGGAATTGTGAATGGACAAATTCGGATCAACTCAGTTTTTACCAAATGATTTGGCTTCGCAAGTTTTCCACTAGTTAAAAGATTTTTTTCTTTTCTGGATAATTCTTGAAAAGGTCTGGTAATCAAATTGTTTTCAAAAGCAAGATCAAATTCTTGCTTGTTTTTCCAGTTATTGTTAAACTCTGATACACCAGACCAAGTATAGTAATCTGGGACCAGCCAATTAATTGGATAAGCACGATCACAATTACAATGAAGACGCTCTTGTAGTTTCTCTAGTCGTTCTAACCTGTGTATACCTTTTGGAGAGTTTTTCTCAGTAGTAGAGGAATATTGTATTTTTGTCGTGTATTTGTCTATAATTTGTTCCCATTTTTCTTTGCATCTTTGATTAATAGCAACAAAGACATTCTCGTTGCTTCTTGAACCCCATAACCACCAGGTAGATAGCCATCGGTTGTAATACCATTCTGCGTCTTGACCCATGGCAGTTGTCTTGCCTTGGCCTCTAGATCCCCAGTAATACACTACTTGAACTTTTTTATCATCCCGTCTTGATTTTTCTAGATTTGACTCAAAATGTCTAGGTACAGACTCGTTTAACAATTCAGCATATTGTGAATCGTCATCTCGTTCATTCTCTAATTCTGTTGATAGGTGGAATTCTTTAGGTGTCACTTTGGGAAATTCTGGATATTGACTGTTATCTATTTCTGGCTCTGATGAATCATTATTTTCTTCAGACATCATTATCACTATACGAGTTTTCGAGACACCATTTTAGCAAATCATCAGATTCTTTTTCTGACAATTCTATACCCGGTGAAGAATCATGGATTTGATTACAATCATCAGATAATAATAATTTTATCTGCTCATCAGTTAGAGTCTCATTTTGTTTTACAGTTATTGTTTTCTTGCATCCATCACGACAAATTTTTTCATAAATAAGCTCGCCATCTGTTCCTTCCATGACTGGTCGTATTGGAATTATTGGTTTTTTTATCTTTAAGATTTTGGCTGTATACTCAGGATCATCAAGATTGTAAAATTCTGGAGGTAATTTGTTTGGGAACTGATTTGGATCATAATTTGAAAATTTATTCTTTTTTGGCATTTTATTTTTCATTCCTCAAATTATTTATCGAATTTTCAAAAAAAAGTAACATACAAAAATAATCAGATGGCATGACCAAGTTTGATATTTGGGGATAATGTGATATCTCTAGTTTTTTCATAAATTATAAAGGGCAATCACTTTTAAAAAGCCAATTATTTGTTCAAAACATACCAAATTGTAAGAAATTGTATTTTTGGACAATCAGATCAAGGCATGTGCAGCTACGCATCAGTTTTTCTCTCCTTGATGATATCAACAAATTCCATAGTTTTCAATTCTTTGACATGCAGAATGTTTTTGTCAAATGGTTTTTTGTTTAGATGTAGTTTGCAGAGTAAAATGGAATAATCAGATGATGGAGATCCATTGAATTTAACAAGATATTCAGGAATTTCTTTGCAGCATTTTCCAATAATGTCTTTGCAAATAATTTTGTCCATCATACAATCATCCCGAGTCTAAATCCCAATGTTTTTTCTAATGGCAAGTTGTTTCGTAGTGCTAAACTAATCTCTTCTAGTGCATCAACTGCAACTTTTCTATTTGGATAGGAGATTAATTTGTAATTAGGACATTGATGAATGTGTCTCCATGTTGTCTGGGGGCAGGGGAATGATCTTGAGTGTCTTGTGCAGCGTTTAACTTTCTCACATGCAGGACATCTTGTTTTTTTCTTAGTAAGGTCCGTCTTGCAAACTAAATCCTTGGGATTATACTGTTTCTCAAATACAGTCATGAAAAGAACCACCAATCATTGTGATGCCAAAATCTGTAGAATACACTATCAATTGACAGGACTTTACTGCCAAAAGAGCCGATTTTTTTTAGAAAGCACTCAAAGATAGGATTGAATCCGATTTGAAATGAAATATCAGGAAAAATTAGATAAAAGGAGTAAAAGCATATAATCATAAAAAATATCATCCATAGAATATTTAATTAATTGCTAATTTATGATAAAATTAGAATATTTTGCAAGTAAATATAAATACCGACACATATGAATGGTTAGAAAATACCGAGAAAGTAAAAGAAAACTGGGAATTAAGAAAAAATATTTTAACCAAATTAGGAACTGCGGAATATTCAGAAAAAGCATTATCTAAAGAATTTGGACATAGAAAGAAGTCAGGTAAAGAAAAAGGAGAACTAGATCAATCCAAAGTTCACAAAGAATTAAAATACCTAGCAAATGAAAAATTAATTCAATTTACAAGAAAAAAATTTTCTGAAGGCAGAGGAAGACCTAAACTAATTTTAGGATTAACTGAAGAGGGATTGCATAATTTAGTCAAAATACTAGAACCTGAACAATTTTGGAAAGTAATATTTTATGTATATGATAAATCCATACTTCACGGAGAAATAAAATTAAAGATAGAAGATATTATAAAACATTATGAGAAAACAAGGTTAAAAATTTCTAGAGAAAATACTGTTCCAGAAACATATCTAAGAAAATTAAATGAATTCAAATATAAAAATATTTCAGAGGATGATTTTTATTCAAAAATCTATGAAATATTAGAACACATAGGTAAACACGGGAAGATCAAAATTCAAGAATTACCCTATGAATTTACACATACAAATTTTATGAAAACACATGAGAGATACAGAAGAATAACCACATTATTTTTAGAAATGGAAGAGCAAGTTTTGATAATAAGGTCATATGAAAAAAACAAAGAATATGTACAATTAACACAATTTGGATTATTAATTTTAATATACTTCGTACACACTAATTTTATTAGATCACGTAATAATGAAAATGAAAAATACCTTGAAGAGGAATTTAATATTAAAATAGAGACAATAATATCTAATAATTATTCATTATTACCAATAATATTTGGAAATTGGCCTCTGATTAAAAAAGTTATCTCAATTAATCAATTAGTAGCAATGATTATTCAAATTTTTTTTAAAACAGATTTAGAAAATTTGATTCCAGATTATAGACAAGAAGAATCAACAATTTTAAGCATATTTGAATCACTGCAAGCTGTAAATCAGAACAAATTAAGAAAAGAATTCATTACGGCATTACAAATATGTGATGAATGGAAAAAAAATACAGAATGTCAAATTCCAATAATAGAGGATGAGACATATTTTGGACATATTAACTACGACATAATCCGATTTTTAGAGATACCAGAGAAAATTTTTAACAAGAACACATTAGAAATACAAGAATTGAAAGTAGAATTTGAAGAGATTTTATCAATTAGAAAGATTTTACAGGAATTAGTAAAACTGGACAAAATGACGTTCTCTCCAGAATTTTCATACAGCATAAAATTTGATGAAAAATTTGAAGAAAGAAAGGATATCAAAGCATTAGCAAATAGAATTACTTTTTATTTTTTTACAATATTTAGAGCGTGGTATCCACAAAAATTCAATGAATTAATATTCCTAGATGAAAAAAAAGAAATTCTCACATGGTATAAAAATGGGATTAACGAGTTAGCCGAATTTCAAGAGACACAAATTAAAATTTTAAAAAATGGAAAAGGATATGCAGAAGGAATTCAAATTTCAAATACAGAGGAATCTTATTCAGGTTCAAAATACATGCGATTGCAAAAATTAAGTGAAAAAGTTTATCAAGCCAAATACAAATTAAGGTATTTTGGAGATTCAGATTGAAATTTCAGTATTCACTATGATTTCACATGGTTGCAAAAAACTTGAAGGTAAATTTGGCCTATGGTATGTGTGGTCATTTCTACTCAAATACCAAATGAACCCAATTTAACTGGCATTATGATTTCTCGAATAGAGTCTTTTTGTTCTAGTCTTTTTACAATTTCTTTTAATGATGTGACTTCGGTTTGCAATTGCTGAACATTGGCAGTCTTTAACATATTTGAAGAAAAATTTGAGAAAATGTTGATTTTCGATGAGGCCTTGCTGTATTCTTCTCTTACTGATTCAGGATATAATTTGGATTGTTTCTCATAGCTGTCCTTTGGTTTGTGTCCAATTACATGGTCTGCAACATCGATTCGTGTCCCACAATCAATCAAAGTAGATTTTAGCAAGTCTCGGAGCTCGTGAGATTCCTTTTGATACTTTGGCATTAATCCTTCTCGTTTTAGTTTGTGTTGAATTCCACAAGTGTTTACCAGCCTGCCAAATGTGTCGCGAATCCAATAGTCTGATATAGGTTGATTTTTAGAGTTTAAAAATAACGGTTCGTCTATCTGCATTGTTTTTCCAATCTTTTTGAATCTATAATCAAGGTATTCTTGAAGGGATTCTATTGCATCAATGTCTAAAAAGCCAAGATGCGTACAGTCTGTTTTGATTCTAGTTAGAGTTATTGGGGCAGGACACTTGTTCAAATCCCATTTAGGATATTGATCAGTTCCAAAATAATCCACTAGTTGCCCCCAGGCTTGAAAGTTGAATCTATCAACTAGAGTTGAGGTATCCAAGCCCCTATGGAATTTGCACAATATGACTGCCTTTTGTATAATGGAGGGTTTGCCAGTGGTAAGCATCTTCATTATATCCTCAAGGGACATTTGTGGTTCCTCCTCCTCAGAGGTAGTACTGCGATACCGTGCTTTTTCATCAAACTTGAAAATTAATGGATTGTCATTTTTCTCAAAGTATCCTTCTATGGCACAGCGAACTATTCTCATTGTGTTTGCCTTTTTATTGCCATGTTTTTCCTTGTCGTAGAGATAATGCTTTGTCATCTTTACAAAGTCAGATTCAGAACCATGCGAGTCTGCATACAGATGATAGAAATGCTCCAATCCTCCAAGAGTTGATTCAGATTTTATTTTCTTGTATTCATTATGATTCGTCTGAATCATTGCACTTGACTCAAACTTTTTTCCGTATAGCCAGTTGTTAAAATTCCATAGTGCGTAAAGGTATGATTTTTGAGTAGGGCTAAGGTTATAGATATCCCATTTGGTGTTTTTTCTCTTGTCTTGTCTTAATTGCTCTGTAAAATATTTCACTGACTCTAGATTTACAAAATCTCTAAATGATATTGGATAATTAGTTACTTCTTTTACGAGTTCAATCTTTTTTGCAATAGAGAGGCTTTGATAAAAGATATCATGTTTTTGCTTGGTAGGTGTATCTTTTTTGCCAAGTTTATCATAGTTTTTACAGATAAAATCCCTAGGTGTTAGATTTTGATCCTTTCGAAATAGTAAAAGACACTTTTTGTGTCGAGGTCTAATGGAAATACCATAGTCTTTTGTGTAGTCAAACTCTGCAATAACTTGAAAAACTTTGGTAGACATGAGTATACTTGATAGTTAGTATAATAAAGCCAACTAAAATATCCAATAGAATAATTGTTATAGGAGAAAATTCAGAATAATTTGAAAATGGAAAAAATAGATTATGAAGGAATTGTGTGGGCAATTAATCACAACAATCCTGAACCCCTTGTGGAACACGCCCTACATACACTTGAAATACATGGAGTAAAAAAAGAAGATATTCAGTTAACAGATGCCCCAGACAATGTCAAAGTCGGTGCAATAGTAGTCGAGATTTGGCCTTATCATCTTGATGTTGCAAGAGTGAGAACAATTAGGAATGAGTCATTTATCAGCGGTACTGTTATGACAATTGAACTAAAATTAAATGAAGAAGGTAACTATACAGATTAATTTTGAAAAAATCAAGGAAGCAAAACATAGTTCTGGCATCTATCGCAATAATTATCATAGTGGCCATAGTGGGCTATAATTATTCAGCAGAACAAATCAGACAAAAAGGATTCAACTTTGGTAATGAATTACAACAGATTCAAGAAAATGTCAAGCAGGTCCAAATTGAGTTTAATTCAAAAATAACTCAATGGAAAGAAGGAGATTTGAATCAACAGGAATTAATAAAATTCTCAGACATTCATGCTAAAAAATTAGAAGCAATTATTACAAAATATGATACTCTAACACCACCAAAACAATTTGCTCCTTCAGTAGAGTTATTCAAACTCTCAACGCAATCACAATTAGATAGCGATAAAGAATTCATTGAGGGCATAAAAACAAAGGATGAATCTCACTATATTAGATCAGATTCACTATTACAAGAATCATTTGAATTCGAGATGACTGCATTAAGTGAATTCAATGCTGTAAAAGCAGGATTAAAATAAAAAATAATCGAGTCAATACAACTAGAAAAAGATTCGTCTAGATTGAAAATGAGTGTATTTTGATAATTAGAAACTATAAGATTGAAAGAAATCGTACAATTTTATATGCAGAGACATAACAATAGGAATAGAACATAGTTGAGATCATCATGTATAGTACAGCATGAATTGTAATCAGATGTAATTCAGATAAAATCACAGTAGATCCAATTCATGAATCTGATTCAACAGTGGTGAAATTTCTTTAAGAATTTCTGTTTTATCTAATCGTGTAGATTTTGAAAATGTAATGTGAAATGTGATTGTCAACATGTCTTGATCAGTATGAGATATTCTAATAGAATGATCAGTATTGTGAGTTTTAGAGATAAAATTCTGCCATTTTTTTAAATGTAGTCCAACACGATTTACTTGGGTCTCTAATGCATCAATATCAATATCTAAATCAGAATCAAATAAGCCAAATTTAACCATCGGGACCATAAGAAACCCTCCTGAAATTGTATCATGATTTTTTAACATTTGTGAAATAATTTCTGCAGAATTTTCTCTTGGAAAAACATCACCATAATCAGGATCAAAGTATCCAGCTATGAGTTTTTTAGAATCAAATATTCGAAAATATTCACCATCTAGATCTAATTTCCACAATAAGTAGATAATAGATTATAAATAAATAAACAATTTTTTAAGGGCAGTTAAATAAATAAGAGTAAGAAGAATAACAATGGTAATTTCTAAAGAAAATAAAGACTTCATAGACAGTTTAATCGATTATTATATTAGTGAATCACAGTCATATAGACAAATTGCAGAAAACTTTGTTCCAGAAATAGTCTCCATACCAGATACAACATTTGGAATTATTACGGGATGTGTATATTCTGGATTTTTACAAGCTTATCAAAATCAAAAACAAACACCAGGATTGGAAGACATCAAAGAATTCAATAAAATTCTAAAGAATCGCGCACCATTAATTAAAAAAGCTGTACTTGAACCACAGTATCAAATGAGAAAAACCAACAATTCAAAATAATTACGAGTTTAAATAAATAGATAAACTAATGCTTAATTAAAAATGTCCAATATTGAAGATTGTACGCAATATCAAAAATTAGACAATACTGTATTTCAGTGTATTTCTATATGATCAATCTAGAAATAGGTGTGAAATTATATCATCAATTAAAACAGGGTTGCAGAGATTTTGGTCCGCGGTATTCAAAAATCATTAAATTAGTTACAGTTTAATTGAATTTTCAGTACTCAAAGAACATGAAAGTGGATGGAAGTAAAATTATCTTTGGTTTAGGAGTCGCATCGGCAGTAATAACTGCAATAGTAGCACTTTATTTTTCAATACGTTAAAGATAAATCATCTTGTTTTATCACTAACGTAATGGCAGCAGAAGATGATTTCAAAATTACACAGATAATAGATAATGGTCAAATGGTACAATTGACATTGATTGAAAATGTAACAACTGAGCCAATATCACAAAAACAAATGATAATAGATAATGTTTCAAGAAAACTAGATGCTGAAACAAAGGAGCAAGTCATGCCATTACTTGAGGCAATTTTACAAGCTCAACCAACAATAAACATTAAAAGCTACCAACAAACTCAAATTACAATTGCAATGCCAAGATCAAGATATGAAAAAATTGGCAAGCCCCAAGTCGGAAATGTAATTACAATAAATCTTAAAAGAATCTAAATAAGCAAATCTATTTCATCAATAGATTTCAAAGGCAATGAACAGGAAAAATTCTTACAAATATAAACAAAAGTTTCATCATCAAAGATTTTTCCTGTAAAAAATGGGAATTTTGCAAGTTTTTCTAATTGAGATGGATTAGATATTGCAACCAATATTGATTCTGGCATGAATTTTGTAAAAAGATACTTACAAATTTCAGAATTCTCATCATTAACAATTGTAATTTCAGTTGTCTTTTGTAGATATGCATAAATCGTATTTAGTAAATAACCAAATCCAAATGGATTTTCGGCTGCAATTTGAGCCTGAGATTCCATAATTTGAGTTGCAATTTTCAAGAATTTTTCTTTTTGAGTCAGATGATATAGTCTAAGCATCACAAAACATGAGACAGAATTGCCAGATGGTAATGATAAATCATAATTACTTTTTGGCCGTATAATCAATTTTTCATGATTATCAGAGGTCATGAAAAAGCTGTTAGTTTCAGAGTCCCAAAAGTGATCTACCAGATAACATCCCAACTTTAAAGATAAATCCAAATATTTTGATTCTGGTTCAATCTCAAATACATCAAGAAGTGCATTCGCAAAATAAGAATAGTCTTCCAAGTACCCGGCTATTTTTGCAGTATTATTTTTGTAGGTTCGTAGTAATTTATCTTCATCAAGAAGATTTTTTTCGATAAAAGATATGCAGTTTTTTGCAGCATCTAGATATTTTGTTTGGTTAGTTACTCTATATCCTTTAGCAAAGGCTGTAATCATTAATGAATTCCAAGAAGTAAGAATTTTATCATCCAAGCCGGGATGGATTCTTTTAGAGCGAACATCTAGTAACTTTGTAGAACAATTAGTAAGAATTTTTCGAATATTGTCCTCGGAAATGCCAAAATGAAAGGCAACCGCAGAAATGTTGATATTATTACACAGGATATTGTTACCTTCCCAATTTCCCCCGTCAGTTATATCATAGTATAAACAAAAGAGATCAGCATCATCACCAAGAATTTCATTAATTTCACTTTTCTTCCACACGTAAAATTTTCCCTCAATGCCTTCGGAATCAGCATCATATGCAGAAAAAAAACCCCCTGCAGTTGACATCATCTCCCGCAATACATAATCTAGTGTTTTATTGAGAATTTCAAGATAGAATGGATCTTTTGTAATTTGATATGCTTCAGCATAATTTACAGGAATTAAGGCATTATCGTAAAGCATCTTTTCAAAATGAGGAACTAACCATCTGGCATCTGTAGAATATCTATGAAATCCACCCCCAATTTGATCAAACATACCACCTTTTGCCATTTTATTCAAAGTTTTAAGTGCAAATTCGTTAAATTTTGAGAGTCCAGTAAGTTTTGCATATCGAAATAAAAAGGACACATTAGCGGCGTTTGGAAATTTTGGTGCAGAGCCAAATCCGCCATATGATGAATCACCCAGTTGAAATAGGTTCATGGCTGCCTCATCAAGGATTGTTCTTTCCAATTTTGTCTGAATTTTCACAGTTTCTGTTTTTTGTAATGCTCCAAGAAAATTATCCGCCGCTTTTTCAATATCTTTTGGTTTTTCCTTCCATGCTTGTCCTAATTGTCTAATGATACTTCCAAAACCTTGACGACCATAAGAATCCAAAACAGGAAAATAAGTTCCAACATAGAATGGTTTTTGGAAGGGGGTAAGAAAAACACTCAAAGGCCAACCACCTTGTCCGGTCGCTATCTGACAAACTTTTTGATAAATGTCATCAATGTCAGGGCGTTCTTCTCTATCAACTTTAATATTTACAAAAGTGTCATTCATAAATTTTGCAACTTCCTCATTTTCAAATGATTCATGCGCCATAACATGACACCAATGACATGCACTGTATCCCACGCTTAGAAATATTGGTTTGTTTTCATCTTTTGCTTTTTTTAGTGATTCGTCATTCCATGCATACCAATTAACAGGATTGTGTGCATGTTGGATTAAATATGGGCTGGTTTCATTTATGAGGTTATTTTCGTTCACAACAAATCACATACCAATTAGTATTTGTACTTAATCGGCATAAAGTTAGTAAAAGATTCCTTTTCCCTCTTCTAATTCATAGATTCTAACATTAATTTTGCCCAATAATTTCACTTTAGATTTATGAGCTTTTTTGTTATGACTGTAATCTTTTTTTTCTACTAATTCTTGTAGTCGTTTCAGTTGATCTACTGAGAGTTTTTTGAATTCATGTCTTGAACTTGAAATAATTTGTAATAGAGCTATTCGCTCACGATCTTCAGCACCAATATCTTCAGACATGCAATTTAATAAAATGAGGATCTTTATTTTCCTTAGCAAGTGGATGGTTTCAAAAAATACCAAGATAAATTTTCTATTGTCATTATCACAACTGTTCCGTTCTAATCAACGATTAGAGAAAATAAAAAAGGCGCAACCCTCAATCGTAGAACACAGAGAGATTACCTCTCATGGTCAGGACGTTAAACGCCTGATTGCCTTTTTCGTTCTACAGGGTCACGCACATTAATCTGTCGAAATTTTATAAATCGACATCATTTATGGTAACAACTTCAATTATTTAAAAGTTAATATAAAATATTATAATAAAACTATACATTTCATGTAAATTTTCATATTGTATTGTGAAGAAAAATGTACGACATATGAATATTATTGATTTTATAAAAATAAACCATCTTTTTTAAATATGCATTAAAAATTAACAATAAATCCATTTTAGATATTGCACCCATTACTTGCGCCAACTATGAAGTTTGAACATAGGTTAGTTCACAAACAACGAAAGAAAACACAAAAAAGATGAAAGGGCTCAACGCTCATCTGTTTTACAATATATCTTTGACCCTATTTTGATAAAAAATTTGGCGTTCAATTCTATTTTCTTGAAAATTGATGTTTGTACAAAATTTATCAATGGGTCTAGAAAGAGACATACTATGAAACATATTTTATTGATTTTGATTCACTGGGCAATTATCATAGCACTGATCATATCATCCATAATATTCATTTTTGACGAAGTAGAGTTATCAAGCTCAAATGCAGAAATCAAAGACGGTAAACTTATGTTCTGCACTACTGATGACTGTGTAAGCTATACGACAAAAATATCTTGGACTTTTTTGAAGATATTTATTTTCGAAATAATTGTTGCAATACTTGCGTTAGTTGCTTTACGTGAGGGGATTTCACTTGAGAAAAGATTCAAGTCACAAAAGATAGATTGAAAAAATCCATTTTCATGAATATTTTTATTCATCAAAGTAAAAAATCGATAACATAGTTTTTTTAGGAAAATCACCATATTAACAAAAAAGTATAAACGATATTCAAAAAAATGAATTTTAAAAAACAGTGTGCAGGAAGTGAGATTATTGTCAATGTCATTCTAAACAAGAAGTTAATGTCACTATGATAATAATTTTTTCACTTTCGTACCTGTTTAGATTCAAGTATAAAGGAATTTTAAAAATTGACATCATTTTTGGAATCATTTTATTATAGTGAATGCGAAAAACAACACAGGTATGGAAAAAATGCGAGCAATGGTATTATCTGAATGTGCCCCAATTGAAACTAATCCACTAAAATTAACCCTTATTGACAGACATGAGATCAAAAAATCGAATGAAATTTTGATAAAAATTGAAGCGTGTGGAGTTTGCCACTCACAACTACATGGAATTGAGGGGGATTGGAAGAATATTGGAATTCCCCCAACATTGCCTACAGTCCCAGGTCATGAGGTAGTGGGCAAAGTCGTTGAAATAGGTAATAATGTTACCAAGTTCAAAATAGGTGATCGAGTTGGAATTACCCCGTTACTTGAGACATGTAGAGAATGTAGGTATTGCAAAGAAGGAAAAGAACAACTTTGTGAATCATCAATAATTACCGGAGAGTCGCTTCGGGGAGGATACGCTGAATATATTACAGTTTCAGAAGACTTTGCAACCAGAGTTCCTGATAATATGAAACCAGAGTATGCAGCTCCTTTATTTTGTGCGGGAATCACCGCATACAAGGCAGTAAAAGCTGTAGAACCTCAATTAAATAGAAAAGTTGGAATATTTGGAATCGGCGGAGTAGGTCACATGGCAATTCAGTTTGCCAGACTAGAAGGATGTGATGTAATTGCATTTTCACGTAGTAAACATCACCTTGACGTTGCAAAGAGATTGGGTGCAGTAGATGTCATGACTTTTTTGGATAATCAAATATTTTTGGATAAAATAAAAGAAAAACATGGAATGTTAGATGCAGCAATAGTGTTTGCTCCAGCAGATATAGTAACAGATGTAGCTATAAAATCAGTAAAAAAAGGAGGGCTAATTGTAATTGCAACTGTAGGTGAAAATCCAACATTTTTTGCATTTGATGAAAAAACAATTCGTGGAACGGTAATCGGATCTACAAAAGATATGGAACAGGTCATAAAAATCTGTAATGAAAAAAATCTCGAGGTCATAACAGAAACATATCAACTTGAAGAAGCAAATCAAGTTCTCAAAAAGCTAAAAGAGTCCAAAATACAAGCTAGAGCAGTATTAATACCTTAAACAATAAAACGGCAACAATATAATTAATTTTAAAAAATCTAAAATCCAATTCAGATTTTAATCAGAACGAAATACAATTAATTGATCCTCTCTATTGCATTGAATCCCTCATCTATTGTAGGTATGTTGAATGAATTGATTTGTTCATATATTACTTGTTTTGGTATGAATTTTTGAGTTTTTTTCTCTCTATTCTTTAATCTCTCAAAGATAATGTTATTAGGTATTTCAAAACTTACCGCAAATAATTCTAAGTGCTTTCCATTTTCTGTTGCAATTGTCTTTAATTCATTAATTAATGAAATTCGAACATTACGTTTTAAGTGAGTTCTGTCAATTATAAAATCATCATCATTTAAGATGCAATTACGTATTTTTTCAAAAAATTTTTGTGTGATGTAATCAAATTTTTTTTTGTTTTGAATATACTCAAATGCGTCAGTATATGAAATACCCATACTGCTTGCCAATTCTTCAATTATTGAATCAGTTGAGCACACAGTATATTGCTTATGAGAATTTACCCATGTAGTTTTTCCAGAGCCTGAGACCCCAACCATTATGATCCCCTTCAAATTTTATCTTGATTTTAGATAAGGATTTTGAGTATAAATTAATAGCAGAAAAAGAACAAATTCAAACCCCCGTTAATTTAATTTTGAGAAAGAATTTACAATAGTTTAATTACAACCAATTTTCTCAAAGATATAGAAAGATATGCCATTTGATCGAGAAAGAGAAATGTTCAAAGCAACATGTGGCGACTGTGGAAATGAATGTCAAATACCATTCAAGCCAAAAGATGACCGACCTGTTTATTGCAGAGAATGTTTCCAAAAGCATAAACCACAAGAACGCAGTGGTGGTTCTAGCTATGGTAGAGGATCTAGTGATAGAGGATCTAGTTATGGTAGAGGATCTAGTTATGGTAGAGGATCTAGTGATAGAGGATCTAGGTTTAGCAGAGACGATAGACCAAGAGAAATGTTCAAAGCAACATGTGGCGACTGTGGAAATGAATGTCAAATACCATTCAAGCCAAAAGATGACCGACCTGTTTATTGCAGAGAATGTTTCCAAAACCACAAACAAAACTAGTAAATTGTTTTGAGTAACTCTCAAAACTACGAAATTTTATAAAAACAAAGAGTTTAGAATGCATACTACACACTAACAGTATTGGGATGTTACCATCAAGAGATGAGATAAAAATCGGAGTGAGTGTCTCAATAGTACAAAAGCAAGATCAACGTACAGGAAATTTAACTAGAGGCATAGTTAAAAGAATCCTTACCTCAAGTAATCATCATCCACATGGGATTAAAGTTGAACTTGATGATGGTCAAATAGGACGAGTTCAAAACATACTCCAATAAAATAACAGTATACATAAAATTCAAAATTCCACAATCCAATACTTTTTCAATTCCTAGACGCATTTGATTTTTTACAGGGTTAAATATTAGAAAGGTAGATTTCTACATGAACTGTAAGCGATGTCATCACATAGACGAGGCACACGTTTCATCAATAGAGAACAAATCACTGATGAAAGTTGGCAAGTGTCAGATTCCCAGTTGTGCTTGTCAACAATATCTTGATCCAATACAAGAAATAGACGAAGATTTGATGTAACTAAAATTCATATAACAAATGGTATTGATAAATTTTATGAGTAAACATGCACTTGCTGGTGAAATGAAAAAAAACTTGAATGATCTTTTATCCAAAATCAATGCCATGGAAATTGTTGCATCAAATGAATTTGAAAAAGGAGCAGTTAAAATACTAAAAGCGCTAGTTGAAGGAGAAATTCATTCAATCAATGAGTTGGAGCATTTGAAAAAAGCAATTGATTTACTAACATTAGAATTATTTAAAGTTCAAAATAAAATCAGTGGGCAGTAGTATCACTCAAACCGCATTCAGTACAACGAATAATTGTCGTATTTTCAAGTATTTTATCTATTTTCATTTTAGAACCACAGCAAGGACACGATATTTTTTTTGGTGATGAGTTATTATTTGGTGAATTATCTTTGGAGCGAATCTGATATTGTTTTGTTTCAGACATGATTTCTAAATTACACGTGGGTTTATAACGTGCAATTATTTTATCTAAAATTTTTTTCCGCTCATCATTTCCAGATTCAAATAAGGGTAAAATTGCAAGATATAGAAATTTTTCGGAATCAGATTTTCCAATCCAACAATTGAAACTAGAATTTTTGGTAAAAAATTCTTTATCGATTGTATGCTCACAGTTACCAGCATAAATTATGTTAAAAGAATCTTTTTCACGAGACAGTATCAGGTACACCACTTTTTCCATAGGTGGCCCCCATTCTTCCAATTTGATTGGGCCCAGAAATTCGTATTGTAGAATTTGAATAGTCAACAAGTATAGTTACAGATACTTTCTTTTCTTTTTTTCTAGAATTATGACTAGAATGAGGAGATTTGATCGCAATTTGAATTCTTGAAAAGATTAAATTCAAGAGAAATTGATTTTTGTTGAATGAAAGATCCTCACAATAATGCCCATGTAGGTTATGGTATGATTCTAGTTGCTGCAAGTCTCACAGTAATTGCGTTGGTTGCTTTGGCAATAGGATCAAACGTACTTTTTAGCGATAATATACAGAGAGAAAATACGGCGCACTTTAAGGAATGCAAAAAAAACGACTTTAAAACAGTAGATTGTGAAAAATATCTAGATAGAATCAATAATGAGATATCTGGAATTCATGTAGATTTGAACAAATAAATATTTCAGTATCCGTTAGCAAAATCTTCCATGGTGTTAAGATTCTTTGTCAACTTATTCATTGCATAAAATGCTCCTCCAACAATACCTGCTTGATAAAAGACATAAAGAAAAACACTTGAAGAGTCAGGATCAGATTTAGTAAAGCTAAGCACAAGCATTGTAAAGAAAACAAAAGTTCCGACACATACTACCACTCTATTAAAAAATCCAGCACCCATACCCACAATTCTTTTGGTTGCTCCAGCCATCAAAGAGATACTAGCAATTATTAGAAATGTTGCACCACCATTTGCAGTAACAAATTCATTCACCCAAACTAAAAGACCATCTTTTAGAATGTCCACTTCAGGCATCGTGGTACCGCCATTCATTGCAAAATTAACAGAGCTAAAAATCCCACCAATAACAAAAAAGAATAAAAATATTTTTACAATTGATCGTTTAATTGGACTCCTGATTTCACCTGGTCTTACTGCTCTTTCAGTAATTCTAACACCATAAAGAAATCCTATAGCTGCTGCAGGAAAAAACATAATATTAATTAAAATCGGGGATTGTCGATTTATTGCGTCAATTTGAGGATAAAATACAAAAAACAAAAGTAGGGCAACAGAGGCAGATATGATAAACAGAACTAGATCAAGATATTTGCGGATGCCTGATTCTGAGACATCATATTCCCAATTATACATTTTTAAGAATTAGATTAAAATCATTAAAGAACAAGTCAAAAAATCATTTGGTCAAATTATCAATTCTGTTTACCCTTTTTATTCCCATGAGCCTAAGAAATACAATGGTAGGAAGAAAATTAATAATTATCACTGGTGCAATTATTATGATTATGGGAATAATTTTTCATTTTCAAGGACTCGCAATCATAGGGCCAAAATCATCATTCATGTATTCTAATCCACAGTGGATTACATATGGGATTCAAATATTTGTTTCAGGAAGCATTATTTTGGGAGTGGGGATTGTTTTAAATTTTATTAAAAGAAACTAGTGGGTTACTCGAAGAGTTATGAGCTTTGAATTTTTTGTAATCGTCTAGTCTTCAAGGAGAAAATAGCAATTCATGTCTTCTGTTGTTTTAGCTTCAAATTCAGCAACAAGATCATGATTTCCATAAGCAATGGTACAGATTTTAATTTCAGAGATTTCCTTAAATTATGAATAAATTAACGGATCCTCACTCATTTCACATCTAATTAACATGTATGCTTTTTCTATCAGAAACACATGTATCTAAAAATACATGTAACTTAAAGACATCTAAGGAATATTCTAAAATTTATTTTAAAAACCAGAAAGAATTGGATCTTGTGGCTTCATGATTTCTCGTAATAGGATCGTTGCAAATGAACCTCTAGAAAGAGTGAACATTACGGTAGTGTTTTTTGATGCATAGTCAGTACAATGTATCGCGGCTTGTCTAAATCCTCCCTCACTACTAATCTCCTGCATTTCTTTAATGAAAAATTCTTTTGGGGAGATCTCCTCAGTTTGTAAAATTTTAGATATTTGAAAATCAAAGTGTGTTTTCTTGTAATAAGAGTAGCCTACAAAAGGCAATGCCAAATGTTGTTCTAGTCCTTTAACATATTTTCCGAGTATTCCATGAAGATCAAAACAAACGTCACCTTCCTGTGCCTCAAAGAGATTCTCCCCATCTGAAAATGCAGAACTCAATGTATGATTGAAAAGAAAAGATTGGTATGCTTGAATATAAAATCTCCTTAGAGGTAATGGGATTGTCCTAATTGCTTTTTGTTCATCATTATGTTCGATCATTTCTTTAATGACAATTCTTTCAATGTCCATTTGTGGAGGAATTTGGTCAAAATATTTTTTGTAGTTTGATTTGTCAAAGAGTTTTTCTCTAATCTCGGTATTTTCTTTAGAATCATAGGAAGATGTAAAAGATACGATCAGTTCAACAGCTTTTTTAAAATCACGCTGCAAGAGTGCTTTACCAATAAGATGAGTAACTGGCCTTTTAGAACCAAATCTTTGGTAACCATAAAAATTTAGAATTTTAGAATATTCAGTAAAATCAGATAGATTGTCAGCACAATCAAAAATCTTGATTTTAAAATGATTTCCAATCATGTCTTTTTTAGACAATGGTTTTTTAACAAATCCAATTTGTTCAATGGAGTATTTTTCAGACGCATAGTTTTCAATTCCTCTCCCTTTGTTGTCAGAACAAACAAATTGTTCAGTTACTGCAGAGGCATCTTTTAGTCCAAGTGATTTTAATCTAATTCCTTTTTTCCTAAATATATCAGCGAGTGCATGATTTGTGTCAATTTTCTTTTTTTTTAGTTTGTAAACAGCGTATCCGTTTTGTGGACTAATTGATTTTAGAGATTTCTCAGAGAGAACTTCAGTTACTTCAAAGTCCTCGGCTTCAACTCGGATTCGTCCTCCAACGCCATTAAATGTGGTACTGTAAACGGAAATTCCTAGTTGAGAATCGATTGTAGGTATCACGGCTCTATTGTAACTGTAACAAATTTACTGATTGAAACATCTTCGATTTGAGCTCCCAGTAACACCTTGTATTTTCCAGGAATAGATGCATCAGATGTAGAAATTGTTACATCAATAGGTTTAGGAGAATTAGAGTCCAATTGAAACGAACCAGAGATATTGGAAGTGGCATTCATAAAATTGTAAGGATCAGACAATATCAGAGATACACCAGGCAAGTCTTGTCCAGTTTGTGGAGATATTGTAAAAGACACGCTCTTTGATTCACCAGCCTTAAGTGAGATATCTTTAGAATCAAGTTCAATTCCAAATGGAAGTGGAATAGAGGTATCAACGACTCCGATATTATTTTCGGCCCATTCAGTAAACCAGATTTTGTTATTATTTACGGTAAAATCAAAGACCTGGGCCAATCCACAATTATCCATATCACTGCAATCGCCCCATTCCGGATTCTTGGATGGAATCATATATTCTACAAGTGATTCTGATGTTGGATCCATTATTGAGATACTGTTAGAGGTTTGTTCATTGAAAACTATGTGCCCAATAGGATTGGTTTCAATCCAATAAGGTCTAGAGATAGGAGATTTTATTATTCCGGTAGAATTGCCATATGTTGATTTTTTTGGATCAGATGTAACATACTGTGTGAATTGCTGTGTTGTAGGATCAAAGCTAAAGATAGCAGAGCTTGATGTATCAGCGATCCAAATCACATTTCCACCAGATATAGTCACGCCGTTTGGAGTTAGTAATTCAGACGGTAGTTGAAATATTTCAAAATAGTCAGGCATTATGGAGGGCCCATTTGTATTAGCTGCAGAGAGACGATAATTTTCTTGATCAAATTTTACCAAAACTCCTCCTCCTTGTTGATAAAGCCAGTTGGTATACCACACATTGTTTTTAGCATCAATTGCAAAATCGCTAGTCACTGTGCCATTAATAGGAGAAGGAAGACTCAGGTATCGTAAATTATCATCAGATTGAGCAGGATCCAAAAATGTAATTTTATTTCCAGTGAAATCATTTATCACTATTTGGGAACCGTCAACTTTCAATTTTTGTGGTAATGTGTTACCTTCAGAAGGATAGGCTATTTGTTGATACTTTTGATCCTCGATTGAAAATCGCCATATAGAATCATATGATTCATCAGTATACCATAGTGCTCCATCGGGTGAATAATCAATACCCCACATCATTGAACGGCCTTTTTTTGGCCAGAGAGGATTATCAAATTCGGTAAAGGATTCAGTGGCAGGATCAAATTTTCCTAGTTTACCGGTATTTGTTTCTGCAAACCAAACATTTCCATCATGGTCAGTAACTATTGCCAATGGGTTTGTACAAACAGTTGGAATAGCATATTCTTTTACAAATGATGTTGACTTTGCGTCACCTGAACCACAAAATCGTGCACGTTGAACGTCTGGGAAATTATCAGCAGGAGTGCCAGTAATAGTGATTTTAGCATCTTCAGGGTCATCAATTAGAGGAGGAGTGTTGTTAAGAAGTACACCTGCAGCCAAAGAAGTTAGCATTATTGTTCCAAAAAATGCAGCGACAGCTATTCCTTTTTTATTCACAGTTCAAAAATTAACAAGCCTCGTTATATCTTATTCCAAAAAGATGTGATATCTACAGTAATTTCAAGTCGCCAGTGATTTTATCAATCAAATTCTCAGGAGCCGGACCAATTGAAATACAAGTAATGGTACCAGGAGCTATTTGAGTATGACCTGCATCTGTAACTTCAGACCATGGCAAGTCCAAGTCAATTGCATGTCGTTTTATTTCTTGTAATTCTTTGATACCAGAAACTTTGAGTACAACTTTCTCTTGACCTCCCCACCATTTACTAAACCACTCAGGATGAGATTTTCTAACATGTTCTGCACCTAGAACACATGCGTGTCCTACCTGTGCTGCAATTTTTCCTTTTCCCATTTCAAGATCAGTTCTAACTATAATTACTTGTTTGATATCGCCCATGGATATATCAAAAACACGCTCAATGAAAAACTTTTGAATTAAATAATTGACAAAGAAACAAAATCTGTGTTCGACGTAGTAATTGCCGGTGGAAGTGTTGCAGGATTGATATGTGCAAGAGAAATCGCCAGCAGAGATCACAAGGTTCTCGTTATAGAAGAAGATTATGAGATTGGCACCCCTGAACACTGTGGGGGATTGGTAAGCACTACAGGCTTGGAAGAACTTGGGATAATACCATCTCGAAAAACTTTTGAGCATTTGATAGAATTTGCAGAGGTATATGCTCCAAATGGAAAAAGCTTTTCAATAAATTCAAAGAAGCAAAAAGTAGTAGAAATTAACAGAAGAGAGTTAGATAAACAAATAGCACACCAAGCTCAGAAAAATGGCGCCATAATCAAAGTAAGAACTAGTTTTCAAGAATTGACAAATAAAGGAGTCAGAACAAGTGAAGGAGAAGTCGATTGTAAAATTTTTGTAGATGCCAGAGGAGTATCCTCACTCATTCACAAAGATAGAACCGGGATTTTATCATCAGCGCAATACGAAATTTATGCAAATTGGTTAAAGAAAGGAACCGTAGAGATATTTTTTGATCAAGAAAAATATCCGGGTTTTTTTGCATGGGTCATCCCATCAGATAATGGTAAAGGAAAGATAGGAGTTGCCGGAAAAGGAATCGGCGTTACAGAGACAATAGAAAAATTCCTTGCAACACGTGGAGATTATTCTACAATTAGGAAAATTTATGCTCCAATTTGGATCAAAGGTCCTATTAAAAAATTCGTCGATGAAAAAACAGTTATAGTTGGAGATGCAGCAGGGCAAGCAAAACCAACGACTGCTGGAGGAATCTATTCAAGTGGAATGGGAGGATTGTATGCAGGGCAAGCAATTTCAAAATTCTTAGAATCAAAAGACCCATCAGATTTAGAAGAATACCAAAAAAAATGGATGGAAAAATTTGGAAGTGAATTTGAAAAACAATTATTTGTGAGAAAATTGTTAGAGAGGTTAAATAACAACACTATCAATAAATTATTTGAATCCATAACACCAGAAATTACAAAGGAAATTTCTGAAAAAGATGATTTTGATTTTCATACTGGTTCTATAGTAAAATTATTAGGAATTAAAGGATCAATCAAAACTATTCAAACCATAATTGGAGGAGAATTTAAAAAGTTTCTGAGTTGAAAATGTATGATTCCTAAGCAAGGTATAAATGATGTTTGCAGAAAATTGTGGTATGTCATCAACAATATCCTTACCAACATGTGATTGTTGTCACAGACATATTATGCCGAATGATAAATGTGTAAAATTCAATTGTCCAAATTGTGGTGAAAGTTTAATCTGGAGATGTGAAAGTTGCAGAGAAGCTGCACGGATATACACATGCAGCTCATGTAATTTTCAGGGGCCATAGAAAATGGCTCAGTTATTATTAATTGCCAAAATTCTTCCAACAGGTATTGATATAGATCTAGATAAATTATCAGAAACCATCAAAAGCAATCTGAAGGAAGGAATAACAATGAAAAGACATGCAAAAGAGCCACTAGCTTTTGGGATAGAATTCCTTAAAGCAGAATTTGTTTTAGATGATAAAGAAGGTCAGATGGATTCATTAGAAGATGCTGTAAAATCTGTTGACGGGGTAAGCGAATTTGAAGTGCTTAGCATGAGCAGAATGTCAGTAGAGATGAAATAGTAGGTACTTTGGCACGCAAAGAAGAGCCTTTGCAAATGCGAGTTGGAGAAGCTAAACAAAGAGACGTGGGTAAAAAACGTGCTCGAATTGGTCCAGAGTCAATGGATCACCTCAAAGTAACTCCAGGAGACATTATTGAAGTCATGGGATCAAGAAATAGTTGTGCAGTTGTTTGGCCAGTAGACGAAGATGAAAAATTACCAGATATCATTAGAATTGATGGACAAACAAGGAAAAACGTTGGAGCATCATTAAACGATATTGTAAAAATAAGAAAAGCTGTATCAAAAATTGCAAAGTCAGTTATGTTGATACCTGTTAATGATTCTGTAACAGTGGATAAAGAATTCACAGATTTTGTAAAAAATAGATTAAAAGGATTACCAATCACACATGGGGATGAAATTTCCGTAATGATTTTAGGAAACTCAATTGACTTTAAAATTGGAAAGACATCTCCTAAACACATAGTCAAAATAGACAGATCTACAAATCTTACAATCTCAACAGAAACTTCTGTAGATAGAAAAGTAAGAGTGACTTATGAAGAAGTGGGAGGGCTTAGACATGAAATAAAAGCAATGAGAGAAATTGTAGAGCTTCCATTAAAGCATCCCGAGTTATTTGTAAGATTGGGAGTAGAGCCACATAGTGGAATTTTGCTGTATGGACCTCCAGGATGTGGTAAGACATTGATTGCAAAAGTGCTTGCAAGTGAATCAGAGGCAAACATGTTTTCAATCAACGGTCCAGAAATTATGAACAAGTATTATGGTGAAACAGAAGCAAAATTAAGAGACATTTTCAAGGAAGCAAAAGATAATTCTCCAAGCATAATATTCATTGATGAAATAGATGCAATTGCGCCAAAAAGAGAGGAAGCATATGGAGATGTAGAAAAACGAGTTGTTGCTCAGTTGTTAGCTCTAATGGATGGCCTAAATGATAGAGGGAATGTAATTGTTCTTGGAGCAACCAACCGGCCAGAAAGCATTGATCCTGCACTACGAAGACCAGGAAGATTTGACAGGGAATTTGAGATATCAGTTCCAAACGAAGAAGGCAGATTGGAGATTCTGTTCATCCATACAAGAGGAATGCCTGTTGCAGAAGATGTTGATCTCAAAGACTTGGCATCAGAATTACACGGATATACTGGTGCAGATATCAAATCACTTTGCAGGGAAGCAGCATTGAAGTCAATTCGACGTTATTTACCTGAAATAGATTTTGAAACTGAAAAGATACCATCAGAAGTACTACAATCAATGGAAATCAAACTAGTTGATTTCTATGATGCCTTGCATGAAGTGATCCCTACAGCAATGAGGGAATTTTATGTAGAAAGACCTAAGGTATGGTGGCAAGACGTTGGAGGATTGGAGGATGTTAAAAAATCACTCACAGATAATCTTATAGTAGCAATGAAAGAACCAACCAAATTTACAAAAATGGGAATCAAACCGCCCAAAGGGGCATTAATCTACGGACCTCCGGGTTGTGGTAAAACACTCATTGGAAGAGCGCTTGCAACTGAAACAGGAGCTAACATGATTTTAGTTAAAGGTCCAGAAATTCTTTCAAAGTGGATTGGCGAATCAGAAAAAGCAATTAGAGAAATTTTTAGAAAGGCAAAAGCTTCATCACCTTGTGTCATAATTTTTGATGAGTTGGATTCCCTCGCACGATACAAATCAGGAGAAGGCGGGGTAGGTGAAAATGTCCTCAGCCAGCTATTAACTGAGATCGAGGAAGGAACATCATCACGAGTAGTCGTAGTCGGGATTACAAATAGACCAGACATGTTAGATAGTTCTTTACTCAGAACAGGAAGATTAGATCTAGTACTCTATGTTCCACCACCAGATGAGAAGGGAAGATTAGAAATTATCAAAATACTTACGAGGAAAATGCCATTGGCAGGAGACGTGAAACTGGAAGAAATTGCAATTGCCACTCAAAATTATACCGGAGCTGATTTGGCAGCCCTATGTAGAGAAGCCGCTATTCAAGCAATGCGAAACAATACCACAAAGATATCCAGTACAGACTTTGCAAATGGCATGAAGCATGTGCGACCGACAATTACTAAAGAAGTGGATCAGTGGTATAACACAGTAAGAGAAAGTATATCTAACGTGATACCCAAGTCAGGAGATAAATCATTTTACGGATAAAAATGGCAATTCCCCTAAAAAATATAATGCATGAAAAGATCAAAGAGGTAGGTTCCCTTACAGATGTGGAACTTTACAAATTTCTGACAAAAGATGATTTTATCATTACGGAAGATAAATTCAACAAACTATTACTAGATCTAGAGATTCTAGGATTGATTAAAGTCGCATGGATAACAAAAGATGCACGTAGAATAGAAATAGTCACAATAAAAGAGGAGATAGACGTAGTTGATGAACAAAATCAGGAAATGATGGAAAAAGATTATGAAGCAAGCTTTCCCGGTTTTGAAAAATAATTAATTTCTAAAAAAGTGGAAAATGAAATGCAGCATCCAGTGCAACTGCAACAAAAATAATTGTAAGATAAGGAGCAGTCACTTTGTATGCTTTCCAAGCAAATTCAGATGTAGGATTTTTTGTAAGCTTGTAATGATATACAAGCATCAATCCGCCTGAAGCTGCAGCGATTACAGTGTATACAATCCCCATACCAAATGCAGAAAGCATTAGAGAATAAGGAAGTAAGATTAGAGTATTACCCAATATGTATTTCGATGTTCTTTGCATTCCAATTACAACTGGAAGCATTGGAACTTGAGCTTGTGCATATTCATCTTTGATTTTCATGGCAAGACACCAAAAGTGGGATGGTGTCCAAACAAAGACCAAAAACCCTACCAGAAATCCCAATCCATCCATACTACCAGTAGAAGCAGACCAACCTGCCCAAGCTGCAGCACTTCCGGCGATTCCTCCGATTACAATGTTTGATGGGTTTAATCGTTTAAGCCACACGGTGTAAATAATAACATATGAAAAGATTCCCAAGGCAATAAAAAATGCAGAGACGCTATTTAGTGCAAAGTATCCATAGATTACAGAAACACAACTGACAACCAACCCATAAATCAAAACATGTGATTCTTTCATTCTGCCAGAGGGGATTGGCCTACTGCTAGTCCTCTTCATTTTAGGATCAATATCTTTATCATAAAAATGATTCAGGGCACTAGATCCAGCAGAGGCCAATGTTCCGGCAACAATTATGTGCAAATACATCCAATAATCCAATGCAGCTGCACCTGCCACCAATTTACTTGCTGCATACATTGAGGTTACAGCGGTTATAACTAGCAGAATAATAATCCTAGGTTTAGATATTTCTAGTATTTCATTAAAGCCCAATCTCATTATATCCAAACTAAAAGCCATTTAATTTATTCGACTTGGGTAACAGCGTTATTTCAAAAGGAATAAGTATCTCAGCCATGAGAGCTAGCTTGAATGAGTAATTGGGACCTCATGATGCCAGGCATGGGACTAACAGCAATAGGATTAGCTGGTGTAGTCATATCCTATTCAGGTATAGCTCATACATTTATAGACGGAATGCACGCTCTGACTGGCTTGACTATGTTTGTAGGACTAATTTTTCTATCAGCAGGTATCTTGGATGGAGGTATTTCAACTAGCAATAGAGCCAAAACAACAGCTCTAGTTATTTTATCAATTGGATTAGGATTTGGAATGTTTGCATTCACAATGAACTCATCCAATTATACAGTTACATTAGCAGGACTTTTGATGGCAGTTGCTTTTCCTTCAATCATAATAGCATATCTTGCAATGAAGAAACCGCAATTTGTAAAGCCTGTAGGAACCATAGTTGGACTAGCTAGTGCAACAGGAATTATCATGTGGTTGGCATTTGGATTTGTAAGCCCAGATACATACATGATTTCAGAACCAATTGTAGAGAATGCACCTGCAAAAGATGTAATGCTGACAGGTCCAGTATTTGCAATTACAATTTTAAAAGATTCGGGCATACAAGGAAATCCAGATTACGAACCGGATGTTGCACATGTTCCTAAAGGAAATATTGTAGAATGGACAAACTTAGATTCTGTTGCACATACGGTAACCAGTTCTGTGGACTTTGGGGAAACATTTGATTCAAATTCAATGGATGTAAACGACAAGTTTACACTTGATACTAGCAAGCTAGTAATTGGCGAATATGAGTACTTGTGTAATTTCCACCCTTGGATGATAGCAACGCTTGTAATAGAAGAACCAAAAGAGGATGTCAAAGTTTCAATTCCACAAGGAGCAGGAATTCAACAAATAGGACAAGTCTATTACGATCCAGAAGTTGTAACAGTTGCTGTAGGAACATCAGTTGTTTGGGAAAATATAGATAGTGTAGTACACACAGTAACTTCAGGTAATTCACAAGAGGGACCAAATGGATCATTTGATTCAGGAATGATCAATGCGGGTGATTCATTCAAATTTACATTTAATGCTCCAGGAAAACAAGACTACTATTGCATGGTACATCCGTGGATGGTAGGTTCTGTTGACGTAGAATAGATTTGCAAGAAATAATCATAACAGAATCTCAAAAAAAAACTCTTTCAAATCATGCAGATAATGAAAAACCAAATGAATCATGTGCCGTATTATTTGGCATGACAAGTGGTAAAAAAAATACTGTAAAGGAAGTGTTTCTTACAAAAAATATTGATGAATCCCCAGTAAATTTTACGATATCAAATGAGCAATTAATTCAGGCATACAGCATGGCAGAAGAAAAAAAAATGGAGGTCATAGGTATTTTTCACTCTCATCCAAACTCAGAGACATATCCATCGATTACTGATAAAAAATTCATGTGTAGCAATCCGGTTGTTTGGTTAATTTATTCAGGATTGACAAATGATTTCAAAGCATACGTACTTGAATTAGATATTTTAGAGATCCCAATTCGAGTGCAAAAATTATGACTCAAGTATTTTTGGATAGACGTTATTGTTACTATGTAGGCAGTTAGAGGGTCTAAAAAATCCGAGTGACCCCCAATTAAGACGTATGCAAGCGTTTACCTTTCAATTCTAAAGTTATGTCAGATACAATTAGAAGTGTAACTTAAATTTGTGCGTAGATTTTGAAGATCTTTGAATTAAATATCCCCTTTTTTGAATAGAGTTATGGAAATTCACGTATATGACACATATGTCAAAGCCAAAGATGGTCACACCATGCACTTTGATGTAATTACCGGTGAAAAAAACCACGAGAAAGCACTTGCATACGGTAAAGAGTGGCTAAAATCAGTTGGTGAAGCAGACGCAGCGATGACTACCAATGAATGTCAATTCTGTCATTCACAGGGAGCTCCTGCACCAGTAGAGAACGCGATTAAGGACAAAGGGTATTTCATCCAAAAGATGGAAGGTTGTCCTTAAAAACGCATTTTTTCCTTTTTCATTAAATCATCACAGTTGATCTAGATTTTTTAGGTCAATTATTTTCTGTAAAGTATGGTAGAAAACAGATATTCCAAATGGACAGTAGAAGGAGACAAAAAAACAAAATGGATTTGTGGATGTTTTCAAACATCAGATGACTATTTCAAATTCTGCAAAAAACATAATGATGTTTTGAAAAAAGCAATTCAAACACAAATTGACGAATTAGATTTGACTCTAGTAATAGAGGACTAGATTGCAAGTATGGCAATAAACGCGGACACAAAGACAATAGCAATTGTGTTTAGCAATTTAATCACAGTGTTTAATGCAGGTCCCGCCGTATCTTTGTAAGGATCTCCAATAATATCTCCGACAACTGCTACTTTGTGTATTTCAGTTCCTTTATGACCTTGCATCTCAACTAGTTTCTTTGCATTATCCCATGCACCGCCAGTATTTGCCAAGTGATATGCCAGTGGAAGTCCAGTGACAACTGCACCCATCAATAAACCAGCCACAGCAGTTGGTCCTAAGAGAATGCCTAAGACAATAGGCGAGACAATGGCAATGATTGCAGGTTTCCAAAGTTCCTTAATCGATGCAGCAGTTGCAATATCTACACATTTTGCATAATCAGGTTTTGATGTTCCTGCAAGAATTCCAGAATCGGATTTGAATTGTCGTCTCACTTCGTCAACCATTTTTCCTGCAGCCCGGGATACACCGTTGATAAGTTGTCCAGTAATAATAAATGGAATTAGTCCACCAACTAACAATCCAACAATAATAGTTACATTTGTCAAACTATAATTCAAATCTAAAACACCTGCAAAGATGTGTGAAGCTTCAAATTGGAATGCCTGTATCATGGCAAGCGCAGCCAAGCCAGCACTGGCAATAGCAAATCCTTTGGTTACAGCTTTAGTGGTGTTTCCTACAGCATCAATTTCATCAGTGACTTTTCTGTTTTCTTCGCCCATTCCGGTCATTTCTACAATTCCACCTGCATTGTCTGCAATTGGTCCAAATGCATCAATGCTAAGGACAATTCCTGCAAGACTGAGCATAGCCATTGCAGTTAGTGAAGTTCCAAATATTCCATACAATACTGGGTCTGTACCTTCAGGTGCAGCATTTGAAGCAATACTAAATGAAAGAATAATTGCAATGATTAATGCAATCATGAAAGGTCCAGTGGATTGCATTCCTTTGATAATTCCCATCAGTGTAAGTGATGCATATCCCCATTTTGCAGATTCAACAATATCTTGAACTGGTTTGTATTTGTAATTTGTATATCTGTCAGTAATCTTTTGAATCACAGGAACAAGAATCACACCAATTACAGTTGTTCCAAACAATGCATATGCGATAGTTGTTTGTCCAATGAAATAATATGTAAATATAAAATTCAAAATAATTGCAATGGTGGCAGAAACATAAAATGACACATTCAAGGGTTTCATGACATCTGTAATATTTTTAGAACGAACTATGACAATGCCGATGATTGATGCGATCATTCCAGATGTTCCAATTAAAATTGGATACATGAATATTTGAGGAGCACCAATAAGCGCAGCAATAAGTAAGGAAGCTAATATAGTAACAATGTAAGACTCGTAAACATCAGAACCCATTCCTGCGGCATCACCTACGTTATCTCCGACATTATCGGCAATTGTTGCAGGGTTTCTAGGATCATCTTCAGGAATATTGGCTTCTACTTTTCCTACCAAGTCTGCACCCATATCTGCAGCTTTTGTAAATATACCACCGCCAATTCTAATAAATAATGCAATTAGACTTGCACCAATACCAACACCAGCAATTGTAATTGGATTAGGAAATACCATGTAAAGCCCAGTAATTGCCAATAGTGCCATTGCTGGAACTGCTAAACCCACAGTAGCTCCACCTCTAAAAGCCATTGCAAATGTCTTACCAAGACCACTACTACTTAGATGTGCAGCCCTCACTGCGGCTTTAACTGTAATTTTTAATGAGATCAGCCCTGCAACCGCAGATAGTGTTGCCCCTACTGCAAATGCAACCCCATTGGAAAATCCAATAAATGCCCCAATTATTATCGAAAGTGCAATTGCTATTGGAATTATTATTTTCATCTCCCTTCTCAGAAATGCGGCTGCTCCAACTTTGACAGCATTTGAAATCTCCATCATCTCCTTAGTACCTGAAGGCTGTTTTGTAATCCAAGTAACTATGCCTAGAGCAACTATGAAAGAAGCAATTGCCGCCCCAATGGGCAGAATTTGTTGTATATCCATACTACAATTGGCTTGCCTGAGGCTTGGAAATATAAATCAATGAGGGAATTTATTTTCTTTTATGATATGGCAAAAATGTTTTTCCTCGTAGACCTTGTCGGACTAGCTTGTTGAATCGTTTACCATGTGCAAGATATGGAAATCTCATATGAATTAATTCATGAACTAGAGTATTTTCCAAAGTCTTTTCATCTGGAATTTTTCTAACATTAATAAAAACAAGATCGTGCAGCAGATAAGACACACCATAGTACTTGTACGCGGATGTTCTCCTACCTTCAGTCATTTCTTTTGGCATATCCAATACTTCTTTGGTGGTTAGTAGAATTTTAGGTTCAGTTATAGAGAAACGATTTGAGTAGATTCCAATTTTTTCCAATATTTGTAATTTTAGTTCAGGATCAAGTTTCACAGCTAATTGTCATAAAATCTGTGTTTATCCTAAAATGTCAATTCTTGTACGAGGATTGGTGTATTATGTTTTGTATTTTAATGGCCTGGCGCTATTGCTGATAAATAGGCCAGTTTACTATTTCATTGAGTGAGAAGACGCTTCAATTACGCTAACAGTGCCTCTCATCCAAGGGTGTAATGTACAAAGATAAGCATATTCACCGGGGGCCTCAAATGTATATTGCCAAGACTCTCCGGCTTGTATAAATTTTGAATCAAATGTTTTTGTAGTATCAGTGACAGTATGAATCACCGTGTCGTTATTTACCCAGGTAACAGTTGTACCAGAATTGATTTCAATGGATGAAGGAAAATACGAATCTACTATATCTGGATTCCAGGAATTTTCTACAATAGACACATTATTTGTTTGAATTTTTTCAGCATCAATAATAGCAGACTCGCCCAAATTATCATAATTAATAATTTCCGGATGCTCCAATGATTTTATCAAGTCTTCTTGCCATTGGATCATAGAGTAACTTCCCTTGTTGTTGCTTGGGGTTTGTTTGGATAAAAGTAGAGAATCATTTTCTAATACTTCAACTGTGGCCATGGAACCACGCTCCTCTTGTATTCCATGTACATGAATAAAGTACATTCCAGGCTCATCCCACTTTACCTCAATTATTGCAGTGTCACCATTTGCAATTAGATGTGTTTGAGCAAAATATGGCTCATTCCACAAAATTCCTGAAGGATATACTTTGGCAATTGTACTGTGAACATGAAATGGTGAGGGCAAGACGCCACCAATTCCAATAACATAGAATCTAACTAACTCCCCTTTTACAACTTTGATTGAATTATCATCCATGTATTGATTGGCATATCCATTAAGTGGGTAATATTTTGTAAAATATTCCAGCGCGTTGTTTGGATCAAATTCACTAAGTGTAAAGAAATATTCTCTTGCAGGATCCATTGGACGTATTGCAGGATCTATAATCATGGTACCAAACATTCCCATTCTAACATGTTCAGAAGTTGGAAACGCATGACAGTGATACATGAAAAGTCCCGCTTCTTGGGCTACAAAGTGATATGTATATTCCTCGCCAGGCATTATTTGTGGAAAGACTCCGTCGTTTGCAGAATCATGAGTACCGTGAAAATGAATGGTGTGTGCATATGGGGTTTTATTTACAAATTTGACTGTAACATCATCACCTTCTGTAAATCTCAAGGTTGGTGCCGGAATTGTTCCGTTGTATGTCCATACTTTAGCCATCACGCCTTTAGAGACTTCGATTTCTGCATCTTGTGCAATTAGAGTATACGAGATTTTTTTTGGATGTTGATTTTCAAATTTTGGAAAGACATCAGAAGATGTTGCGTCGCTGGTTTGGATTTTTGGAGATTCCATAAAGGCAACAAATGCGATACTAAATCCAATAATTACGCCTATAGCAATATACAAACTAGTAATTTGTTTCATACTATATTTTCAAATCGATTTTAGTCTGTAATAAACCCACATTACCATTATCAATATTCACAAAAAGATAGATTAAAAATATGAAAAAACTTGATTTAAAAATCAAGAATTATCAAAGTTTATTTTCAAAAATGAAATAATAGGGTCAGATATTTTGTAGTGTAATCATCAATCATACAGCCACCGTCTCATCATACCCCAATTACTTAAAATCAATTATTCCATAGAATCAAGTAATCTTTGTGTTTTATTTCTAATTTCTGGAGTTATTTTGACTATAACTAATCCTTCGTTTGGTTGACCATACATAACTATTGCATCTTTTGGAGCATGGATGCATACTGGAATTACTAAAAGATCTTCTTCCCCATTCACTACAAGTCTGACAGGTGTTTTTGAAACAAATGCTTTTTTTATTGCATCAATGCTTTGAGGGGTGATCTCCGCTGCGGGATTGTCACAAGCAAGTTCTGTCGATACATCACATTTTACGGGTATGCGTTCTAGTCTTTTTTCTTGATTATCAATGATTTGCAATGCTGGAATCAATCCAAAATTAATCATCTTTTCAGATGTTCTATCACCTACTGTAATTACATACGAGTTTTTTGGTATGTGTTGTAGTATGTTGGACTTGGTTGCTTGATTTTCTGGAATCAAGTCGCCCAAAGGAATTTTAAGTTGGCCTCTAAGGGAATTTGGTAGTTTCACAGTAATCAGGATTAATTATTTTTGCAAGTCTTTGCCAGTATCTTCAGAATCTTTACCTGAATTCTCGGATGCCATGTCATCTTGTAATTTTGCTGCAAGAATACTGCACTGCGCTGCAACATTTTTTGCAGTAGAGCGAAATGCTTGGGCACTAGGGGAATCAGGATTTGTTATCATTATCGGTTTACCTAAATCAGAACCAGACATTATTCCAGAGTTTAATGGAATTTCACCCAAGAAAGGAATTTTAAATTGCTCGCTAATTCTTTTGGCACCGCCGTCACCAAAAATATAGTGTTTATCATTACAATTTGGACAAACAAAGTGGCTCATGTTTTCCACGACGCCGATAATTGGGACATTTAATTTTTCAAACATTCCAATTGCTTTTACAGCAACATTGCTTGCAACATCTTGTGGAGTTGTAACTACCAAGATTCCAGTAATTGGAATTGTTTGTGCAAGGGTTAACGGAATATCACCAGTTCCCGGCGGAAGATCTACAATAAGATAATCCAAATCAGACCAATTGGTATCAACTAAAAATTGTTTCAGGATTCCAGAAATTATCGGGCCTCTGTAAATTGCTGCCTGATGTGATTGTTCTGCAAAAAATCCAAATGAAACTACTTGAAGTCCATGAGATTTTGCGGGTTGCAATTTGTTGTTTTCAACTTCCATGTAAGCGCTTTTCATTCCAAGCATTAGTGGAATACTCGGGCCGTAAATATCTGCATCCAACAATCCAACTTTTGCGCCGGTTTGAGATAATGCCAAAGCCAAGTTCAATGAAACTGTTGATTTTCCAACACCGCCTTTACCACTTGCAACACCGATGATGTTTTTTACAGTGAACATTCCAGAATCGGCATCAAGTGAACGGCCTTCCATCACTTTGGCAGTTACTTTCATGTCAAAATTTTTGAGTTCTTTGATTTCTGCAATTGCCTTTCGTACATCATCTTCAATTTCGACGTTGAAAGGACATGCGGGAGTGGTAAGCTCCAAGGTAAATTTCAGATTACCGTCGTTAAGCTCAAGGTCCTTAATCATACCCATAGATACAATATCCTTTTTCAGATCAGGATCAATCACGGCACTGAGTTTTTCAAGAATCTGATCTATTCCTACCATTGGGTCAAAAAGTCATTTTACTTTATTTAAACATAGGCTAGACAGTTAAAAAAATACGATTAATTGAAAAATTCATAAAATTTTATTCAAATCAACCCCAAATTACCCAAAGATTCATAAATTGAAATTCAAGAAAATAGCACAGTTGTTTTCTATATCTACCCTAGTTGATGTTGTAAGGATTCCACCAAGCTTGTTTGGAACAGCACTCAAAAAGGCAGCAACAAACATCCTCAAAGACAAGTACGAAAGTATGATCAATGCAGAATTAGGATACATTATTATGATTTTAGATGCCAAAGTTGACGAAATGGGAAAAATGATTGCAGGTGATGGGGGGACCTTTCACAAGGTTGAATTTGAAGCATTAACATTTTATCCAAAACTCCAAGAAATTGTTCATGGGGAAATTGTAGATATTACAGACTTTGGTGCATTTGTAAGAATAGGTCCAACAGATGCATTGTTGCATCTCTCACAAGTAATGGATGACTATCTAAAGAGTGATGTAAAGTCTGGAATGATTTTAGCTAATCAAAGCGGGAGAACATTAAAAGTTGGGTCTACACTTCGTGCAAGAATTACAGCTGTATCATTAGGTAAAGCTGCTGCAATGGGAAAAATAGGAATCACATGCAGACAACCATTCCTTGGTGCAGATGATTGGATTGCAGAAGAGATAAAAAAAGCCAGTGGCGCCTCGGATTCAGGTAAAGGTAAAGTAGAGGTAAGTTAAATGGTACGAGAAATGGCTTGTAGAAAATGCAAGCACGTAACTATAGGAAAAGTTTGTCCAGTTTGCAAATCATCTGATTTAACTCCAGATTGGAGTGGAGTTGTACTGGTAGTTGATCCGACAAACTCGCAAGTTTCAAAAACATTGGGAATTAAACAAAAAGGCAAGTACGCAATCAAAGTGACATAGGGAAAAATTCCTAGTAAATCTTTAAAATTACATCACATTATATCGTTATGTTGGCATTTAATGCTAAAAAGCAATTATTAGAATTTTTATCTGAAGATATAGGTAGGGGTGACATTACAAGTCAACTTTTACCAAAAAGAAATATTTCTGCACGAATCATTACAAGGCAAATTGCCACTGTTGCTGGTGCAAGATACGCAAAAAAGATCTTTGAGTTAAAAGGATGCAGTGCAAAGATTTTAAAAAAAGACAGGAGTAAAGTAAAGCCAAATGACACAATAATGGTAATTTCAGGTGATGCAAAAAAAATTCTAAGCTGTGAGAGAACAGCACTAAATCTGCTTACAAGAATGAGTGGCATTGCAACTCAGACAGACCAACTAGTAAAGAAAATCCCAAACAAAAGAACCAAACTATATTCAACTAGAAAAACGGCACCTGGACTTAGATATTTTGACAAAGAGGCAGTAGAGATAGGCGGAGGAAAAAAACACCGATTAAGATTAGATGAGATGGTAATGATAAAAGATAATCATATTGCAGTAGGGGATTCACTGCTATCTCTAATAAAAAAGGCAAAGAAAAAATACAAAAAATTTGAAGTCGAGGTAGAAAATACACCAGATGCAGTGCTAGCTGCAAAAGAAGGTGCAACAATAATTATGCTAGATAATTTTTCCCCAGCACTAATTAGAAAGACAATTCAGGTTCTCAAAAATCAAAAATTACGCAATAGGGTAATACTTGAAGCATCTGGGGGAATAAATTCAAAAAATATTGCAAAGTATGGAAATACAGGTGTAGACATTATTTCAGTTGGAAGTATAACAAATTCAGTCAAAGGAATTGATATGAGTTTAGAGATCTAGGTAATTTTTCTTGCTTTAATTCAACTGTGATTTTTTTAATTTCTCTAGTTTTTGAGACTCTCATTACGTATTTTCATCTAAATGAGAGAGTTTTGTAGAGTCAAAATAACAGTCACGCCGACAAACAATCATAAATGCATCTAGTACAATAAAACAAAAATAAAAAGAGAAAAAAGAACTATTGTTCTGCGACTACTGAATAACTCACAGTGAATGGAGTTGTTTTCGTTGTATGAACTGCAAGTGCATTACCAGAAAATTCCCAGCTTCCCATTGAAGTTTTTGGATCAATCAATGTCATTGCAAACTTTGTTTCACCATCTGGAGTCCATGTTGCTTGTCCAATATCTTCACCTTCAGCTAGAGGACCATGTAGTGCAACTAGTTGAACTTCTTCGGATGCAGAATATGTCAAGACACCACTGTATGTTTGGTTACTTGGTGGCAAAATTATTGCCAACTGGTGTGTTTCATGCCCCATTCCTGGATCTTTCACTGAAGTAATTGTTGCAGATGCAACAGTTTCAGAAGGAATTTGTTCCATGTATCTTACAGAATAACTCACAGTGAATGGAGTTGTTTTCGTTGTATGAACTGCAAGTGCATTACCAGAAAATTCCCAGCTTCCCATTGAAGTTTTTGGATCAATCAATGTCATTGCAAACTTTGTTTCACCATCTGGAGTCCATGTTGCTTGTCCAATATCTTCACCTTCAGCTAGAGGACCATGTAGTGCAACTAGTTGAACTTCTTCGGATGCAGAATATGTCAAGACACCACTGTATGTTTGGTTACTTGGTGGCAAAATTATTGCCAACTGGTGTGTTTCATGCCCCATTCCTGGATCTTTCACTGAAGTAATTGTACCTGTGGCAGACATCCATTGATGAACGCCCATATCCATTGGTGGTGTTGGTTCAGTTACTGGTTCAGTATTTGGTTCAGTCACTGGTTCAGTCACTGGTTCAGTCACTGGTTCAGTTACTGGTTCAGTTACTGGTTCAGTTACTGGTTCAGTTGTTTCAGTAGTATTACTTGGTTTTACAGGTGTGGTCTTTCCAATTTTAGAACACAGTTGATCACCACATACCTTCTTTGAAGGGCCATGATGAGAGGTTCCTTTGGCTTGGATAGCATCAGCACTTTCAAACAAATCCATAGAGACTACAATTGCTGCAGTCATCATTATAGAGGTCAAGAATAGTACGGAAAGAATTGTTTTAGTCATTGTAAATTTAGTATGAAATTCATAATTTATACTATCAACAATGAGTGTTATAAGAATAATAAATTAAATTGTATTTAGAGCCTAATTTACTCATACTTAGCTAATTGCAAGCATTCTTTCTATTGCCAGACGTGCCTTGTCTGCAATTTCTTTGGGCACTATAACTTCATACTTGTCTTGAACCAAGGCATCATAGACTTTATCAAGTGTGATCATTTTCATGTACTGACATTCTGCTTTTTCTGATGCCGGGATGAATGTTTTGTCTGGATTTTGCTGTCTCATTTTGTATAAAATTCCAGTTTCAGTTGCAACCACAAAGTTCTTCGCTTTTGAGTTATTTACATGATTCATCATTCCTTCAGTAGAAAGAATGGAAACTTTACGATTATCAAAACTTCCAGAAGCCATGTCATAAAGCATTGGAGTAGTACAACTGCATTCAGGATGAATTACAAATTCAGCATCTTTCATAGAATCTAATTTTTCTGTGATGTCTTCGGGTTTAATGCCAGCGTGAACGTGACATTCTCCCGCCCAGATGTACATGTTTTTGCGTCCAGTCATTTTAGCAACATAAGATCCCAGAAACATATCAGGCAGGAATAAAATTTCTTTATCTGCAGGAATTGCTTTAACTACATTTACAGCGTTTGCTGAGGTGCAACAATAGTCTAATTCAGATTTTATTTCTGCAGTAGTGTTGACATAGCCAACAGTGATTGCATTTGGATGTTGTTTCTTCCAATTTCGTAATTCGTCAATGGTAATTGAATCAGACAGTGAGCATCCTGCTTGTAAATCAGGAATCAATACTTTTTTGTCAGGACAAATAATTGCTGCAGTTTCTGCCATAAAGTGTACCCCGCAGAAAAGAATCGTTTTTTGATTTACTTTGGCAGCTTTTCTTGATAGACCTAAAGAGTCTCCGGTAAAATCAGCAATGTCTTGTACGTCAGGAATTTGATAATTGTGTGCAAGTATCACTATATCTTTTTCTTTTTTAAGCCTTTGAATTTCATCTTTGAGTAAAGCTGTTTGTTCTACTCTCGATGATTGTTCAACTAACATAGCAATACAGATTCAAGTTATTTAGATTTAAAGAAAGGGAAAGTGTCTTTAATTTTCTCGAGTTTGACGGATTGTGGCAATTATTGCCATATTACGTGCCAATTTGGATCTCATTAGAACAGTACTTTCTCAGAGTTTCAACTGCAGAAAGAGTTGCCAATCTGCTAGTTTTGGGGTTTGTTGGGTCTGGGAAATTTTCTATAGTAAAAGTCATCTTGCCAAATTTTCCACTAGCTTCAATGTGGTGAGTATTTTTATCAGTATTTGGGTCTGCCACAATTGTCACTTTGGTTTTCTCACTGCCAATTCCAGATAGTGAAAGCAATGCTGCAACATTGATGTTGGCAGGAAATAATGAAACGGCTTGTTTTGCAGTTCCTTTGAAAATTATTGTTGGCGTATTGACTAAATCTAAATCAATGTCAGAGGTTTCAAAAAATTTTGCACCTTTCAATGAACGTGGATGTTTTGTCGTAGTTATAGAAATAGATTCCAATTCATCTTTAACAGATTTTATTGCATCCAGTCCTGCAATGGCACCAGATGGAAGGTAAATTGTTTTTTTGAAATCTTTGCAAGCATCAGACAATACGTCGTAGATTGATTCATCTAGTAATGCACCTACACTCATTATCATCAAGTCTCTTTTATTTTGCAAAACACTTAGTGCCGCATCCCTTACAGCATTTTGTGATGCAGCTTCAACAATAATATCAACTGGATGAGATGACAGCAAGTGAAAATTCTCTACAACCACTGGCTTATTTTTTAATTTCTGCACTAGTTTGGATGATGCATCCTTGGAATCATCATACACGTGAGTCAAGATGCCAGATATCTTTCCTGAATCTATTGCAAGTGCAATTTGAGTGCCAATTGCACCGCAGCCTAGCAGACCAATCTTTTTCAATTATTTATCAATAAAATTACCATGTAATTAATTCTACATGTACCTTGAATTCAAACCAAGATTAGTTTTGCGGAGAGTAATTACACTAAAGATTGAAATTCCTAAAATCAAAATAGTGACTAGACCAAATTCAGGAATTACTTTGGTTCCAATGATTTCAATGTTTTTTGTATTTTGGGGAATAAACATACCAATTACATACTCGTTTGGAAATTTCATGAGATCATATTTCGTATCTACATCGTCAACTAGGATCTGATAATTTTCATTTTCTGCAGAAATTACTTTAAATGGAATTCTAACCCAGAATTCATTTTTTTCGGGAACCTTGCTCATTGTGATTTCAATGGACTTTCTTTCTTGATTGATATTCATTAAAGATAGAGTAGGTGTGGATTCATCGGAGTTGCTTACAGAATCCAGACTTCCGCGATATCCATAATACAGGTCATATGATGTGTTGTTGATTTTTAGAGTAAATTTTTCAGCAGAGAGTTGTGAAATGTCAGGAAATTGTGCAAATGCGTTTACATCAAGGACGTGCTCTGCAAAGACATTTGGAATTATAGACAAAGCAATAATGGTAATTCCAATCAAAACTGGTTTTAGCACAAAAACGCATCGTATTTTAGGGGATATAACTAGATGTGAAATTCTCTTCTGTGATATTCATAATTGATTCTATGGACCATTTAGTGCTAAATTATTTAACAGAGTAGAATGTAAATTCATTATTGAAGTTACCTATTGTAATTTGTCTGTGTTTGATGGTATTGATTTTCACTCAAGTATCTTTTGGAGAAGTGGAATCACCAAGAAAGCAACTAAAACATGGAATTGCACTAGAAAAAATTGTTTGTAAAGAAAACAAGGTTCTTGTGCAAAGGCCATCAGGAATGCCCGCATGTGTGTCACCAAATGCTGCAGTAAAGTTGGTCAGTCATGGATGGAAAAAGATTGCTTTTACTTTTGATAAAGACAACAAGATCAAAATTAAAGACATGACAAAATCCACAGAGATTCACAAAAGTACAGGAGATATCAAAGTAGTTCCAGCATCTGGGGGGAGCATTGTTAATTTTTACATTAAAGACGATGATCTAAATATTGCACATAGTGGAATAGAAACAGTATCTACAGAAGGACTGGTAGAGTTTACAATCAGTGGAGTTGTAATTGAGGGCCCAAAAAGCATGATAGAGACAGGACCAGACTCTGGAGAATTTAATTTGAAATTGCAATTGCCAGATACAATTAATGGCAGACCAATTAATCAAGATGACACTGTGGTGATGAGGTACTTTGACCAATCAGATGTATCAGGGGATAAGCAGACTTTGGAAAAATCAGTTTCACTATCAAAGTCATATGCGCATGTGCAAACTACGGAGGACAAGAAAAGGATTGGACACGAGTTTGTACTTAGAATTTACGAGCCAGATGCAAACTTGGATTCACGTAATGTAGATAGAATCTCACTAAGTAGATTAGAGTACAAGGGAGAAGGTGGGATCAGAACGACACTGTCAAATCCGGATTTTGACGCAAATTCAAATTTTCTTCTAGAGACAGGTGAGAATACAAATGTCTTTGAAGTGGTGATAAAGATTCCCCGTACATTGGATGGTGAAACAGTCCAAATTGGAGATTGGTTTGAGATAACGTACGCTGATACATCTACGCCATCAAATACTTCAGAAGATGTAATTTACAGAGGTAAGATAGGTTAAGATTTTTTGGCCGGAATACGGTCAAATTAGTTCAGAATTTTGGCCAGGTATTATCTTCAGATATATTTGGAGATGTAGTTTTCGAAGGTCTATAACCTCTTTTGAATATTGTTTCACTTTGACCAAATCTAGCATGCGGATATTGTTTTAGAATACGTATTTTTTCAGCCTTTACCAATCGTAATACGGAAATTACTTTTATTTTTTCACTATTGTTTGTGGATGATTGAAATAGTTTCAAACATTGTCTTCCCATTTCATTAAACATTAGAATGTCATCTAAAAGAAATGCATCTACATTTTCTGGGTATACGTCTAAAACACTATCGTCAGATTTGTCGTAAATCTGGCTTTTGTAGCGTCTCAATGTACGTTCAGCAATTGAATATTCCTTACTTTTTAACAATTCCAGTGTCTCTTCATTGGTTAATCTACTGGCAATGCAATAACGGATTATTTCTAACGCTTTTTCTTTTCTCTCGCCTTTAAGATATTCTTCCTTACTCATTTTGCTTACCAATTATTTTCAAAGTCCTTGATAATACAATAACCTAGTAGTAATATATTGAATATGTTAAGTGGAAGTTTGAGTAATACATAACGGTTCATCAATCATAATTACTAAAAATTTAATACAAGAATTTGATTTCTATTTTGAATTTTTTGATCATATTTTAATTTAGAACAGAATTATTTTTCAGTAAAATTTATTTTAATTTCTACCGTCAAATTGGATAAATCATAGAATAATTAGGCTCAACAGTATCTATTGTATGCATACTATCTACATGTTTCTTAATATTGTTTAAATTTTAATTCTTTTCATGAAGCAGGTTAAAATTCAGATAGCTAACAGTCAGATTATTACTCTAGACAAGTTTCAAAGCAATGCAAGTAGAGAAAAATTATGAATGACGATCCAGTAAAAAGTTTGATTGCAGAGCTAGGTGCTCATCTATCACAAAAGGAACACTCTGATATTATACTAAACAATGGCAATGGAAAACAATTTCTCATTGCGCCTTCCGAATTCCAGGAAATAAAACCAATAATTTCACACAAAAAAATTGCCTTTATCGATGGCGGTGATGCGCCCCTGGAAGAGTCGCCAAATTTTTTGATAACAATTAATCGTGTGTATTTTTCACTATTCCAGGGGAAAAAAAGAGTAAAGCCTAAAGCAAATCCACGTGTCCAGTTTTTCTCGTATGTATTGTCAAAGATCTATACAGAGGATGGAAAAAAGAAAGTCAGCTACGACACTAGATTATTTCCGCACAGCCCAGGAGACAAGAAATATCTACCAACGGAAACTGACCTTACATCAAAAACAGAGAGCACATCTATTTTGCAAGGTGCAAGATTAAATTCACTAGGAAGAAGATTTGCAGAATGGCAATTGGCAATTCATGTAGTTGAAAATGAACTAGAGAAAGGAGACATGATAGTTATGGATGGATCACTTCAGACTAGTTTTAAAAACGAGATAAAGTATGCAAGCAGAATGTATGAATTGGCACAGAGAAAGGGAGTCATTGTTTGTGGTCTGGCAAAGACAAGTAGGTTGATTACTGAATCAGGGGATCCATTGTTGGCCAGAGTTTCTGAAATTGCCGAAGATGTATCTTTTGGCAAATGGTACATCAAGGTTGCTGAAGAGATTTCATCTGATGACAGGGGATTTATGATGGTAGTAAAGTTTCATCCAAAGTCAAGGTTTGTATTTAGATTTGAGATACTGCGAGAACAATTTTCTGCCATGAATCCAGATGAACTCAATTCCGTGCTAGAATCCTTGGCTGAAAACGCCCAGGACATTGCAATGCTTGGCTACCCATATGGTGCAATTGATGCAGACAGATTTGCCCAAGTTAGAATGGATGAACTAAGTATGTACAAAGGATTCATACTAGCTGAAATGCTCCGTCATCCAGAGTGGAAGAAATTGCAAAAGTATAGTGCTAGTTTGGCAGCTCACGATGTACTAAATGGGGTGACTAGTTGATGGAAGAGATTTCTATAGTTGGTCAAGTAGTTGGGGGAAAATTTGGAGACATAGTAATTCGCCAAAAAGCTGGTAGTAATTTAGAGATTGGCGACCTAATGGTATCTGAAGAAAATGGTTCCATATTGATTTTGCAAGTATTTGCACTGGAATATGGCTCTCAAATTCAAGACAAGATGCAGCAAATGATGTCTGGAGTTAATTTGGAGCAGGGAATAGTGGATGCACAATTTTACGAGCCAGAGTTTGTAAATTATGTCTTGGCTCGAATCAAACCTCTAGCTCGTGTTTACAGAGAGAGCGGAGATGTAAAAATTCCAAAATCTCTGCCATCTTTTTTTAATAAATTACGATTGATTACCAGTCTTGATTTGAATTTCTTGCATAAAGAAAAAGATTCAATCTTTGTCGGATATATCAGAAGTGGTAGTAAAGTGATCAAGGAAGCTGAAGTTTGGTTGCCTTCTGAAGATGTGTTTTCACATCACGTATTAATTCCTGCAACTACAGGTAGAGGAAAATCAAATTTGGTAAAAACTATTTTGTGGCATGTTCTTGATTCAAACAAAGTTGGTGCATTGGTTTTGGATGCACATGATGAATATTTTGGAAGGCAAGGAGTGGGATTAAAAGACCATCCAAGAGCTCGAGAGAATTTAGTATACTATACTCCATCAAATCCACCAGCTGGGGCAAACAGATTGACAATAAATTTGCAATCAGTCAAGCCAGAACACTTTGAAGGAATTGTAGATTTTTCAGATGCCCAGTTTCAGGCAATTCGCAGTTACTATTGGAAACAGCGAGATACATGGTTAACTACACTAATGCTTACAGCACCAGAAGCTGCTGAAGACAGGATTGCGTCAATTACAATGAGCGTAATTCAGCGCAAAATGCGCCTAATTTTAGGCCTGGTTAAAGACGAGGAAGGCCATTTGGTCTCAAAGCATGAAGTCTTTGATTCAGCAACCAAGGGATTTACCACAGTAGATGACATAGTCAAAGATATAGAGCAAGGCAAGGTTGTCGTGCTAGATACATCACGATTGGGCGATGAAGCAGAATTAATTGTTGGAAACATTATTGCTACAAAATTATTTGAAAAATACAAAGCATACAAAGCAACTGGAGAATTGGCAAGAAAGCCAGTAGCTACTGTAGTAATTGAAGAGGCCCCGCGTGTAATTGGAGTGGATGTATTGACTACAAAAAATGACAATATCTATTCTACCATAGCTAAGGAAGGACGTAAATTCAAAGTTGGTCTAACTGCAATCACACAGTTGAGTAGTGTGATTCCTCGCAGTATTTTGGCAAACATGAATACAAAAATTATTCTAGGCAATGAAATGAAACAAGAAAGAGAGGCAATAATATCTTCAGCTTCGCAAGACCTATCTGAAGATGACAAAAACATTGCTAGTTTAGATAAAGGTGAGGCAATAATTACCAGTATCTTTGTGCCATTTGCAATGCCAATAAAGATTCCACTCTTTGAAGACATTGTTAGAGAGAAAAGAATATTGGCCCAATCTGGAAAAACAAAGGTGTTTTAATTGAGATTTGCGCATTTGTCAGATATACATTTAGGTTTTCAAAAACACGAAGCGTTACAAAAAATAGAGCAGCAAGTATTTGAGAAAATATTTGATCAGTGTATTGCAAGAAAGGTAGATTTTATTTTAATTCCGGGGGATTTGTTTCATGTAAATATTCCAGAGATGCGTGTGCAAAAGTTTGCATTTGCCAAGTTTCGCCAAATCTATGATGCAGGCATTCCTGTGTATGTGGTATATGGGAGTCATGATTTTTCTCCAGTAGCAAATTCAGTAATTGATTTACTTGCTGAAGTAGGTTATATCACCAAAGTTACTCGCGCAACAAGTTCAGATGATGGTAAAATAAAATTAGATTTTCTAGTAGATAAAAAAACCGGAGTAAAAATTGCAGGACTGTCTGGCCTCAAGGTAGGCAAAGATAGAGAATATTATGAAAAACTAGATAGTTCGTCACTAGAGGCCGAATTAGGCTTTAAGATATTCCTGTTTCATGGAGGAATTAGTGAAATGAAGACAGAATCAGGCATGAACGGAGAACATATGCCTCTATCGCTACTACCTAGATACTTTGACTATTATGCAGGAGGCCATATGCACAAATTCAATGCCCAGAAATTTGATGACCATCCAAACGTTGTGTATCCTGGAACACCGTTTGCAGGATATCATTCTGATTTAGAAGATAATGCCAAAGGCCAAAAACGTGGATTTGTGATTGTAGAGTTTGAAGATAAGATAAAAAGCATAGAGTTTATTGAAATTGAAAATACCAATTATAAAATCATTGAAGTAAATGCAGAAAATAGAATTGCAGATTCAATCAACAAAGAACTGCAAGAAAAAATTAGAGACATTGATCCTACACAGCAGGTAATAATTATCAAAGTGCAAGGAGAGATGACCAAAGGAAAGACAGCAGATGTGGATATTTCTGCAATCAGAGACGAATTAAATCTTAAAGGCGCTCTAGTTGTAAATATAAACAAAAATCAATTGACATCAAAAGAGTATTCCATTACAGAGGCAAAAGGTGCAAACAAGGAAGAAATTGAGACAAATGTATTTTCTGAAAACATTGGACAGTTACGTTTTGAGCAAAAAAATCTAGTAGGAGAGCCAGGCGTACAGTTGGCAAAAAAATTGCTTGCAGGATTTGTGCAGCAAAAATTAGAAAATGAAAAAAATGCAGATTACAATGCCAGGATTAAAAAAAATGCTTTTGGCATATTAGGACTAGATACAGATGCTTCTTAATTCTCTGGTACTTGAAAATATTCGCAGTTACACACATGAAGAGATTGCATTTCCTCGCGGAATTTCTTTGTTTGAAGGAGACATTGGTTCTGGAAAATCAACCATACTCATGGCAATTGAATTTGCACTCTTTGGATTGGGTTCTCAAAAAGCAGAATCACTATTGGCAAAAAAATCAGAATCAGGTTATGTAATTTTGGAATTTTCAGTGGATGGTGCAAAATATGAAATCAAGCGTACTCTGAAAAGAAAAAGCATTGGAGTCAACCAGGATCCAAAAAATTCGTGGATTAAAACAGATGAGGGCACAGAGCCCCTATCGCCATCAGAGTTAAAGCAGCGAGTGTTGCAGATTCTCAAATTCAACGAGCCTGCAGAGCCAACTGCAGAGAGTAGAATATTCCGATACGCCATATTCACACCCCAGGAAGCAATGAAAGAGGTACTTTCAGATTCTAAAAAACGCCTGGGTACAATAAGGCGGGCATTTGGAATTGAAGACTATAGCACTGCAGAAGCAAATGCAAAAGAGGTAACAAGTGAGATTCGTATATTTTTGGCAGTCTTGCAGCAAAAATTTAGCAATATTTCTGAACTAGAATCACAGATTGCAGAATCTCTGAAATTAATTATTTTGATAAACTCAGACATTGTAAAATCACAAGCGCAGAAAAAAGAATTGGAAAGTAAAGAGAGCCTTCAAAATTTAGAATTAAAAGAGTTGCAGACAAGAAACAATGACAAAACTAAACTAGAATCAAAAAGAGAGAATATTCAAGAAAAAATAGATTCTTCAAAATCACGAATAGAGAGCATAGAAAAGGAATTTGCGGAATCCGAAATAGAATTGACGCAAAATAATGAAAAACTGAGTCAGTTAATGGAGATTAAAAAACCATCCAGTACAAAAAGTACACTCGATATAATGATTGAAATAAAAAAATACCGGGAAATCAATGATCAATTAATCAAACTAGAATCAGAAAAAGAAAATATTTCAAATGATATCTCAAAGATTAAAAAAACACTGGGCGATAAAATAGATTCTGACAAGGAATCTATGGGAAATATTTTAAGAGATTTAGAAAATGAAAAAAAGTCATTAAAGAGATTCTTTGTAGAGTTGGATGAAAAACTAGAAAAGGTAAATGGTCAGAAAATCCAAAAACAGACACTTATAAATTCTCTAGAAAAAGAGATTGTAGAGTTTACACAATTAGGAAATGCATGTCCTACTTGCAAACAAGAAATTACTCTAAATCATCATCATAATTTAGTAGATACAAAAAAGAAAGAGATTGATTCCATTTCTGGTGAATTAAAATCAATTACAGATTCATATTTTGAATCAAAATCAAAATCAAAAGAGATCCTCTCAAAATTAGAATCATATGATGCAGAAATTTTACAAATTAATAGACTACTTCCAGGAATTGAAGAGTATGCTACAAAGTCATCAAGATTGACACTAATTGAGGCTAAAATTCTAGATTTGAAGAAAAACTTTGAGAATCTAGCAGAGTTTGAAGACAAAAACCCAGTAGAGTATCTAACTGAATTAAAAGACAAGTTAATTCAATATGAAAATGTAACAGAGCAAATCAAACAAATTATCCAGGCAAAAAATAGGGTGGAAAAACTGATTCAAAAAAATCAAGGCAAAGTAGAGCAACTAGAAACAGAGATTACAGAAAAGGAAACAGAATTGGAACAGATCAAATCACAGTTGGCATCATTTGAAAATTTGGATAAAATAATCTCAAATAAAGAATCAGAGTTAGAATTGGCAAGAAAAGAAATCACCAAGGTATCAGGTATACTTTCAGCGTCTCTAGAAAAACTATACAATGAGCAAGAAAAGACTAAACAAAATCAGAAAAACATGACAGAATCTAAGAGATGGAAGGAAAAATTCAACAGAGTTTCCCAGTATCAAGAGTGGTTGGAAGCATTTTTTGTTCCAGCAATTGCTCAAATTGAAAAGCAAGTGTTGTTGTCTATATTGCAGAACTTTAATGAGACGTATCGTAGATGGTATTCCATTCTAGTTGAAGACCCAACCAAAGAGTCAAGAATTGATGAAAACTTTACACCTATTGTAAACCAGGACGGGTATGAACAAGAGATTGGATTTTTGTCAGGTGGGGAAAAGACCAGCATTGCATTGGCATACAGATTGACTCTGAATTCACTAATGAGAAAAGAGACAGATTCTATGAAGTCCAATTTGTTGATTTTAGATGAGCCAACTGATGGATTTTCCAAAAATCAATTGGGCAAAATACGCGAAGTGCTTGATGAATTAAAATCAGAACAAATCATTTTGGTGTCACATGAGAAGGAATTGGAAACGTATGTGGACAATATATTCCAGATTTCAAAACAAGACGGAGTATCCAAAGTTTCCAGATTAGAGATTTAGGAAAATACTAGGCACAGACTATGATTACATAACTGTAATTGATTGTGTTTATAAAAAAATCCAATACTGGAAATTAAAATTTTGTAATTTAAATAATTGCTATTAATTATTACGCAGTATTGATACGGATCAATTGATAGCAGTGGTTTAAACACATTTTGACGTAATTGCTTCATGTCAAAGTCATATTTTCTGCCTAACATTGTATCAATACTGGTAAAATATAATCAGTTATTTGTGATTCAAATGGTGTGTATTAGTTTGCTGTATCTTATTTACAAAATTGATTTTAGGCACAAGGAAGCCTATTTCTGGTTGAATTTGGAAAGAGAGATACTAGATAGAAAATCAGATATCTCAAAGTCCTATTGAATTATCGGATGCACCTGCTACTAACTAGAAACTACTGGATGGTTTTCCCAATGTTTCTTGCATCAAAAGTTGAAATTATTTAATTGCACTAGTTGCAAATTTATCAAATCGCTGATGTGAATGTTTTGCGAATATCTGATGCTTCTTCAATAGTTTCTTGAATATTACGAATAGATCCAGATTTTTTGGAAGATGCTATAGTTGCTGTTAATTCATTCATTAGATCTTTAATAGATACAAACATTTCTCTAGTAACAACACTCACATCACGGAGGTCCTGACCGTTTATGCTATTTTCATCACCGTGACCAAATGAATCAATTTTTTCTTTTGCAGTGTGTATTAGATCTGAAGCTTTGTCAATGACACCTGTTTCCTTTAGCTGTTGCATGGTATTTTGTATCTTTGATGCTGCTCCATTCATGTTTTCTGAAATTAAGCGAAAATTTTCAATATTCTTTACCATTTCTGGTGTTTTGAGACCCTGGATTATCTCATTAACTATGGCAGCAGTCTCTTTAACATTGTCCAATGATTCCAGGACTCCAGGAGTGCTTATCTGACGCATTATTTCTACTGCATCAGAAGCAGTCTCCCTTATTTCATGTAGCTTGCTGGTTTTTTTCTCTTCCATATTATTTCAACTTACCAATACCTACGATAGATGTTTTTTTGATTCTGTTGTAACTGGAACGGAATTCAAATGGATGAACCTTGTCTATTTGGTGCATTTGTGCAAGAAAAATAAATCCGCCAATGGCAAATGATGAATGAAGTATACCAAATCCAATACTATTTGCAAGAAAGTCGTTTACAGCCAACAAAAGGTTTAGGCTTGCCAAGAAGAGAGAAATGATTGGAAAATATCTGCACACTTTGATTATGATGTCTAACAAGTGGACAAATACCCCAATCTTTGTAGAATCAGACATTGAAGTTATCATTGTATCAATTTCTGTCCTATTTTCTCATTCTCTGCATTGTTTGTCATTTAGATCCTACTTTGTGTTTAAGACCTTTCATCACTTTTCCAGTTGCTTTACTGGCTTCCTTTTTAGCCATGTCAAGTCCGCCTTGTATGGCCTTTGTTGTTTGAGGTGATGCTTTTCCAGCCGCAGTCGTAATTTCTTTTACATTTGCTACTGATTCTTTAGCAGATTTCAAAGTGTTTTCAATGACACTTGCTGTATCAACTACGACTCCTTTCTTTTTCAGTTCTTTTGTTGTTTCATTAATGTCGTTCACAGTATCACGAACGGCAATGGATGCTTCATGTATTGCATCAGCCATTTCTGGGATGGCGCCGCTTTCGCGAAGAGTTTTCATGGTTTCTCTCATTCTAGTTGAATACACTCTAATGTTCTTTGAGACATTTTGGATGGCTTCAACAGTTTCTTTTCCAGTCCGTTGGTGGACACTAGCTTCTTGCGAAGATTGAATTGGGTTATGTATGTAATCTTTCATGTTTTGCCTTATACAAAATTTTCTTAATAAGACTCACTAACAATTTGATCGTACAAATCGTTCATTCATCAAATGACAGTTACGCTATATTTTTGAATAATTGAGAAAATAAATTAAATTATTTCTAAGAATTTATTTAATTTTTCTCACACTTGGAAAAGTATCTACTTTCTTGATTTAGTGTTATCTCGATCCTTTGTTCTTTTTTTTGCTTTGTTTGATGTTTTACTCATATCAATTTCAAAATATTGCATTAACTTAAGTTTTTTGAAAATCAAAAAAGATTAGAATCTAGTTTTCAATCAGAGTTTGATCTTTTCATGATCAGAACTGTTACTCTCAGTATAGAATTCTATCTTTTGCTTCTTTTTTTGTAATTCTTCCCGCTTCCCATATGTCTCGGCAAGTAATTCATCACTTAATCTATCTAGGTGCATTGCAACATACTCTGAATTATGATTATCTGCACTCTTGCTAGTCATTTGTTCAAGTAAATTCCATGACTTCATTTTTGTCTATTTTTTTTCTAAATTTTTCTCTGTCTTTTTCTTTCTTATCTTCCATGATTCCTTGTAGTGACAATTGAATTTATTGTAAGTTGTGTAAAATATGAACATATGAGTAAAATGATCGATTACATTAAACAAATTTTAAGATTTTTAAAATTAAATTATAATACCACTTTTTCATCTAATAACCATGCAAATTCTGAAATGTGAATGCCCTCCAGATTCAGAAAATTATGAGGATGAGGATGGGATGCTAATTTGTGCTTCATGTGGTGGTTGGGTAGAAGTTGAGCGTTTATCTGAAAAACAGAAAATCTTTTCACATGATAGTTTAGAAAAAATGCTGTCAGAGACATTAGTTAAAGATGTAATGTCTAAAGAACTGATAGTAGCTCATTCTTCAACAACGGTATTTCAAATAGCAAAAATGATGGAGCAAGGAATCGGAGCCATTTTGATAAAAAATGATTCCTCCCCCATAGGAATTATAACTGATAGAGACTTTGCAACTAAAATTGCCGCATACAAATGTCCCTTGGATACACCAGTAGGTGCAGTAGCATCGATACCCTTGCAAACAATAGGTCCAAACGAGTCAATGATGGATGCAGCTAGAAAAATGTCCTCAAAGAGAATTCGCAAGCTTGCAGTAGTTCAAGATGCCAAAGTCATTGGAATAATCACTTCAACTGATCTAGTAAATAGATTAGCTTCCATTTAAAAAAAGATTAGAATATTTTTCCAGCAGATTTTATCAAAACACTAATTATCAGATTTTATTAAAAAATGTTTATTGGTAAAGTCAATATCCAATGTCATTCTATTTGGTATTGCCATTACAGAATTATTTTGAAATACAATTAAAATACAAATGTAATGTGTTTTTTTAGGTTAAAATGAGATTTTATCAATATCTATATCTTACAGATCTAAATGATATTAAGAATGAAAACTCTGCTGATTCTTGTTATGATAGCCACATTATTTGCTATTCAATTTGGAGTCAATCATGCAGATGCAAAGTGTATGTTGGATAGAGATTGGCCAGGCAAACCATGTATTGATACTGCTCCCCCCTTACCACTTTCAAAATCAGAGTGGAAAGATCTTTGGTCTGAATATTATACTTTCAAAGGTGCAGAGTGGATGGAACAACAAAAATCAGAGTTAGATCAGCAGATAATGTATGGCAATCTCAAAGAGTGGATAGAATCAGGATCCTCGACGCAGAATTTTACAAACTATAACGTATGGTTTTATTACTATGTCAATGGCCTGGCATCAGCCCCAGATGGTTATGAACTAGAGGAAACAACCAACGATGCAGAGGTCCTTTCTCCATTACAACAGTTCAAGTCAGGAATTTCAATAGATAAAATCCAGTGCAAAGAAGGACTAGTTCTAGTTACAAAGTATGATGGTTCTCCTGCATGTGTAAAACCTGAAACCAAAACAAAGTTGATTGAACGGGGTTGGGCAATATCTAGTCAATTAGAAGAGAAAGAGGCAATAAATCTCATAAAAAACCAATATTCACAATTCCAAGATTTCCCAAGTGATGGCTTACCACCAAAAATAATTCGTGCTGAAAAATCAAATGATGGTTGGTATGTCATATTTGAAACCCAAGGTAGCGGGATACCAATTATTGAAGCAAAGTGTTTTCTAGTAGATAATTCAAAAACTGTAATTCAGATAGGCGAGTATAAACCTAAAATGGGAGATATGAAAACAGATATCTCAATTAAAACATGTAGTTAATTTTTCTGTGTTTTTTCAAGTCTAGATTACTTTTTTGAAAAGAAAATATTTACTTGTATTGATTTTTCATAAACTCTGTGCCACCTTTGTATTTCTTCTGTCATCTCTTTTTTTGATTGAGTGTATTCTTGGGAGATTTTAACACGCCGAGATTTCTGTTACCTGATAGTTGTGCCTGCTATTTAATATCGGAATTGATCAGTTAAATCGAGATTTAATCAAACCTTATCTTCTAAATTACTTTACAAAATACAATGAAAACATCATTAACAAACCCAAAAAAGACATTGACTGTTATGACAAGCATTGCACTTGCAGTGCTCGTATTGGCATCAGTAGGTTCACTATATTTTGGGAACAAGGGTGTTACGGCACAAGAAGTACCGGCACAAAATGCTACGGCAGTTCCAGCCAGCGAAAGAACAATTAGCGTAACTGGCACTGCAACTACTTCAAAAACACCAGATTTGTTGGTTGTACAGTTTGGCGTAGAAATGCAAAACAAGACTGCAAAAGATGCACTTGATGCAAACTCTTTATCAATGAATCAAATAATTGATGCAATCAAAGCTGTTGGAATTGCAGAAGATGAAATCAGTACTGCCAGTTTCAACATTTATCCGGTTTATGAAGGATATGAAGAGCCACTCACCAAAAGATGGACACAAGAACTGGTTGGGTATAGAGTTTCAAACACAGTAACTGTAAAAACTATCAACCTGGATTCTGCAGCTGACATTATTGATGGTGCAGTAGCAGCTGGTGCAAACAGAGTAGATTCAGTGTACTTTACACTGTCACCAAAACTACAAATGCAAATCCAGGATGACTTGATTGGAGAGGCAATACAAAATGCACAAAAGAAAGCAGAGAATGCTCTAGTTCCATTAAATCACAAGATTATTGGAGTAAAGATGGTCTCACTGTCTGATTTTGGAATGCCACCAGGCCCTGTGTATAATATGGCATATGGCAGCATGGCAAGAGCAGACGTTGCACCGACACCAATATTCTCATCTGATCAAGATGTAACTACAACTGCAAATGTCGTATTCATAATTGGAGGTAACTAGTTTCCTTTTTTCTTTTTTTTTTGATTAAAGATATTCAATGCGACTCTAGCCCTTGTAGCGATCAAGCACGAGGCCTTAAAGCCACTAACCCCAGTTTGGATCTGGGCAGACAATCTACAATGCAATGGGTTGCGTTTTAAAGCAAAATTTGTTGGCCCCGATAAAGAATCAGAGTACCTGAAAAGGTGATTGAAAAGAATTTGCTTGAGATGTCTTTGTTTTAAAAAAAAATAAAAAAAATGTAAAATAAAAAATATATCCTATTTGATTATTTTTTCTTTGTAGATGATTTTTTTGCTGCTGCTTTTTTCTTTGCTGCCATAACTGAAACGATGATTCACTTGAATTTCAACATGTAACGTCAACAAAATTACACCGTATCTTCCTTATGCAAAATAAAAGTTACATATTTTTTTATAGTTTTTGAACAGTAAAAAATTTAAAATTTATTTCCTGTTGTAACAACGTGAGGTGAAGAAAAAGTATTTTTTAGTGCGATCAAATCTTGAGAAAAAACAGATCTAAAAAATCCTCATCATATTCACCTCAATGTTGAATTTTAGTTAAAAATTAATATCGCATGTTATTGAGAATTATCAAAAAATTACAAGAATGGACTAGGTAAAAACAATCAAATCTACAAGGGGATTTTCCATATCCATAACAATGATAATTAGATAGTCCAAGAAAAATCAAGTGTTGAATTTTGAAGAACTCCAGGATTATCTTGAAAATCGTATGAAAATGCAGCATATCTATCAACCAACTATGATCAGAACTTTACTGGAATCAAAAAATGTTGCATCAGTTGAAGCCATAGCACGTGCATTTTTACAAGATGATACAAGCCAGATTGATTATTACATTGAGATTGCAAAAAATATGCCAGGCAAAGTGCTAAGGAAGAACAAAGTCGTAGAATACAAAGACGGTAAATTCATGTTGATTTCTCCTGATTTTACAGATAAACAAAGACAAACATTGATGCAAATATGTAATGACAAGATTTCAGAATATGAAAAAAAATTCGGTGAAAAAATTTGGATTCACAGGGCACGTTCCTCAAGAATCATTACTGGCTCTAATCGGTATAATGTGTTAAAGAACGCAAAAAGCAGATGTGAGTTATGTGGCATACACAAGGATGAAAAGGCCCTTGATGTTGATCACATTGTTCCAATAAACAAGGGAGGCCCCAACGTAATTGAAAATATGCAGGCGCTGTGCTATACCTGCAATTCACAAAAACGAGACACAGACAGTACTGATTTTCGATTGTGGCACGGGATGTATGAAAAGAAGGAGAAAAATTGTATTTTTTGTAAACCAGACAAAATTGAAATTGAAAACTCGCTTGCATTTGCCCTCAAGGACAAATATCCTATCACTTCCTTGCATTATCTGGTAATGCCTAAAAGACATATCTCATCATTTTTTGAGCTTGGCTCATCAGAACAAAAAGCCTGTTTGAATCTCCTAGAAGATGTAAAAAGAAAAATTCTCGAGAAAGACGAAACAGTTACAGGATTTAACATCGGAATCAATATTGGAAAGGATGCGGGACAAACAATATTTCACTGCCATATTCATTTAATTCCACGAAGAATTGGCGATGTTTCAAATCCAGAGGGCGGAGTACGAAATATAATTTCTGAGAAGGGGAAATGGAAATGATAACGAAGAGAGATTTGCCATCACAAATATCAAAAACCAATCTTGGAATTTTTTTACAGGTTAACAGATTCATGCTGATTCACAGATTTTACATTTTTGTGCCATTTTTTGTGATACTCCTCATGAACTGTATGAATTGGAATCAATTTTTTAGCGTTTGACCCATCAATTACTCTTTTTATCTGTAGACCATCCCCGTGGCCAGAAACATGAATTTGATTCCAATCCTGCTCCCTAGTAATGACTCCAAAGTGCACAAACCAGTTTTTTATCTGCTCTTCCTTTAGTTCCATTTCTGTATCAAATGGCTCAGTCAGTGAGCGAATATACGATGAACCCTCCTTTGGCTTTACATCAATTAATTCCTGTAGTTTGTAATCACTGCAATAAAACACAAAATCTTTTTGATTTTTCAAAACATCTCTATAATCAACAATATTTGGATAGTCCAAAAATTCTTGCTGCCATCCTGCATAGTCCATTATTAATTGACGCTCTGAAAATTTTGTCAAATCTTTGTCAATCAAACCCCAAGTGCCACGAGGAATGTAGATCTTCAAGTGTGGGTCTTGTGGTCCAGGATATCTTCCCTTTAGAACAGAAGACAGATCAAACAGTTTAAGCAGATATGCTTGTTTAAGATCAACTATCAGATATCGTCCTGTACTTTTTGCAGCATTGTAAAATGAAAGTAGTCTATCCAAATCCCTAATTGGATATCCACAAATCACCAAATTCTTTGTATTTTTGATAATTTCTGCAACTTTGGATTCAACATCAAACTCTGTAATTGAATTTGTTTTTTCTACTCTAGTTCCTTCACATAACAGCAAGTCCAAATCAGATTCATTACATGCTTGAACAAATTTCTCTGTATCATCTGCTCGTCTTCCATGAAATCGTAAATCAGCAGTGTTTGCAATAGAGCCATCCGAAGTATGCAAGATAAACGCGTGAACTCCAGGAATTGAATGGTCTACAGGTAGTGGATTTACATCAATTGAATCAATTGAAAATGGTTTTCCACTCTCAAAGACTTTGATTTTGCGTGGAATGGTCACTTTATCTCCAGTGGCTCGACTAATCTCTCCTTTGTTATTTTCATAGACTTTGAATCGCTCTTTGAGTGTAAGGTATTGCTCAGAACCAGTCTCATCAAAGTTTTGCATAATTAATTTAGATTCTTCAGAACAGTAAATTGGAATGTCTTCACGCAAATATGGAATGTATGCACAGTGGTCCACATGCGCATGAGTCAGCAGGACTGCATCAATTTCAGTTTCCTCGTTTCCACCAAAATCCATGTACCTGGCATAATCTCGCCTATACAGGCCTTTGATTTTTGGTAAAATTCCAAGATCAAAGAGATCAATCAAACTATTTGATGTTCGTGGTCCAAGAAATTGTGAGAAAAACTGTCCTTCTTGTGAGAAAGACATGCCAAAATCCATGAAAATTTTTGTTCCCTTGCTATCAACTAGGAATTTGTTACCACCGATATCCTTGACACCGCCATGAAACGTAATGTCAGTCATGATTTTCCAAGTCTAATTTCATATTAAAACTAGAGCGTATCAATCCTAAACTCGCATTGAGGTGCAAAACTACATGGTCTACACTTTTTTGCAGAATTGTGATGCTCAAACTCTTCTATCCCAAGAACTAGTCTTGCAAATCGATCAATACTATAATGCAAATATTCTAACGCTTCTCTTGTTTGCATTCCTTGAAATATTTTAAAGGGTTTATTGTCATTGTGTTTATCACGAATTTGTATAATCCAGGATTTTTCAGTATGTGGAATTTCAAACCAACTTGTGGGATCATCATACCCCTTGTCTGAATATAATGAATTTAGATATGTTAGTGCTTGGAGGATCTGACTAGGATACGGCTCAAATCTGTCGGCATATTTTTCTAGTTTATTTGGAAATTTATCGTCTTGCACCACCAGGGTTTGATTATTTCTAAAAACCTTATCTGTTCTGCCCAATAGGGATACCAGTACTTGGTTCCCGAAAAATTGTAATGGAATTAGTAAATTTGTAAAGATTCTTTCTCGCTTAAATTCTACATTTGTCGTAATATCAGATAGTTGATCTATAGTTATTGGCTCAAACTCAAAGTGCTCTTCTTCAAATTTTTCTTCTTGTATGTGAGCTCTAGTCCCTTGAATGGTTTCCATAGATGGTTTGACCTTTATTCCCTTTATGTGAAATGGTATTTTATACTCACAGTAACCTAGAGAATCACAAAAATTAGTCACGCTGGATGTAATTATTTTAGTCGAGTCGGCTTCATGGATTTTTATCAAATCTTATGATTCTGTTATACTTCTTGGTTTTTGTGCATTTCCACACGCGGTATTTTCTAAAATATGGCATTTTTGTCAAATTAAATTAATTTGAATGATAGACGGTATTGATGAAAACTATGTTTCTAATGTTTTAAAAGCAATATCAAATTCGCGGCCTTGACATTTTGGACATCGCTCACTTCTTCCTCTTATGGCCCAGTAAATTATACCGCCAATGAATGTAAGTGCCGTAAGCCAAAACTGTACTCCGACGGATGCATGATATCCTGTTACAAATATTTCACCACAGTTCTTACAAGTCTTTATTGGAATGTTTAGTTGAGCTATAATCTGTTATTTTTATTCAGTGTAATAAGTTTATATTAATTTTTTTAAATCCTCTAATTCCTAATCGGATAAAATTATCATCTATTCCATGTTTCTCAAATATTCTTCGCAAAAAATAACTTCTGGCAAAAGAAACACATGCATAAATAAAAGTAATTAACAAATTTACCACAAGCTGGTCCTTTTGAATCCAACCAACAGATAATGGTAAAATCACATACCTAATCCATGCCCGATTGGATATCCTCCAAATGAATTTACAAAGGCTTCTGACAAACTCCTTTTTCTAAAATCTGCAATTACTGACATTATCTAGATTTCTCCAGTATATCACTAGAAAATGATTTCATTGAATATGGTGAATTGTCATACATGAATTTTGATCAAATTCATTTGAACTATTGGCTGTAGACAAATCATGGATTATTCCTAGAAGATAATACAAAACTAGCAAACTCAAACATAGTTGTAGAACCCCAAAATACAAGTTTGTTCATTGATCATAGACCTCTTCAATGTTAAACCCTTGGTCATAATCAAAAGAGTCTATCTTTTCTGAATTATCCAAATTAAATCCAAAAGAGCAATCACCGCATTGCCAAAATGTTTTATTTTCTGAATTATCCCCCTGAATAATTGATCCAATATCTTCGCTTCCACATTTTGGACAAATTCGGGCCTTCATTTTCTCACCACATACACCTGTGGGTCTTCATCCTTGTCATCAAATTCCCTAATTATTCTTGGAAAAAAATTAGAGGTTGTGGGCTTTTCACCCACTTGATGGCTGTGCAATAGTGTAATTGATTTCATGAATTAACTAGGAGATTGAAATTATTATATAGCATGTCAATAGTATGCATACCATACATACTATGACAAAAATTGCAAAACTACGCGTCCACATTGCCCCAGTAGGCTATGAGATTGACAGAATTGTATTACCTGCAAAACAAGAAAAAGCAGACAAGGTCTGGCTGTTACTACATGAAAACAAAACTGAAGACAAGGCAGGACCATTTATTACAAAAATTACAAAGCAACTAGAAAAACTGGACATTGAAGTCACTCAAGAATATCATGACAGACGAGACCTATTCAAAATTATTCGTGCAGTAAAAACCATCCTTGAAAAAGAACAAGGAAATGAAATTTATGTAAATCTAGCATCAGGCAGTAAAATCCAGGCAATTGGGACCATGATGGCGTGCATGATGTTTAATGAAACAAATAACATTCATCCATTTTATGTAGAGGCAAAAGACTATCCAGGATTTGAAACAAAACAGCCCCTCTCTACTGGAATCAAAGAAATTGTAGATGTCCCACCTTATTCAATCCAGATTCCTGATTCTAAATTGATTGCAGCACTGCAAATAATCAAAGAAAAGAAAAACAAGATTACCAAAAAAGAGATGGCAAAACTAGCTGAAGATAATAAAATCATTACAGTAAATGCAATGGAAAAGAATCATTCTATGGCAAGATTTGCAAGCCTGGATAAAAACATCATTCAACCATTAGAAGAAAAATGGAAGTTTATCGAAGTAGAAAAGATTGGAAGAAACAGGTGGATCAAACTAACTCAAGAAGGTGCCAATGCTGCAGAGTTTTTGATCTAGGATGGTTCTTTTACCATTTCGATGATCAGTATTCTAGATATGCATACTAAAGAATCAAATCAATCATGTAGGACAAGTTAGATTCTTAAAATTACAAAAATAATCGTAACAGAAACTACACCAAGTGAGATAAATTTTAAGACGAGTTCCTTGTTTTTGATTTCCTTTGAATCGACTTTATTTATTTTTAGTCTCTTGTATTTCCTTGATATAGTAATCAAAAGATATGTGATTGCAGCAGAAACACAAGCTAAAATCAAAGTAACACCAGAGATAGAGTTTGTCTGGATTACAGACCCTGCAAAGACAGGAAGTATTCCCCATGAGATAACTGTAAAAAAATTGTTGTGAAACCTTCCTCCAAAGAGCTCAAGATTGTATGCAAAGAGGAAAAATCCTTCTGCAATTCCAATTGGAATCAAGAGCGGTGAATCTAGTGCATAGTAGATTCCTATAAAAAACGCAACTACCAAAGCAGACAAGGCTATTGTCATTATTTTCTTTTTAGGAAGATTTCCCCATGGTTTTGTCTTACCACCTACTGCATCAAGGCAATGTGCCGATATCCCTACAGAAAGAAAATAGATAATACATATCGCAACTAGTCGCTCTGCTGAAAATTCTCCCCAAAGCGATCCCCATGCAGCAAAACAAGTCACAATGCAGGTATATGGTAAAAACAAGATCCCCACTCCGACTCTAAAATTCCTAGAGCCAAACTTTGGCACAAACCATTCAGTTGTTCTGTCTTGCATGCATCTAGTGTGTAAATGACTGGATATATGATGGTCTCTTCAAATTTTTTTATACTAAAAAACACCAGTCACTTTGTGCGTTATAAAAAATTCATAACTAAAGGAGTCATTGAACCTTTATCCAAAGTTCCATTTCACAACAAGACCCCAATCAAGCGCATCTCAATGTTAAGCCAAAAAACTATTCCTGAATCCAACATTCATGCTGCAGTTCATTTTGTAGATACGTCTAAAAAAATATCAAAATACAGCAAGCTTCACTGCCATAACGTAGATGAAATAAACATGATTTTATCTGATGAAAAGCTTGTCTATGAGATTCAGCTTGAAGATGAGGTCTACAAAGTAAGGTCCCCCGCCACAATATTCATTCCAAAGGGCACAAGACACAGAGCAGATGTAATTTCAGGAAAGGGAATGTTTGTCTGCTTTATCATGTCAGGCAAGTACAAGACGTGGTAATTTTTTAAATGCTATCTAGATTGATTTTTAGGTAATCATTGTTCTAGAATTTTATGGATAAAAAAATCTCCAGAGTGCTCAAGAGATTAGAAAATAAATCCAACTATGAGGAAAAAAACTTTGACAAGATTCCCCATGACGAAAGGATGCTTGCAATCACAAAAGATACAGGTATTTTTTATAATATTATTCTTCGAATGCAAAAACCAAAAAGAATTTTGGAGATTGGCACATCAACTGGCTATTCTTCATTATGGTTTGCCGATGCAGTTTTAGGACAAAAGACAAAGATACTGACAATTGAGCAAAGCCAAAAAAAAATAGAGATGGCAACTAGAAATTTTAAGAGTGCAGGAGTCTCAAAAATAATTCAAATAAAGCAGGGAAATGCAAAAGACATCCTCAATCAAATGTTAAAAGAGTTTAGGAAAAATAAGTCAAGAAAATATTTTGATTTTATCTTTATTGATGCAGACAAGGAAAAGTATAGGTTTTACTTTGATGCAGGATTAAAGATGCTAAAAAATGGCGGAATCATTGCAGCAGACAATATAATTTATCCAGAACGATTTCAAATTTACATAAAAAAATACATTGATTATGTTTATACAAAGAAAAACATCCAAACTAGTATAATTCCTATCGGCAATGGCCAGCAGATTTCAATCAAGATAAAGTGATTTTAGGGTATTTTGCTATGATACTATCAAAAGACATTATTTTTCAAGGCTGATTGTTTCAAACCGTTACCTGAAACCTCAAAATTTCTTGTTTCATCTCTAACCATTTGGCATGTCACGCAGTTGATGGCAATCACAATGCATCCTTTTTCACACTTCATTCTTTTACAATCATTCCAGATAGATTTGTCTCAAAAAGGTACAGTATCCACAAAATAATATGAAATTTCAAATTAATACCAGATCTGGTTTTAACAATCCAAGATAATCAAAGGATGCGATCACTAAAAATAATATCCAAGTTGTAGAGTTTTAGTTTTGTAGGTGTAATTTTCTTTTTGTTTAAAAATTCAATGGAATTTTAACAAATTTTAAGAAATTACAGGAACAAGATTATCTCTTAATATGTACACAACAAAACATTGAGAAATGTCCATGAAGATATTCAAAATTTAGAAAAAGAAATTTTACAAATTGAGGATAAAATCATTGATTATTTACGAGTGGGATATGAAGGTGGGATACGATCATCACTTTATCGTCTGGAATCTAATTTAAAGTATCTTAGCATACTTGCAAACGGAGCTCCAATTGATAAAAATGAGGATAGAAAGATTATGGATTTTTTAAGAATTCATTATGACTATATGAAAAAATTATCCGTCCCAGCATGATTATCTCAAATAGAAAATACTGTATTCTAAATACAATAAAGGCGCAATGGAGTAATGGCCTTTAGAAACTGTATCCATTGTGATAAGGAATATGAGGATATCTTTAACAGACGTGTTTGCTCTAATACATGTTATTCAGAAATTTCCTAGCCAAAATCATCATCAGATATTGAATTATCCGATTCAGGATCTAAGATATGCAAGTGATAGAGTATACTTTTTCTATGTGACATTTTTGATTCCTTTACTGACAACATGTGTCTAATTTTCAGATAAAAAGACGATGGACGATTTCTACCTAAACGCCATAGTCCTATATTCAACATAATTAAAGTTCCAATCCAAAGGATTCGGCAATGCTAGAGAATTTCAAATAAGACTCTAGATATTGTCTTCCTTTTTCAGTAATTACGATTGTATTTTTGCCATCAAATTCTATCCTGTTTACCAGACCAGAACCTGTCAAAGTATCCAAAATTTTTACTAGTCTGGAGTGCGACAAATTCACTTTATTCAATAATCGTGTCGTCTTGATTCCGTCTACTCCAGAGTCATTTGTTGCACAAAGAAGATCAGATATTATTTGCATACTTGTTCTGTACGTCATATTTTGTGATTTTTTCTCCCCCCTTATAATCATTGGTAGTTACAACCAACCATTACCATTTATTACCAATAGTATATATAACCGAAGGTACAAGCAGTCATATGAATACACAAACACCACAATCAAATCAATCAGAAAATGTTTATTCAGTATACAAGCAAAATGTCCAAAAATATTTTGAAAGTATTACAAAAAACGTACCACAGTATGTTCAATCATTGACACATCTACAAGAAGAATGTGTCAAAACTTGTGAAAAAACAATCGATGCTTCAATCTCAATGCAACAAGAATTTGCAAAAAAGAATGGATTTTCATCTGAAATTCCAGATGCAACAAAAACCGCATTTGTAGATATCAGCAAACAAATTGCACAAGCAAATACTGTACAAAATCAAATTGTAAAAACTACAATTGATGCAACCGTACAAAACATTAAAACATTTAATGAAAACGTAAATTCATTTGTTGATTTGAATAAAAACATTGTCCAGTCATGGACAACCCCATTTACTCTAGCAAAAAACTAGAGTAATTATTTTTTCTTTTTATTTTTATACCCCACTTTTTTCTACTTGTTTGATTTTCTAAAAATCAAGTCGATTCTAAATACATGAAGAGATTTTCAGAGTCTAACTGACAATAACTTTGCCAGTCATCCAAGGATGAATCATACAATAGTAATCATACTCTCCAGAGTCAGTAAATACAAACTGCCATGTCTGGCCAGACATTATCATTCCTGAATCAAATTTACCATCCACAGTTCCAGATATGCCACTAGTTACAGTGTGAGCTGCAGAGTCAATATTATTCCAAACTACTGGTTCGCCAGGGTAAATTTCAGCTTTGTATGGAAGATAGCACTCTTGTGTCTCATCACATCCAGGAACACCGGAACCGATAGCCATCTTTACTTCTACCGGAGCTGCACGCTTTTCTGTTGGCTCAACCTCAGGTTCTATGGATATAGTTGCATTTTCTGGCGGAATTTCAGGTTTAGTTACTGGTGTAGCAGCAGTTGTATTTTCAGGCGGTACAGGTACAATTGGTTCTACATCAACGTATGAACCACTGCCAAAAATATAGCCATCATGTATTATCACCCAAGAGTTTTTTGGATAAATTTTTTGGTCCACAGGGTCTTCCCATAGATATTCTACCCAAACACCTTCTTCGGTAGCCTTTTCATGAATCATCTTACCAATACTGTCTCCATTAACATCAAGAATTTCATTCACAGGTTTTCCAATCATACCCTCACTTGCTCCATGAGATACCATAATGGTATCTGAATCTCGGAATACAAAGACATAGAGATTACCGTCACGAAAATCAGGATCAGAATTAAATGATTCAAAAGAGGCTTCACCTATTTTATCATACAAAGTAATTGCATTTGAAACCATTGTCTTTACTTTCTCAGTGGATGCATCATCCTCAGACACAGATGGTTCCCCAACTGCAATTGGGTTTACGATCATATCATTAATTTCTGTTACAACAACCTCTCCAGTCATCCAAGGATGAACCATGCAAAAGTAAGGATATGTTCCTGCCTCTTCAAAGGTATAGGCAAAAGTATTTCCTGCCATAAACAAGCCCGAATCAAACAGTCCATCAGAACCACTTGAAGGACTACCACTAGTGACAGTATGTGCTGCAGTATCGTCATTACTCCAAATTACCGTATCATGAACCCGGATTTCCACAGAATTTGAAAGATAGCACTCTTTAGTAATTTCACAGCCCGGAGATGAGACACCTTGGGGAATTGAAACTGTAAAGGTCACCGGAGCCACAGGCATTCCAGCATGTGGAATTTCCACAGGTTCACTAGTTGCACTAACAGAATAACTTACAGTAAACTTGGTACTATTATTTCTGTAAACAGCCAAAGCATTTCCAGAAAACTCCAAAGAGTCCATCTTGCTTGCAGAATCAACTAAATTAAATGCATAAATTGATTCACCATCTGGAATCCAAGCCTTTACTGGTCTTTCTGTTGGACCAAGCGGACCATGCATTGTAACTATCTGAATTGGTTCTGATGCAGAGTAGGAAATAATTCCTGAATAAACATCACTGGATGGAGCAAGAATTATTGCAAGCTGTTCAGATTCTCCTAGACCTGGATCTTGTTGTGATTGAATCGTGCCAGTCTTTACAATTTCAGAAATCTCTTTTTCTGTATTTTCTAATTTATAATCAACAGTGAATGGTGTAGTTTTCTTTGTGTGTACTGCTAGTGCGTTTCCTGAGAATATCCACGTACCTGTTGCGTTCTTTTGATCAACAAATGTCAAGGCATATTTTGTAACACCATCAAGTGTCCATGTCGCTTCTCCTTTATCTTCCCCCTCTTTTAATGGACCATGTAATGTAATTAGTTGAACCGGTTCAGATGCATCATATTGCAATGTGCCAGAATAAACTTTGTCACCAAGTGGCAAAATCATTACAGCTTGATGAGATTCATGACCAATACCTTGGTGTTGTAAAGATTCCATTCGTTGCCAACCCGCTTGCACAGGTTTGACTGTAATGCATTCACCGGGATGATCTAATTTTATTTTTGTAGCATTTAACATACACATGTTGCCATAAGTAATACCATCAATGCCACAGACTGGAGTGTAATCCAATGTGCATGCAATTTGTTCTTCAACTGGTTTTACTGGAATGCCAGATAGATATCCAGGGTCCATTGAAATCATAACTAGACTAATTGCCACCAAAATTCCTACTGCTGCAATAATTCCAACTGTAAAGTTCATCTCATCCACCTGTCAACTTTGCAAACTGTACATTCTTACTTAACTTTTCCATAAATTCAATATTAGACAAGGCAACAATTGCCGAATCTACAACTGGCCTTTCAGGATCATTTAACGCCTTTTCCAGGACGGCTTTTGCTTCTTTTGAGCCAATGACTCCCAATGCAATGGCTGCTTCGTGTCTTACAAACATGCTAGAATCATTTAGAGTGGCATCTGCAAGCGGGGGAATGCAGCTTGATAAGCACATTTGTCCCAGTGAAAAGGCAGCCTCGTGCCTTACCAGTTCATTTTCATCATTTTTGAGAACTTTGGCAACATGGGGAACCTTGTCTTCGCCCCCAAAATCAACTAGAATGCAAGTTGCCCTAGTCCTAATTACATAATCCGGATGAGTTAAAAGATGTACAAAATACGCAGCATCTTTTTCTTCATATTTTTCTTCCATTTCTGAAAAGAGATGCAATCTATCTTGAGTTACTGCGAGCATTTTGTTCAGAGTTTTTTTGTGTCCTATATTAGGTTACGCGATGGATCTAAAAGTAGGGGCGTTATCTATTTAATAGAAAAAAATCAGCAATGAATGATGAGTGCAATAATTGGACAAAAAGCACCAAATTTTGAAGTATCAGATTGGGTCCAAGGGGCGCCGACAAACATTGATCAGGAAAAAGATCACATTGTTCTAGTGGAGGTGTTTCAAGTAAATTGCCCAGGCTGTTTTATGCATTCACTTCCTGAAGCAGTTGAGATTTACAATAAATACAAAGACGATGGCGTTCGCGTGATAGGAATTGCCACTGCATTTGAGGATTTTGATAAAAATAATTTAGATAATTTGAAAATGTTGGCCGAGACTGGTCAAGTTGTTGGCGAGACACAGAAAGCACTTTCAATGTATGGTCAACTATTACCAGGTGATAAATTACAATACAAGATTCCATTTCCAATTGGCATGGACAAGTTAACTAGGCCAAATGGATTGATTAATCAGGAAAAAATAATGCAATTCATTTATCAGCAAATTCCAGATTTTGATTCAAAGCCGGAAATCTACAAGGGTCAAATTATTCAACGAGTCAAAGACTATATGAAATCAAAGGAATATTCTGCAGAGACCTTTGAGAAATTTGCATTGCAAGGAACTCCCTCAATTATTCTAGTAGATAGAAAAGGAATTCTGCGAGATGTTTCTTTTGGGGGATCAGGCAATGTTGAATCAATGATTCAGAAATTGATTAACGAGTAATTTCTAGTTGAATCAACTTTTCTTGTCTTGTTGTTTTTAGAATATTTTTTTAGAGTCAAATTATATGATTGTTGAAAACATACGCCTGGAAAAACGAATCATTGAACAACAAATCAAAGAAATAAAACATCAACTCTACCAAATTGAGGAATAGTCCTCCTCCATTTTTATTTAGAAAATTTCAAAAATAACACGGATAAAATTAGAAATGTAGAGAATTAGTCACTTTTGTGATTTATTTTCTCGGGCTTTTTTTCTTTTGTGTTTGGTGTTTTCTTTACAATTTTTTTGGGGTTATCTTCAAGAAGATCTATTGCTTTTTGATTTGACAGTGTCCAAGCTTTGAACATTTGTTTAAAGACACCATTTAGCTGAGTGTTCTCAGAGTGACCAACCTGTGCCTTGTAATTTTCCCAAGCCTTGACAATTGATTTGTTGCTTTTCTTAAGAAATGCCAATGCCTCTTTTTCGCCCAACAGATAGTGGTGCTAAACATCCAGTATTTTAGCAATATTGTCAAAAACCCTATCTAAGAAAAACTAGTATCACAGATAACACCGCAACAATGTAAAATCCGCCAACTAGTGCAACTTTGGCGTTATCCATAAGATTCTTCCAAATAAACAAAATAAAAATAATTCCCAGTTTGAAAAAATTGGCAAGGTAGATGTAAAGGGCCAGTCATCACAGAATATCATTCTCACAGCAAATCCAAATGAATTAACAAACTGTATGGGTGAAAAGCAAACAATCATTTGAAATTTTAACAGTCATTGATGGAAACCATCAAACAGGATTATTCAAAATTTCACTCTGTCTTGGATTATCCATTTTCTTAAATTCATTTAAAATTGTTATTTTTTTTTAACAAATGTTAAGAAATTACTGAAAACAAGTTAAATATGATTTTCACTGAATTATGGCGACGAGGAATCTATTATCTAAAAATAGATAGTGGAAAGGAAAACAAGAGATATTACACCTGATATTGTTGTGGTTTTCCTAATTTTTCCTCGTTGATTTAATTCCTGAAAACATCTTCAAAATCCTTAAGTTTCAAAAAGATAACGGCATTTAATGAAAGATGACTTGGCGACTTGTGAGAATTTCAATGAACAGGTTTATGCTGTCTTTCATTTTTTCCTAAATCTTTGAGTCCGTATAAAATTTAGAGAATTATTGAATTTTTGCCCTACTTGCGGAAAAGAGTTACCTGATGGCAGTACCTATTGCGCTACCTGCGGCCATGGAATAAATCAAAATAAAAAATCGGAGCCAACACGGAATAGAGATACTGGAAAAACACCTAGAAAACGAAGCGTATGGTGGTATATTGTGCCTGTTTTATTTAGCCTGGTTGGAGGAATCATTTCATTTTTTATTTTAAGACATGATGATCCTAAACTTGCAAAAAATTGTTTAATCATTGGAGCTGCATTAACTGGAATTGCCTTACTAGTAATGATTGCAACCGGAACTAGCTAAATATCAAACAAGGGTAAATTAATTAAAATTTCCTTTTCTTAAACGTCAATTGAATAAACAGGTGATTCACGATTCCATGAAACATCATAGGCAACAATTACCCGTCTTTTTGGTTTTATCTTTTGCTCCATACCCCATTCGTTTGGAGTGTGACCAGAATTTTGCTCTGAAATTTCGCCCCATTTGAATTTGGGTATTTTGGCGGTTTCCATAATTCTAGTTATCAGTATTGTATCTTAAGTAGTAGGATTGCACTGCCATGCAAATCTGACATTAGTATGACTTTCATGGCCTGTGCCTGATAATTTAATCAAGATACGTTAAATCTCTTTTAATTGATGTAAGAACGACCAAGCGAATAATTTTGTAGTAATGGTTTAATGCAATAATTAGGATCATACCGCATGAGTCTTGATTGCAACTGCACCATCAATGATTACGGAGAATTACTCCAAGAATGCGATGGGCACAGGGAAGCCAATTTCATGAAATAGGCTTCAATTCCTAAAATCGGAAAAAAGCCTATTCAATATGGATAAAGATTACCGTGTTGTTTTCGCAGTTTATTTAATCTCACAACAAGCACAATAGGTGCTACAAAATACATACCCAAATTCAAAGCAAGGATACCGGCCCCATAACCCAGAACTGTGATTTCTGAATCCATATTGACATAGTTTAGAATAGAAAGAGAACTAATCATTGGAGTTAATGCAATCTTTACTGCTTCTTTGAATACTGGATTTTCTCGCTCATAGTCTGCAATTGTTGGACTAAAGGAGTAGTACAATGTATTAAATGAATTAATAAATAATGTTCCAGATTTACTTTCTAGTAATTTGTTATCACGTAGTTCTCGTAGCTGTTGAACTTGAGGAGCTAGCTCGCTTCCAAAAGTTGCAGTTGCAATAAGGCATCCACCCTTTGTAGGTGTTTCTTTTTGAATTGAAACTGTAGATGTTTCATTTAATTTTTTCAAATAGTCAGTGCCAATAATATCCAACTTGTTATTTCCTGACCCAGTAAAATTTAATGTGATAAATGAAATTCGGTCATTGAAGCGAACATTAGGAGAATATTGCTGATCATTGAGATAAAATGTAAAATTACCACTTAGAAATTCTCTTGGCATTAATACTTCGCCTAAATTATTTTCAAGACTGCTAACAATGTAAAGAGTTAGTCGCTTTTGTTCCTCATTAAATTTGAAGTCAGAGATATCAAAGTTTGCAACAGTTTCAACTTCAAATACATATCCACCCGCCTTTACATCCAATCTATTTACTAGTCCAGTTTTATCAGAAAGCGGCACAGCGAATGCCGGAGTAAACACTAGGAATAAAAGAAATGAAATTAATAATTTTGATTTCAATTTATGCAGGTATTGGAGATATTCTTTGTCGCAATTCCTTGTCTTGTGCAATTCTTGGATGAACTGGATCTGCCAATATAACTTCAAACCAGTAATGCATACCATCTTTGTATACAAAATAGGAACCTAATAGTCTCATGTTTGGATATCTTTGAATCACTCTTCTTTCTGCAACTGTTTTCATATTGTCATCAGCCTTGATTCTTGTAACACCAAGATGTTTTGGTCTTCTGCCTGCTACTGGTCTTTTCTTTCTCATTCCTCCAGTACCAACTCGCATTCTAATAACAACAATTCCTTGTTTTGCCTTGTATCCTAATCTTCTGGCTCTCTGCAAGCGACTAGGTCTGTCTATTCTAGTGACAGCATTTTCCTTACGCCATTGGATTACTCTATCTCTAATCTCTGGAGAATTTTCCTTTAACAGTCGTATCCAGGATTGATCTTGTATACTAGGCATAACGGCTGTAATAAAATACCCTTTAATAACTGTAAAAGAGTAATGTTCTACCCCTTAATTATCCAGGATTGTTACTAAACACAGGAAAATGGCAACAGCATTCCAAAAGTTCTACGAAGTGATTGCAGACAATCAAGCCACATCCAAAGCCTACCTTTTACACTTGAACAAATTTCTAGATTACTCTAATATTGATTTAAATTCATTACACTGCCCCATATTGAAATTACTGTAGCTGTAATTGTTTGGTATGACTAATTTTTATTGTATGAATTGAACTGATTCCAAGATCTTACGTAACTATCAATCATGATGTGAGCTACTTCATCATACGAATCTATTGTAGCAAGCCTAAATTGTACGTACATTTTTGCAAAATTTGCACTCATATCAATTTGGGGCAGGAACATTTTGGTAATAGATTTCCAATAAGCCTCAAAAGCTTGAATTGTTGTCTTGTCCATCCCTAACTTGTCAAAAAATTCCTTTTCGGATAGATAGCATGTGCTATAAAGGTCATCTATGGTGTGCAGATATTTTGTGTAAAGCTCTGTGTAAAGCTCTGTATATGTTGGAAACTTTGATTCTATTTTTTGAATTATTTCCGATGTGTTATTTTTCATGACATCGCAGATTGAATTAGTATTTTTTTCGGAAGATTCTGCTTCCCTTTTGGCAGTTTCTATTATTTTAGCCATTTCTTGTTTTGTCATGTTCTCTACTGCTGAGATCTCCTCTGACTTTTCAGTTCTCATTACCCAATAGTTGTTTTACAAAGATATAGGTGTTATGACTAAAAAAATGACCTACTGGATTTAAAATTATATGACAATGCCATCTTGCATTACAGGTATAACTAGAGCAATGCTCTATGACTTTGTACAAAAACATGCCTAAGAATAATCTTAGAAATTACTAAATCTGTTATGAGTTGCTTAGGTTCACAAGGTAATGCATCGCACTTAATGATTTATCTATCAAATTATACGTATTCCTTTTTAGTTAAAACAACCATGTAATGTCGCCAAGAAGCAGGGCGATCTTTTGTCAGATCTAACCATCAGACATCATGTGAATCTGTTTCTTGATTTTTTTACAAAAATTAGAGGAAAATTACTAACGTTTCTCAACATGTGTGCCCGGATACAACTGTCCGTTTTTTAAAACTGCTTGATTATTTTTGAGATTTATAAATATCACATAACCACGGAGTTGTACATTGTAATGATTTTGTTGTCATGTAAGAGTCATAAAATACTCTTGGTAAATGTTAAAGCCGATTGTTCAAATCCAATGGTTTTATAAAATTTGTGAGATTCTTTTCTTTGGTTTCCAGATTCTAATCGTATTCTATAACAATTTTTCTTTTTAGCAAGATCAAAACAATACTGTATTAGTTTTTTTCCAATGCCAGAATACCTGAGTTTTTCTGTTACGATCAATTCTGGAATATACATCTCTAGTTTGGCACGATTTAATCTTTGTAGATAGATTATGCTAACTACACCCACAATTTTCTCCTCTTGCTCTGCTACCAGAATGATCTTTTTAGAATCTGAAAAGTAATCAGAAATCTTGTTTTTGAATATTTTTATTTCATTATCATCTAATGGCTTTGGTCTTTCTAGTTCATAGAGGAGATTAAGAATAGATGGAATGTCTTTGTTACTTGATTCCCTTATTGATAATTCCATAAAAACAATAATGTAAATTATAACGTTTAAAGAATCTCCAACAAATTATTTCACATCATTACTTTAGTTATATTGCACTTTTTGTGCCTGCAGGGGGCTTTCCATTTTTACTGATTGTCAATAAAAATGGTATCCCCCCCCCCAATCAGGCGTGCGCTTTTGAGATAGATGAACGAAATTATCGGAGACTGTTTGCCAGGAGATTTAGAACCAGAGTAGGGCAGGATTATTTCTGCTTTGAGATTCCCTTCTTGAGATCTAAAATCATTACCGGATAAAATTCAACTTTGGCATTATATTCTTGAAACATTGGTTCTGCCACAGATGGAATCTTGTCAACACTAGCTAAGTCTACAATAAAGGAAAAAGTTCTCTTGCCATATTGTTCATAAAAATAGGCTGCTTCTGCCTTGATTGTTTTGTAATATGTTTCCCATCTTTTGAATAAATTTAGGATCTTTAATCATCTTGTTGCCCTGCTCAACAGGAAGTTGAATACGAACCAAAAATCTCATGATTATCTAAATAGACAGATGAAACAAACTATAAAAGATTTGTTGGATATCTGCAAGGAGAAAAATTTGATTAGTTATGACTGAAACATTGATTTTGGTTAAGGTCATGACGATATGGTAAAACTATGAATTTCTTTTTCCCAACAGCGAAACTATGCTTTCCATTTATTGATTGTGTATTAAATCAAAATATTTGAATTTAAGAAACAACATGTAAAAAAAGTATTTTGATTCTAGGAGGAAATTTTCATTATTCCTGTTTTAATCAAAAACTGAATTCCCTGAACAAACGAGTTATCATCAATGGAGCCATCTGCCCACCATTTTGCATTTTGTTTTATCCATGCAGGAATTTCATTGCTTCCAGAAGTTGATCCTTGTTCCGTTGGTGGAATTGACATTAATTTTTCTTTAATTAAAAATTGAATTCCCTGAACAAACGAGTTATCATCAATGGAGCCATCTGCCCACCATCCAGCATTGCTCTTAATCCAATCTGGGATTTCTGTAGGAGGAGTTGGCTCTACACTATCTGCTGGTTTTGTACTAGTCTCTGTAGGCTTATCTGTAATTGTAAAAGAAATTATTTTAACATCCACCTGAGTCTTTCCATATTGTGCTCTTAGTGTGTATTGACCTGCTTTAGAGAATTTTTCGTTCGGTGATAAATCATAAGAAAATGTACCATCTGCTGCCACAGGGATTTCTGTGTTTAAGACTAGTTTATTTGCTGAATTAAAAATTGTAATTTGTAATGATCTTTTTTCATCATATTTGTTAACGCTTCCAGAAAGTGAAATTATATCACCTGCCGAATATGATTCTTTATCTGAATTTATCGATACTGTATAATCGCCGGCACTACTTTGTGGTGATCCCCCACCATACTGACCATAAACTTGAGCGGTAGTGCCAATTAATACAGATATTGCGACAATAGCTAAAAATCTCCGGAAATTCACTATGTGTTATTTTTATAAGCGATTTATACACCTTCTCAAAGATTATGTCAAATTCATTCAACATATTCAGGCATGACTCTAGAGAAATGATTTGATTAAAGAAATTAACAGTTATTTGAACTAATATTTTAATTAATTTTTGTATTAAATGTAATTTTTTATCAAAGTTGTCAATTAATCTTATTATTCACAAAGTTGTATTGTATAGCGATGAAAATTATTTTACAGAAAAGAAAACTGATTAAAATTACTCACCCAAGTTTTAAACATTGGAGTCAACATGACGAACAATACTAAAATTAAAACTACAAATATTTCATGCCGGATTGAAAAATTAATTTATGCTAAATTATTTCTAGAAGCCAAGCAACAAGGAATTAGTGTGAACTCGCTGGTTTCTAGTATTTTTAGACATCACATTACATGGCAAAAGTTTTCTGATGAATTAGGACTTGTACCAATGACCAAATCATTGCTTGAAATTATCTTTGAGCAGTTGGATGATAAAACCATTGAATCAATGGTGAAAAAATGTGGCTTAGTGATACCTAAAGGACTATTGTATTTGTCTGGCAATTCGATGAATTTCGAAAATATGATGGAAGCTCTAGAAATCAATGCCAAACGATTTGGATTGGTAAAACATACTAATCAGGATGGTGTTCATAACTTTAACATACATCATGGAATTAGTAGAAACTTTTCCCAATTTCTCGGGGCGGTGCATCAAAAATTAGCAGATGATCTATCCTACAAATTAGAAATATGTAATCTTGATAAAAATATGCTATGTATGCATTTCAGTGAACCTAAACTAAATTCATAAGTTAATTGTTTAATGTAGTGTTTAGAAATAATTCAGATTCTGTATAGATACTTTTGACTAGTTCTAAAATTTTTAATAGTTTTTCTTTGTCAAAATCATCCGTATTTGTTTTTACAAAATATTTTGCCCCATAATGGCCCTTTTCAGATATGATGGCATATCCAACACGAAGGCCAGTTCGGTAATCTGTTCTGATTGTTGAAAGGAATTCATCAACTTTAATTTTGAAATTTTCTTTTTCAGATTGTGTGAATTTGTATAACTTGAAATTTAGTTCATCACTCAGAAAAGTCATAAGACCAATAATCAAATCAGGATTATTTGTTTCTTGAAATATTTCAATCGGCATATCAAGTCGCATATTTTTTAGCACATAATGAAACAAGTGATTTGGCTCATTTATTGTATTAAATTGAATTTTTTCTTCATCTAGCCAGATTTCAATATGATTTTTGAATCCGTTTTCTACATGATAAGAGCCCGTAATGATTATTACTCATCATCATATTTAAAACAAAAATGAAATTTTTTCTAGTGCCAAAATCAATATTTTCAAATTCATGTTTTGACAATGAATTATGTTAAAAAGGAGTATTTGAGATGTCCCAACCAAGTAATTCACACTTTATTGTGGTGTAAGAGGCAGTATCACAAATTCAAATTATCAAACGATTTTTTTTATAATAAAAATAGATGATGGAAGAATTAAAGTTGAATTCTTCCTGTTCCTTTTCCAGTTGATATGTAATGACCTTTGAGATCCACTTTTTTTTCTTCTGGCATCTCAGAGAGGTGTATTCTGGTTGTACCTTTTGCACTCATTATCCATAGGTCTCCTGCGAGCTTTAGTCGTTTTTCTTCATTTGTCTTGTTTTGCGATCCCATGAATTCTGACGGTGTCGCCGGTTCGGAAGTAGTAGACGTTCCTTTATTGGTAGATCTGATCACTGTCGTATCTTTGAAATCTATGCCCATCTCTAGCCATAGAAAGTATGAGAGTAATAACATAGTAGCAATTAACTGCATTTATGTGCAGTTAATTATTTAGCGATCAATGTTTAAAATTTAATATTTTATTTTAGTATTACATCATTTCTATTTTAGTAGGATCCTTGGTTTGATTGGACGATGTCCAGTGCAGATTACGATGTTGCATCTAAAATATTCATTTTTTTTAACATTATCAGGTGTATTTTTCTTTATTTCTTTAGTCAAGATTTTACAAATTTTTAATAACTGCTAATTGGGCAAAACTGTCATTTTATTACAGTGAATATTCAAATGAATCCAAGCATTGCTAAAAAATCAAAATAATCTTTGAGTGGGGGTCACAAACTCACACTCAAAGAGTTTTTATCCGCAGAAAACTCGATAGATAAAATTATCGAGTGTTCTTAAAAAGCATTCCTGAGCATAGATATGAGATTTTTATTAAGTAATTAGTGAAGGGTTTTAGATGAAACCAAGTCAACAAGTGATTCTCATCATATCAGTAATTTTCAGCATATCCATATTTTCAAGTGCTTACGCTATACCGTCTGTTCAAATTTTAATGGAGCAATCCACTTTTAGATACTGTGAGAAATTATTTTACACCATAGAAGTTTCTGAAATCACTGGAGACCCTGCAATTATTCACATTCGAGATGAAAATGGAACAGGAAGCAGTGCTATTTCCATCCCAATAAGTAATTTGCAAAATCCAGTTCCATCACTAGTACCTTTTGAAGCAGAAGTATTTCCACTTGGAAAATATTTTGTTGATGTTGAATACTCAGGTACAAAAAATAGCATTGAATTTAATTTAATTGATTCACAAAATGTGTGTATACCAGCATGGATTAAGCAGCTTACATATTATTGGGTAACTGGTCAGATCTCGGACAATTCTTTTAGGGACGGAATTCAATTTTTAATCGAAAAAGAGATCATCGTGATTCCCAAAACAAGCACTGAAATGAGTAAAGCAGAAGCACAAATACCAAGTTGGGTCAAAACAAATGCAGCATGGTGGATTGATGAAAAAATTTCAGATAATGACTTTTCCCAAGCACTGCAATATCTTGTCAAAGTAGGAATAATCATAGTTTAGAAAATGCTCATTTATCATGAATAAACATACCATCGTTACCCTAATTGCAATTATAGTCATTGTGGTGCCGTTTGCATATTCTGGTTTAAACATCTATGCTGCAGAGCAATTAAAATTCAGATGGAGCGAACCTGAAAAATTTGATTACCTTTCAATGTCAAATGATGGTAAGATGGAATTTTGTAATCCATTGCCATATAATGTGAATTTTAAAAATTTCCAGATAATCACACTCTATGATTCTCACAATAAAGGAGTGTTTACCGTAGATTCTTTGAATATCACTCCGTCTGCTTCTATTATTCAAAATGGAATTTTTTCTACGGATGAATATAATGTTGCAAAACAGTTGTTCATGCAGATGGATTTTGAATTTGATGGTGGAGACATTAGCATTGATCCAAGCAAGATGTTTGTACTAGTAAGTATCAATACGCCAATTATTGGAGTAATCCCATATTCTACAACTACCGAGTACACAGGATTTAACTTTGATAAAATTATGAAAGATAGAGATTTTGATTGTTAAATTGAATTAATCTTTACCTTTCCCTGCCTTTGACATCAAAGCCAGTACTACTCCAATCACACCTGCAATTATGAATGCACCAACCAGTCCATAAATTAATTGAGTTCCAAGTCCTTTGGTTGGAGTTGCAGGAATCGATTCAACCTCACACACTCCATTGTTGAGAACAGTGCCAGGTCCACATCTTTCATCTAAGATACATACACCGTCTTCGAGTATAGTTCCCTCACCACATGCAACTTTTGGTTTGTCTTCAACTATTGGTTTGTCTTCAACTATTGGTTTGTCTTCAACTATTGGTTTGTCTTCAACTATTGGTTTGTCTTCAACTATTGGTTTGTCTTCAACTATTGGTTTGTCTTCAATTGGTGCCGGCTCTTCTACTTTACATTCACCTAGATAATCCTGAGGAATTTCTGCAGCATCCAACATGCACTTGTTGCCATAAGTAATACCATCAATACCACAAACTGGAGTGTAATCCAATGTGCATGCAATTGGTTTTTCTGGAGGGGTTCCAAATACAGAGCCAATAATTTCAACTTCCTCAGATCCACCAGGTAATTTTATACTCAGAGTTCTATTTTGAGCATTTGTTTCAATTTCAGAGTATGTCGGTTCGTCACCATCTGCTAAAACAATAAACGGTTCATCAGCACCCTGATACAGAGAATCAAAAAAGTTTCTATTAAGGGTAATTTCTAATACTCCAGAACTAGGAACACTCACATCAAGAATTAATGATACAGAATCCAAATCAGCATTTATTGCAGAAACAGATGCTCCATTTCCAATATATTGAACATCATATGAGGTCCCATCTACATTTACAGGTATTGTCTCTGCATAAACAAATGCAGAAGAGATAATTGCTACAATAATTAATCCAATAGAAATTTTTAGAAAAGAATTCGTACTAGGTAAATTTTTTGCCAGCCTACCAGATTGCTTATTTTCCACATAATGATTTTCCAACACAAAGATTTACCTTCAAATCCGTCTTAAAAAGAATTAGACGAGATTTAATCACGTATCAGTCAAGCTTTTTTGGGTATTTTTATGCGATTGTAGGAAAAATATGCACTTTTTAGATTACGCCTCGAAGTATCTGGACAATCTTTTCTCCAATTATGTTGGCTGCCAAAGATTGAGCCTCCTTTGTTTGGGCACCAATGTGGGGAGTAAGAATCACATTTTCCAACTCCGTCAATTTATTACCTATTGCAGGCTCTTTTTCAAAAACATCAAGAGCTGCTCCTCCAAGTAAGCCATTTTTTAGTGCCTCATAGAGTGCATCCTCATCAACTACTCCACCTCGTGAAGTATTGATAATTTTTGCAGTCTTTTTCATTGTAGATATTTTTTGAGCATTAATTAGATGGTATGTAGAATCCAACAATGGCACATGAATTGAAATATAATCAGAGCTTTGCAACAAAGTGTCCAAATCAGCTTTCATCAATCCAACTTCTTTGGCAAATTCCTCGTCAATTGGAATTACATCATAACCAATAATGTTCATGTTGAGTGCTCTTGCAAGTCGTCCCAATCTTTTTCCTATATTTCCTAATCCAATGATTCCAAGGTATTTTCCTCGAAGTTCCGTTCCTTTCAATTCATTTTTTAGCCATTGTCCATTTCTAATTGATCTGTCACCTCTTGCAGTTTGTCTAGCTAAAGACAGCATTAGTCCTAAAACCAATTCTGCCACTGCATTCATTGCACCCTCTACTGCATTAATTACACGAATGTTTCTTGCTTTAGCAGCCTCTTGATCAACATTATCAAGGCCAACTCCAACGCGTGCGATAATTTTGCACTTGTCTGCTTTATCAATCATCTCTTTTGTTATGATGGTCCTGCTTCTAACAATTACAATATCAAAGTTGGAAATTTTTTCTTTGATTTGTTCAGGAGTAATTTTTGGCTCATATGAAACTTTCAGGCCGTTATCTTGTAATATTTTATTTAAAATAGGATCTACTTCATCACATATCAAAACAGAATCATCAAATCCCATATTATCAAGAAAAAATCTATGGAATATAATTCATTAAAATTGGAAAAATAGAAAAAGTAGGGTATTACTACCTAAATTTTTGGTAGTGTTGGTACAATTTCCCATAAGGGTAATGCACCGTCTGCTATTTTCTCAGAAGCGACTTCATCAGTGTACAGACCATGAACATTTAGTGCTGGATGTGCAATACTGTTCATTCCCATTGGTGGGACAGCATTACTTGGGTTGCCTAATGCGTATGCATATGAGGCAACTGGTTCAGGAATAACTCCCGCAGCGACCAATCTTGGATTCAATCCAAATGGATCACCTGCTACAAATACTGTAGCTGCACCAGTGTAAATTGCTGCATAGTCATGATTAACTGCTGCATATGCACCTGGTTCATCAAATACCAAATCTACAATCATTCCTTGTGAGCCACCAACCAACCATGTTTCGGTTGCGCCGGATTGTACTCTGTTACCTTGAGTAACTCTATCCAAGATTTCTCCAACGATGTGGAAAAATACTGGCTCGTTACCTTGGTTTTCAACAAAGAGTCTTACATGTTGATTATTTTCAACATACAAAAGTTGTGATTGGTATTGCTTTAGTTCAAGTCCATTCCATGGTTGTGCAACAAAAATGTTCTTGGTTGCATCGCCTTTAACGAGCAAGTTGTGAACCATGTTTGGTACATAACCGAATTGCATTCCGTTAACAACTGTTGCAGTGTTGTGATGTTGGAACATTGCTCCTGCATCATAATTGCCTTCAGGTGTAAGGTACAATTGGTTGTATTGGAGTTGGAACTCTAATGCATCTGCATCGTAGAACTGTCTATCTAGAGATACTTTGCCGTTACTAACTGCTGTTTTCTCGACCATTAGTTTGTTGTATCCATTGATTGGGTCAACAATTGCAATTCCGTACATGCCGGAAAGTACGTGTTGATCCATACCAATGAGTTTTACACCAGAACAATGGTATTTGAAAATACCAGCTGATTCAGCAATGTAGCAGTAAGTCTTTGATTCACCTGGATTGATGGATTCAAAGTTTGCTGCGCCCATTTGTGATGCATGCATGTCGTTACCGTGACCAGTAACTTCATCTGCTGGAAGTGTTAGTGTCATTTTGACGACATCACCTTGCGTAACTCTCAGTGTTGGTCCTGGGACTTGTCCACTAAAGGTCATTGCATTGAAAGTCTTACCTCCCATGATTGGAAGAGTAACACTTTCACCAGTCAAATTAAACTCTACGACTTTGCGACCAGAGCTTGACAATGCACCACAATCAGTTTCTGCGAATGCTTCAGGCATTACAAGCTGTAAACCGCCCATTTGGTGGATTTGTTCAATTGCATTGACATCCATTTTTGAGACATCAAGTGATTGTCCACTAATTTGGGTTTGTGTGTATGTGCTTCCGAATAGCGTTGCTCCCAATACAGCTACTGCTGCAATGGTAAAGAGCATACTAATTCGCTTATTCATTAGTCACCGTGATTAGCGAATCCTATATAATAATTCCCATTATTGGCATATTTGAGTTTACAAAAATATCTGAAAAAGAATGAATAGTGGGAAATTAGGGGTAAGATTAACTTGGAATTTAGATTAGATGAAGATTCACTAGGTAAAGTCAAAATTCCATCAGAGGCATATTATGGAGCATTTACTGGAAGGGCGATTCATCAGTATCATGTGACGGGCATCAGGGCACATACAAATTTGATAAAGTCATTTGTCATGATAAAACGATCTGCAGCAATAGCAAATATGAAGACGAGTGCAATAGACCCAAAACGTGGAAACGCAATAGTTGCAGCATGTGATAAAATATTGTCTGGAAAACACATGGATCAATTTGTAGTTGATATGATAAACTCTGGTGCAGGAACTGCATTTAACATGAATTCAAATGAAGTAATTGCAAATGTAGCACTAGAGATATTACACAAAAAGAAAGGAGAGTACCAACATCTTCATCCAAATGATCATGTAAACATGTCGCAATCAAGTAACGACACATATCCAACTGCAATGCATGTTGCAATTCTTATGAATCTCAAAGAGGTAATTCCCGCAATTGACATACTAGTAAAATCCTTAACACAAAAAGCAAAGCAATTTTCATCTTATAAAAAAATTGGAAGGACTCATTTGATGGATGCACTTCCAGTGACGCTTGGAAGTGAATTTGCCGCTTATGCCACATCCATCATAAAAGCACGAAATGCAATAATTTTAGCTCAAAAGGAATTACAAAATGTTGCGTTAGGAGGAACAGCAGTTGGTTCTGGAGCAAATACACCCAAAGGCTATAGAAAAATTGCAATAATTGAACTTGCAAAGATTTCAAAGATTTCGCTCAAACCAGAAACAGATATGCAATATTCATTACAAAGTAAATTTCCAGTAGCAAACTTATCCGGTGCATTACGTAACCTAGCACTTGAAATTGGCAAACTTGCAAATGACATTAGATTAATGGCATCCGGCCCAATTGCTGGACTAGCAGAACTTGGAATACCAGCGGTTCATGCAGGATCATCCATCATGCCAGGTAAAGTAAACCCATCATTAGCAGAATGCATGAACATGATATGTTTTAACATCATAGGAAATGATACTGCAGTATCCTATGCAGCTCAAAGTGGACAATTTGAGTTAAATGTAATGTTGCCAGGCATGTTAAAGTGTGTTCTAGAGTCTACAGATATGCTGAAAAACTTTGTTCCAATATTTTCTGCAAATCTAATAGATGGGTTGACTGCAAATAAAGAAACACTTCGAAAAAATATCGAAAACAGTCCAGTCATTGTAACTTTGCTTACGCCAAAAATAGGATATCTTAAATCTGCAGAATTATTCAAAGAATCCCTAAAGACTGGAAAAACTATTCGAGAATTGGTCGTATCAAAAAATTTGATGAGTAATAAAGAAATCGATTCGTTATTTGGATAAATCATGGCAAAGATTTTCGTAGAAGCATATGGTTGTTCTGCTAGTTTTGCAGATTCGGAAATGATCTCAGGATTAATTTTAAGCGGAGGACACACCATTGTTGATAACGCTTCAAAATCAGATTTGAATATTGTTGTCACGTGTTCTGTCAAAAACTCAACTGCAAACAAAATGATGCATAGAATAAGATCATTAAAGTCAAAACCTCTTGTTGTTGCAGGGTGCCTTCCAAAAGCTGAGAGAAACACTGTAGAAAGAATCACAGAGAAGGCAAGTTTGCTTGGACCCAATTCATTAGGAAAGACATTACAGGTAATAGAGTCAACGCTGAAAGGAACAAGATTTATCGCACTTGAAGATTCTGATCTATCAAAAGTAGGATTACCAAAAGTAAGATTGAATCCAGTAATAGGAATTGTAGAGATAGCTAGTGGATGTATGAGTGAATGCACATTTTGTCAAACTAAATTATCGAAAGGAGACCTTACAAGTTATAGAACAGGAGACATTGTGCGACAAGTTGAAACTGAAATCAGTGAAGGATGTAAAGAGATTTGGCTAACATCTACAGATAACGGGTGCTATGGTTTTGATATAAATACAGATTTGCCATCTTTAGTGAAGGCGGTATCAGAGATTAGATATGATTTCATGATACGTGTTGGCATGATGAACCCCATGTATATGCCTAGAATTAAAGAAGCATTGATAAAATCTTTTGATAGTGAAAAAGTCTACAAATTTCTGCACATACCAGTCCAAAGCGGCAGTAACAGAGTATTACACGATATGAAAAGAGGTCACACAGTAGAAACCTTTAGAGATATTGTCGGTAAAGTCAAAAAAAGATTTTTGAATTTTACAATTTCAACAGATTTCATCGTGGGTTTTCCGTCAGAGACAAAGGAAGACTTTGAAAAAACAGTGGGTCTGATAAACGAGATACGCCCAGACATTGTGAATCTTTCAAAATATAGTGCTAGACCAGGCACAGAAGCTGCAAGATGGAATCAAATTGAGGCAGTGGAGGTAAAAAAGAGAAGTAAAATCGTCTTTGATTTGATAAATAAAATATCATTGGAAAATAATCAAAAATGGATTGGATGGAAAGGCAAAGTATTGTTTGATGAGGAAACAAACGAGGGCATTAAAGGAAGAAACTATGCATACAAGTCAGTATTTGTAAGAGAAAATGTCAAAATGGGCCAGACACACATTGTTGAGATTGTTGATGCATCTATACACAGTATTATTGGAAAGATCGCAAGCTAAATTTTTTAGATCGAAGATTTGATTAAAATAACGTAAGAAGGTTTTTTATCTAAATCATAGAATATGACTTGAAATGAATTTTCAAATTAAAGAACCAATTTTAGTCATAGGATTGGGAGGAGCGGGCTCAAAATTAGCACTTAGAGCCAAAGAAGCTCTAAATTCAGATTGTCTAATAATTAGCAATGATCAGAAAGACATTCATTCAGATTGCAGTTCTATCAAGGTCTCTACAGGTTCAATTATCAATCCATCAGTTCAATTAATCAGAGGTTCAACATACATAGTTGCAGACCAAATAAAGTCAGAAATTTCAAACTACGCTACGATTGTTCTTATGGCAAATTTGGCCGGTAAAGCAGGTGCTGCAATATCACCAGTAGTTTCAGAAATTTGTAGAGAATCAGAAAAGGGTCTCATTTCATTTGCCATTATGCCATTCAAATATGAAAAAGACAGAATTTTTAATTCAGGGGTTTCACTAAAAAGAATAAAAACAAATTCAGAGTGTACCATCGTTTTGGATAATGATTCACTTTTAGAAAGCAATCCAGATTTAAGTCCAAATACATGTTATGAAATTGCAAATAATGCGATAATGCATATAGTTTGTTCCCTAAGTTCTTCAGAAATATCAACTCAAACAAATATTCTAACTACCAGCAAGGATGAGCAGAGCCTAGAAGAATCATTAAGAGATTCACTCAAAATGCTCTACGACAATGCACCAGCAGGTACAGTAAAACGCTCAATGCTTTACATTGTTGGAGGAAACAACATTCCGGTCGGTATTCTTAATTCAATTACAAATCTAAGCAGCGGAATATTAGGCGAAAGTGACTATCAGGTGGATTCATCGTCTTCTGAAGAATCTAAGGTAGTAATGCTATCTTCAATTCAAGGAACAACAAAATTTGACAAATATGATCCACTAGGAATGATTCCAAAAGAGAACACACTTGATTGGACACAACCAGATTGCAGCATTGATTGTAAACTGGAATTATATCAATTAGAGTAAACTAGATTCATAGTAATTTCAAAAATAGTATTTTTTATTTAGATTTTTTCTTTACGCCTTTAGATTCTTTCTTTACTTCTTTCTTTACTTCTTTCTTTACTTCTTTCTTTACTTCTTTCTTTACTTCTTTCTTTACTTCTTTCTTTACATCCGTCTCTACTTTAGCTGCATCCTTTTCTACTTTAGCTGCATCCTTTTCTACTTTTTTGGATGCCTCTTTCAATTCTTTTTTGGATGGTGCTTCTTTAGATTCTTTTTCTTCTGTATATGGAGAAACTAAAACATAGCCTTCATCAGTTTTATTCATTCTAACTCTAATTTTTCTTGGAGGACTTCTAACTCCTCGTGCCCAAATTTGATGAGCTAGATCTTCCTCAATTTTGATTTCGGATGTTTTCATATGATGGCGAGCAAATTCCTTAATCATGTTAATTGCTCGTGGTGCACGATGCGTATCTACTGAAAGTAATGCCTTACCCAAATTGATCGTATAGACTCTTTCTAATTCTTGAGACAACTATCCAACCTCCACATCTGTTGATCTCCAAGCTCTACGTTTTGGATTTGATCTAACAGTTCTCTTTGTTTTTAGAATAATCCAAGCTGGTACAGGTGATGTCTGTCTCGTCTTTTTTAACAGACGAATTTTTCTAGGAGATGACTTGCGCGCAGCCATAAATATTCAGGCACGATGAGCTCTTTTTAAATGAATCTCATGAATTTAGACGATTTACTATTTGTTTCAATATACGGGCAGAAGCACCCCAAATAATTTTATTTTTGTATTCAAAAGTGTACATTTCTTGAATTCTAGTATGGTCTGGGTTTGGATCATTATTCATTGTTTTCAAGAAGGGTTTTAGCGGAATATGAAATATCCTTTCCACTTCCGAATTGGCAGAGAGTGATGTAATTTCGTCAACTATAGAAACAAATGGGAGAATCATAAAACTAGAATTAAGAGTCATAACAGGCTCGAGTTGTCCTATTACCTGATTTTTTGAAATTCTCAAACCAATTTCTTCTCGTGTTTCACGCAACGCAGTATCTAAAAGATCAGAATCTGGGGATTCAAATTTTCCTCCTGGAAATGAAATTTCTCCAGCATGAAGTTTTAGATGTTTTGGTTTTTCTGTCATTACAATAATTGGATCATCACCATAAATCACAACAAGTACTGATGCAAGTTTATTTTTTCCATAATGTTGTAAAACAGGATCAATTCTGCTTGAAAGTGATGATTTTAGTAATTCCGAGTCCACCTTGATTCTACCAATTATCTATTTTATTGATTTTACGTTTAAAGGTTTTAACCAAGTTAAATTGGAGATTCTTTATGACCGTCATTTATGAGATAAATCCTCCAAAAATTTCAGAAGGTAAATATGCGTCAAATGATGAAATCAATTCGTTATTATCAAAACTTCAACAAAGAGTTTCAAACATCAGTACATTATGTGACGGAATACATGTAACAGATTCTGTTCTTGGAACTAGACGAGTATCAGCATTAACTACAGGGGAATTATTGAAGTCAAACCATCCAGATTTACAAATTACGATCAGTATGCGTGTGAGAGACAAAGGCATGAATTCCATCAAACAAATAGTTCAAAAATCAATAGAAATTGGATTAGATGGAATTCTTGTTCTCAAAGGTGATCCTTCAAGCGACAATTCAGTAGATTCGGGATTAATCCCAAGTCAAGTTGTAAAACAACTAAACGAATTAGGTTATGGAGAGAAAATGAGTTTTTTCCTATCATTGCCTAGTAATCCCAACTTTGAGAAAATTCAAAAAAAGATCACGGCCGCACCTGAGGGTTTTATGACACAGGTAATTCATTCAGCAACCCAAGTACAACGAATTTCCGACAAATTAAGACCAAGTGGGTTTAGAATCATCCCATGTATTTTATTGCCAAGCGAGAAAAATGAAAATTCTGCAAAGTTTTTGAATCTAGATTGGTTAGAGTATAAAGAAAATCCAGTTAAATTCATTAAAGAAATTCACAATATTGCAGGAGACGTACTCATCACATCTCCTAGTGATTTTACATTTGCAAAAGATACATTGCAGAATCTTCAGAGTACAAAGTATTGAGATTCAGGATGATGCACCACAATTGCAGCAGTTGATTGTTCAGGAATAATTTGCCCATATTCAGTTAGAATCATTCCTGATTTTTCCGGTTTTAGCAGCTTCCAAACCAAATTATGTTGTAATACATCAGGACAGCTTGGAAAACCCCAGCTATATCGCAGTCCACCTTTTCCGGTTAGTTTTAATTCAGATTTTATTTTACGATTTATCCATTCTGCCAATGCCTCGGCGACCTCTACTGCCAAACCATGTAAATAATATGCATCAGTGTACTTGTCTTCCGTATTCCACTTTTCTATAATATCTGAAACTTTGTTACCTACAGTAACTGATTGAAATGCAACAATATCATTTTCTCCAAAATAATCAGTAAGACAAAGATGATTGGATTTAGAAGAGCGTGGGAAATCAAATTCAACACTTTCACCATTAGGATTATCAACTTTCAGTTTTCCATCTTTATTATGACATCTGAAATAACCATAAACAATTTCGGGTTCAAAGAGGTTCTCTTTAATTATTCTAATTTTCCATTCATCTAGTAACTTTTCATGATCTGCTTCAGAATCAGAACCTGCTTTTCCACGTAGACCCCAAGATAATTTGAATAGTGATTTTTTATCAATTAATTGCCAAATCTCATCCATCTTAATTTGATCATATTTCAATCTAATTGGTTCTCCAATTATTGGAGGAATTGGAGGAACAGTGGGTTTAATGTCACTTTTTGGAAGATTAGAAGAATCAACAGTGCTTGTAATTCGTTCTTTCCAATTTTCAAGTTTCTCTTTCCATTGTGCTAAAAATTTAGGTTTTTCATTTGAAACCAGTGTATCCATTGCTTTCAAACCTTCAAACATGGTATTACAATAAAACACTCCAGATTCGTAGATACCACCTTCTTTTGCAATTCTGTTGATATAGTTAGTATTGATGGCAGCACCCCCACATAAAATTGGAATATTCATGTTGTTTTTTCTAGCGTGCTCTACAAAATATTGCATTTGCTTTGATGTCGATACCAAAAGTGCAGATAAACCTATAGCATCAGGTTTTACTTCATCTATTTTTTCCAAGAATTTTTGTAATGGTACCTGTTTTCCTAAATCATAAACACTATAACCATTGTTTTGAAAGATAGTTTTTACCAAATTCTTACCTATATCATGTACATCACCATAAACGGTTCCAAGTACAAGCTTTCCTTTAGAGGCACCTTCTTCCTTAATCAGATATTTTTCTAATTCTCCTACTGCTGCCTTCATGCATTCAGCAGATTTAAGAACAAATGGCAAAATTAATTCTCCTGAGCCAAATTTATCACCAACCTCCTTCATTGCAGGAAGTAAATCCTCATTTAGTGTTCTAATTGCCCCATTATGAGTAATCGTAGGAGAGGCATTTAGAGAAAGAATGCCATTATGATCTTGAATAATTTCATTTTTACCTATCTTTTCTGCAATAGCTGAAACAACATCGTTTTGAATTCCATCTTTAAGTCTATTTAGAATCCTAAAGTATGCACGTTTTCCAGGAGGCCATGTTGGATCTACATCCATTTTTTTCAAAGTGTCATTACCTTGCGTACCCGCCTTTTCAAAATAAATAATTAATTCTGATAACGCATTTGGATGAGTATTGAATATTAGATCTTCAGCTAGTTTTTTCTCTTTTACATCAATTTCCCCATAAGGAATTATTTCTTTTGAATTTACAATAGCTGTATCCAATCCAGATTTTACTGCATGATACAAAAATACAGAATTAATAACTTTTCTTGCATATGGAACTAGTCCAAAACTAATATTACTTAATCCCAAAGTTGTAAATGAATTCGGAAATTTTTCTTTGACAAGTTTGATACCTTCCAGAGTATTTTTTCCTGCATCTAAAAACTCATCTTCTCCAGTAGCAAGTGTAAATGTAAGAACATCGAAAATAAATTGTTCAATTTTTAATCCATATTTTTTTCCTGTTTCATAAAGTAATTCTGCGGTCTCAACTTTCTCTTGAGGAGTTTTTGCCATACCTTTTGGTCCAATACATAATGCAATTGCAGGTAATCCGTATTTTGCCATTATTGGCGCAAGTCTTTCAAATCTACTTCCATCCCCTTCCAGATTAATTGAATTAATTATTGGTCTTCCAGGAATTTGTTCCACAGCCGCCTCTATCACATCAGGGTCTGTAGAATCAATTACAAGTGGGGCATCAATTTCCATGCTTAATTTTTTAACAAGATTTAACATGAATTGACGTTCATCAGCTCGTTCAGTAGTGGCAACACAAACATCAAGACAGTGTGCGCCATCTTCCACCTGGATTCTTGCTAAATCAACTAATCCATCATAATCATCATTGAGTACAAGCTGTTTTGCTTTTCTAGAGCCTTGTGTGTTAATTCTCTCTCCAATGATTAGAGGGGGTGGCAATTGCTTCAAATCAACTGCTTTTAGTGCAGAGCTAACTCTAGGAATGGTCAATGTGATAAATTCTCCTCAGTTTTTCTAAATACTTAACCCTTGATAGAATAAGCTTTTTCGTCAATTACTTTTCTTAGTACAGCAATATGCTCAGGATTTGTTCCACAGCAACCGCCAATTATTCGAACTTTTTTGTACTGTTTAAGAAAATCACCTAGTGCTTCGCCCATTTTTTCAGGAGTCATCTTGTATACTGCCTGTCCACCCTGATTTTCAGGCATACCGGCATTGGGAACTACCAACAGATTATGCTCATTTTGCTCATCGAGCCATCTAATGCTTGGAGTCATTTCAATTGGACCTGTAGAGCAATTCAAACCAAAAACATCAATTCCCATGTCAGATACAGTCGTGTATGCAGCTTGAATGTTTGTTCCAAGTAACATTTTTCCATATTGGTCCAAAGTTGTATTTGCAATGATTGGAACTTTTTTTCCAGTTTTTTTCATTGCATCATGACATGCTTCAATAGCAAGTTTTACTTCTAAGATATCCTGACTTGTTTCAATTAAAAGAGCGTCTACTCCGCCAAGAATCAAACCTTCAGCTTGTAATTCAAATGCCTCTTTAATTTCATCGAGAGGTTTTTGTCCCAAGTCAGGATCATTTGAGCTTGGAAGATAACCTGACGGTCCCATTGAACCAATTACATATCGAGGTTTGTCAGTATACACTGAACAAACTTCAACTGCCAGTTGAGCTATTTTTTTGTTGAATTCTACTGTCTGATTACCAAAACCGTATTCGTCTAGTTTTATTTTGTTTGAACCAAAGGAATTAGTTTCAATGCAATCAGAACCGGCATCTAAATAATTTTTATGAATTTGTTTGATCCATTCTGGATGAGTCAAAACTAAACCATCATTAAACCCATCTTGATTGTTTGGGAAATCTTGAGCTGTGGGATTATATTTTTGAATTTCAGTTCCCATTGCCCCATCAAAAAGCAAAATTCTTTTTTGTAATGCAATGAGAAATGACTCTTTTTGTACCAATTTATTTTTAGAGTGTTTCTAGACAGTTTAACTCTTTTGAGAAAAATCTCCCTGCAATCAGGTTAATTTGTACTTATGTTGAAATTAGGCAGAAAGAGAAATTTTGTATAATTATGCAAAAAATACAATTAAACAATCTTGTTCGTAGCGCTACTTTTTTTCAACATGCTGGAATTTCCATTGTCTTTGTGTTCTTGCCCATCATGGCAATGGGAGTAACAGATTCTGTTTTCGAAATTGGTCTAATAATTGCATCATTTAGTTTTAGCGAGATTTTATCCCAAATTTACTTTGGACGACATTCAGATAAAAAAGGAACAAGGTTGAAATTCATCAGAATAGGCTTCGTTGGATGTGCCATAGCCTTTGGATTACATTATTTTGCAGATAATATTGGACTGTTGCTTTTAGCTAGAATTGGTGCAGGAGTTGCAAGTGGAATAATGGTTCCATCTATGATTGCCTATATTTATGAAGCAAATCATGGAAAAAAACGAGCCGTCACGGTAATTTCGTTTCATGCACTAGGATGGCTAGTTGGAACTACTGCCGCAGGGATTGTAAATGACATCAAACTAACTTTTCTAATTAGCGGAGTTTTCTTTTTGATTGGATTATTATTTACAATTAAGATGCCAAACACATTACAAGAAAAAGAACTAAAGCCGGGAACTACAAAAAATGTAATTATAAAAAACAAATTCCTATTCATGTCACTTCTATTACGACATATTGGTGCATCATCAGTATGGACAATTTTTCCAATAATGCTAATGGAAAAATTAGGTGCTGAACTCTATCAGATTTCAATTGTCTATGTAGCAAACACGTTAGCTGCTTTTGTTTTAATGAATTTAATGGCAAGTAAAATTAAAATTTCAAATGTATCAAAATTCAAGATTGGAATTGGGGGCACCACATTTGTCTTTGTTGGACTAGCTTTGATAAAGGACTGGTGGATGGCAATTCCATTTATGGCACTTGTGGGTGCAACCTGGGCTTTTTTGTATATTGGTGGAAGTTTTCATTTGATGGAAAATAATCCACGTTCAACGTCAACTGGAATTTTTAGTTCTACTATCTCAATAGGAGCTGTTGTAGGACCAATAATTGCAGGTGCAATTGCATTTGCATTTAATTATGTATCTGTCATGTATTTTGCAATTGGGATAATCATTGTAGCGTTTGTAGTATCACTGAAAATAAAATCACAGGAGACAGTTAGCGCAGTCCCCACCTAGACATTACTTTATTTTCAATTCTTTTGAAAATTATTCCATCAATTGCAATACCGACCATCATAATTACTAACATTATTGCAAATACTTGAGAGATGTCATTTAGTTGTCGTCCTACATTGAGCAAAAATCCCAGGCCTAGGAATGAAAATAGTAATTCTGCACCTATTACTCCTCTCCATGCAAAAGCCCAACCTTGTTTGAAACCAGAAATCAGATACGGAAATGCTGCGGGAATTAAGACATAGGTAGCGAGTTGAGTTCCTTTTGCACCCATATTTTTCGCAGCCTCAATATAATGCGGATTGATGTTTTTGACTCCAGTGTAGGTAGCAATTGTCACGGCAAACATCGAACCAATCGCAGTAACAAAGATAATTCCACCGTCTGTTAATCCAAACCAAAGTATTGCAAGCGGTACCCAAGCAACCGAAGGAATTGATTGTAATCCTAAAACCAATGAACCTATTGTTTGATTTACAATCTCCACTCGTGCCATAAAAATTCCAAGCAACATTCCACCAACTATTGCAATTGTCAATCCAATTATCAATCTCAAAAGACTAGTTGCTATTCCAAAGAACAGACTTCCATCAGATGCAGTATACACTAAATCTTCAGCCACCTCATAAGGAGAAGGAAAAAGATTATTTGGCCATATATTTGTCATCGATACAATCTGCCAAATAGCTACAAGTGCTACATAAAAGATAATTTGTTTTGCTAGAGTATTTTTTTTCATAAAATGTCACTTAGCTTTTCTTTACCTCAGGTCGCAATTCAGATAAAATTTCTTGTTGGAGTGGAAAAAGATTTTGATCTTCTACAAGTCGTGGTCGTTTATAGTCAACATTTATTATTTTTTTAATCATAGAAGGTCTATTGCTAAATACTGCAACTTTAGTTCCAAGTACTGTAGCTTCGGTAACATTATGAGTTACAAATAGAATTGTCTTTTTGGTTTTTTCCCAAATCAATTGCATTTCGACTAGCAACAGATCTCTTGTTTGTGCATCAAGTGCTGCAAATGGCTCATCCATTAACAACACATCAGGATCCATGACAAGTGCTCTAGCTATCGCTACTCTTTGCTTCATTCCAGTTGAAAGTTGGTACGTGTATGAATCAGCAAATTTTGTTAATTGCATCATATCCAAATATCGTCGAGATATCTCCGTTCGTTCTTCTTTTGGGATTCCTGCTATCTTTAAGCCAAATTCTACATTATCTTGCACTTTCAACCATGGAAATAGTGCACCCTCCTGAAAGACCATGATTCTTTCAGGACCCGTAGTTGTAACGGGTTTTCCATCAAAGAGAATTTCACCTTCATCTGGAGTTTCCAAACCTGCAACAATTCGTAAAAAAGTAGATTTACCACATCCAGATGGACCCACCAAGCAAACAAACTCACCATCTTCAATCTGCAGATTTACACCACCCAATGCCTTAAGACGGTGACTGTCATGTTTGAAATACTTTACAATGTTTTTAGCCTCAAGTTTTGTCATGATTTACTAAAACCTCCTGTAATTGTGAATTTGAATTTATGTCAAAGAAAATTCCATCCAAACTATATCCATGTCTTCCTAAATAACCAAGGGAATCTGCTCTTTTAGCAAATGTGTGAATAGAGCTAACAATAGGATCAGATGTGATTTCTAAATTAGATAATGACTCATCAATCAAATCACCAGGTAGAGTTTTGCCAGTTTCTTTTTTAATAAATTCAATGAAGATGTTTCTAGTTTGTTCTGGATTAGAATTTATCCAGTCTACTGTTTGTTGATTTGCTTGAAGCCATTTGTTTATTAGATCAGGATTCTGATGTACATATTCTTCTCTAGCAATTAACAACACAGATGCAAACCTATGTTCAGGCCAAAGTTCTTCTTCATTAAATAATCTTTTACCACCCAATTGTTGCACTAATATTGTGGCAGTGGGTTCAGGAACCCACGCAGCATCAATATCACCTTTTGCAAATAATGTGTAAATATCAGAATTAGAGATATTCAAGACAATTACTGACCCTCCTTTTTCACCTGGTTTTAATCCACTCTCAGAAAGATAGCTTCTCAAGGAAATATCTTGTGTGTTTCCAATTGATGGTGCTGCAATTCTTTTTCCTTCAAAATCAGATATAGAATTAATTTTAGAATTAGGATGAACTATAAAACTAGCTCCGCCACTTGCAGCCCCAGATAAAATTTTTATGTTGTGATCTTCAGATTTTAAAAACCCGTTAATTGCAGGTCCAGGACCAACATATGCAATATCAATTGAACTGGCAAAAAGAGATTCTATTACCTGAGGTCCAGCATCAAACAATATTGATTCAATTACCGTATTGTTTCCAATTTGATTTTGAAATATCCCTTTTTCCATTCCAATGATTGGGACTGCATGATTTATGTTTGGAAAATAGGCCACTCTAATCTTGTTTTCATGCGCAGTTTCAGAAGAATTTACCATAGATCCAATAATGAATATCAATGTCACACCTACAATTCCTGTAAAAATTACTGAACGTTTTTTCATAAAACAGCGTTATATTTTGACTGTTAAATAATCATCGAATTTTAGCTCAAGCTAGTTTGCTAAAAATTGAAAGAGATTTTTGATTTTCTGTGTATCACAAAAGATAAATTCCAAAATACGACGGGAAAATGTGTTTTATGACTGAAAGAGGAATTCTTGCATTTTCTGGAGGACTGGACACATCAGTCGTGGTAAAATATCTCCAAGAAGAATACGATATGGATGTCATAACCGTGACTGTGGATGTGGGTCAAGGTGATGATCAGAAAAAAATTGAAGCTAAAGCAAAAAAACTTGGGGTAAAGAAACATTACAATATAGATGCACGAAAAGAGTTCGTTGAAAACTATATTTTTCCATCAATTAAAGCAAATGCACTTTATCAAAAAAAATATTGCTTAGCGACAGCATTAGCTAGACCACTAATTGCAGAAAAAGTTTTGGAAATTGCAAGAAAAGAAAAAGTAACAGCACTAGCTCACGGGTGTTCGGGTAAAGGAAATGATCAAGTACGATTTGACATCACATTACGTTCTGGTTCTGATTTGCCAATCATTGCACCAATTCGAGACAAGAATTTAGACAGAGTAACAGAGCTAGAATTTGCAAAAAAACATGGAATTGAGATTGATTCAGCAGCAAAAAGATTCAGCATTGATCAAAACTTATGGGGACGTGCAATTGAAGGTGGAGTGTTGGAAGATCCATACAGTGAACCACCTGACGATGCTTTCATTTGGGTAAAAACAAAAAATTTATCCGATAACCCAACTTATTTGGAAATTAGATTTGAAAAAGGAATACCAGTTGCAGTTGATGGGAAAATTCTTGACTCTATAAAATTAATTGAGTATGTAAACAAAAAAGCAGGCGATGCAGGAATTGGAATTGTTGACCATATTGAAGACAGAGTAGTAGGAATAAAATCTCGTGAAGTTTATGAAACTCCTGGAGCTATATGTCTTATCGAAGCTCATGCAGATTTAGAAAAAATGGTTCATACAAAACATGAAAATAAATTTAAATCAATCATCGACGATGAGTGGGCATATCTTGCATATTCAGGATTATGGCAAGATCCACTGAAACGAGATCTGGATGCATTTATCGAAGTATCTCAAAAACCAGTGTCCGGGACAGTAAAACTAAAGCTCTTCAAAGGAAGCCTCAGAGTGGTTGGAAGAAAGTCAGAATATTCGTTATATAGTCACAAGATTGCTACTTATGGTGCAGAATCAACTTTTGATCAAAGATTGGCAAAAGGATTTGTAGAATTGTGGGGAATTCAATCAACAGAAGCTAATAAATTACAAAAGAAAAGGTCATCAAAAACATGAACTGTCAAGAATGTGATGCAACTCTAAACATCCCAGACGATGCCTCTATTGGGGAGATTATCTCCTGTCCTGATTGTGGTGCCGACTTTGAGATCGCAAAAAAAAATGGATCAAATGTTGAGCTAAAACAAGCAGAAAGTGTAGGCGAAGACTGGGGAGAGTAATGTCAAAAATTTGTGTTGTATTTGATCGTCTAAGAACGGAAGAGAAGATGCTCGAAAAAGAAGCATCCAATCTAGGTCACGAGTCAATAATGTTAGATGCCAAGACCGTTCAAATCAATACAGATAGCAAAAAAAGAGACTTTGACTTTGGAGATGTTGTATTGGAAAGATGTGTCAGCTATTTTAGAGGACTCCATTTTACTGCAGGTCTTGAATTCATGGAGGTACCAGTACTCAACAAGTTTCAAGTTGCAAATCAGTGTGGGAATAAGATGTTCATGACACTGCTTTTAAAAAAATACAATGTCCCTACACCAAAAACATATTTTTCATTTTCAAGTGAAAGCGCATTAGAAAATATAGAGAAAGTTGGATATCCACTCGTAATTAAACCAGTCATAGGGAGCTGGGGTAGGGGCGTGATGCAACTTAAAGACAAAGATACAGCAGATGCAGTATTTGAGATAAGAGACATTACAGATAGCCCCCATGACAGAATTTTTTATCTTCAAGAATTGATAACCAGACCGCCAAGAGATATCCGAGTCATCACAGTTGGCGATGAGCCCATAGCAGCCATGTATCGAAAATCATCAGGGGGCTTTAAAACAAACATAGCATTGGGTGCGGATCCAGAATTATGTGAGATCACAAAAGAAATTGAAGACATATCTACAAAAGCATCAAAAGCTATGGGGGGAGGAATTTTAGGGATCGACATAATGGAAGATCAGAGTAGGGGATTGGTAGTACACGAGGTCAATAATACTGTGGAATTCAAGGGACTGTCAAGAGTCTCCCAAAGAAATATCCCAAAAGAAATGATAGAATTTGCTTTAAACTATGTTAGGAAATAAATTATACTTCATCACGGGAGAATCATTATGAAAGTAGGCGTTGTAGGTGCTTCTGGCTATGTGGGTGGAGAGACACTTCGTCTCTTAGTAAATCATCCTGACGTAGAGATCAGCATGGTTACATCACGACAACATGTTGGAGAATATATTCACAGAATCCAACCAAGTTTGAAGGGGTTTACCGATCTAACTTTCTCCGAATTAGATTACGATAAAATGGCAGATCGATGCGATATTGTATTTACTGCAGTTCCACATGGGACGGCAACTGAGATTGTAAAAGCGTTGTATGATAGAGGCCTCAAAGTTATTGATTTAAGTGCAGATTATAGATTACACACTCCTACAGATTACGATAAATGGTATGGATGGGAACATCCACACCCGGATTATTTACCAAAATCAGTGTTTGGTGTTCCAGAGTTACACAGAGAGCAAATCAAAAAAGCACAACTAGTTTCTTGTCCTGGATGTATGGCAGTAACATCCATATTAGCACTTGCACCACTTATTCGAAATGATCTAATTGATTTGGAACACATTATCGTAGATTCTAAAATTGGTTCATCAGGTGCAGGTTCTGGTTCAGGGACTGCACATGCAATGAGAGCAGGGGTCATTCGACCATACAAACCAGCAAAGCACAGACATACTGGAGAAATAGAACAAGAGCTAAGTGAAATTGCAGGAAAGAAAATTCATGTTTCAATGAGTCCACATGCAGTAGACGTAGTTCGTGGAATTTTATGTACAAACCATACATTCATGAAAAAAGATATGGATGAAAAAGAAATATGGAAAATATATCGTGAAACTTATGGTCAAGAAAAATTCATTAGGTTAATTCGAGACAAAAAAGGATTGTATAAATTCCCAGATCCAAAATTTGTAGTCGGTTCAAACTTTTGTGATATAGGTTTTGATATAGATGAAGAAAATCACAGATTGATTGCCCTTTCAGCATCAGATAATCTTATGAAAGGTGCAGCCGGCTCAGCCATACAAAACATGAATGTGATGTGTGGATTTGATGAAATGGACGGCTTGAGATATACACCACTTACGCCAGTATAGAAATGATCACAATTAAAATCGGCGGTAGTGTAGTAGATAATTTACATTCATCAACTATATCAGATATAAAAAAAGTTGCAGAGACAGAAGGAATAATTATTGTTCATGGTGGGGGGAAAGAAGTAACGAAAGTCTGTGAGCAACTAGGAAAAGAACCAAGATTTGTAACATCACCTAGTGGAATCAAGAGTAGATACACCGACAAAGAAACTGTTGAAATTTTTACAATGGTAATGTCTGGACGAATCAATAAAACAATTGTTCAAATGCTTCAAAAGAATGGCATTAATGCAATAGGTCTTTCAGGTGTTGATGCAAAAGTAATTCAGGCAGAAAGAAAGAAAACTCTGTTAATAATTAATGAAAAAGGTCGAAAACAAGCAATTGATGGAGGATATACGGGTAAAATTACACATGTTAATTCTGCATTCATTAAAACGCTTTTAGATCAAGGCTTGACTCCTGTAATTTCACCAATTGCAATTAGTGAGGAATCAGATTTCCTTAATGTTGATGGAGACAGAGCGGCTGCATATGTAGCAGGAAGTGTTGGTTCTGACAAAGTATTGTTCATAACAAATGTGGATGGACTTTTAATGGATAGTAAACTTGTAACTAAGCTAACCCTGGCAGAAGCAAAAGAAATCAGACCAAAAATAGGCCCAGGTATGGAAAAGAAAATTCTTGCCGCCACAGAGGCTTTAGACATGGGAGTAAAAGAGGCAATCATTGCTAACGGTCAAAGAGAAAATCCTATATCATCCGCTATAGCACACGATAATTGTACGGTGATTCAACATGACTGAAGATGACTTTATGGGCGGTTTGTATCAGAGATTTCCCGTTACAATTGAAAGTGGAATTGGTTCTCATGTGTGGGATATTGATGGCAAAGAATACATAGATTGTATGGGAGGATACGGTGTAGCAATTGTTGGACACCAAAATAAGAGAGTTGTAAAAGCAATCAAAGAACAGGTAGATAAAATTATTACAGTGCACAGTTCACTTTACAATAAAACTCGAGAAGAATTCCTTAAAATATTGATAGGTCTTGCACCAAAAGGACTAACGCAAGTTCATCTAAACAATAGTGGTGCAGAAGCAGTAGAGGCTGCAATAAAATTTGCAAGAAAATTTACAGGTAAAAAGGGCATGGTTGCAATGAAAGGATCATATCATGGAAAATCATTGGGAGCACTCTCGTTAACTTTTAATCCAAAATACAAAAAAGCATTTGAGCCATTAGTTGAAAAAGTTTCTTTTGCTTCATTTGGAGATATTGAATCTCTCCGTGCTACAATTGACGAAGATACTGCATTTGTCATTTTAGAACCAATTCAAGGAGAAAGTGGAATCATTGTTGCACCAGATGGATTTTTACAAGAGGTAAGAAAGTTATGTAATGAAAAAGGAATACTTCTGATTTTTGACGAAATACAGGCAGGATTGGGCAGAACAGGACGATTATGGGCTTGTGATCATTGGAATACTGCACCAGATATACTATGCCTCGCAAAAGGGATCGCAGGTGGAGTTCCAATGGGGGCGACTTTGGTTAGAGCAGATATTCTTGCTGCAATGAGTAAGGGAGAACATTCCTCTACGTTTGGAGGAAATCCACTTTCTTGTGCAGCGGGGATCGCAACATTGCAGGCACTTACACAAGATGGTTTAATTGAAAATTCTGAGAAAATGGGAAAATTATTCAAGGAAGGTTTAGAAAAATTGAAAGAAAAACACACTATGATTAGAGAAATCAGAGGAAAAGGACTAATGATAGGCGTAGAAATGAAATTCGAGGTGAAAGATATTCTAATGAACCTTATGAGAGAGGGAGTATTAATGTTGTATTCAGGTAGAAACATCCTAAGAATTTTACCACCACTAGTAATATCCAAAGAAGACATAGCGAAAGTTTTACAAACATTGGATATTGTACTTACTGAAGAGGAAAGAAAAAATAATGTATAAAGATAAAGTTGACGAGAAAATAATAAATTATCTTAAGGAAGATTCCAGAGAATCATTTGTAGATATTGGAAAGAAACTAAAATTATCAGAATCAGCCGTTAGAAGAAGAGTAAAAAATCTTGTAGACGGCGGAACTATCAAAAGATTTACTGTTGAATTAGGAGAGGAAAATGCAACTAGTGCCATCGTTCTAATATCTGTAGAATCTTCAACAGACACATCAAAAGTTTCAGAAAAACTTGCGAAATTAGAAGGAGTCAAAACCGTTTATGAGATTACAGGTCAGTATGACATCATCACAATAATCAGCGCAACAAACATCTCAGAGATAAATAGCAGTATAGACGCATTAAGAAAAATTCCAGGTGTGATTGACACTAATACAGTAATTATTTTAAGAAAAATAACATAAGACGACTTTCGTTTCATAAATTCCATATTTGCCTAATTTGGGATCATCAAAACCAATTTTCAGCGAAGATAGTACGAATATGTTTATATTCTCAATTTGAATCAACGATTTCTGTAATGAAAGATCCGAATTACTATGCAGATATCTACAATGCATATGAAAAAAATCCAAAGAAGATCAAAGTATTAGACAGTACCCTAAGAGAAGGAGAACAACATCCAGGAGTATCATTTACAAACAAACAACGAATACAGATTGCATGGATGTTAGATTATTTTGGAGTGGATCAAATAGAGATTTCACCAGTCGTTTCCAATGATCATAAAGAAGCAACTAAAACAATCATCAAACAGGGCCTAAAAGCAGATATTGTATCTCATGGCAGAGCTCTCAAAGAAGATATTGATATTTCATTAAGCTGTGATGCAAAATGGTGTGCAGCATACCTTGGAATTTCAGACATCCATCTGAAAGACAAGCTTCGCATTACAAGAGAAGAAGCTCTAACCAGAGCAGTTGAAACGGTAGAGTATGCAAAATCACATGGGCTAAAAATTAGATTTACAGTGGAGGATGGCAGTAGAGCAGAACCAGAATTTTTAATAGAGGTATGCAAGGCTATTGAAGAGGCAGGAGTAGACAGGATTAGTCTACCAGACACTGTAGGCATTCTTCGTCCCATAGGGATGTATAATTTTGTGAAAAAAGTAAGAGAGGTCATAGATGTTCCGCTTGATGCACATGTTCACAACGACATAGGGTTTGCAGTAGCTAATGCATTTTCTGCGTGTGATGCAGGAGTAGATCAAATTCACACTACAATTGATGGAATAGGTGAAAGAACAGGTATTCCGCCGCTAGCAGAAGTTGCAGTAGCATTAACCTATCTTTACAAATCACCAAATGATTTCAGATTAGATATGTTACTAGATTTATCCAGATTAATTGAGGAATATACTTCGATTAAACCATATGATTCAAAGCCGATCGTTGGTACCTCTGCATACAAACACAAAGCAGGGACACATCTAGCGGCAATACTAAGAAACCCCGCAGCTTATGAACCAATCCCACCAAGAGCAGTTGGAAATACACGAAGAATCGTATTTGGAGAATTGGCAGGTAAAACTGGTGCTGCATACCTAATGTCGATTTTAGGTCTTGCAAAAGACGATGAAGGTGCAAAAGCAGTCGCAGCCGGTCTTAAAGGTCTCAGAATGGGGGATCTAATCGAAATCCCCCTTGAAGACAGAATCGAAAAAAAGATAATTAATGATAAATAAAGAGGGAATGTAAGGAGAAGACATGTCAAAATGTGAAGAATGTGATGCAGATATTTCCATTCCAAAAGATGCTGTTGAGGGAGAAATTGTAACATGTCCTGAATGTGGAGCAAGTTTTGAATTAGCAAAGGACTCAAACGGTTTCCAATTAAAGCCTGCCCAGTCGGTTGGCGAGGATTGGGGGCAGTGAGTCCTGACGTCACAGTTCTTTATGATACAATTCGTTGGGAAGAAAAAGCTCTTCTAGAAGCAGGTCAAAAAAAGAACATCAATATCCAGATGTTAGATTGTAAAAAATTAGCGTTGGAATTAGAGAAAAAACCAGAAGATTATGGACCGGTTATTCAAAGATGTGTAAGTTACTATAGAAATTTGCACTCAACTGCAGCTCTCGAAGGAATGGGCGTGAATGTAATTAATTGTCTAAATACAGGAATTTTAGCAGGGAATAAATTATTCACCCACATGTTATTAAAAAAATACGGAGTTCCAACACCGTATGCGACTGTTGCATTTTCAAAAGATGCTGCTATGGAATATCTAGAGACAGAAGGGTATCCTAAAGTGATCAAACCCACTGTTGGAAGTTGGGGAAGATTAATTTCAAAATTAAATGATAAAGATGCAGCTGAAGGAATTATTGAAAGCAGAGAAAATATGTATCCAATATACCAGATTCATTATTTGGAAGAATTTGTTAACAGACCTCCAAGAGACATCAGAGCTATAATGGTGGGAGAAGAAATTGTTGCGGCAATTTATAGAACTTCAGGAAATGGTAATTGGAAAACAAACATGGCGTTGGGTGGAATCGCAGAAGAATGCAAGGTCACGCAAGAAATGGAAGAAATGTGCATCAAGGCAAAAAATGCAGTTCAAGGAGACATAGTGGGAGTAGATTTGATGGAAAGTAAGGAAAGAGGATTGGTAGTTCACGAGGTCAATAATACAACTGAATACAAGAATACAGTAAGAGTGTGTGGAGTAGACATACCTTCATTAATGATTGATTACGCAATTAAAAAAAATAAGTGAGAATTGGAAACAACATTTACAGTCACACCAAGATTTGCAGTGAAGATGCTTGAAAAAGCACTTCGGTTGTACACGCCCTCTCTTAATGAAAAAGCAATGGCGGAATTCCTTGCAGATAAATGCGATGATTTAGGATTTGAAGATATTCACATAGATGAGGTCGGCAACATCATTGCAAAAAAAGGCACAGGTTCACCAAAAATATTACTATGTGGACATATGGATGTCGTCCCAGGAAAAGTCAAAGTAAGAAAAGAGGGAGATTCACTTTATGGTCGCGGTGCCTCAGATGCAAAAGCTCCGTTAATGGCAATGTTGTTTGCCGCCGCATCAATTCAAAATAATAATGGTACCATTATTTTTGTTGGGGCAGTAGATGAAGAAGGAAATGCCACCGGAGTCAAAAATCTAGTTAAGAACAACATGGATGTAGATTACGCAGTTTTTGGAGAACCAAGTGGGATAAAACAGGTCACAATTGCGTACAAAGGAAGATTAGCAATTAATCTCAAAGTCAGTGTAGAGGATAGTGCTCATGCAAGTGCACCTTGGTTGTCAAAGAATGCAATTGAAGAAACAATGATTTTTTCAAAAGAGCTCAAAGAAAAACTAGAGTCAGGCCAGGAGAGAAAAAGCAAGGGAATGCTTTTGACTGCAACGCTAACTGAGATTAATGGAGGAACCAGTCACAATGTTACACCAAAAGAATGTGTTTCGACTTTTGATATTAGAATTCCTGTAGATATGAATTGTAAAATAACAGAACAAAAAATTTCAACGCTAGTAAATGAAATAGCTCATAGAAGAAAAGTGGAGGCATATTATTCAATAATAGATGAAACAGAACCTTTTGAGGCACCTCATGACTCCCCCATAGTTCGAGCATTTACTTTAGGAGTCATGGATGTTGAACACACACGACCAACCTTGATTAGAAAAACTGGAACTGGAGACATGAATGTCATTGGAAATCAGTGGAAAATCCCTGTAGTCACGTATGGTCCAGGGGATCCTCATCAAGCTCACACAATAGATGAAAAGGTATCAATCGATGAATATCTCAGAGGAATCGAGATTTTAAAGAAAACAATACATCATTTAAAAAGACTGCATGATAAAAATATGGAGTAATGCTTTGGTTTGTAGGTTTAGGAATTTCAGGTGCAAGATCGATCCCTATTGAAGCTCAGGAAGTCCTATCAAAGGCAGATATCGTATATCTGGAACAATTCACCAGTCCAATTGGAAAATCAGATCTGCTAAAAATCAAAAAAATGATCAAAGGAGAATTCAGACAAGGCAAAAGATGGTTAGTTGAAGATGGAAGTGAGATTTTAAAAAATGCAAAAACAAAGAAAGTTGTTTTATTAGCTTACGGAGATCCATATGTTGCTACAACACACATTGAGTTGAGAACGAGAGCCATACAAGAAAAAATACAAACCCATTCAATACATGCATCATCATCTCTGACTTCAATGATAGGAGAATGCGGCCTCCATTTTTACAAGGTTGGAAGAATTGCAACAATAATGAGTGAAATGAAATCACTTACAACTCCATACTATGTTATTTATAAAAATATCATAGAGGGGAATCACACAGTGTTACTATTAGAGTATAATCAGGACAAGGATTTTTTCTTGGATCCAAAAGAGGCATTACTTGGATTAATTGAAACAGAAAAAGGACAGAAAAGAAACGTTATAGATTTATCATCATATGCAATAATTGCATCAAGAATTGGATTTAAAGATCAGTCAATCATATCAGGAAAAATTTCAAGTTTAAAAAAAATAGATTTTGGAAAACCTCCTCACACAATAATTATCACAGGAAGACTTCATTTTACTGAATTAGATGCCCTAAAAATACTTGCAACATGTTTAGATGAACCACAAGATAATTCAGAAAAGACAAAAAAAATTTCAAAGCAAATGATGGAAAAATATGTCCCAATGGTAAAGGAAGCATTAGAAGAAATAACTCCCTATTATAAAAATCAGAAAGAATTTGAAATAATTCTTCAAAATGTTGAATTATATATTAAAGATGCAGAAAAATTTCTAGAAGACGGTCAAGAAGAAGTTGCAATTTTGAGTATTGGGTATGCAGATGGTCTAGTTGATGCGTTAAGATTAGCAAAAGGCCTTGAGCCAAAAATGTAATATAATATAGATGAATTAAAGAGGGGGTGAATTTTAGAAAATAATATTGAAGGAAATTGAAAAATCAATTTTATCTGCAATTTATCTGATGGGAGTAGGTGGGAAATCACTTGAGAATAATTTTAAAACAAAAAATGGGTATACAGAAAATATCATCAACTCAAAAATCAATGAACTCATAAAAAATAAACTGGTTAATGAAGATAGAATTACATTAACTGAACTTGGCAGATCATCTCTCAGAGTTGTCTTAGCAGGAGGAGTTTTTGACATAATTCACCCAGGACATATCCATACACTTAATGCAGCAAAAGCACTTGGAGACATTTTGATAGTTGTTGTGGCCACTGACAATACCGCAGTGACAATGAAAAAGATACAACCACTGCATAGTCAGAAACAGAGACAAGAGTTAGTGAATTCATTAGTAATGGTGGATCTTTGTCTTGTAGGACAAGAAGACAATATCTTTAAGACGGTCAATCTTGTTAAACCGCAAATAATTGCATTGGGATATGATCAAGTACATCAAGAAAAATTTATCGTGGAGGGATGTAAAAAAATTGGCATTGATGCCAAAGTTGCACGATTGCAATCACCCATTCCAGGGAGTTCCACTTCAAAAATAAAAAAAGAATACGGTGAATCTATTCACGGCATTTAGAATCTGCAAATAATACAAGAGGTGAGATTACTGAATGGTTTGAATTTTAATTGTCACTAGAGAACCATCTTTTAATTTTCCTGATTTTCTAATACATACTTTAGAGATTAATTCGATTACAGAATCATCATGATGAGTTCTCTCAAGGATTATCAATTCACAGTCAATTGATTTATTTATTTTTGCATGAAAACACTTTACCCATCCGTATGTTCGTTTTCCATCTGAAAAACCTTCGATTGTAATTCCATCAAAACTATCAAATTGTTGTATTGCCTCTTGATACACTTTTTTATCCAATCTTACATTAAGTGTTCCTGGAAATGGAATGTAGTTTATTTTGGATTTGAATTGTTGTGTATATCCCTGTAAAGACATGTAATAAGCGCCTTCCCCCATGCCAGAAACTAGAGTTCCCTTTAGTTCAACATGAGATGGAGAAGAATTAAGACTTTTTTGAAGAGCCACAGATAGTTTCACCATTTCAGAGAATCCTTTCGGAGTAATTTTTACCGAAATATTTCTTCCACTAATTATCCTCTCAATGAACTGATTGGTCTCTAATTCAAGTAGATGTTTGGATGCGGCTTGTTGTGATTTGTGTATACTCTTACCTAATGAATCAGTAGTTACCATAACAAAATTATGTTTTGCACCTTTAGAAAGAAGGTGAGTGAGAGTTAAGATGTGCTGAATTTTTAGTTCAGTCATCAAGGAACACTATGCTACGCCTAAGTCACCGAATGTTTTTAGATTTAATCCTTCAGAATTTGTCAATTTTGCAACCCTATGTCCAACAACACATTCGATTCCAGCGTTTTTTGCACCTTCTAAAAGTCGCTGAGTGATGATACCATCTAGTAAAAGATATTTTATTCCAGATTGTGTTGTGAGTTTGCTGACCACTTCACTGATAGGAACTTTGAAGATTTCCTTTTCATTAGCATCTAATGCCACTGCTTCAAGTGTTTCATTGAGATCTTGGAAAATTCTAGAAGCTATTTGAGCAAGTGGTTTATCTTCTGAACTTTTGAGAGATGCCGTAGGTTTTCCACTTTTAATTTCATCAGCTATTGGTCGTAGAATTTCATCAATTCTTTGTGGAGTTAACTCTTCAACTTCAACTCCAGTATCTGCTCTTAATTCATAATCAATATTTACAATAGATTTGAGTTCTTTTAGAATAAATCCACCGGATCTATCACCATCAATAAATGCAACTACAGTATTTTTTGAAGCACATAATTCTTTAATTGATTCATCGATTTTTGCACCTTCAATTGCAACTGCATTATCATACCCAGCTCTGAGAAGATTAATGACATCGGCCCTACCTTCAACTAGAATTATCCAACTTGAACTAAATAAACCAGAACTACATGTGAGTTTAGATGGACCATATGTAGAGAGTTTTTTAGAATCACCTTCATGAACATCTTTTAACATACTTTCTCCTTCACTGACTGTTTTAGTAGCCCAACGCTGTTTGATTTCTTTAGCACGTCTTACAATATCATCTTTCTTTGCAGCTCTCACATCATCGATTGCTTCTAATTTGAAAACACAATCAAATGGCCCAACTTTATCAATACTCTCAATTCCAGCTGCAATTAATGCACAGGTATCAATATCAGTACTCATTGGAATAAGGGCATCGCCGTTTGTTGTATTTGAAGTAGATTTTGTGTTTACCTCTATACGACCAACTTTAGAGACTCGTTGCAGCTCATTCAGATTCATCTCTGGACCTAACAGACCTTCTGTCTGCCCGAAGATAGCTCCGATTATATCTGCTCGTTCGACAAGCCCATCAACTTCAAAGGAAAGTTTAACATGATATTTGACAATTCCTGATTTATTGGACATACTTTCTTCATCTCCTTAATTATCATAATTTTATTTTTGAGTCAGGATATATGAGGGTATCGCAAGGATTTTGAACAGACAAATTTTCTAAAAATGGTTCTTGGAGCCTAGTTCACACTAAGGTAAATCTAAAAATTAAAAACGATATTTTTTATTCAGTGCTAAAAGAGTGACCACAAGAACAGGATTTTGTAACATTTGGATTGTTAATTTTGAATCCAGATCCCATCAAGCTTTCAATATAGTCCACGTTTGCACCTTTTAGATGATCGACGCTGTAGCTGTCTACAAGTAGCTTGATACCGTTTTCTTCCATAACTAGATCATCTTCTTCTGCTGCCTTTTCAAAGCCCATTCCATAGGATAAGCCAGAACAACCGCCTCCTTGAACATAAACCCTAAGGTATTGAGGGTTTTCAGATTCTTCTTTCATGAATTCTTTGATCTTTTCAGCTGCTTTTGTAGAAACAGTAATCATCTTTTGTGTTTGTTCAGATGCCATGATAATTAAAAAGTTGATTCAAATTATAATAAGCTTTTCATACTGAACATACTAGTAATTCAAGAAAATAAGGGGTTTAGGAACAGATCATTTTTTTGATTTATTTAAAAAAGATGTCATACGTTCTTCTCTGTCAGCATGCGTAAAACAATTTCTCCAAGCAAGGAGCTCAACAGCTAGTCCAGTGTCAAGATCTGCATTTCGTCCTTTGTTAATTGCAATTTTTGACATTTGTACACCCATGGCAGAGTTTCCAGCAATCTGTAGAGCCATCTTCAAAGCTTCTTCTTGTAATGATGCAAGTGGTACCACATGATTCACTAAACCAATTTCTTTTGCTTCATCTGCTTTGATCATTTTGCCAGTATAGACAAGTTCTTTTGCCTTTGCTATTCCCACAATTCTCATTAATCTTTGTGTTCCACCCCATCCAGGAGGAATTCCGATTGTGACTTCGGGTTGACCAAGTCTTGCAGTATCTGCTGCGATTCTAATATCACATGACATTGCAAGTTCGCAACCTCCACCAAGTGCAAAACCATTTACAGCTGCAATCGTGGGTTGTCTTACAAGTTCTACAGTAGAAGTTACAAGTTGTCCAGTCTTTGCATATTCAACTGATTCATCTGGAGAAATTTTTGACATGTATTCAATATCGGCACCGGCAGAAAATGCTTTTTCTCCTTCGCCAGTTAAGATGATTACTTTAATTCCATCATCTTTGTCGATGGCTTGAAAAGTTTTAATGAGTTCTTTTGCAACATCAATGTTCATAGCATTAAGTTTGTCAGGTCGGTTTATTTTCACAATACAGATACCATCAGAAGTTGATGTGGTAACTAGAGACATAATGTCTGGCCAACTTATGTGTGACTTAAATGTTATCTATTTTTGAGAAAATTTGCCCCATTGGGAAAGTGCAGAAGCTGCAGCGACCCAATCTCTCAGGTCATCATAAACTGGAATTCCTTTCGCTTCGATGAGTTTAGAAACTTTTTCTGTGTAGGATCCGCCGTTTCCTCCAACCAAGAGAGGCTTCTTTTTCATATTTGAGAAATCTACAAGATAATCAATTATAGTTTCTTCGAGCGGATCATCTTGAAATACAAACCATGGCATAATGATATCCACATTTGGATCATCCATGAATGTTTGAATAACAAACCTATAATCATCTGCATTAGCACCGCCTGTAACATCTGCCGGATTCCCGTTTCCAATTACATATGTTGGCGGGAAATGGTCCTTCATTTTCTTGAGTGAATCTGTGGAGACTTTTGCTAGTTCTAATCCCAATCTTTCAAAGTGATCAATACCGCCAATCATAGGACCAGCGCCATTACTTGTCATTGCAGCTTTATTTCCTTTGGAACCAGGTTGCCATGCTAGTGCCTTTGCAACTGCTGCTAACTCTTGATAACTATCAACTGAAATAATCCCTGCTTGCCTGAAAGCATCCATAATAATTGCGTTTGAGCCACCTAAAGACCCAGTATGAGATGCAGCTTGCTTTGCTCCAAGGGCACTCCTCCCGCTCTTCCAAATAACTACAGGTTTCTTTTTTTCTTTCATAACTCGCTTTGCAGTGTTGATGAATTTACGTCCATCTCCAAATCCTTCAACATATAATACAATTACTTTGGTTTGAGGATCATTTGCAAGATACCAAATCATATCTGCCTCGTCTACATCAGATCGGTTACCATAACTCACCATCTTTGATAGACCAAATGTATCTGCTGTCTCCAAAAAACTAATACCCATTGTTCCACTTTGAGATAAAAGTGCAACAGGACCTAATTTTGCTCGAACCATCCTTTCTTGTCCTTGGAATGCACAATCTAGACGATTGGCAGCATTAAACATTCCAATACAATTCGGACCAATAACCCTAATTTTATTTTTAATAGCTAGTGATTTTACTTGAGATTCATAATCTGCTCTTTCTCCTCCTAGTTCCTTTCCACCGCCAGAAACAATTACGACATTATGAATTCCAAGTTTTGCACATTCTTCCATTATTGGTGGACACATTGATAAATCTACACAAACAACAACCAAGTCAATTTTTCCTGGACACTTGTCTAAAGAAGGGTAGCACGGCAACCCAAGAATATTTTCTGCTTTTGGATTTATTGGGTAAACAATCCCTTTGTAATCATGCTTTGCTAAACTATCAAGAACAGAGTTTCCGATTTTTCCTGGAGTTGTAGAAGCGCCGACCAATGCAACAGATGCAGGAGTAAAGAATTGTTCCATGAATTCTGAATTAGGTTTTTCTTTTGAAATGGAGTTTTTCTTTATTTGTTTATTAAGTATTATTTTTGCATCAACTACAAAATGTGATTTTGGATAAACTATCACAGGATTAAAGTCAATGCTGTTGATGTAATCTGCATTGTCCATACCTAATTTCCCAATCTGAACTAGCATTTTTGCAACCATGTTAAGATCAATTGGTTCACTCCCTCTGAATCCCTTGAGTAGTTTTGAGCCTTTGAGTTGATTTATCATTGATTTTGCATCAGAGGTTGTGATGGGTAACATTCTAAATGCAACATCCTTCATAACCTCAGTCATAATACCACCTAGACCAACCATGATTACCGGACCAAACTGAGCATCATTTTGAATGCCTACAATCAGTTCAACCCCCTTTGGAACCATCTTTTCAAGAAGAATTCCTTTTACGTCAACTCCTTTCTTTTTAGAAAGTCTACCATACATGTCTTTGAATGTCTTTTTTACTTCGTCGATATTATTGAGACCGACTTTAACGCCGCCAACATCTGTTTTGTGTAGAATTTGTGGTGAAACTACCTTCATTACTAGTGGAAAACCTAATTTTTTGGCGGCTTTTGCCGCTTCTTCTGCAGATTTTACAAGTGCATATCCTGGAACTTTGACCCCATATGTTTTGAGAATGGATTTTGATAATTCTTCAGTGACAACTTTATGATCGGTTTGAATCGTTTCCTCAAAAACTTTTTTCACAAAAGTCATAGTTCGATGGTTAAAACAAAAACTCTGTATATTAAACTTTGGTCAAAGACGAAATACCGATTTAAAATTATTATAAAAATTACCCATATTACTTTTTACAATTGAAATATTTTCATATATATCAGAACGAATTTTTTGTGGATCAATATATTGAACTTGCGCTAGTTTTTCCTGAGTCTTGTCAAGCCAGAGGTTCACCATTTCTTCATTGACTTCTAAGTGAAATTGTAAGCCAATTGCACTATTAATTTGAAATGCCTGATTATGGTAATATTCAGAGTGGGCCAATCTAGTTGCACCTTTAGGCAAATCAAAAGTATCGCCGTGCCAATGAAATACCGTAAAAGGATTTTTAAATCCAGTGAATAATTTTGAACTATTATCAATTATCAAATCATGATAAAACCCAATTTCTTTGTGAGGGCCGGGGTAAATTTTGGCTCCAAAAGTTTTTGCAATTAATTGAGAACCCAAACAAATTCCAAGTACAGGAATATTATCATCCACGCTTTTTTTAATCAATTTTTGTTCTGCTTGCAAGTAAGGTAAATTATCATTAGCGCTTTCTGAGGCTCCCAAAATTACAACTAGAGAATAATCTTTTTCTGGAAGTATTTCATGCTTGGCATTGACTAAACTAATTGTGAATCCATCATCGGTTAAAAGTTCACCTAAATATCCAGAGCTTTCTATTCTTGTGTTTTGAACAAGTAGAACCTCAGACATAATTAATTTTTAGCAAAAGTGCTTAATATGTTAAAGCGAGTATCAGTATCGTGATTGTAACAGATCAAGAAATTTATGAATTGCAAAATTTTGTATCGCTACTAAATACAATGAAAGATGGCATTGTTGTAGTAGAAGGAAAAAGAGACGCGTCGGCATTAAAAAAACTTGGATTCTCAGGTCAAATAATTGAATTTCATAGATTTGGTGGGATGGTGAACTTTGCCGACGCTGTAGCAAGATACAAGAAATTAATCATACTTTTTGACAGAGATAAAAAAGGAAGGTTTCTGACAAGAAAAACAATTCAGATGCTACAACATAGAACAGAAATTGATCTTTCGTGTAAGAGAAAATTAACAGCAATAACTAAGGGAAAAATAATGTTTATCGAGCAACTTGCTTGCTATGAATCATATCTAGTTTAATTTTATGGCCAAATACCTTTTTGATTAAAGGCTTCTACAACTCTACCCACTGCTAAAGCCATGGTAGCTCTTCTCATGTCAATTTTGTGTTTCTTTGCTAACGCATATGCATCCTTGAAACCTCGTGTTATGTTAGATTCCATCTTGCTTGCGACTTCATCAAAAGTCCAATAGTATCCCATGTTATTTTGCACCCATTCCAAGTATGAAATGCATACACCGCCAGAATTTGCCAGTATGTCTGGAATTACCAAGATGTTCTTTTTGAAGATTATAGGATCTGCCTCAGGTAATGTTGGACCATTTGCAGCCTCTGCAATAATTTTACATTTCAGATTATTTGCAATGTTTGCATTAATTTGGTTTTCTAATGCTCCTGGAACCAATATATCGCATTTTGTTGTTAACAGATCCTCAGTAGAAATTTTCTTACTTCCAGGAAAACCAACTACAGAACCAGTCTTTTGTTTGTGTTCAATTAATTTGCTAACTTTAGCCCCATTTGGAATTGATATTGAACCTTTAGAGTCGCTTACACCGATAATTTTTGCACCCATTTTTTCTAAGTATTCACCTGTAAAGGTTGATGCATTTCCAAATCCCTGCAAAACAACTGTTGCCCCTTTCAAATTAAGTTTCAAAACTTTTGCAGCTTCCCTCACACAATACGATGCGCCTAATCCAGTGGCAACATCTCTGGCTAGAGAGCCACCCATCGAAATTGGTTTTCCGGTAATAACACCAGGAGAATACACATTTCCGTTTAGTTTGCTAAATGTGTCCATGATTTGCGTCATTTCTTTACCAGTTGTGTAAACATCTGGTGCGGGGATATCTTTTCCAGGTCCAATAATCTCAAATATTTTGTAAGCAAATCCTCTTGTGAGTCTTTCCAATTCACCTTCGCTGATCTTTTCTGTTTTTGGATTAACATAGATTCCACCTTTTCCACCGCCCAAGGGAATATCAACAATTGCACATTTCCATGTCATCCACGAAGATAGCGCCATGACTTCACGTTCCATGTATTCGACTCCACCTACAGGGTTAAAGTATCTGATTCCACCTTTGTATGGACCTCTATCATTGTTGTGTTGACTTCTAAAACCGGTGAATATTCTAATATGTCCATCATCCATTTTCACCGGAATTTTTACTCTCAAAACTTTATTTGGTACTGCAAGGTATTCACGCAAACCTTTGTCCTTTATCCCGAGGACATCGCATGCATCGTTGACTTGTTTAGTTGCATTTGCAAATGGATCTGGGTTTGCCAAGATGATCCGTTTCAAAACATCATATTATATTAAGTTTGATTCAGAAAGTAAGATCGCAATAATAAAATTTTGAATGGGTTAAAGACAGATCTTTTTGATTCATCTTTGGATCTAGTTTGTAAATTACCAAATCAAGTAAATCAGTGTGAAATACCAAAACATGTAGATGCCCTCTTTTCACAATTTTTAAGATCATGTAGTTTTTCTCCAGTAATTTCATGTGATTTTGAATAGCCTTGTAATCTAATTGAAGTTCCTGAGCTAATTGATGTATATCATACGATCGTTCAAGCAAGAGCATGATTATTCAATCTTTAAGATCCGCCTCATGTGCTTCTAACGAAATAGAAAAGTAATCTACTTGTCTGATTTTTTTATTCTGATTGAGGTTTAGATCTCAAAATTTCCTTGAATTCTAAGAGTTGTGCTCTAATCATTTATTTTCCTTGTACATTATGAAAAAATGGTTTAAAACATCGTTTTCGGATCTTTACCATATCCATCACCAATCAATGAAGGACAATTACCCTTAAATTGACTGAAGAAGAACTTGCCATGACATGATGGCATCACGTGGTTATGATATGACCCCTACAATGTATTCTCCAGATGGCAGAATTTACCAAGTAGAATATGCCATAGAGACAGTAAAAAGAGGTACGTTGGCCATAGGAGTAAGAAGTAAAGAAGGAGTCATCATGGCAGTTGAGGAAAAACCACGTGCACTACAAACTGCAAATGTAACACAAAAAATTTTTCAAGTTGACTATCACATTGGAGTAGCAGCTGCGGGATACATTCCAGATGCTCGTATTCAAGTCGATAATGCCAGATTCTTTTCACAAGGAACCAGAATGACCTATGATGAATCAGTAGAGGTCGCAACGGTAGCCAAACATTTAGCGGATCAATCTCATCAATTTACACAATATTCAGGAGTACGTCCAAATGGAGTTTCTTTGATAATTGCAGGTGTCGATCAAAAAGGAGAGTCAATCTATGTCACTGATCCTAGTGGAACATATGTACAATATGCAGCAGTTGCAATAGGTGCAGGTTCTGACGAAGTCAATGTATTTTTGGAAAGACATTACAATTATGATTTGAGTTTGAATGATGCAGCATCACTTGCAATTGCAGCAATTAATTTAAAAGCGGTACAAAAAGAAGGATTGAGTCATATAAAGATGGCCAAAGTAACTGCAAACAAGAAAATCTTTGAAAGAGTATCAGAATCAGAGTTACAAAATTATTCTAAAAATTCTTCAAAATTTACTTCAGCATAACTAAATTATTTTGAATTGATAGACATTCAAATTATTTTTCTGAGACGATAAATTTGGGACTGGGAAGTTATTGGGGAGAAGTTATTGAGGTATTACGTGAAATTATACCGATTTACGACAAGGTGAATTCATATATCTCACTTGGTAAGGATGTTGAACACCGAAAGCGCGGAATATCAGGAAGAGTGTTCCCAGGAAACAGAATTCTTGACGCAGGTTCTGGTTTTGGAAACATGTCTAAAACGGCATTAAAGCTATGTGATGGAAAAATTTCAATTATATTGTATGATCCTCTTGTACCCATGTTAAAAAATACCGGCACCCATTTTGAAAAAACTCCGGATTTGATAAACGGTGTCTTTGAACATATTCCATTTAAAGACAAAGAATTTGATGCAGTATTATGTGGATATTCTCTAAGAGATGCAATCAATTTAAGAATCGCAATTTCAGAAATTCACAGAGTATTAAAAAATAATGGAAGATTCGTGATTGTAGATTTGGGAAAACCAGATGAATTAATAATTCGATTAGGAGTGTCGTTTTATCTTCGAATTATTCTTCCGGTGCTTGCATTAATTGCAGGAGGAAGATTAGGCTTGAAATTCGGCACTCTTTATGGCACATTCAAGAGATGGCCTCAAAACAAAAAGTTGGAAAAATTATTGCTGGAAAAATTTTCCAGAGTGGAGTTTGAGAAAGATCTTATGGGCGGGGCAATAATGGTTGCCGCATACAAATGAACAAAGTACTGATACTTGTAAACATCACTGGCTTAATCATTGGCATTTCGTATGGAATCCACGGTCCAATTCTTCCAATTTTTGCAAAAAACATAATTGGGGCATCCTATTCGGATCTAGGTTTTATCGGATTGGCAAATTTTATTCCATACATGTTCATTCCAATATTTGTAGGAATTCTTCTTGACAAATTCAATAACGGATACCTGTTGGCAATAGGAGCTGCAATAAATTCAGTATCAATCCATCTTCTTTCATTAGCACAATCAGTTCCAGAGATAATGGGATTTAGAATGATTACTGGAATAGCTCATGCATTTTTCTGGCCACCATGTCAATCTATTATTTCCAATGAAAGTAATGAACAAAATCGAGTCAGAAACATCTCTTGGTTTACGATGTTTTTCGTAATGGGGTTTATGATTGGTCCATTATTGGGATCGGTATTTCTTGAAAGCCTAGACATCACATACAGAATTCTTTTTCAGATAACTTCATTTATTTTAGCTACTGCAATAATTTCTTCTCTTTTGATTTCTAGAAGAAGCATTTCAAACCATCATGAAAGATTCTCATTTTTATCAATTAAGGAGATGAAAAAGTTCCCAGAAGTGATAATAATGTTAATTTTTTGTACGTCATCTTTTGGAATAATTCTTTCAATTTATCCAGCATTCTTAGACGATAGTGGAATGTCAGATAAGGATATTTTGTTATTATATTTTGCCTTTGGAATTTCGAGGGTAATATCACTTGGCCTTGCAGGTAGATTCTCAAGAAAAACAAGTCAGACTTTGATTGCAGCTACAATAGCTATTTCAGTAGGATTGGCAATTTCAGTAATATCTCATTCAATCATAATGTTTGCAATAGCATTAGTATTGATGGGATTTGGGTTTAGCATATTTTTCCCCCTTACCCTTGAAATAATTTTAAGCAAAACTAGTAAAGGAATATCAGGCAAGATAATTGGCGCTTATGAGACTATTTTTGGCGTTGGTTGGGCAATTGGACCTGCCATAGGAGGACAAATAACTCAGGCATTTGGAAAGGATTCTCCCTACTTCGTATTTTTCATAATAGGGATGGGAGTAACAATACTTGCGGTGATTTTTAGAAAAAAATTAGAACCAAGCCGAATACAAAATTTTTAATTTTTAAAATTTAAATCAAAAAATGATAAAAAACGATTGACAACAAAAAATGTAGGTACATATAAAAAATTTTAAAACATTACGTTTAATTTCAAATAAATAAATTCTATCCTATGTTTAATTATTTTTTGGACATAATAGGCAGTGAATGGATAATCATAATTTTGGTTGCACTGGCATTAATTTTAGGAACCAATCAGCTTCCAAATACTGCAAGGCAATTAGGAAGAGCCATAAGCGAATTCAACAAAGCAAAAAATGAGATCCAAGGACAAATAAAAAATATTACAAATCAAAGCCTAGAAATTTCAGGACCAGTTGAAACAGAGAGACAGAAACTAGAAATGATTGCAAAATCACTTGGAATAAGCGTTTTAGAAAAATCTGATGACGAACTTCGAAAGTTAGTTGTGGAAAAAATGGAGTCAAAAAAGATTGATGAATCAGAAAACAAGACTTGAGATTATTTTGATTTTATTCTGTAGAGATTTTTGTCTAGTCTTTTTTTTGCAAATTTGTAGTACGCAGGTACTATTTCAAATCCCAAGTATTGTCTATTCATAGACTTGCTCACTATAGCTACTTGTCCCGAACCTAGAAAGGGATCAAGAACTATATCCTTTTTTTCACTGGAATATTGGAGCAATTTTTGAATCAATTCAGCAGGAAGTTTTGTAGGCGTTTTTTCATCGCCAGTCCAATATTCACGTTTGATTTCCCATACATCCTCTTTGTCTTTATAATGCAAACTACGTCCTTCGTTTGTTTTTGAATTTTTTGTAAATCTTATGAAAGGAAAAAATTTTCTTTGATTGTTATTTTTACAAACATAAAGACAGTGATAATGAGATGTTACAAATTTCTTTTTTGTCACAACACCGAATTGGTATTTCCAAATGATGTGATTTATCGTGATAAACCCAACATCGTCTAATGCTCGTAGAATATCTTTAAGATTGTTCCAACCTGAAAAAACATACATGCTTCCAGAGTCTCTAAGAATACGAAATGCCTCTTTCATCCAACTAAATGTAAAATCATAGTAATCCTCAGGTTTGATTTCGTTGTACCCTTGCATCACTCGAGAGGAAATTCGGTTATAATTTGCCTTAGTTGCCTTGAAATCAATAGCAAATGGCGGATCAGTAATTATTAAATCAATTTTGCTTTTTGGGATTAATTTCATACCTTCAGTACAATTCATGTTGTAAATTTTGTTAATCTCAATTTTTTTCATTTTTAAAAATCAAGGCTTTAACCTCGTTTAATAATGTCGTGAAATGTGTGTTTTAGCTAAAAATAAGCAGTCAAATAATAAATCCCAAAGAAGGGTTATCAAGTAGAACTTAATTGAAATTTTCATGTCCAAAATGCCAGTCCAAATTAGAAATACAAAAAACATTCAACAAAAAAATTCACATCTCCTGCAACAATTGCGATATTGAGGATCTTCTTGAATTTTCAAAAAATATCGATGAAGTATTTTTAGAATTTCTTTCAAGATTTGATGAAGGACTTGTCACTAAAGAAATTTCAAAGAGCCTAAAAGATGAGGGAATAATCAGAGATGAAAAAGAGATCAACGAAATGATTGGAAACAATAACCCAGATAAAATCACAGAGTCAATTCTTTTCTCAAAAAAAGATTATATTGCACAATACAAAATTCTGAAAAGTCCTGAACCTAGCATGGGTTGTAGAGTGGAGGATTTAGGATTAACTGAGTCTATAACAAATTATTTAAAAGAAATTGGAATTGAGCAGTTTTACAAATTTCAAGAAGAATCAATTAAAGAGATATCATTTGGGGAAAACGTGATTATTGAAGCACCTACAGCTTCTGGCAAAACAGAGGCATTCCTGATTCCTGTTATTCAAAAGATCAAAAAAGAATCTAGTGAAGCCAACAATATTTTTGCAATATTTGTTTATCCAACAAAATCTCTTGCACGTGACCAATATCCAAAAATCCTAAAGTTTACAGAAAAAATTGGAATAAAGGTAAAAGTTTTTGACGGAGATACAGAGCAAACAGAACGAAGAGAAATTTTAGAAAACCCACCACATATGCTAATTACAAATTTTGATGTTTTGCACTATCATCTTTGGCACCAAACTAAATTTGCATCGTTGCTTTCTAATCTAAAAATTTTAGTGGTAGATGAAACACACGTATATTCTGGAATTTTTGGATCTAATGTTCACTATATACTAAAAAGATTGAAACGAATTTGTAACAGCAAGATACAATTTGTTGCCGCATCTGCAACTCTGGAGGACGCTAGAAATTTTTGTGAGCAATTATTTGGAGTAAAGATGAAGATAATTCAGGGTTCGGGCAAAAAAGGACAGACAGATTTTGTGATGATATTTCCATCACTTAGAACTCAACGTGCATTAATGGTTGATTTAACAAAAAACCTGACTGAAAAAAATCATAAAACAATGGTATTCAATAACTCACATCTCAACTCAGAGCTTTTAGCGATCCAAGCAAGAAAACAAAAAGTGAACATAAAGGTTCACAGAGCAGGCCTTATGGCAAACTATAGAAAATCAGTTGAACGAGAATTCAAAGACGGTAGACTGCAGGCTATTTCATGTACTCCCACTCTTGAGCTTGGAATAGATGTTGGAAATGTGGACTGCGTGATTTCCTCAACTATTCCAGTAAATAGATTAATTCAGAGAATTGGCAGAGCGTCAAGAAAAGGACAGCGTGGGTATGCTTTCTTGGCACTCGGAAATGATCCGATTTCACAATACTACAAGAATCATCCTGAAGATTATTTTGAAGATACAGAAAAAATATACATTGATCCAAAGAATCCATTTGTAGAAGAATTTCAAGTATTAGCAATGGCTTGCGACAAGCCAATTTCTAAACATGAATTAAAGGAGCATAGTCAGGTAGTTGAACAGCAGGTCAAGGAGGGCAATCTAATAATCTCCAATAACAGAATAATTCCAAATATTGATAAAATTTCTTCTATGTTAAATGATTACAGCATAAGAGGAATTGGAAAATCCATAGATATTTTCCTAAACGAAAGAAAGATGGGAGATAGAACTCTTCCAATTGCTTTAGAAGAACTTCATAAAGATGCAATTTACTTTCTTGCAGGAACTAGGTACAAGGTAAAGGAATTTGGATATCCTCAAAGAAATTTTGCAAAACTAGAAAGAATCCCTAGAGATTATCCATATTACACTAGAGCATTAACAGAAGAGTGGCCAACAATTGAAACAATGTTTGAGAAGAAAAAAACATGTGGGATGGAAGTAGCATTTTGTAAATTACATATACAAAAAAAAGTTTATGGCTATGTAAATATTGAACTAGGACAAGAAATTACACAGGGACAAAAAGTTTTACTGGATACTCCTTTAGAATATGATTTTATTACAAAGGGAATTGCATTTCATGCACCAAGACCAATTAGAGAAATGGAAAAGGCTGAAGATGAAGAATATACAGAAGCAAGCGGATATCATGCCACAGAACACGTAGTAATTGAGGGAAGCAACATGATCACAGGCGGTGTATCTCAGGATTTAGGAGGAATATCATTAGGAACATCAGGTCTAATTTTCATCTATGATGGTGCAATTGGAGGAAATGGAGCCAGTAAAGCATTATTTGATAGATTTGAGGCCGTACTTGAGCGAAGTATGATCATTATTAAAGAATGCCCATGTCAAAATGAGGCAGGTTGTCCACGATGTACATTTTCGTATAGATGTGGAAACAATAACGAATTCTTACACAAACACTCTGCACTAGAAATTCTTCAAAGAATCAACAATGGAGAAGAGACAAAGTTAATTGAACCTGCTGAAGGGGACAGACCTCTCGTATAAAATAAAAATTGAATAAATACAACAAAGGTCTATCAACCATATGGAAAAAGTTGCCATTGTAACAGGAAGTTCATCTGGAATAGGGTATGAAACAACACTAGCACTTGCAAGAGATGGGTTCCATACATTTGCAACGGTTAGAAGTATTAAAAAAGCACAGAAAATTTTAGAGGTTACAAAAAAAGAAAAATTGAGTATAGAAATCATAGAATTAGATATAGATGATGAAAAATCAATCAAATCAGGGTTTGAAAAAATTTTTTCGAAAAAACAACGGATTGATGTTTTGGTAAATAATGCAGGATGGGCATTATTTGGAAGTTTGGAAGATGTTTCGATAAAAGATTTTAGAGCACAGTTTGAAACCAATTTTTTTGGAATAATTGACATCATTCAAAGAGTTGCTCCAATTATGAGAAAACAGGGTTCAGGAATAATTGTAAATATCAGCTCAGTCGCGGGAAGAATTGGTTTTCCAGGATCATCAGCATATATTAGCTCAAAATTTGCATTAGAAGGTTTATCAGAATCATTAAGATATGAACTGGGTCAATTTGGAGTAAAAGTCATCATCATTGAACCAGGAGTAGTTAAGACGAACCTTTTTTCATCTATGAGGATCGCAGAACCAAAAACAGATTCACCATACAAAGAAATAACTGAAAAAGTAATCATGGGAGTAAAAATGATGGCAGAACTTGGAACACCACCATCAGAAGTAGCCAATACGATTTTGAATGCAATTAAAGAAACAAATCCAAGACCCAGATATATTGTGGGAAACGATGCCCAGATGTTTTTAGAAGCAAAAAAGGCAAAAACAGACATAGAATTTGAGAATTATCTGAAAAAAGAACTGTTTTAGAGTTAAAAATTGTAACTACGTTAAATTGATATACACATAGAATCAAATTTTGTCAAAGTCCGCAATTTTGAATGATGAAAAATGAAATGGAGAACCTTACAACACAATGGAATACTATTCCCACCAGATTATGAAGCCAAGGGAATAAAGATAAAGATCAAAGGAGAAACGGTAGACCTTGATTTGAATCAAGAAGAAATGATCTATCAATGGGCAAAAAAGAAAGACACGGCATATGCTCAAGACAAAGTTTTTCAGAAAAATTTCACAGAAGATTTTGCTAAAACACTTTCATCGAAATTTCAAAATATTTCATACCAAGATATTGATTTTTTACAGGCTTACAAAATAGTGGACAAGGAAAAAGATCTCAAAGACATGATGACAAAGGAGGAGAAAAAAGAATTAGCTGCCAAACGAAAGGAATTACGAGAAAAATTGACACAGAAGTACGGTAAAGCAATCATGGATGCAAAAGAAGTCGAGGTTGCAAACTATATGGCAGAACCTCCAGGAATTTTTATTGGACGGGGGGAGCATCCACTTAGAGGAAGATGGAAGCCTAGGATCACTGCAAAAGAAGTTACACTAAATCTTGGCAAAGAGGCCATTGTGCCAGAAGGTAATTGGGGGAAAGTTGTTCATGATAAGGATTCCATGTGGTTGGCTGGATGGACAGATAATTTAACTGAAAAAAGAAAGTACGTATGGCTTGCAGACACTGCAGGATTGAAGCAAGATAGAGACAAAGCAAAATATGAAAAAGCAGTAAAGCTTTCAAAAGAAATTGACAAAATTAAAAACACCATAGTAAAAGACATGAAAGATAAAGATATCAAAGTTAGCAGAATCGCAACTGTGTGTTATTTGATTTATAGAACTGCAATGAGGGTAGGAGATGAAAAAGATCCAGATGAAGCAGATACTGTAGGTGCAACCACATTAAGAAAAGAACACATCAACATTACAGACAATGCAATAGAATTTGATTTCTTGGGAAAAGATAGCGTGAGATGGCAGGAAACAGTCAAAGCAGAAGGTGATGATAAGCAATTTCAAGAAAATCTCAAGAAAATTATACAGAATAAAAAACCAAAAGATGAGATTTTTGAGGACATTACATCAAGACATGTAAATGCATATTATTCTAGCATTGTAAGTGGACTAACTGCCAAAGTGTTTAGAACATACCTTGCAACGACAGTAGTAAAAAATTACTTAAAAGAGCATGATAATATGAAAGGAAAAACACCAAACGAGAAACTATATCATGCAAAAATGGCAAATTTGGAAGCAGCAATAATGTGCAATCACAAAAGAACCATACCAAAATCCTTTGAAGAGTCACTAGAAAAGAAAAAAGAGACGCTAAAAAGTATTGATAAGGAACAACCTTGGGGGAAAACCCAAGAAGCACTAAAGAAAGCTGAAGCATTAGATGCTAAAACAGATACAGAGAAAAAGAACAAGATCAAAAAAATCAAAGCACTGAGTGAGCAAATCAAAAAACAAAAAGAAAAACATAGGGAGCGAATTGAGAAATTACAGTTACAACTTAACTTGTCTGAAAAGACGAGGGACTATAACCTTGGAACATCTTTGCGAAATTACATAGATCCGCGTATTTTCAAAGCATGGACCAATGAAGTAGGTGCAGAATGGGAGAAATTATACACCGCCGCACTGCAGAAAAAATTCCTTTGGGTACAAAATGAAAAAGTCAATTGGTCAGAATTGGCGAAATAGTGAGAACGTGCTAGAAATAATTGAGATCACATATTTCAGTTTACGTAGCATTTAATTTCTCAAACTATCTGGCATATATCATGCCGGGGTAGCTCAGCCTGGTTAGAGTGCCAGTTCAATTGGTAAACTCTACCGGTTCTTCCAAAAAAGGCAATACTCATAATCTGGAGGTCGTGGGTTCGAAACCCATCCCCGGCACACATAATCTAATATTGTCAATACCAAGAATTACAAACACATAGTTAATTAGAAATTATTCATATTATGGTTATGGAAAATAGTCTGGATAGTTTACTGGCTCCGGCATTACGCAAGTCTATTGAAGATAATCTAGGAAAGGTTACCATGAATAAAATAGAGCAACGATTAATGGAACGACACGGTGTTGGCGTTGTCCAGGCAATCAAAGAGTTTTCCAAACTTGATAGTGTACTACGAGAATTTTTTGGACCTGGCGCTGAAGGATTAGAGTCAAGATTCATCCAAAATATCATCAAATTAGAATCATCAAAGAAAGAATCTGAGAACTGGATTGTCCTCAAAGATCAAATATTGGCTAAAATCGTATTAGAGTCTTTTGCAGATGAAGAGAAAAAATCAATATTGGAATCAGTTATGAATGACTCACTTGCAATAGCAGATATTTTGGATAAATGCAAGATCTCTCAATCATCAGGACATGAAAAAATAAGCTATTTGATAGAAAGTGGATTGTTAGTTTCAAATGACGAAGTGTCTGATGGTGAAAATATCAGAAAATATCAAACAGCATTTAGCAATGTAAAAATGGATATTGAGAAAAAATCAATGGTAGTCAAGATACAATTGAAAAAGATTCAACTGCAAGAGAGCGCAATATTACAAGTTATTCAATAACAGTCAAGTCAATTTGATTATTTTTTAATTGTGTATAGTCGATTAATTATGTATAGAAAGATTGAAATTTAATATGGTTTTGCAAATTTGTATTTAGATCATACTGATAATTTCTACGTGAGGGTTTTAAGTAAAATTTGTAATTAGATAACATGTCAAATACAGATAAAGATGCACCTGCTTGGGAACAAATCATGGGATTGTCCTGGATAATGCTAGATGAAGATTAGATCAACTCAGTAATAAATTCAAAGAAATTTATGATTTCCAATATCCAGAGTACCAAAATGAAAGATGTGTTAAATAAAATCAAATTACAATAAATATCAGACACCCATATTGATACACATAGCAAAAGAAATGATGTCTATTTTGATTTACGATAATCTTTGTACCTCGTGTACCAATTATGCAAAGATGGTAGATTCGCTAATAAAAGGAAGGATTGTAATGGTGGGACACTATACCTCCCAAGGTAAAGAACTGAAAAAAAAAATATTTCCAGAAGGATATGAGGGATTAGAAATGTCCTGGTTTGTTAACGAAAGATGTGCATATGGTGGAAGAGCAGGTTTGATCCAATTGATAAAGTATGTCCTATTTTCTAAAAAAACTAGTCCAACGATCCGAAATCAGTTTGATTTGGAACTGTGTACCACGGATTGTAAAACAGTCAAGGGGGTGTTTATCAGATCTTGCAGTATAGTGTCACATAGCAAAAAAATAGCAATACAGTCATGAGTACATATCAGAAATTTTCTAAATAACCTAAGATTATTTTGTAAAGTGTAACCATGAAAGGTTGCAAATTCATGTCACATGTTTTTTCTGTTTAGTTGAATTGAAGTAGATCATGGAATTCATAATTTGTCTGTGACTTAAAAAGTAATTTCTTTTAAGTCAAGAACATATTTTATTTAGGATTTTTTGAAAAAATTATGATCCGTGGAGAAAACATTTTTCAGATTTAATATGTGTCTCAAACGCAGCTGAGTAGTTAATTCAGGCCTTCTCAATGGATATGCAAACTCACACCACTACGCTACTAGAATTAGATTGATGTTCCTTATATTGATTATACAGTTGGTTAATTAGATTGAAATCAATAGTGTAATCATGAGTATTGCTTCAACTTGGAGACAAAAAATTTGTTCAGACTGTAGAAGAATGAGATGTCAAAAAGGATGTAATTGTGATTGTCATTGGACACCATGATTGTTATTGAAAACCATCTTGTCACAGTAATGATTGATGTAACGCTAATAAGGTGAATGCATTTGTTCTTAATTGTTTTTGATGATAAATAGATTAGATAAAGTATAATCTAAGATTTAAAAATTTTTTGAACTTCCTTGTTTATCGTTTTTTCTAAAGTATCAAACTCGTGTTCTCCACCAGAACGTTCACTTTTGAGATCTCTTACTTTCTCATTTAATTTTTCAATTTCTTGATTATGAGTTGTTTTTTCAAGTAAATACTGTTTTAATGCTTCAACTGTTGTGTCTGTGACAGTCATACCTGTTTTATGTGAATATTCTACGAGTTTGACATATAGATCCCAAGGAAACATCATGCTCATATGCTTTAGGGGTTCAGATGATTTCTTGCTTTTTTGTACTTGTTGTTTTTTTAATACATCATTTTCAAACAATTCCAAATTGGGCAGATTTTTTATTGTGGGTTTGTTTTCTCCCGAAGCTGGTCTATGATGAAATTCTTTATGTACATCGCTGTTTAAACCTCGATCCTTCATATTCTATTATTATCACTAGTTGAATATATGAATACGCTGAATTTTTCAAGATTTTTTATCATATAGAATATTGGGCATAATGATTTTCCAACTTGATTCAAAATAAATTTAGAAAATACATAGTATTTTTTAAGTTTATAGAAAAAGACTACACCTTAACATCGGTGATTTTTTTATTATCTCTGTCTCTTTTACAGAAACTGCAGTATTCCTCTGTGGAATTGCGACTAATTGGAGTTAAACAATCATGACAGTATTTCATCTGTATTAAGCACAAGCATATTAGAAAATAAATGTAGTTATTTCCTAATCTATGAGCCGTAGATCATGATATCATATTTTTGCTTGCCGCAGGATTAACAGATCCAAAAAACTTTTGGACTTTCCATCTTGACTTCTTTTTTTTCTATCATTATATAACAATCAAAGCATAATTCGGATTTCATTTTTCTATTGGTTTTACTTTCTGTCCACGCTTATACTCGTTGTAATATCCTATACACGCATTAAGTTCTTTTAAGAACCCTACATCTTCAAAATCTACATCTTCCAGGTCTTTCCAATATGTAAGAATATCTTCTCTCAATAATTCTAGTGTTTTTTCTTCCATAACTCTAATCGGTTTATCTAGGATAATTACCCATTGTTTGAGAAGATTTAGTTACAAAAACGTTATTTTGTAATGAATTATTCTTTAAAATTAAAAAAATGGGGGAGATGCCATCATTTTGCATTTACTAAAAAAGGATAAAATTAGCCATGACAAAAATGACCCACCTTCCCTCTAAAATTATAAAAGATTCGAATGTTAGTAGTATATTTAACGAAACGAGTGATTTCATGAGAACAAGGCAGATACTAATCCAGACCTAGACGTTCTCGGCAGATTTTACAAATTGGAATTTTATCAGAATCAATTATTATTTCTACATTACTCGAATGACATAGACGACATAATCCTTTCATCCCATCGACCAAAAAGTATCTGAACAATCTACACAGTTATGATTATGATATTTATCTTGCCTATCGCTTATCCAAACTTTGCATTTTAAACAATTGTTGTGTTTCATGTTCTTGATTATGTTGAACTTGTATTAAGGTAAAGTTTTAACGAATATGTTATTTTATCTCAACACCTCTAAGAAAAATCATGTTGGAATCAGGCGCATTTTGATTCTAATTTTCTAAAATTACAGTCCAAATCCTGATTGCATCTGGTTTTGATCGTGAATTGGCCATAAAATGTGAAAATTGGTATCGAATTAGAGTAGGTTAACTGACGGGGTCAAACAGTGGGATATCAGATATTTGAATCAAAAATCATCAAATAGACCAGTTATTATAGGAAACAAACTAACCATTATTGATCTTATTTATGGTTTTACAAACTATCAATGCAGGCACGGTCTGCGCGCGATGTGGAAAAAATGGAATGTTAACAGACAATGTAACCGGTGAAAGATTTTGTGGAAAATGTGGTTATGTGATTTCAGAAATGTTGCAGGATCCAGGACCAGAATGGAAATCATTTTCAAAAGAAGGCGGAGCAGATCCCACTAGAACTGGTGCTCCAACATCTCTCACTATACATGATAGAGGACTTGCCACCATCATAAATCCAATCAATAGAGATTCTTCTGGAAAACCGCTTACCTCTGCAATGAAAAGCACAATTGAAAGATTGAGAACATGGGACAGTAGGAGTAAAGTTCATGCATCAGCAGATAGAAATCTCAGACAGGCTTTAAGTGAATTAACCAGACTAAAAGACAAACTTGCCCTTTCGGATGCAGTAATTGAAAAAGCAGCTTACATTTACAGAAAAGCATTGGAGAAAGGATTGGTCAGAGGACGATCAATTTCAGCATTAATTGCAGCTGCTCTTTATGCTGCATGTAGAGATACGGAAACGCCTAGAACCCTTAAAGATGTTTCAGATGCAGGTAACATTAAAAGAAAAGATATTGCCAGATGTTATAGATTGCTACATAGAGAATTAGAGCTAAAAATGCCAGTAGTCGATCCAATTCAGTGTGTTTCAAGAATTGCAAGCAAAATTGGAATCACAGAAAAGACAAAACGATATGCAGCTAAAGTACTCAAGGTAGCCAGAGAACACGAGGAATCAGCTGGCAAGGATCCAATGGGTCTTGCCGCAGCTGCGCTTTATTTGTCATGTATCAAAAATAGTGAAAGTATGACTCAACGGGATATTGCTGAAGCTGCAAATGTGACTGAGGTAACAATAAGAAATAGATACAAGAGTTTAAGACTAGATCAAGATACAGATGTTTAAGTTACAGAGACGGATAATGATATGACTCAAACTAGACCTTTAATTGCAATAGTAAATGTTGTCGCGTCTGCCACTATTGACCAAAGATTAGATCTGGTAGACATTACAAAAAAATTTCCAGATGTAGAATATCATCCTGAACAGTTTCCAGGAGCTGTTTTCAGACTAAAAAATCCAAAAACTGCCACGTTACTTTTTAGCTCAGGAAAGATGGTATGTACAGGTGCCAAATCCCAAGAATTAGCAGAAACTGCAGTATCCAAAGTGGTTGAGATATTAAGGAAAGGTAAAATCAAAATTAAAAATGAAGCACAAGTAACCATACAAAATATTGTATCGTCAATTAATCTTGGAGGCAGGGTTAATTTAGAACAAGCAGCTAGAACTTTACCTAGAAGTATGTATGAACCAGAGCAATTTCCAGGATTAATACATAGAATGTTAGATCCTAAAACAGTGATTCTGATTTTTGCATCAGGTAAATTAGTATGTGTTGGTGCTAAACTTGAAAAGGATATTCACCGTTCAGTACACCAAATTCACAGTATGCTTGAAGAAAAAAATTTAATGGTGTATGATTAGTATGATAAATTCATAGACATATTTTACATCTTTTATCAGTCTAAAACTAATTTACATTACACCACAAACAAGGAGAAAAATTCAAACCTTTTGCGTTTTCTAACGTATCCGGAGTAAAGTATTGTCGGTCTTTTAATTTCACATCTACGATTTTACATTCCGTTGTCATCTTGGCCAAATGGTGTACCAGATTAGTTTGTTTGTCACCTAGAAAACCGGCCATACAAAGTCATTCAGTTTTTTTTAAGTGAGTCTTTTCATGGACAAGTACCTTCTCGAAAGAATCCATCCATCCTTCCCAGTGAAAAGTGCAATCCTTACAATCATACTTCATTTATTTTTCTTCCTTGGCTATGTTCTTTTTTTCAGATTCTTTGAATGCGTTAACGTCAGACGTTTTTATTTGATTTCGTTTGAGTTTCGCAAATAGATTTTTTAACATATCATGTAATGTCATCACTGACATATAAGGCAAGGATTTCCATCATCTACGATTTTAAATGCGTCTAAATATCCAATTTAGTTTTTACCAATATACAAATTCGTGTGACAATATTGTATGTGTTGATTCAATAGTGCTTGCAAACTACATGTTTTACAAAATTATAAACTCAAATCACAGTTACCCCTTTTCCGCAAATATCAAATCTACTTTATAGTTTAGAGTTGCGCGTGAGTTTAATTTTAAACTCCATGGTAGATAAGAAGGTTTTTTTGTTTTCGTCATAATATTGAATCCAATCTCTTCAATGGATGTTCGAAGAAATAATTCATTTAGCGGTTTTTTGACTGAATTTTTACCTCTATCAAAATCATAAGGATCTGACATTACAAAAGTTCCTTTGGAAATTTGTTGGTAAACATGTTTTAGCAGATCGTTTGGCTCTATAAATTCTAAAATGTTTAAGGCTAAAATCAAATCAAATTTTATTTTACCAAAAATTGGAGAAAGTGAATCAGCCACAAAATAATCCATATTATTTTTGTGTTTTTTTTGCAAGACTAATTGCACTAAATGATCTGTCAATTCCAAATACAGTATTATGAAAATTTGCAAGAAAGTTACTCGTTATCCCAATAGAACATCCATATTCCAAAACTAGTTTTGATTTTGGAATAAGGGATAATTCGTTTTGGATCAAAGAATAAAATTTTGATTTTTGACTATTTTGATAGATGATAGTCCATCTATTTTCAAGTGTTATTCTATCATCGTTGTTTCGTTTAGAATTCAACATTGAATCTCTAAGAAATTTTTTCATTTTGTAGTGTGATACTGAATTGAATAGTTTTCCCCCCAACATAATTCGTTCAGAAATATATTTTGAAAAATCATCCCAAATTATCGGTATTTTTTCAATTATTGGAAAGCATAGAGTACATTTTTTGCATTCTAGAATTCCCTCTTCAATCTCTGTTACTTTTTTAAATACATCAAGTTCTAATTTAGAACCACAACGGATACACTTTAGAAGATCTAGACTGAATTCTTGCATTATCGTACAACAAATTAATTAATTTTAAAGTAATAATTTCTTTAGATCTCAAACAGGAATAATGTTAAATGTGGTGTTTTATGATTTTATGCGAATTGGGTGAATTTGAAGAATTTGCAGAGGCACTGTTTGGACAATTATCTATAGAAATCAATGAAGAAAGGGAAATTTCCCATCTAGCAGACAAAGCAAAAGATGATCTTTCATTTAAGATAAAATTTGATGATCTAGAGAAAATATCAAAGGAAATTTTTCCCATACTAAAGAAAAAAGTCGAGGAATTTGTAGGAATTAAAATTTCAGATAATTTGAGGATGGAATTTCCAGAACTTATAGAATTGAAAAAATTGAAAGGTGAAAAGGTATTTTCAGATGAAAAATCAAAAGAATACGTAAGAGAATTATTCGAGGCAGTTACAAATGAAGATCAGCAGACCATTGCCAAATTAATGCAAAAAGATACTGCGAAATATCTTGTTTATTCAACATATGCCATACAATACATTTCAAAAATTTCAACTACGTATGGAGATTATTTAGATTCCGTGATTTATCTAAACAGATTTGTCCTTTCTAGATATCCTTTAATCATTTTACACAAACAAGGTGAGCCATATGAAGTCAAATTTAGAAATGTCAATTCCGGCTATCTAGGAGCAGTGAAGATGACAGTCTTAGAAGAGATGATACACTCACTACAAGAAAAGATACAACAATTAAACAAAAATGCAGCAATGCGAGTCAATTTGATTAACGAAGAATTAGCAAAAATCATTTTAGAACTAGATAATCAAATAGTAAATAGTCTTTCAGAATATTTACAACTTCAGGCGGTTCCAGATGATTTTCCCTTTGCAAAAAAAGCAAATCTGTTTTTCTTTTTGAATCCGGATCATTTTCTAATTGAGCAGATAGGTCCAGATGTAATGACTTTTACGCATGTCGAAATAGATCCAAAGATTTCAGAGGCAATTCCGCAGTTATTAGACATTTACAAACGATGGTTAAATCCAATTCAACAGCACCATGCAGCATTTACAATTATGGAGGGAATGGCAGGATTTGTCATAGAAAATATCCTAAAAACAGACAATGATTTTCAGAATTACCTACATACCTTCATGGGTACAGATTTTTCATCATATCAGGTTAGAAAAAGCATTGGAAGGGAATTTACAAAAATTATATATGAAAGATTAGGCAAAAATGCATTCAGACAATTAATTGATACCCCGCCCAATACAAGAGAGTTGAAAGAACCACAATTATACCTCAATAGGATAAATCTGTAATAATTGCAAGAAAAATTTGACCCCCTAGTTGCAGAATGGATTTCATTTATAAAAAATCCAAATTTTAATCTTGTTGAAAAATGTTTAAAATTTGCTCAAATTATAGAATATCCAGATCTGAACATCGACGAATATATTCAGAAGATCGCAGTAATTGGAAAATCATTAAAAGAATCACTAAGCGACATAAGAAATCCCACATATCTAATTTCAATTTTAAATGAGCATTTGTTTGAAAATTTAGGTTTCAGTGGGGATGATGAAGATTACTATAATCCAAAAAATAATTTTCTAAACGAAGTGATTGATAAAAAAACTGGATTGCCAATAACAATTTCCATACTTTATATCGAGATTGCAAAATTCATAAATTTAGATCTTAAAATAATAGGATTCCCAAGTCACATTTTGGTAAAATATAATGAAGAGATGATTTTAGATCCATTCAATGATGGAAGGTTATTAGATGTTGATGATCTTCAAGAGATTTTGGATGAAAATTTTGGAGGAGAATTAGAGTTTGAGCCAGAATTTCTTGATGAGATTGGACATGAACAAATTCTTGTAAGACTGACTCGAAATTTAAAAAATTCATATGTTCAATCTTTTGTCTATGATAAAGCATTAAGATGCGTAAATATGGTTTTAGCTATAGAACCTAATTCGCCTGAAGACATTAGAGACAAAGGAATACTAGAAGAGAGACTATTGAATTCAGATATTGCATTAGAATATCTGAATAGATATTTGGAGATAAATCCTAATGCGGAAGATGTGGATTTTATCTTAGAATTAATAAGAAGTATAAAGACAAAAGATTAATCAATAATAGAACTGATATCTTGTCCTTTTTTGATCATAGATATCTCGTGTCTGGCAATCTTATTTCGGAGTGCTCTTTTAAGAATATCAACTTCACTTCTGAGTAGAGCAATTTCATCTTCGAGTCTTGCTACTCGTTCATAGATAGTTTCAGCTTCTGAGTACATGATTATCTATCATCAAAAAATTGTCTTAAAAAGTTATGGGTAAATTGTTTGATGAGCTTGTTAGCTTTTTGAACTATAATTCAAATTCCTGACGACATTTCTCGCATTTTCCTCGTTCTTTGCCAGGCGGACCAAGAAGGAAGACCTTACCGATGGTCATGCATAGCGGACACATCCCAGTAGTTGCATTTTTTGGGCCAGTCCGGATAATTTTCTGAGTCTTTCTACGTCCCATTAATTCAACATGCAAAATCGGCCTATTAAGTTTAATTTTTTAGGGGCAGCAACATAGTCATGAAAATCTGTCCGGGACTAGTTTTTTCACAAAATAGGTACGATCATGATCAATCATGTAAAAATAAAAATCAAAAAAAGAGATGGATAAAGTAAAATCAAGAGGCTAAGTAAGAAATTAATTTATTTAGACATACTTATGAGGTATTTTTCTATTTAACATGATTCTGAATTCAGACAATTGTAAATTAGACGAATACGTGAAAAAATTTGAGAAAAATTTCAGAGGGTTTCAAAGAAATAAAATGATCCACATTTAATTAGACCCTTATTTGATTTTAAAAAAGCTTATAATTGTCTAAATTTGAGTCAAAACAATGGCAGAATTCCAGTCAGTTTCACAAGTAAAAAAAATGCGAAGTGGCATTAACCTAAAAGCTGAGGTAAAAAGTAAAGGAGATCCAAGAACGGTAAATCTTAAGACAGGTGGCACTGTAGAGGTTTGTGATGCGGTAATATCGGATGGTTCAGATGATATCAAACTAACACTGTGGGGAGACGATATCAAAGCGGTGAACATTGGGGATGTTGTAGTCATCACAAATGGGTATACCAATGAATTCAAAGGCGATGTTTCCTTAACAAAAGGCAAGTTCGGAAAAATGGAAATTAATCCCCAGTAACTGAATTTTTAAAATTATTTTTCAATAATTTCTTTTATTATTTTGAACTTTTTTCCAATCAACTAAAGACAATATAATGCCTGCTAGAAATACCAAAATTCCAAGAATAAAAAAAATACCAGATATTACCATTGGTAAAATCATTGTCATCATAGGAGAATTAGGATTAGAAAACGCATCAGAATTCTTTGGATCTTCAGAAAACATTACAACCGCATTAACTGTTCTAGAACCTCGATTTTGTATTTCAAAGTTTAGTGTGTCGGATTTAGATATCTCCAACGTTTCAAAAATAATTGGAGTGATTTGAGTAAATGTGCCATACTCATCACCAAAGATATTAGAAATAGTCACAGAGAGGTTATCGCCATCTTGATAATCAATTATCTGTACACCCCATAATATTGAAACATTGGATGATTTTGTATTGTATGAGTAATATTCAGAAGTACCAGGCAATATTTGAATATCATTAGAAGTCTGACTAAACATTCCTTTGAACAAAGTAGGAATGTAAAGTTCCTCATTTTGAGCAGTATTAGGTGGCAAAATAGATGATATTATTACAAGTGAACTTATTACCAAGACTAATCCAATTATCATGATTACCGGACCGCATTTGTTCAGTTTAATCAAAATAATGCAAATCCATACTTTAAAACTAAGGAAACGGAAATATAATTTATTCAGTTTGGTAATGAATAATTTTTGAAAAATTTAGTTTGAGAAATTTACGTCCTAGATCTTTTTCTGTTTGCTTTTTTTTGTTGGAGATTTCCTTTTGGTTGTTTTTGTTGGAGATTTCCTTTTGGTTGTAGACTTGTGTTTTTGTGACAACGTTCGTTTTTTAGTAAGTAACTCTTTTAATTTGGAGGATATTACCCCTAGTGACTTTGTAGCAGACGCTTCAGCTCTGGTTTTTTGTTCCAAGTCTTTGATAAATTTTTGGGCGTCTTTATGACTTGTACTAATTTTTTCACGTAGAGATGGCTTTGACTTTGATTGTTGCTGGATTTTTGAGCTTATTTTTGATTTAATTTCATTATATTGGGCAATATCTTGGACAATCTTTTTTGCCGTTTTCTCTCTGTTTTTTATCTCATATTCTAATTCTTTAATATGGTCATTTAGCGAAATTAATCTTGATTCTGCATACTGTTTTTCTTCTGGGTTTTGAGCAAATTCTAATTCCTGTTCTGTTTGACTCAAAGTCTCTTTTTCACGAATTATACGCTCCTTAGCTGCTGCAACTAGTCTTTCAATACTTTCTATTTGAGATGTTTTTTGATTCAGGATATCAGAGACATCAATAGCATCCTCCCTTTCAGATTCAATTTTTCTATCTATCGAATGTAATCCAGATGAAGATCTTCTTTCAAGTAATCTCGCTTCTTGAAGTTGTTTTTCAGCTTTTTTCCTAAGATTAGTTGCCTCTTGTTTCCTTTTTCTTAGGTTAATTATTAAATTTTCCAACGATGCCAATGATTGTGTAAAAGCAAATGAGTCGGTTAAGTGGTGCATATAATCATGATTTGACTTACCAGTTAAGAAAATTAACATATAATTCCCTGAAATGAATGGGGAAAATACCCTAAAATACGCCAAAGGGGTCAAAATTGGATCGTTGGAAAGTATCTGAGTTTAAAAGAACTCTAAAGCCACCTTCACAGAATACCACAAACGATTAGTTTTGTTCAAGAATTTGAATTATTTTATGAATTTAGAGAAATTAAAGAATATTGCCATCTTTCAATATACATGCAGGATACACGAAATAATGTTCGTTAAGACATTAAAAGTCTAAGAAAAAGATTTTTTAAACTGAAGCTTAAAATTCAAAATAATTACGAGTATATGTGGATAAATTTTTTAATCTGGATAAAAGGAGTAAAATTTTAATTAACAATATTCAACAAAAGACGTCGTTAATCATAGAGGTGTACAGACATGTATTTCCATAGGTGTTGATAACATGTTTTTATCAGAAAAATCATTTTTTAAAAAATATTAGTAGATGTATGTATAAAAAAAGTATGGAATTTCATCCAAAAGATTTGCCGGTATCAAAGACATATGATATTAAGGATGAAAAAGACGCCTCTGATGCAGTTGATGACATGGTAAAATTGGGATTTAGCAACAGAAAAGAAGGATTTAGAATATTGATGCCAAAAGAATCAAAACTTGCAAAAAGAATAGGATATACGATAACTACCGGAGTTACACATGGTCTGAGACAAAAAAATGAAATTAGAGACATTAGATATTGGACATATCATTATGATAATAGTCATTACGCCATAGTTTTGATTAGTAACAAAGACCTAACAGAATTAGGATTTTGATTTTTCAAAAATTTTGTATAATTTTGTTCTTTTTGCCATTACGCCAGCTAACATTATGCCAAGTATAGATCCTCCAATTACATCCATAGGAAAATGCTGAAGAACATACAATCTACTTATTGATACCAATAAAGGGTAAAGGAATAACAAGTAAGAGCCTCGAGGAAATCTTTCAGATAATGCATAGCCCAGAATCACACCAATAATCATAGCCCTAGCTGCATGGCCAGATGGATATGACGCGTTGGATCCCCCCTCACAAAATAATGCAAATGTGTCACGACTTATTTCAACAGGAAATGGAGTTCCCTCATATTCAAAATCAGGCCTATCTCTGTCAACTCCACACTTTATGTATCCAGTGAGAAGAGTCGATAAAACTATCAAAATCATCAGGGTAATTCCTATTCTTCTTGTTTTTTTTATCAAAAGCATAACAATACCAAAACCTAACGTGTAAAACGAATCACATGACTCTGTAATTATCTGCATGATTATATCCAAATAGGAGTTGCCTCCTTCCTCAGCAACATAGGAAATTATGGATTGATCAAGACTTTCTGTGATTTGAAAATATACCAACATAGATACAATGAGAAATGAAATTACAAGAAGAACGAATGAGCGTGACCTAATATCAAAAATCCAGTTTTGCAATTAATTGGAGATCTAATATGACACTTTTAATTTTTGTCAAAAGGTTAGAAATAATTCTGTAGGCAAAACCAACTGTAATAAAAAATTGGAACAACTCAAAGGATTTAACCCAGTATTTAATTCAAAAATTATGAAGGTATTAACACTGGATGATTTTGACCTTAAAGATAAGACAGTTTTTTTGAGGGTAGACATGAATTGTCCGATAGACCCTGATACTATGGAGATTTCAGGAACAAAACGTATTGAAGAGGCAATTGAAACTATAAAATCATTAGGAGGAGCAAAATTAGTAGTTGGATCTCATCAGGGCAGGGTTGGGAATACAGATTATACCGGCATGGATAAGCATGCAAAGGTCCTTGAAAAATTAATGGGTAAAAAAATCAAGTATGTTGAAGACGTCATTGGTGTTGCTGCACAAAATGAAATAAGAAATTTGAAAAGTGGGGAAATATTGCTTTTAGATAATCTGCGTTTATGTGCTGAAGAAAATTATGAATTCTCACCAGAAGATGCTGCAAATACTATCATGGTTAGACGCTTATCAAAATTAATCGATCTTTTTGTATTAGATTCATTTCCGAGTGCCCATAGATCACATCCTTCGATAGTCGGATTTCCACATGTTTTACCTGCATGTGCTGGAAGAATTGTTGAAAGAGAAGTCAGGAATTTAGATGAAATTATGACCGTAGCCAAGGCACCTCATGTGATTGTCCTTGGCGGTTCCAAGGTTCCAGATAGATTAGAGGCAATCAAATTATTGATTCAAAATGGTCGAGCAGATCATGTATTACTTACAGGATTAATTGGAAATGTATTTTTACGAGCCCAAGCAAGAATAAGATATCCACTTGGAATTAAAAAAGAGGAAGAAGTAGTAGCAAAAGCACATGCATTAATTGGGGAATACCCAGATGTTTTTTCCACTCCAGTCGATATCGCCATTGACAAAGACGGCGAAAGGGTAGAGATGGACGTAAGAGAGCTTGGTGCAGGAGACAAAATTTATGATTTGGGACCAAAAACAATCGAATATTATTCAAAATTAATTGCAGGTGCAGGAACCGTTTTTATCAGTGGCCCTGCAGGATTTTTTGAAAAAGAAAATTTTAGCTATGGGACAAAAGAGTTACTCTTTGCAGTTGCAAATTCAATGGCAACTACCATAGTAAGTGGAGGGCATTTGACATCTGCTTTAAAAAAATATGGGCTAGCTGAAAAAATAGACCACATCAGTACTGCGGGTGGAGCACTGGTTCTTTATCTAACTGGTGAAAAGCTTCCAATGATAAAAGCGCTAGAAGATGCAGCTAACAAATACAGATCTAAATAGTAGATTTACAAGAAGGATTTGGACAAATTTGTTTTTCAGATGCCCCAACATAAACATCCAAATTGCAAGAATTACAATGATGTTTTTCAATAGGGTCGAATAGCTTAAACCAAATCGTTGTAAAATTTTGTGCTATATTTCTTGCAAGACCGCAATCACAAATTTCATGAAAATATGGTTCTACATCATCTATATTCCATAAAGGATCCAAATCACCGTTTTTTTTTATTTTTTCAAAAATTTCATCATTTGTAAATTTATCATCTACGACATTATGGTTTTCAAAAATTATTTTTCTAATCTGAATAGAGATTGGAATACTAGGAGTAAAACCACCCATATTAGTACAAGTTGGCTGCCTCTTCTTTTAACTTATCTGCATCTTGAGTATTTTTCATATGTTCTCCAAGATACGAGTAAAGAGCTGATTTTAGTACTTTAAGCGATAGTAGCGCACATTTTATTCTAACAGCTTGTAGATGTTCTAATCCTAGCTCGCTCAAGACATCATGTTTGGTGATATTTCTCACTTCATCGATTCCTTTGCCTTTTGTAATTTCAGTCAATACTGAAGAGCAGGCCATACAAATTGCGCATCCTTTACCATGAAATTTGATATCAGAAACTTTGTTATCATCAATTTTCATATCAATATCTATGCTATCACCACAGAGAGGATTTGAATCATGAAAAGTAACATCTGGATTTTCTATTTTACCATAATTAATTGGGTTTCGTGAATAATCAATGATCATTTCATGATAAATATCTGCATTGCTGCTCATAGTTTGAATATCCTCGCAACTTTGTTTAGTGAAATAATTAATGCGTCTACTTCTTGCCTAGTGTTGTAAATGTAAAAACTTGCACGAGAAGTGGCCGCAACATTTAGCCTTTCCATTAGCACTTGAGCACAATGATGTCCAGACCTTACTGCTATTCCTTCTTCATCCATTATTTGCGCTACATCATGGGGATGAACATCTGCAAAGTTAAATGAAATTACTCCACCTCGTTTTGAGATATCTTTTGTTCCATAGATTGTCAGTCCCTTTACCTGGGATAATTTTTCCATAGCATAATTTGTCAATTCAATTTCATGTTCTCTTATTTTATCCATTCCAAGTTTTGTAAGATAATCAATCGCTGCCCCAAATCCAATAACATCTGCAATATTTGGAGTGCCTGCTTCGAATTTATATGGTAAATCATTCCATGTTGTTTCGTATTTATGCACCTCCCGGATCATATCACCCCCACCATGAAATGGATTCATTGTTTGTAGAACTGATTTTCTTACCCAGAGGACTCCAATTCCAGTAGGTCCCAACATTTTGTGCCCAGAAAATGCAAAAAAGTCACAACCTAATTTTTCAATGTCCACAGGCATGTGTGGAACGGCTTGGGCTCCATCAATTAGAGTAAGCACTCCGGCATCTTTACATTTTGAAATTATTTTTTCTGCATCGCTAATAGTTCCAAGAACATTAGACATTAGACTAAAGGTTACAAGTTTGACTTTACCTGTAGCAAGATATTTGTCAAGATCATTTAGGATCAATTCACCGTTGTCATCCATTCCAATGTATTCTAGCTTAGCACCTTTTTCTTGAGTCAGTAATTGCCAAGGAACAATATTACTATGATGTTCATATTCGGTGGTAACTATAATGTCATCTTTTTTCACATTGGATCTACCCCATGCATATGCAACTAAATTTATTGCCTCGGTAGTTCCTCTAACAAAAATAATCTCTTCTCTATTTTTTATGTTGATAAAACGGGCAATCTTATCTCGAGCTTGTTCATAAAGTTCAGTTGCTTCTTCCGCTAATGCATAAACTGCCCTGTGAATGTTCGCATTGTGATTTCTATAATAATCAGTAATTGCATCAATTACTTGATTAGGTTTTTGTGTTGTGGATGCATTATCCAAATAGATCAGTGTTTTATTATCCCTTACAGTTCTGTACAATATAGGAAAATCTTTTCTTAAATTTTCAAAAGATATTTGCGTGCTTTGCATAATTTCTAAATCTCCACATAAATTTCGTTTTGTTCTATTTTAACATTGTATATTTTCAACGGTATTTCTGCAGGAAGATTTTGTGGCGTGCCGTTCTCTAAATTAAAAACAGAAAGATGCAAGGGGCATCGTACACCGTCTTCGCTAAGAAATCCTGTTGAGAGGTCAGCCTCTGCGTGAGTGCAAATTAGATCAGTCGCATGAATTTTTCCGTTTTGGTTTGCTAAAAGAATTTTTTTGTCATTATGGAAAAAACCGAAAAGCTGGCCTTTTTTTACTTGATCTAAAATACATGCCTTAATCCACTGACCCAATTTATCACCTATACTTGTAATGCTGCTCTATTTCGGAATCTTCATTATAGCGAGTTTCTTCAACTTCGACAAATTTTGCTAGTTCCTCATCTGTGTTAATGGTTAATTCACGAGAATCCCATTTAGACTCAATCAAGTAAGAAATCCATGCTCTGACTTGATAAGACATTTTTCTTGATAAGGGTTCCAAAAATCCTTCAATAATTGTTCTTTCAGCCTCCTCTTTGGTTAAACACCTTGTCCTTAGATAGAAAATTTGTTCCTCATCAATTTGGGCAACCGACGCAGAGTGGGTTGCTTTAACATCATTAGTAAAAATCTCCAATCCTGGAATGGAATCCGATTTTGCATCTTTATCAAGGAGTATAGAACGACCAGACAAAAATGAATTTGATTTTGTAGCATTTTTTTTTATTCTTATCATTCCCTTGAAAAGAGATTTTGATTTATTTCTCAAGATGGATTTTTCAACTACTTTACCTTCTGTAGAGGGGCTTTCATGATTTACATTGGTTTGAATATCAAAGGATTGTTCATTGTTTCCAAATATTACTTCTGAATCATTAGCAGAAGCACCTGTACCATTAAGGAAATATTCTATTTTGTATCTACATAACATTGAACCAAACAAACCAGAATACCAATTAATTTTAGAGTCTTGTGCCAAGTCAGTTCGTCGAGTAGAGAAATTAACAGTACTTTGATCCATCATCTGTAAAGTTGTAATATCAAGTTGTGCGTTTTGAGCAACGTTTGTATTTAATAATTCAAGATATGCTTGTTGTTTTTCTGCCTTAGAAGAATACAATTCCTGGACAATTGTTGCCTTGCTATTTTCACCTGCAAAGATAACATTTCTAGAAATGGCAGAAATGCCATCATCGGATAAACAAGATAGAACATGAATTGGTTTTTCCAATACCATATTACGTGGTATGTGAATGAAGATTCCAGAATTAAATGCCGCATTGTTTAATGCAGTAAACTTGTCTTCTTTTGAATTTGATGCTTCTAGTGCTTTTCGGATTAATTCGGGATTATTCTTTATTGCGTCATTAACAGATGATATTACTAGCCCTTTTGATTTTAATTCAATAGAAATGTTGATTTTATGAATATTGGTTCCTATTTGAATAATGCAAGTCTCTTTATCTAATTCGCTAAATCTTTTTTTAAGAAATGGTGGAGCTGAATTAGTTGTAGATATTGAAAAAGAAACTTGATGTGGATCCATTCTTTTTGCATCAGTGTATTTGTTGTATAACGGAGATGTCTCAATTGGAAGAGCATCATAGATAGATAGTGAATTCTTACGGTACTGTTTTAACCAATCAGGTTCGTTTCCAGAAGAAGAGATTTCCTCGATGTGGTCAGAATTAATTTTTGAAAGTGTTTCTTGAGACATAGTGAATCAAAATTTAAATTCGACGGTTTAACCTACTGAATCATCCATTTCTAGCTTGATTAGTCTGTTTAATTCTACAGCGTATTCCATAGGTAATTCTTTAGTAAATGGCTCCATGAATCCATTAACAATTAGTGATAATGCTTCCTCTTCCGTAAATCCCCGAGTCATAAGATAGAAAATTTGTTCATCGCCAATTTTTCCCACAGTTGCTTCATGTGTAATTGTGGCATCTTCTTGATTAATTTCCATGTAAGGATAAGTATCAGTTTTTGATGTATCGTCTAATAGTAATGCATCACATCTTACGGTGGCTTTAACATTGGTGGCGCCTTTTGCAACATTAAGTAATCCTCTATATGTAGAACGGCCATCCAATCTACTGACAGATTTTGAAGTAATTTTTGAAGTAGTGTTTGGTGCTAGATGAACCATTTTAGCGCCTGTATCCTGATGTTGTCCTTTTCCAGCAAATGCTATTGATAGTGTTTCACCATATGCTCTCTCTCCCATCAAATAAATTCCAGGATATTTCATTGTAAGTTTACTTCCTATATTGCCATCAATCCATTCTACTGTTGCACCTTCATATGCATAAGCTCGTTTTGTGACTAGATTGTAAACATCGCTACTCCAGTTTTGTATTGTAGTGTATCGTAGTTTTGCATCTTTATGTGCTACAAGTTCAACAACTGCAGAGTGTAATGATTCTGATGAATATACAGGAGCAGTACATCCTTCAATATAATGAATTTCAGAACCTTCATCTGCAATTATTAATGTTCTTTCAAATTGTCCAATATTTTCAGCATTAATTCTAAAGTATGCTTGAAGTGGCATGTCAACTTTAACTCCTGGTGGAATATAGATAAAAGAGCCACCACTCCATACAGCGCTGTTTAGTGCTGCAAATTTGTTATCTTCTGGTGGAATTATTTTACCAAAATATTTTTTGAAAATCTCAGGATATTCTTTCAAGGCAGAATCTGTGTCTAAAAATAAAACTCCTTGTTTTGCTAAATCTTCCCTTAGACTATGGTATACAACTTCTGATTCATATTGAGCGCCAACACCAGCCAAAAATTTCTTTTCGGCTTCTGGGATACCAAGTTTATCAAAGGTAGCTTTTACCTCCGCAGGTACATCATCCCAGTTTTTTTCAGTTTTTTCAGTCGCCTTTGCATAATAGTAGATGTTTTGGAAATCAATTTTACTTAGATCACCCCCCCAGGTTGGCATGGGTTTTTTCATAAAAATCTCATAAGATCGTAATCTAAAATCAAGCATCCATTGTGGTTCGTCTTTCATTTTACTGATAGCGATGACTGTGTCTTTTGAGAGACCCTTTTTGCTAAGATGTACATACAAATCAGTAGAGTCTTTAAAATCATATTTTGAATAATCCATGTTAAGATTTTCAGTAGCCATGCTCAATACAACATCGTTATATTATAAATACATGAGGAAAAATAGGCATAGCTAAATAGCTTTAGCTAAATTTCACTTTGTCAGGTTGCATGATCACATTCTAAACTTGGATAATAGGAATGTCGTAAGTTGTTTTTGGATAATTATGAATAACATTATGAATAGAAGTAACTAATCTTTACAGTAAATTATTAAAATTTTTGAATACATGAACTGGTGATCATCTTATAAACTTCTTTAGAGAACAAATCAAATTGACATTATGGTAAAAAGTAGACCTAAAGATTTAGTTCCAGCATTTTTTAACAATACTGCTGATTCATATGATAAAATAGTAAGTTGGACTACATTTGGAAAAGATAGAATTTGGAAAGATAAAATTCTAAAACAATTATCGACTGAAAAAACAGTGTTAGATCTTGCATGTGGTACGGGCATCCTTACAAGACAAATCGCAGAAAAAGTTCCACTTGCCAAAGTCACAGGAGTGGATATTACTACAAGTTATCTTGAAAAAGCAAGGGAGAAATTAAATTTGTATCAAAATGTTTCCTTTGTTAATCAAGACGCTGAAAAACTAGATCTGGTGGAAAAGTTTGATTGCATTACAGCTTCCTATTTGCCAAAATACTGTGAACCAAATATTTTAGTAAAAAATTGCCTCGAGCACCTTAATGAAGGAGGAAAAATAATTTTACATGACTTTACCTATCCAAAAAATAGGTTTGTAAGAAGAATGTGGAATTTTTACTTTGACATACTTTATTTCGTAGGATTTTTGATTCCGCATTGGAAAAAAGTCTTTGTTGATTTATCTCATCTTATCAGAGAGGTAGATTGGGTAAAAGAATATGAAAATACCATGAGAAATATGGGATTAAATGTGTACAAACAAGATTTAACATTGGGAACTTCAACCATCATTGTTGGTACTAAGATTATCTAGATTTATTTCTTCTAAAATTTTAAACCAAACATCCATCTCTAAGGATTTCATATTCTCCAAGAGACAATATTTCTAGTATGATAATGATTCAAGGATACCATGTTTCTTGTAGCTGTGGTGTTATTTACATTTAGTTCCAACACCTAGCCAGTTTTTAAATCTCTTGTAAAATTTGATTTTTCTGTTTTACCTGAATCTATTATGGATGAACTATTAAAGAAAAAACTATCCATTTACGTTAATTGTTATCTTTCTCACAAATTGATGAGTTGTGATAGCGTTTTGTTCTATCACTTAAATCGATAATACAATTTAGAGTCTATTCAAGAACAATAATTACCTAAAATCCCCAGGCATTCAATATTTTATTTACTTAATCAGCATATTGAATTAGAACATATTATCAAAATTTTAATCAAATAAAGTTGTCTTAAGACAAAAATGAAAATTGAGCAGATTGTTACAGTAATGCTAATAATTTTTAAAATGTTTAACTTCTACGCACGTAGAACGTGTAGAAAATAGTTTGGAATTTCTTTATCTTTAAAGTAGATCAGATGCGGTATACCAATATTAGGAGGGTTTTCAATAGGAATCTGTATGTAGGATCTTTTTCTCTATTCCTAGATCGTTTTTTCCTTGTCTCTATTTTATTTTTACATCAGATTTGATCACAACTTTGCCATCAGATTTTTTAAGTAAAGTAGATTGTAACAATATCAAAGCATATCAGTTTACGAATGAAAAAAGAATTTAGAATCTAAATCGTACCTTGTCAATATGACGGAAAATTTTACTTGTAAGAAAGTACATTTATGTCAGGCATTGATAACCTTAATTGGGTTTATTATTGAATTAATTTTTGGCAGATGTCTACTTAGAGCGGACCTGCAGCAGTTGGTAATAAAATACCTATTATTGTAGCACATATCCAAATAACGATAGCCACTACTAGTGATTTTAGCCATCCAATTTTGTATAAAGATCCTAATGCAATAAGCCACACTATTCCAGCCACAATTGCAGCTATCAAACCATTTCCAATCAAATAGTAGGCAACGGTATAGACGATGGTACCAATAATTGCAGTTACAAAAGATTTACCAATCCCTTCTTTTTCACCAAACAATTTTGTTATCAAATAAATAATAACAGTAGAGACGAATAAACCAATCAAGAATATAATGACAGTGTTAAACTCGTTCATTTTTTAATCCTTGTAGGCAAAATCAACATCAACAACTCTCTCCAATGTTATAAGATAATTGCTTACAGAAATGTCAGTTAAACAGACTAAAATGTTTTTAAAATTATCAACATAATCTAGCAAAAGTGATGCACCTAAATAACACTACACACTCTAATCTGTGTTAATCAATGAGTAAAAAGGGAACATATGTTGGAGTTGGTATTGCAATAATTGCGATAGTAGCAGTATTTCTTTACACGAACATATTTGAGCTGGCAAAACCCACAGTGGAACAATCTGTTGTTTCTACCAAGGATGCAATATCTCAGGTAGAAGGTAAAGATGTTGTATCAGGAGTAGAAAAGATTTCTTCAAGTATACAAAATGAAACTTCTAAGATAGAAATAACAAATCCTTTTCCTTAAGACAACATAAGTTACTTCAAGAAATTTACCTGAAATGTGGCCAGAAGATCTTGATAAGATATCATCATTGTTCAATAGTTCAAAAAATCAGCATATATTAAATTAGCATTATCAACTTAATTCTAAAAGTTCAGATAATAGATGTCAATAATTCTTCACATTAATGAATTTACAAACTCGAAGAATTTAATTTTTTAGAATTAATAGAAAGCTTTGGATTAAAGTTGTTTTGCAGATGCAATTGCGTCTGGTGGAGAGTTGACTGGATCAACAGTGATTGTTACGCTATCAGTAGATTCTCTGCCATTATCATCAAATACTTTAAGCTCAAAGACCAAGACTTTGATTTCACCATTAGCCACTATAGGTGAAGTAAATGATGGAGTTATTGAAGAGACTGATGACAATACAGCAGGTTCGCCTGAAAGCTGTGTCCACATGTATGAGAGTTTTTGACCTTCAGGATCATTACTCTTGCTTCCATCTAAGGAAACTTTGACAGCTTCATTTACAATTCTGTCCAAACCAGCATCTGCAACTATTGGAAGATTCAATACATTTTGGACATTAATCTTCATGCTATCAGAACCAGATAGTCTACCATCAGATGCAGTGCAAGTCATGGTAATTACTTTATTTCCTACAACACTAGGAATTTGAACACTGGTACTTGCAGATGAACTATCTTGGATTACAGATTCATCACTAGATGAAGACCACATGAAACTAACTGCGTCGTGGTCAGGGTCATATGCAGAGCATAATAAATTCAAGGATGTATTTTCGTCTGCAGTTACATCAGCCCCAGCATCTACAATAGGTGCACTGTTTTCAGGAACCACAATAATGATTACTTGATCAGAAGCACTTTGATTGACAGAATCCGTGGCAGTTAATTGGAATATCATTCGTTTATTCTCACCAGAAACTACTGAAGGTGCATTGAATGAAATTGATAGATCAGTGCTATCAAATGAGACTGTTTCGCCAGCAATTTGTTTCCATGAATGTGTCAAAGGACCATTTTCAGGATCAATAGCAACGCCGGTTATAGTTACATCAGATTCACCAATGACTTTTCTATCTGGACCAGCAGATACTCTTGGAGGTAAATTAACAGTGTTTATTGTTACAGAAGCCATATCTTTGCCAGTATTACCATGTGAATCAGTAACAGTTAATTCAAAAACTAATTTTTCAGAATCGGTTGTAATGTTGGGAGTAAAGAAGTAAACTGAAAAGGTAGTCTGTTCATACAATTCAACTTTCATTCCAGATACTTGCGTCCATGAATATCGTATTTTATCATTATCAGGATCACTGCCACTTCCAATCAATTTGACTTGAACATTTTCAGAAACACTTTGATCAGGACCTGCATCAGCTATAGGCGAGCCGTTTGCAGGAATTACTTTAACTAGGGCTAATGCACTTGCCCAGCCATTACCAGGAGAATAGCCAGATACTTGAAATGATAACATCATCTCTTGTTCTTCAGGAAGTTGAGGTGCTATAAATTGAACAGAAGAACCATTGAAAGAGCTTAACGCCACACTAGTTCCAATTAATTGAACCCAAGAATAGGTAATTGGTTTTCCATTTGCTGTAGTACCTGTTGCACTAAGTGTAACTTGTTCGCCTTCATGTACAATTTGCATTGGACCAGTTTGAATTTGGATTAATCTATTTGAAATAAGACCAGAGAGTGGATATACACTTACAGTATCACTTCCAGAACCACCAAACCCATCCTCAACAGTTAGTTCAAAAGTTAATGGATTAGATTGTGAAAAATCAAGAGATTGTGGAAGAATTGTAAGATACTTGCCATGAACGGATAATAATTCTATAGGCTGGCCAGCTATCTGCTCCCAATTATAGGTTAATGCATCACCGTCAGGATCGACAGCGCTGCTAACTAGAGTAACAATATTAACAGTATCATATGTAACTTGATCTTTTCCTGCGCTGACAATTGGATCATGGTTAACAGGATTTACAACAATTTCAACAATGTCAGTGCCACTTTCTCCAAATGGGTCAGTTACAGTAAGTTGAAAAGTCAGAACCTTAATTTGTCCATTTACAACATCAGGAGCCATAAATTGTGGTTCTGCAATATCATATGATGATAAACTGACAGATTCGCCATCAAGTTGAATCCATTGAAATTTAAGATCGTTACCATCGGCATCAATCCCCTGGCCTACAAGTGTCACCATTCGATTTTCAACAACATCTACAGAGTTCTCCTCAGCAAAAGAGTATGATGCAGATCCAATTAGAAACAGACTAGAAACTAATGAAAATAATACAAATTGTGAATTCACTATCATAGCCTAAAAATTTCTAATATATTAACTATTCACTATCCTGAAAAAAAGCAATGAGTGAAAGTTGTATACACAATAACGAAGTATCGATCAGAGTGTTTCAAACATCTGATATTTCTTTCAGGTAGTAAAATTACAAGAAATCAAAAAGCAAAATCGATAGGACTTTGATAAAAAAGTTTAGAGAATATTTAGGAAAATCTAGGCAACTGAAAAGATATTCTTGATAGTATCAAAAGCGCCTGTCACAGTATGAACTTGGGCGATAGTATTTTTGACATTAAATTTTTTTAATTCATCGGCAGTAAATGGACCAATTGCCACAATAGGCAATTTTTCTAAATTTGTCAATAGGGAGTTTTTATCATAATCGTTGGACATTATTTCAAAAAATGCCCTCACAGACGAGGCACTGGTAAATATAATACCATCAACTTTGTTTTGTGAAAATAATTCCCTAAATTCATTCCATTGTGAAGTATCTCTAAAAGCACATACATCATATAGATGAATCTCTTTAACATCTATTCCTATTTTGTTTAATAGTTGTTTTAAAAACGGCGTAGATGCTCCACTTCTTGGGACAATTACTTTTTTTCCTACAGCATGTAATTTTGTAAATAATTCGCCGACTCCTACTGAAGAATAGATGGTTGGCATGTATGCGACTTTAACTCCCTCATTTTCTAGGGCAATCTTTGTTTTGGGACCTACAGCTATAACAATAGTATTTGCTACTGCAAGTTGCAATTTTTGAAAATTAGAAACTTTTTTTGCAGTATCAAAAAGAAGCGCTACAGCCTTGGAACTCATAAAAACAGAATAGTCAGGGTCATATTGTTTTATTGAATCTAAAAATTCATCTACAATCTTTTCACCTTTACTAACTAGTTCAATGGTAGGTAAGGGAAGAGGTCGCACATTATCTCTAGTAGCTAAATCTATGAATTCAGAAGAATCATCTTTTGAGCGAGTAATTGCTATAGTTTTTCCTTTAAACATTTTTTCTCCATCCTATAATATTTGATAAGCCTACAACTTTTCCTATTATAATATTGCTAGGGGCTTTAATTTTTTTAAGCTTTACAAGTTTTCCGATATTAGACACAGTTCCAATTACCATTTTTTGTTGTGGAGTGGTACCGTTTTGAATTACAGCTACTGGTGTTTGTTTATCCAAACCGCCTGCAACAAGCTGTTTGCAAATAATGTCAATTCTTGAAAGTCCCATCATAATGACAATAGTATCAACAGATTGCGCAAGACGCTTCCATTTGACTATTTCGTGTTTCTTTTCAGGATCCTCGTGACCTGTAACAAATACAACTGAAGATGAATATTTTCTATGAGTCAGTGGAATTCCAGCATAAGTAGCAGAGCCGATTCCAGAAGTAATTCCTGGAATTATCTCATACTTTATTTTATTTTCTTTAAGATATTCGGCTTCTTCTCCACCCCTACCAAAGATTATTGGATCACCGCCTTTTAGTCGAACAATATTTTTCTTGGATTTTGCAAATTTTATCATTAATTCATTGGTGTTATTTTGATGAGTGGTGTCATCACCGACTTCCCTTCCAACATAGATTTTTTCAGTGGATTTTGGAATCATCGCAATTATTTTTTTACTTACTAGTCTATCGTAGAGCACCACATCTGCTTTTTGTAATAGCTCAACTGCCCTTAAGGTGATTAATTTGCTATCTCCTGGCCCTGCCCCAACAAGATAAACTGTACCTGTCATTGTCTATTCCACTCCTCCACTTTTTGTCTCCAATTTATTGCAAGGTCATTTACTCCTTTTTCACGTAGTTCTTGTCCTACAATTTTACCAAGAGACAGAGGATCATTCTTCTCCCCAGATTTCTTTACAAAGAGTGATTTTTTTCCATCTACTGAAAAAGCAGATACGCTCAAAGTCATTTCATGTCCATATGACTTTGCATAAGCGCCAATCGGAAATCTACATCCAGAATCAACATAGTCGGAGAGAGCTCGTTCTGCCTCTATTTCAAATCTAGAATCTGCATCTTCAATTTTCTTTAGCATTGAAATTGTATCATGGTCATCTTTTCTTGAAATTATAGCAAGTGCACCCTGTCCTGGAGATGGAGAAAAGTCTTCAATATCCAGGGGAGTGAAAGCAATGTTGGCGCCTAATCTTGTAATTCCCGCTTGTGCAAGAACAACTGCATCAAAATCATTGCCAAATATTTTTTTAATTCTTGTTTCAATGTTTCCCCGTATTGGACGAACTATAACATTGGATCTTTTTCGTATAATTTGAACAGCACGTCGTAGAGAGCTTGTACCAATAACTGCACCAGATTTTATGGAATCAAGTGTAGAACCATCAGAAGAAATGAAAATATCATTAACCATCTCTCTTTTTGGAATGCAAGATAGAATCAAGTTTTCAATTAGCTGAGAAGGTACATCTTTGAGACTATGTACTGCAAAATCTACTTCGTTATCTGCAACGGCCTTGTCAATTTCTTTTTCAAATATTCCTTTTTGATCAATCGTAAATAGTGGTCTTGCATCAGTATCGCCTTTGGTTTTTATTGTTTTGATTTCAAATTCTGTGTTTGGATTTATTTTTTTTAGTTCGGTTATTACCCAATTAGTTTGTGCCAAAGATAATTGACTTCCTCTTGCACCAATTACATATTTCAATTCTTCACCGACTTTAAAGCAACATCAAAAGCATTCACAGTATGATTTAGATCAGTTTGTGTGTGAGCATCAGATAGAAAAATCACTTCGAATTGTGATGGTGCAATGAAAACTTTATTTTTTAACAACGTTGAAAACATTTTTTTGAATTTTTTTGTATCTGCATTCTTGGATGTTTTATAGTCTATGACAGGTTTGTTTGTAAAGAAAATCTGAAACATTGACGAGGTAAAATTAATTTGGTGAGGTATTTTCATGTCAGTGGCCATATTGTCTATTGAATGAGTCAATAAGGCATTATAGCGTTCTAGTTTAGGGTAGAGTTTATTTTTGATTTTATTTATTGTTTTTATTGAGGCAATAGCAGCGCTGACTGAAATTGGGTTCCCAGCATATGTGCTGGCTTGGTAAACTTTACCACCTGGAGAAAGTAAATCCATTATTTCTTTTTGTCCTCCAACTGCTGCAACAGTAAATCCATTTCCAAGTGCCTTGGCCAAAGTGGTAATGTCAGGTTTTATTCTGAAATGTTGTTGGGCACCCCCTGGCGCTACTCTGAATCCTGTAACAACTTCATCAAAAATTAAAGGAACGTCATTCTCTTTTGTAATTTTTCTAACATCACTTAGGAAATTATTTTCAGGTAAAATTAATCCCATGTTAGCTAGTATTGGCTCTATTATTACTCCCGCAATGTCTTTATTTTTTGTTATAATCTTTTCAAGGTCTTCAGCATTGTTATACTGTACAACTAGAGTATTTTTTGAAACTTCATCTAATCCTCCGTCAGATACTGAGATTCCATTGTGTGCAGAGCCAGATCCTGCTTTTACCAAAACAGAGTCATGTGCTCCATGATAGCATCCTTCAAACTTTATTATTTTTTTCTTTTTTGTAAATCCACGAGCCAATCTTATGGCAGTCATTGTAGCTTCACCTCCAGTGTTTACCAATCTAACTTTCTCAATTGATGGAAAATTCCCAATGATCAATTTTGATAATTCAATTTCAGATTCAGTTGGGGTGCAAAATAGAGTTCCTTGTGTTAATTGTTTTGATACGGCGTTGAGGATTTCTTTTCGTCGATGTCCTAATAACAGTGCACCATAACCATTACAGAAATCAATATATTTGTTTTTGTCTTCATCCCAAATGTAAGCACCGTGTGATTTTTTTGCAAAGAATGGATATGGTTCAAAATACCTAACAGGGCTATTGACACCTGATGGAATTACTTTTTTAGCATCATTGAATAATTTTTGGGAATTAGACAATAATCAGATGTAATCTATCTCATTATTATTCGTAATACGGTATATTTGGGTCTGACTTCTAAGCAAACTTAATCATCGCTAAAATAGTTTACAAATTTTTCTTGTTTGCACCAACAGTTGGGTCTGCATTGTGATTTGAGAGTTTTTGACATTTTTATCTCATAAATTTTTTATTTTCCCCTGTCATCGTATTTAGGATAAATAGTCTTGGTCGACTCTTTTACTATTTGTTTAATAATGTCTGCCACTTCTTTGGACAAAAGAATCTTTGAAAATGATGACTTGTCATGCTCTAGGGAAGAAGTGGCAGTCATTAAGCATATATTGTCTTCGCAGTCTAAAAGAAAATCGTAATTAGTTTCAGTTTAACTATAAAATTTTATAATCTATATAGAGAGACTATCGCATACTACCTAAGTTTGGTGTAAACATCATCACAGAAAGGACAAAATAAAATATCGTGTGAGAATTTTCCCCGTCTCAAAATCTCTGTGTTTTTATTGCCACATCTGTTGCATTCAGTTTTTTGCATGCCATGAATAATCAACAAAGATCTAAAAATACATACTAAATATTTTGCATAGTACCAGTAAATTAAAATAAAATTATGGACTCTATAATTTGATAAAAATTTTGGAACTGTTAGAAAAATTGAATTAAAAACTTGGTGGTTATGCATAACATGGATCTCGGAATCTCCACTCAAAATCCCTAATTATAAATGAAATTGTTTTTGCAAGATATCTTGAGACAACATCCAAATCAGCCATAACAAGAACAATCCCATTTGAAAGTGGAAAAATAAACTCAAATAATGTTTCTCTTTGTATTGTAATAGAATCAAGAGGTCCAAGTAAATCATCAAATTCCTTAGTTAACGAAGATTGCAATGATCGTTGCATGTATGACATTTCTATTTCTTGTGATTTGAGTTTTGTAATAATTCTTTCATTGCGAAATTTGGATTCTGTTAATCTACCATTTTTGTTAATGGCCGTTACAAAATAAATTCGGTCATTTGAGGCTAGAATATCTTGACACGGTTTCGTGAGTTCCAAACTTCGCTCTAGATTCGGTGATTGCATCAAGATACCCTGATTGTTCATGATCAGAACAAAAAGAGAGTGACTTTAGATTCTGTTGGATTATGATATATACATAAAGAATGTTTTTTCTATGTAGTAACCGATCTAACGTACAGAACAAAATTTTTTTTGAAATAGAAATGCCACTATTATGGTTCCAACAAAAGGGGCAGTCCAATACAGCCACAAATCACCCAGTACTCCAGATAATAATGCAGGAGCTAATGCTCTAACAGGGTTCATTGATGCCCCAGAAATAAAAGCTAAAAAAAAGATATCCAGACCAACAATTCCACCAATTGCAATTCCGCCAAATCCTTTTAGTCCTTTTGTGTAAACTACTGTAAAAATCACAACCATTAGCAGAGCAGATGCTAAAACCTCAATTGAGAATATCAAAAACAAAGGAAAATCATAATTGGGTGCATTTGCTCCAAGATTTGCTCCAGTTCCAATAAAATTCATAACAAATAAAGAACCAAGTAATGCGCCAATAATTTCTGCAGCAAAATAATACGCAATTTGAATTTTAGAAATATGTCCTGTAATGTAATACCCAATTGTCACAGCAGGATTAAAATGTGCTAGTGAGATTTTTCCAAAAGAATAGACTCCGATTATTAACGCAATAAATGGGGCAACTGCAGCAAAAGCAATTCCCAGTGTTCCACCTGTTTGAACATCATAAACAATAGAGCCTGTTGCAAATACAACAAGAATAAAGGTTCCAATTAACTCAACTAAAAAAATTTGTAAATTGGAATAGGCCATCAAGTATTTTCCCCAAGAGATTGAATTAAAATCAATACTTTTGTTTTTATTTGATCACGGATTTTTCGTACTTCTTCTATTGATTTTCCTTTGGGATCTGGAATTTGCCAATCAAGAACATCTTTCATAAATAAAGTAGGGCATGATTCTTTGTCAATACATCCCATGTTGATTGCCGTTTCAGATTCACCTATAATTTGTTGAGAGATGTGTTTTGGTGTTTGATTTTCAATGTCGATGCCAATTTCATTCATTGCTTGTAAAACAATTGGATTTACATGAGTGCTTGGTTTTGTTCCAGCACTTATTGCTTCAAATCCTTTTGGCATGTATTTTCTAAAAAATGCTTCAGCCATTTGGCTCCTGCCAGCATTTTCAATACAGACAAAAAGAATTTTTTTCATAATATTTTGAATGGAATCAGAATTTTGTAGTCCTTATTACTGGACCGGTAATCTTTATGCCCTTGATTTTATCTCCCTCCATGTATCTTATCACGATTTACAATATGTTTTGTTTAATTTTATATGTTATCTCAAAATTTGAATATAACTCACACAAAAAGTTTGATCAAAAGCATTGCCAAATACGAAACTCCAGCACTAGCAGGAATTGTAATAATCCAGGCCCAGACTATTCTTTTGCCTATCCCCCACCTAACTGCAGAAACACGTCTTACGGCACCGGCACCCATGATAGCGCCAGAAATTGCATGGGTGGTACTTGCAGGAATTCCAGCGTGCGCCAAAGCAGCTAAAATTGTTGCACCGCTAGTTTCTGCAGCAAATCCTTGATATGGTTTTAGTTGTGTTATTCTTACTGCCATTGTTTTTACGATTCTCCAGCCCCCAAAAAACGTTCCAAGACTTATTGCAAGTGCTGCCATTATTATGACATAAAACGGTATATCGAATTTTGTGATCACGCCTTCTGTTAACAAAATTAGTGCGATTATTCCCATAGTTTTTTGGCCATCGTTTGCCCCGTGTGTCAGCGAAAAATAAGCCGACGATACAAGTTGCAGTTTGCCAAAAACAGAGTTGACTTTGGCTGGCTTTTTGTTTGCAAATATTTTGATGATTAGGGTTGCAAGTAAAAATGCACCAACTAATCCCACTATAGGAGAAATAATTATTCCAGTTACTACCTTTTCAAGTCCGCCAAAAATTATTGCCTGGGTTCCAGCACCTGCAATACCTGCCCCGATTATACCGCCTATAAGGGCATGGCTGCTCGAAGATGGAAATCCCCACCACCAGGTGATTAGATTCCATGCAATTGCGCCAGATAATGCGCCAATAATGATATGAATTGTTACAAAATCAGGATTTATTATTCCCTTTCCAATTGTTGTTGCAACTGCCACTCCAAAAAGAAATGGACCAATAAAGTTTGCAGTAGCTGCAAGAGTCACTGCCTGGAGTGGTTTTAGCACTCGAGTTCCAACAACAGTTGCAATGGAATTTGCTGCATCATGAAATCCGTTTATAAAATCAAAAAATAATGCCGCTATTATTGCGCCGATAGCTAGTTCATACATAATTATCGCTAACCGTATTTTAGGACTATATCTTCAATGACATCTGCAACATCTACACATCTATCGGATGCAGTTTCCATTGTTTCATAGATATCCTTTAGTTTAATGATAGTTATAGCGTCATTACTCTCAAAGAGTTTTTCAATAGATTTTCTATACAAATCATCTACAGTGTGCTCAATATTACTTGTATTTCGGCAATGAGTCATTATATCTTGAGGATTCTTAATATTTTTTAATTTTGATATCATGTATTCGACTTCTTTTGTTGCATTTACGAGTTCTTTTGCAATTTCTAGTGTATAAGGTGGAGGAGTAGTAATTTTGTAACTACGCGTTCGTGCAGAAATTCCATCCATGAAATCAATTACATCATCTATTTTTGAGGCAATTCTTTGCATGTCCTCACGATCAAAAGGAGTAATGAATGTTTTATTTAATTCCGCAAAAACATCGCGAGTAAGAATATCAGCTTCGCTTTCAAGATTTTTGATTTTTGTATGTTGTTCCGTATTACTAAGATCTGAAAATAAAATAACTAGTGCCTCAGCAGTTTCCACTGCTTTTTTTGCCAGATTATCAATAATTGCTAAAATTTCCTTATCGTTTGATTTTATCCAAGAAGGCAAGTTTCCCATGAATTGATTGTGGCTGGATGTGTATTAAAACGGTTATCCATACAACATGTGCAATATTTAGATCTGTCAATTTTTATGAGATTCAGGTACATTGATAATTTATTATTCTAAGATAATTAGTTAATTTTCAGTTTTAGTATGAGACATAATACGTTCTTCACTTGGACGATGTTTGCCGGTAACAATATAGTTAATTGCATCACTCATGAATACAGCATGATCACCAATTCTTTCCAAATATCGCAACAATAATGCTTCGGCAAGAGCGCATCTGGTATTTGTAGATTCAATCAATTTTGGCAGTCTTTCACGATAGATTCTATCAATAAATTGTTCGTCTTCACGAATTTCACCAGCTTTTCTAACATCCAATTCTGCAAAAGACAAAACTGCTGCTTTGATCATATGTTTCACTTTTTTTGTAGATTCAACAAGCGATGCGTTAGTGCATTCAGATACATCGCCAAACAAATCTCGGACAAGAGCAATATCATAAGCATATCTACCAAATCTAGAAAATGCGTATGAAATTTCTGTAGATGAGCGAATTAATCTAAAGTCATCAGCCACAGGTTGATATTTTAACAACATATCAAAAGTAAGATCCTCTACTTCAAAGTATTTTGCACGGATAGCATCAGATAATTTTAGAACTTTATCTTTAGTATTTGTTCCTGTCAAATACGAATCTATTGCCAAAGATATTGATTCAATTACCATGTCACCCATTTCGGACATGATAAAAGATAATTTGTGCATTGATGGATCTATTAATCGAGTCATTTATCCAAAGTGACCTTGCACATATTTTGCCGTAAGTTCGTTTTTTGGGTCTGTAAATAATTTTTTTGTCTCTCTAAATTCTATTAGATCACCAAGATACATGAATCCAGTATAATCTGAAACACGGATTGCTTGTTGCATGTTATGTGTTACAATGATAATTGTATAATCGTTTTTTAACTCAATGATTGTTTCTTCAATTTTTTGAGTTGCAATTGGATCAAGTGCAGATGCAGGTTCATCCATCAGTAACACTTCAGGTTGGATAGCAAGTGCTCGAGCAATACAGAGGCGTTGTTGTTGGCCTCCAGATAATTCAATTGCCGATTTTTTTAGATCATTTTTCACTTCATCCCAAAGATATGCCATCTTCAAAGAATCTTCAACAATTTCATCAAGAATTTTTTTATCGCGAACTCCGTTTAATCTAAGACCAGCAGTCACATTATCATAGATAGACATGGTAGGAAATGGATTTGGTTTTTGAAAGACCATTCCGACTTTTCTTCGGTGATAAATAGGATCAATTTCTTTTGAATAAAGATCGGTGTTATCAATCAGGACCTTCCCTGTAACTTTGGCATTCTTTGTCATATCATGCATTCTATTCAGACAGCGAAGAAAAGTAGTTTTTCCACAACCAGATGGTCCAATTAATGCCGTGACAGAATTTTCTTTGAATTTCATTGTGACATTTTTTACAGCATCTATTCCACCATAACTTACAGTAATGTTTTCTGCAACCATTTTGTATTTTATGTCAATAGTGGATGAAGACTCAGTGGATGTAAGAGGATATGCTTCCATACTAGATGGTTTTGTAGCCAATGCCGTCATTTTGTAACATTTCTCCTTTGTTTAATTAATTGTCCGAAAAATCCATTTTTTTTATTCATAAAATAGTATTTTATTCCTAAATTAATTCCAAGTATAATCATAATCAAAACTAATGCTGCCCCCCATCCCTGTAGTTGAGCGCTGTCATACGGCAATAGAGAAAGCCTCCATATTCTCAAAGGTAATGCGTCCATTGGGGTATCAAGACTACTAAAAAACTGACTACTTCCAAGAATAGTCATAATCAATGGAGCAGTTTCACCGCCAATTCTAGATACAGAGAGCATTATACCAGTAACCATACCACTCTTTGCTGCAGAAATTACAATTCTAAATGTAATAACCCATTTTTTTAATCCTAACGCAGTTCCGGCTTCCCGATAAGTCATCGGTACCATCTTCAATGACTCTTCAGTAGTTCTTGCAACAATAGGAAACATAATCAGTGATAATGCAAATGCGCCTGCCCAAACTGAAAAATGACCAAGAACCAATACAATTATCAAAAATGCAAATATTCCAAGAATAATGGATGGGAATTCCATAAAGACATCATTGAAAAATCGAACGAATCTTGCAAGCGTATTGTCGCCGTATTCAGATAGAAAAATACCAGACATTACACCTATTGGAACGCCAATCAGACTGGACAACCCAATAATTATCAAAGTTCCTTGAATTGCAGGACCTATTCCTCCCTCACCAGAACCAATAGAACCAGGAGTTTCTGTTAAAAATTCAATACTAATTGCAGTAATTCCATTTTTGAATACCTCAACTAGGATACTGCCTAGAGGAATAATTGCAACAATCACACATGTAAAAACAATAATCCTCACAGCTTTATCAACAAGTAGTCTTCCTGCCACATTTTGTTTGAATAAAGATCTATATTCTTGCCTTCTTTGTTGGATTGAATTCAATTGTTTATTGCCCCCTCCTTTATTTTGAGCATTCTTGTTACAAGCAAATGAGCTATAACATTAATCACAATAGCAATCAGGAGAAGAATTAATCCAACACCAATTAATGCAGGCATGTGTATGGATGCAGGAGAGGCCTCAACAAACTCATTTGCAATAATACTGGACATTGTCTGACTTGGCCCAAATAATGATGAGGGAATTGCGCCAATTCCAGTTGCGTTTCCAATCAACATGGTTACTGCCATTGTTTCACCTACTGCTCTTCCAAGACCCAAGATAGAAGCACCTATCAGACCAGTTTTTGAGTAGGGGAATATTGCAAGTTTAAACATTTCCCATTTAGTTGCACCAAGCATGTAAGCTGCCTCTTTTTGTTGTTGGGGGACAGCTTTCATGATTTCACGGGAAACTGCAGAAACAGTAGGAATAATCATAATTGCAAGGATTACACTCGCGGTGATAATGTCCAATCCATATGGATTACCAGAAAATAACCAGATGTTATCGCCAAATGCATTATGTAGTGGGGTCTCAATCCAATCACGAAAATATATTCTAAAAACAAATAATCCCCAGAGACCATAAATGACGCTTGGCACGGCAGCTAAAAGTTCTACTAAAAAACCCAGAGGACCGCCAATTTTTGCAGGAGCATCTGAGATAAACATTGCAATTCCTATGCTTAGGGGGACACCGATTGCCATTGCAATTGTAGAGGTAGTCAAAGTTCCCAAAATGTAAGGTAACGCACCAAATGATTCTCTGTCTTCTACAGCATTCCAATCAGTTTTTGTGATAAATGATAATCCTTCTTCTTCCCAAATTGGGTAAGATTCTGATATTAGTTGAAATGCCATCAATACCACTACTACTAAAACATAGGTTCCTGCAACAGTAGCTCCAATTTTGAAGACTTTATCTGAAATTACTCTTTTTTTATTTAGAGTTACTTTTGTCACAGTTTTTCTGTGTGAAACATGACATATCTAATATGCCTCTATACTCTACGTGATCATCATTACACTATATAGATCCTCAACTGTATTGTAAATAAGGAACTCACGATATTAGAATAATTGGAAATGATCGAAAACAACAGACAAACAAGAAGAATACAGCTAAGTGGGGGTTCAACATACATCATTTCATTGCCAAAAAACTGGATCGAGGAATTAAAGATCAAAGTAGGAGAAAGTGTAACTATTGTAAAAAATTTAAATCAGTCATTAACATTGTTTTCAAGAGATCCCAACAATGATGAGAAGGAGGCTAGTGCCGTCATTTACTCTAAACAAAAAGATTCGGGAGATTCGATTAAACGAAAAATTATAGCGGCGTATCTTGCAGGATATAAAACAATTCAGATAAAAACAAAGGGGTTAAAAATTTCTGCAGAGCATTCCAGGAGTGTAAGAGAACTAGTCCGTTCATCTATGATAGGAACAGAAATTGTTGAGTCTAGTTCAGAGGCAATAACTATTCAAATTTTAACTAGACTGCCAGAGTTGTCATTTGAAACAGCATTAAAAAGAATGTATTTGATGGCACGCAACATGATAAAAGAATCAATAGAAACTTTGGAAGAAGTAGACATTGCTCATGCAAACGAAGTTGTCAATATGGACGATGAAGTAGATAGATTTGGACTTTACATGAGACGAAACCTGGTTTTGGCAGTTGGAAATCAAAACATACTTCAAGATATGGGATTGAAAAAACCTTCAGACTGTCTTGAATATAGAACTATCATAAACAAAATTGAGCGAATAGCAGATCATGCTGGCTTAATTGCCAAAAGAGTCAAATTCATCGAGGAAAGCATAGATCCCAAAATCACAAGTAAAATTAAAAAATTATCTGAAAAATCACTCGAAGTTTTTGAAGAATCAATCGATGCTGTTCAAAATCATGATTTTCAAAAAGGAGAAAATGTTGCGCAAAAAGTTGCTAGTGTTATTGAGGAAGAAAAAGAAATCATGTCAAAAATAAGAGAGATTGAAAAAAATGCTTCTGTGATTAGATTTGTTTTAGAAGATTTGAGAAGAATTGCAGAGTATTCAGGTGATATTGCTGAAGTTGCAATTGATGAAAACATTTACAATATGATTTCTGAAGAATAATAACACCTATAATTTATTTTTATACAGAATAGAAAAAAAGAAAAAAGAGTGTTTATTGTTTTTTGAATCCTGGTTCCCACGTGTCTGTTGATTTTAGATCACTTGAACTAGTAGTTTTTGCATGTTCTACGACATTCCTTTTTTCCATAAGAGGATTGTGCGGAGTATAACCTCCACATTCGAAACTAATTTGGTCTACAATAGCAAACCCCTTTCCAGTGTATCCCTCTTCGTTATCAGATCGTGTAACTACAATATAGTTTGTTACTTGACAATCACGATATTCAAAAGTGCGGAAGACATTTGTGCTATCAGATACATATACTGTAACATCAAAGATCTTGTACGGATATTCAAATCCTGAATTGATATAGTATTGTTGTGCTTGATCAGCTGCCTCATAAAGATAAGGAGTGTTTCCTACAATTTTTTCCAGTGTAAATGCAGGAGTTGCTCTACTCGATTTACCACCGTCTGCTCTGGGATCGTCATTTTGAACCAAACTCTTTGCTCCAAAACCACTTGATTGTGAAAATTGTTGTATGGCTGCCGTTTCAGTTCCATCTCTAAATTCAAACGTTGCCGTAGTAGAAACTTTTTCTACAAATATAAATTTCTCAGGCTGTACTGCTAGAGGTATTGCCTCAGTATCAGGTATTCCGAATCCAGCAATAGATGCAATTGCAAATACTGCAATCACACTTAGTGTTGTCATAGTTATTGCGTTTTTGTAATTCATTGATTCAAGACATCATTTAGAAACTATAAGCTAGATCACTGTTCTCTACGGATCCAACAGAATGATAAATAGCACTCGTAATACTATATAGAAAAATGTATGTCAAAAAATAAAATTAATTTCAAAGAAATAAAATTAAGTTATTAGTTTCAAAATTTAATTTTAAAAATTTAGAATAAAAATACGCGATTGTATTTAAAAAATAAAAAAAGAAATTAGACTTTGAGAATACCTTGTGATATAAGATACTGGAGTCCTTTGACATAGTCTTGATCAGTGATCAATCCATCTGCCCACCATTTTGCATTATTTCTAATCCAATCAGGAATTTGATAGTCTGTAGTTTTTGGCTCTGTAGTTTTTGCAGGACCATCATACTTCCAAAGAATTTCACCATCATATGTTATCTTTGACAAACCTTTTTTGTCTAATTCTACTATTTTGTCAGGTAGTGGGACATATAGTAAACTACGTGAGAATTGCTGTCCATCCGTTACCATCCAATGCATCATATGTACAATAGATTTGGCATGTTCCTTGTTCTTTGATACTTGCTTTATGTCATCATATACAAGAAGGTATGTGAGACTAGAAATTGGGTAAGAATTAGGACCAGGTGCATTTACTATAGATACAGCAGACCAATTTGCTTCTGCGGCGGGTAGACTATTTACTACTCCTTCTGCAGCGGCAGCTACACTTTCAATGCCTGGTTCTATGAATGCATTCTTGTCAGCATTTTGAACATATGCATAACTCATCTTAGTTTGGAATGCATATGCCAACTCAACGTAGCCTATAGAGTATGTAGTGGATTTAACAATTCCAGCAACACCTTCGTTTCCTGCTGCGGCTAGACCACGTGGCCAAGGAACAGATTTTCCTTTGCCTACTTTTTTAGCCCAACCTGGTTCAGGATCAACAGCTGAAAGATAATCAGTGAAGACAAAGGTAGTTCCAGAACCATCTGAACGATGCGCCACTACAATTTCCTGATCAGGAAGTTTCAATCCAGGATTAATACTGGCAATTTCAGGATCATTCCATTTTGTAATGTTTCCCATAAAGATATGAGAGATCATTTTTCCAGTTAATTTCAATCCTTTTTCTGGAATTTCAGGAATGTTGTATGTTATTGCAACGCCTCCAATAGTTTCTGGGATATGAAGTGTTCCAGGAGCCAATAGACGTTCCTTATCAGTTAGCGGTGCATCAGATGCTGCAAAATTTACAGTCTTTTCTATGTGTTGTTTTATTCCTCCACCACTTCCAATTGATTGGTAGTTTAGATTTACATTGTCAAAATCATTTTTGTATTCAACTCTCCATAAATCAATTAGAGGGAATGGAAATGTTGCACCAGCCCCAGTAATATCAAACTTCAAATTTGAATTAGGTGCGTCTGGTGCTGATTGAGCATTTGCATTTAGTGATGGTGTGATAGCAACCAGAGTTGCAATCATCAGAAGTGATGTCATGATTGTGGTTATTTTTGTTGTCATTGAATTGTTAGTTTTTGTAATTTATTTAGCAGTAACAATCATAGATTACGAAAAAACAATATCTCTCCGTTGACTATATAGAAAACATAAATTGATTCACAAATGAAGGTTAGATCAGAACAGAATTCAATTTCAAGCAAATCTCTGTTTATTTGAACCTAGAAAACTCAGAGGTCAAATTACAGTTACCAAAATTTTTATTTTCTAAATTCCGGAGCCCATTGATCTGTATTTTTTAGATCGTTAGAACTAATCATTTTTGCTTTCTCAACATGATTCATTTTTACCATCTGTGGGTTGATCGGTGTGTAACCCTTACACTCGAAACTAAATTGGTCTACAAGGACAAACCCTTTTCCAGTGTATCCCTCTTCATTATCAGATCTTGTGTTTACTAGATAGTTTGTCACCTGACAATCACGGTATTCAAAAGAACGAAGAACGTCGCCTCCCTGAGCTAAAAATACAGTAACATCAAAGAATTTGTATGGATATTCAAATCCCGAGCTGGTATAGTATTGCTGTGTTTGATCAGCTGCCGCATAAAGATAAGGAGTTCCGCCTACAATTTTTTCCATTGTAAAGGATGGATTTGCTCTGCCAGATGCACCACTATCTGCTTTTGGATCATCTACTGAAACCAAACTCTTTGCTCCAAAGCCAGCTGTTTGTACAAATTGTTGAATAGGTACCAGTTCAGAGCCATCTCGAAATTCAAATAGTGCAGTAGTGGTGGTATTTTCTACAAACACAAATTTCTTGGGTTGATCTTTTGATTCTGCAAGAATATTATCTATTCCTAATTCTGCAAAAGTTGCAAGTGTAATTACAGCAATTGCAGTTATAGTAATTATGGTTTTATAACTCAATATTGTTTAAAATTACTCAAACAGTATAAAAGATGATGGATCTGTAGCTAGTTTTTGTTACAAGTTTTTTCACATATTAAAAATGTTGAAAATAGTTTACTTAGATATTATTCACTAAAGATCATACAGAAATATTAAACACGTATTGAAAAATTTAAAACTTGAATTTTAAAGAATGTTTCAAATATGTAAAATAAATATTTGGGAAATGTCTTAAAATCGTTTGCAAAAGTGCATTAAAGTTATTTAAAAAAACTATAATGTTTAATTTTTGAAATTAATCATATTCCACCATAACTTTGATCCAATCAAAATGGTTTGTTTACCTCCCGGGTAAACACATAGCTTGCCAGGCTTATCATTACGAGCACAAATGCAAGAATAATTCCAATACTTAGTAATGCAGAAATCCCTCCTTCTGTAACTCCGGTCATCATCTCTCTAACTAGTAAAACCGTATAGGTAACTGGATTGAATTTTGCGATGGTAGCCAACCAATCAGGCAGTAGTTCTAGTGGGAAGAGTGCAGGACTCAACATAAATAAAGGCATTCCAAGAAAGTTTATCACCCCCCAAAAGGTTTCTTGAGATTTTGCAGTGGCAGCTACAATAACTGAAATACCAGAAAAACCCAAGGAGAATAAAATCACAATTGCCATAATTGGTGCAATCATCAGTGGATTTAGAAAATTAACCCCTATTGCCAACGCTATTCCCAAAATCAAGCTAGCCTGTAATGCAGAAATTAAAGAAATGGCAGACATTTTTCCCAGGGCAATAGACGAACGCGAAATTGGAGATATCAGTGCCTTGTTCATAAAACCATATCTTCTATCCCAGAGGGTATTGACTCCACCAAAAATACTTGTAAAAATTGCAGTTAGTATAATCACACCAGGAGCCATAAATTCGATATACTGTCCTTCAAAACCAACTGATTGAATTAATGGCTGAGTTCCTGAAAATGTGTTCCCAATTACAATTATCCAAATTGCAGGCTGGATTAATCTGATTAAAACTCCACTGCGGGATTTTCTGTATCGTTTTAGTTCTCTCCAAAAAATGGTGTAAGTATCATACAATAATGAATTCATGCACGTAGCCTTTTCATCTTTGCGTGTTCCCGTTTTCTATTAAATCCAGTATCGTCTTCTCTGATTTCCCGACCAGTATAAGAAATAAAGACATCATCTAATGTAGGACGAGTCAATGAGATTGAAGTAATTTTTATTTCAAGTGCAGAGGAAATCTGAAAAATTTTAGGAATTACTTCTATTCCCCTAGATACAAAAAGAGTAAATTTACCATTATCTTTGTTTATTTTCTTTACCAAATCTATTTGACTTAATTGAGACAAAAAATCCTCCAAGTTTTCATTTTCAAAAGTTACGGATATTATTTCATTTCCCATGGCATTTTTCATGTTTTCTGGAGTATCAATTACCTGAATCTTACCATTATCGATAATTCCAATTCTATCACATAGTTGGTCTGCCTCTTCCATATAGTGAGTCGTAAGAAAAATTGTCATTTGAAATTCTTTGTGGATTTTTTTAATATACTCCCAAATTTTCCTGCGCGTTTGGATATCCAATCCCACGGTAGGTTCATCCAAAAATAAAACCTTTGGTTGATGCAACAACCCCCCAGCAATATCTAATCGTTTTCGCATTCCTCCAGAATATGTTATCACGGGATCATTTTGTTTATCAGATAATTCAATTAGTTCTAGTATATCATCAATTTTTTTATTGATCTGGTCTTTTGGAATATGATTCAATCTTGCTTGCAAAAGCAAATTCTCTCTACCCGTTAGATACTCATCCACAGTTGATTCTTGTTGCACATATCCGATGTTCTGGCGAACTTGTTTTGGGTGAGTCATTACATCATAACCAGAAACTAGAGCATGTCCAGAAGTTGGCTTGAGAAGTGTTGTGAGTATCATTATGGTTGTGCTCTTCCCTGCTCCGTTTGGTCCAAGAAATCCAAAGATCTCGCCGGCTTTAACAGTGAATGAAATATCACTTACTGCATTTACCGCACCAAAAGATTTTGAAAGTGATCTAGTCTCTACAGAATACAATACTTGGATCGCTTGTCTCAATTATAAATTGCTAAGCGTTAAAAAAATAATTGACTCATAAAAAATTTAAGGGCCTTTTGAGGAGATTAAGGTATGAAGGGGCTTTGCCAAAAGTGTCACACGTCAAATACAGAGATAACAATTGAAAAAGGAATTCCTGTTTGTTTGAAATGTGGTAAAAAGACATAAAAAATTATTGATCGTAATTTAGGAAAAAAATGTAAAAATTTATACTAGTTTTTTGTATTCTTCTTTTGTCATTTCAAGAATGAGTTTTTCGCCTATTCCCCAAACTTCAGATTTAGAAACTACTTTAGAATGAAGTAATCCGTCACTGATTTCAATTGAATCCAGTTCATTTGTATCGTGATTTTTGTGTAGTCGTTTTACTTTACCTATTTTGTGACCATCAATGTCAATTACTAGAATTCCGGTTCGTATTGGGGGTCTGTTAAGTAGCAAAGTTTCTTCGGTGAATTTGTCAATGTAATCTTCAGAAAGGAAATAGTCCTTGTTGAATCCCTGATGAATGGTGACCCCTGATATAGTAAGAGTATCTTGGCTAAGGTGAATGTGTTTAATTTTTCCATATTCTATGCCTTCTCTATCGATGACTTTTTTTCCAACCAAGTCACTAGCTGTTATCATATTAGCAGGCATGTTTTCTAGTTTGACTGACATACACTAGGATATTCAGATTTGCTTATCATACCAAATATCAGAATTTTCTAGCAATGAGGTTAAATTACTTGACAGAAATATTGCTACATGCCAATTGCGGAGAATCTGTTTCGTGCGATTTTGAGCACAAAGGGTAGAAAAACTGGAAGAAGACATTCAGTAATGCTTCGTGCAGTAAGATATAACGAAAAAATATATTTTTCAAGACACAGGCCAGATGGCGATTGGTTTAGAAATGCCGTAGCAAATCCAGATGTAGTTATAGAATACAATAATGTAGAGTATACAGGTAGAGCAAAATTAGTCGAAGACAAGGAATTGGAAGAAAAAATTTCCCAATTAAAATATCCTGGTGAAAGTAGAGCGGTTGAAAAAAGAGTCTTAATAGAAATTACACTATATGAATAACAGTTGTCAAACCCCTTCGATCAAATTCTACATCGTTTTCCATTTCACTAATAGTGACGGTAAAAGAGATCACATCTCGTTGTTTTGCATTTTCTGCATGAAGTTTAAGATGGATATCCATTAAATCAAATTCTTGAGTAGGTATCTCTTTGTCATCTAGAGATGCTCCACACGTAGATTCGATTCTAAATCGATCATCTTTAAAATGAAAACCAAGTTTTGTCTTTCTGCCTTCTCTTCCACTGGATTTTACATTGATGTCTATAATACCGGGTTTTGCCATAGCATAGCTTGATTTTCCATTTACAAAAACCCCAATTTGGAATGGTTTTCCTGCAGTTGATTCCGCCATTTTTTGGATTCCGTCATTCATTACAACATCAACGGCTTTGATTGTTTGAGCTACCTTTGCGATCCATTCATTTGTTCTTTCAATAGTGGCACGAATGCCATTACGTCTCTTTTTGTCTTCCTCTTCTGGAAGTTTGTAATAATCAACCCATGCTTCATAGTCATGAGATATGTCTTTGATAAAATCAATGCAAGTTATTTTGTAGTCATTGACATTATCTGTTCTTTCAGAGGCATCGTCTATTCTCAAACCATGATAGTCCATTGGGAGTGTCATGTTATGTATTATTTTTGCATCTAAAAAAACTAATCTTGTCACAAGATTAATGATTATAATGGGTTTTCAAATTACAAACACCGTGATATTCTCTGAATTAGTATTAGAACTACAACAACAATTGAAAACTAATTTACCACAAATTCGCTTTATGCTAAAGAAAAATCCAGCCATGGCATATACAAGAATTGTGGAGATTGGTAAGGAAGTAGGCAAGAATTACAATATCAAATTAATAGTAAATTTTCCCAAAGAAGGCAGAATAGATGAATTTGACATGTATGGTAAACGAGATTTAAGCTTGATTATTGATTATGAGAGAAAAAGATTTCCAATCAATAGAGAGATCATAAAAGAAAAGGCAAAAGAAATTTTAGGCAATATACAAGTTCAGGATGCCTACATGTATGAAAATAAAGAAGGAGTTAGAGTATTTTCAGATAATTGGAAAATAGATATTCTTCCTCATTCAGTGCACATCTGGACTGAGTTTGATGAAAAAGTTACAAAATTTTGTGATTGGTTAATGGAAAATGCATACGAAATGAAGAGAAAAGCATGATTCATTTTCAAAATTAAACTCTAAGCAGATTCTAATTTTTCGAGCAATCCAAAAGCTTCGTAGTTTTTAGGTTCTAGGTTCAAAATTTTTTTGCAACAAACTATAGCTTCATTTTTTTGTTGCAATAAAAGATGTGTATTTGTTTTTAGCATCAAAGTCTCAACATCATCATTTTTTATCTCCAAGGCCTTTTCAAAATAAGGAATTGCTTTTTTTGCATCTTCCAAAATAAAATAGATGCCTCCCATGATAAACAAGTAATCAGGATCATTAGAAAATTTTACCTCTAGGCTTTTTCCAAATTCAAGAGCTTCAACATAGTCCCCATCTTTAACTAATTTCTTGAGATGTCGTTTTGGATAACTAAAGAGGCCAGTCATTTTATCAGATGTGTAGATTTTTCATTAAATTATTATAATTTGAATGTAAGTAAAGAACAATTTGTGAATTGACATGAAAAAGATTATGATGAAATCTTCATAATCCCTTCTTTGATCAAGAATTGGATTCCTTGAACGAAGGAGTTATCATCAATTGAACCATCTGCCCACCATCCAGCGTTATTTTTAATCCAGGATGGAATCTCATTACTTCCAGAACCTGTACCTTGAGAAGTTGGTGGAATTTTCATAATCCCTTCTTTGATCAAGAATTGGATTCCTTGAACGAAGGAGTTATCATCAATTGAACCATCTGCCCACCATCCAGCGTTATTTTTAATCCAGGATGGAATGTTTGGTGGATGAATATCCGTACCCTTTTTGGCTGCGATTGGAAGATCAATTACAAGGTAATCTAAAGGAGTAGATGGAACAAGTTCTGGCGGAGCTAATCCATATACATAAATGACATAATGAGCAGTTCCAGGAGGTTCTTTAACTATCATATCAATAGTAGATAATCCGGAAGGGGAATAGATATAATCATAGCCTTGTTCTTTTGCGATAGAACGTATTGCTGGGAGAGTAAATTTATCGTCAACAATTAGAATATCATACTGAACTTGATTCAAGAATTCGGTATCAAGGTATTTGCTAAGAAAATTAAATTGCCATTTCATTGGACACCCTTGTACAGGATATTCTGGAGTATAGTAAGCGTGAATTTGATAAGAGAAATTTTTGGTTGGCCTTTTTATCGAATTAGTAAGTGAATCAGTTTTTGGGCAGTCTTTTAATTCTGGGTTGTCAATATCAGATATAATACCTACAAACGGATCTTGCTGCACGTTTTCTTTATACTCTAATAATTCAAATTTATACTCTGATGGCGGAATTCCAGTAGAGACGTGCGTATATGTTTGAGCTTTTATTGGGAATGGAAAACCATCAACTACCCAAACTTTACTAATAGCACCACCTGTTTTCCAAGATACCAAAACAGTATCATATGTTCCAGCTTTAACCTTAACTGTTTCAATGGCTGTCGGAATTATTTGTTCACCGCCTATGTTTCCAATTTTACCCCATGATTTAGCAGAGAATTTTTTTGGTCCCTTGTCACCTCCTTCGTAATACCCATTTGCAAAAGCAGATAACCAAACTATAGAAGATTTGAATGCACCTCTGTAAACAGATAGATCAGCGCTGCCTCCAGACGGTTCTGGCGCTAGTTTTCCTAAATCCATTTCACCCCTAATTTTTTTGTTGCCATCATAAACAAGAACTTCTGTATTCCACTTTTCCTCAGTTCCAGATTGTATGTCACCTTTAATCCAAATATCCATTTCAAATTCGCTACACTCTTTGTAATCTACGTGACACATTGAATATCTAAAAAAATCACCCTTCTTGAGACCTATACCAGCATACCATAGCGGATCACCTGGAAGAGAAACACCCCCTGCTTGCATCTGTGCTGCTACAAATGGTAACGGAGTCGCTCCAAAAATCAAAATTACGATTACAGGTAAAGCTAAAAATGATGCCTTCAATTCAACAAAAATTGGGCATTACAGATAGTTAAAGGTTATTCAAATAAGCAAATATAGAGGAAAGTTAAAGAAATTTTAGAATGTGTGAATGCTCTAAAGTTCACTTGTATGAGGTGGAATTTAAGCTGGATGGAATGACAGTAGTTCCAACTCACAAAAATTGTGGATTCGCACTAGACGAAAAACAATCCGACAAGTTCCAAAAAGAATTGGTAAAATCATGGGGCTTGGAGGAGGAAAATTAATTTTTAAAAAGAAAAAATAAAATTGAAACAACTATAATCTAAAGTTGTCCAACTGCTTCTTTACAAACGTGAGTTTTACATTTGCAATCTGCGCTGCATATACAATGACCTTGCATATCACAGTCACATGAATAAGTTGGATCGCCGCTATCTGCTTCGCATCCACATGCTTGATCTGTCATATGTACTCAGAGATATTACTTATTTTAAAACCTTAGTAAATAACCATGGAAAATTACGCACTGGATAGGCTGGCAAGAATGGCATTGTCGGATTTTTGAACAAGTTCAACCTGTTGTCTTAATAGATTAGAGTCAGCCTCAATATCAAAGGCAACTTTTAGAATATGTATAAGATCTGGCTTTCTATCAATAGTATCTTTTATTCTTATGAAATTTTCTTTGTTTATGTATCCCAAGTAAAAGTAACAATCAGAGAGCATTGAATTTTTAATAAAAAAATCATATTTGTTATGGATTATTTTTGAGTGGCCATTGTTTTCAACCAAATCAGAAAAACCAATTGTTGATTTTAGCATTCTTTCTAATAGAGAAGGAATCGCCCTTTCAATGCCTACGTTTTCAGTCACTATTGAAATTTGTTTGTTGATTTGATTTTTCTTAAATTTGCGCATCATTTCTAACATATGAGATGGACCAGGTATACAAAAATTTAGAGCGCAGATTGCATCAGATAAGAAATAAGAAGCACATAACTGCCAACATGGTGAAAAAACATTTGAAGTTTTAATTCCTTCTTTGCATTTTTCGCAACAGAAAATGGAATCAATCAAACAATTTTTTGCATGATCTTTGTAAAGAGTTAAACGTTTTTCTTTAATTTTTGAGAGAAACATTCGAAGTTCCCAAGATTCGTCATGGATTATTTGCATTCCATCGTATTGTACAAGAACATCGGACTTTGTTTCTTGTAATGAGCCATGATGAATTCGTATGAAATTATCATCATAGAAAATAATTTTGTCTGCATCTAATGTATCATCAAATACAGTAATGTTGTATTCACATGAATCAAAAAAAGAGTTGGATGCTCTACATCCTCCCAAACCAATAGGAAAATCAGTTAGATTTTGTTCATTCGCTATTTTTCTTAAATCCATATAAAGTGGTAAATTTAGATTTTGTATAAAGTATCTAAATTACAAATATTTACTAATGGATTCAATGTCAAAACATTTCCTTTAAATTGAGAAGAATTTGTTTTTGAGCAAGCTCCTGTGGTGTAGTCCGGCTAAGCATACTGCCCTCTCAAGGCAGTGATCTCGGGTTCAAATCCCGACGGGAGCATTACATTTTTGGGAATATAGTGTACCACATTGATTTTTCACTTTCTCTTTTAGAAATTAAGAGTAAGATATAGAATTCAAATCTTACAAAGTCAGAACTAGATTAATCGGCACTATATCGTCGAAATTTTTCTAACTTTTCAATTAATGCGTCTTTGAAATCAAACGGTATTTTGATAAACTCTACAATATCTCCAGTTTCTTCTGAGCCAATAATTACAATTTGATCTATTTCTATTCCTGTTCTTTCCTTCCACATGAGAGAATATGCCGTTGCTTGCATGAAATATTTCTGAACTTTATCATAATGTTCCACTAGTCTACCCCTGCTTGTTTTAAAATCAATAATTGATAAATCTCCATCATACTCTGCAACGCAATCACACGTTCCTGCAATTTCAAGCTCGTCACTATATAGTGGAAGTTCAATTCCTCTAATGTTATTCATTTTATGTAGGTATGGTCGTAGTTTTTCAAAATGATTCTTTGGAACATCCAAAAAGTCTCCCTCTGATTCTTTATTGTTTAGATAATCTTCACATAGCTTGTGTGTCATTGTTCCATGAATTTGTGCTTCTTTCATTATTTGTTCTGCAACGTCATTTCCAACCCTTTCTCGCCATTCATCAAGACCTGACATGTCAGATGTCTTAGATAGTACGGCGGTAATTGACGGATATAATTTTCCTTGGGGTGTTTGATAGTACCTAACTCCATCTATTTCTATTTGAAGTGCCAGTGGAATTGTTGTAATGTGGTGAGTAAACTGCAATTATTGATATTATATCAAAGCAATAAAAAAATCAAATGGTTTTAGATCCACAAATTACTTTTAGAATGTATTCGCCCCCTAGTTATTGAATGGAGATATTGTAAAATCCTCTACCTCGACTGTTCTCCAGCCTCACACTTTTGAAGAATATGTAAGAAGGTCTGATTTGATTCATAATGTTCATCATAATGAAAATCATAATTCTCATTAAAACTAGTATGATCCATATCCTTTGAAATTAAATGCGTAAAACATCATGGATTAACTGTTATTCATTTAATCAAGTAATTATTGTATTTTGATTCTTGAAAACAAAGCATATGCACCACCTATTGCATATGAGATTGAAATTAAAAGTCTAGATAATAAAATAGCAATGTCTTGATGAGAAACAAACATGGACGTATCAATTTCTATAGATATTGGAATTGCCAATAAGGCAGTTAAACCTACTAACATTTGCTCTTTATTGCTTTGATTACTATAAAGTTTCATGAAAATATATGTTGAAGAATTTCCCAAGCTTATTCCGAGTAAAATCAAATATTGAAAATATTGTGGAAAAATTCCAATTAGAGTAAATGGTAATGCCCAACAACAGCCATTTATTATTTTGATATATAGTGGCCAGGATAAACTATTTTTCATACGATTTCTTATTAGGCGAGTTTTTTCTTTAAAATGCAAAAAATAAAAACCAAAAATTAGTCCAAATGTTCCAAGCCAAAGTATTCCATACAAATAACTTGGGAAATTGTTTAAAAATAAAATTTCACTTGCAATGGATGCAATTGCCACGGCAATTGCTACACAAATAAATAAAAATCCAAAAATTCGTCTAATTTCATATTGAATAGATTCCATGGGATTTAATCGTGAGGGTATAATTTATGGATTGACGCAAGAGTGGAACAAAAAATTCTGATAAAAATAAAAATAAAGAAACTAGTCTATGCTAAAAGACTAGCTTTCTTTTCTCTTCTAATGGACACTATGATGTGTGCTGAAACAGATTACTTGGTTGTTAATTAAAGACCAATCTGTGGAACCAATTATTACAATCTTTATTATTTGATCATCCCAGAGGAAGAATTTACAACATTCTTTAATCAGTCAATACAATGGAGATTGGTGCATTAAACCATAACTTTCCATAATCAATTTGACTATGCGGGGATTTTTTCCTAATGTCAAAACATAGACTAAAAAAATTCTTGAAGATTTTTGGTCCCGGAATAGTAACCGGGGCTTCAGATGATGATCCATCAGGAATTGCAACATATACCCAGGCAGGAGCGCAGTATGGCACCGGTGCACTATGGTTTTCTTTGTTTCTTTACCCACTAGCAGCAACTGTACAAGAAATGTGTGGAAGAATAGGCCTATTGACTGGAAGTGGATTGGCAGGAGTCATTAAAAAAAAATATTCCAAAAAAACAGTTTTCCCAATAATCGCACTGCTTCTTGTTGCAAACACGATAAACATTGGTGCAGATATTGGTGCAATGTCGGCTTCGGTAAATCTGATTTTCCCTGGATTTCCGATTCTTCTTGTTACGCTACTTTTTGCTGCAACAATAATTTTATCTGAAATTTTAATTCCATATCAAAAATATATTCGGATACTAAAATATCTGACATTTTTTTTACTTGCCTATGTTATTACCGCCCTAATTATTGGTGAGAATTGGCAAGAAGTGTTTATTGCAAGTATTATTCCCCATGTAGAGTACACTCCAGCATTTTCCATGATGTTTGTTGCACTATTTGGAACCACGATATCACCTTACTTGTTTTTCTGGCAGACATCAGAAGAAGCAGAAGAGGATGTTTCAAAAAATAAGATTAAAGAGATTGGGGAAGGAAAACCACACATCACCAAGCACGAAATCAAAATGATGCGCATGGATGTCATGCTAGGAATGGGTTTTGCCCAAATGACAATGTGGTTTATCATTATGACTGCTGCAGGAACTCTTCATACTAGCGGAATTTCAGATGTCATTACAGCAGATCAAGCTGCAAAAGCACTGGAACCCCTAGTACAAACATTTCCAAATTCAGGACAAATTGCAAAAACAATTTTTGCGTTAGGAGTAATAGGTACAGGCATGTTGGCAATCCCAATACTTTCTGGCTCTTCAGCATATGCATTGTCTGAAGGATTTGGTTGGAAACAAGGATTAAGTAAGAAATTCAAAGAAGCAAAATCATTCTATTTGATCATAGCTTCTTCCACAGTGGTTGGGCTATGGATTAATTTTATTGGATTGGATCCTATCAGAGCCTTATATTATACTGCTATAATTAATGGAATAATTGCAGTTCCTCTACTCATAGCAGTAATCAAAGTAGCAAATGACAAAAAAATATTACACAGTCACACGAACAAAAGATTGTCTAATGTTTTAGGATGGTTAACTGTTGCAATAATGGGATTGTCTATTATTATCATGATTTTTACAAGAGTATGAATTAATGTAAATTTGCAATGCTCAGTATTGAGAAATTAATCATTTTTTAGTGAATCTGTTTTTACTAATAATTTTTGAGTGAATTCTAACTGATATAGATAGATTGATGCTTAAGATTTCCTTTATAGTCCTCCGCCGAGAATTTCACTTAGCTCAATATCATAACCGCTGGGATCTTTGATGTAAACTGATTTTGATTTTTCAAATTGAATATAGCCATCGTAAAGAACTTCAACCCCAAGAGATTTACAGGTTTCAATTATTTCATCAAAGTTTTTAATATTAAAGCCAAAATGTGCAATTCCACCTTCAGGTGTCATATTAGGATCCTCATAGAGACAAAGTTTAATGTCGTCATTTCCTATTATTTGGGATTTAAACTCTGGTTGTTCTTTTTTAATTTCAAAACCGAATAGTTTTTTGTAAAACTCTACACTTTGTTCCAAATTTTTCACTGTCATATTGACATGATCAATCGAAGTTGCTTTCAAGATTTTAGACAATATCAATTACCAAATGACCAAGCAGAATAAAATTTTGGCGTAATCTCCATGATCGCCTCATTTCCATTTTTTATTTGCTCAATGATAAATTTCCCAATATCGCTCTCTAAACTTCCAGTATACTTTAGAATTATTTTTTCTCCGATCACGAGGTTGGTTTTAATATCTTCTAAGAGATTAACTGTCCCTTTCCCCTTTACTCCTTTGTATGGCATTTTCTCATCGTCAATAGAATAATAAACTAGATGATGTTTGAGGGCATTTTGTGCCTTTTTTGATTTCTTTGGAGTTGCAACATACAACTTTTCGTTTTCAAATAGATACCATACAGGATGTATGTTTGGATCACCATTTGAATCAATTGTTGCAATTTGAAGATTTAGTTTGGAGGTTTCAAGGAAATTTTTTACTTGTTGTTCTGACAAGTCAGGTCCAAATCCTGGAATAGCATTTACTACTTTCATGAAATATGTTTTGTTTGTCTAGATTAATAACATTTTTGAAGAATGATTTTGTTAATTAGGCAATAAGCAATCTAGGATATTGTATTTTTACTAGTTCAGTTCAAGTTACCTTGTTCTAGTGTGATCATAGATTGTGCTTATGATGAAAAATTATCTGATGAACTTGTAAAATATCTAACAGAGAATGGTTTTCAGGTAATCAAAGATCCAGATGGAATAATCAGATCAAAGGATGTGGCACTCACTAAAGATGATTTAGATTTATTTCTAAAAAAGACAGGCAAAATCAAGGAATTACAAGTGATACCTTCAGAAAAGAATGTCTTGATAATTGCTACAAAGATTCCAATAGAAGGTTTTGGATTTGTTAGATGCAGCATATGTGGATTTGTCATGTATGAAGAAGAATTAATGGTTCATGAAAGAGCACATGGAATTTTTTTAGCATAAGTTTACAATTGATGTGTGTATCTCGATAATTAAAATTCTCATCATATTCAAGCATGTTCAAAGCTTTGAGAGATATTTCCTTTGAACGATTTGTCACATTGAAATTGTAGTTTCTTTAAATAATAAAAAAATAATAAAAAATTATTGGGTTTAAGAAAAATCAAATTTGAAGAGGAATACCGTTCAGATAGAAACGATGTGGTGGCAGAGTTTTTTTTCCCGTGTCTTAGTAATTGTATAGAATATGACAGATGTGCAGATTTTTTATCAATTCGTAGTCTGGCTAGTATATCTATGGGATTTGATAATTTTACCACAGGTAAAGCAAAATTAAGAATGATCACAGGCAATAGATTCAAAATATCAGATCTTAGTATACTTACAAAACTTTTTTCAGAAAGATACACTAAACACTTTGATGTAAAACTAATCAGAGACAGTAAAATTAAGAAACTGCAAGATTTTATTAATAATGGTCAAATTGAATTAAAAATCGCAATTACAAATTCGGAGGAAATTACTAATTTATTCTCGGAGAGAATTGGAATATTTAAAGATGAAAATGATGACGCTGTTGCTTTTACTGGAACATCATCATCGCTCTCAACTAATACACGAGATTTTGAATCAGTTGATGTTTTCACATCATGGAATGACAAGTCAAGAGTTGAAAGAAAAATAAGAGATTTTGATGATTTGTGGAAAAATAAAACAAAATATGTCGACGTATATGATTTTATGGAAGCAGAAAAAAATAATCTGTTAAAATATTCATCAGAGTGGATTTACAACATCTAAAGTTCAATCAAGTCATCTATTCTTGATTTATTCTCATAAAAATTCATCCGATTAATTTTATAATAGATTACTTCACCTCTTCTTTCAATTACTGCTATTACTGGCTCTTTTCCCATTTGAGTAATTTGTTCAATTTTTTTCTGGAGATTGCCCATTTTTTCTTGTTGACCTTCATTGAGACCAAAAATTAGAAACTTTGCCGCCTTTTCACCAAATTGTCCTCTTTCATACACTCGAAAATCAGAACCAAATCCAAATCCATCTTTTACCACATAACCTCTAGTTCTCAAATCCCTATAAATCAAAAATTTTGTAAGAATTTCAGAATCATTCTTTTGATAGACAATTAGTAAGTCATCAAAATTAATTTGCTTCTTGTTTTTTCGTAGTATTAATTTATCAGCAAATAACAAATAAAGAGATTCAAAGGGTTTTAAAAATAATTTCTCTTGTTCAATTTCCCCATATCCCTTGAGTTCAAGTTCGTGAATCATTTCTTTATCGGAAATACAAGCCCGTTCAAAGATCAATTCACCTTTCACTAAAGGAGTTTCTTCCATGATGAAGAGAAATTCAATGGTTTTCCATATTTATGTTGACCAAAGTCAATGGTTTTTTATTATCCCTACCATGAGATTCTAGAAAAATAAAATGTGGAAAAATTATTTTGTGGTGGTTCTTTGATGTGATTAAACAATAAATTCTAAATTTAAAAAATTACCTTCTTAGCCAATGATTACCAATTATTACCGTTCATTACCATTAGTATATATAACCAGATAAATAGCCTTGATCATGAGTACCCCCCAAGAAACAAAAGACATCTTTACAGTGTGTAAAAAAAGTGTTGCAAAATTTTTTAATGAAATTGAAAAATCAACACCGTTATATCAACAATTAGCATCCAATATTCAACAAAATTACCATGAAGCATGGAAGAATGTAATTAATTCATCAATTGCCTTGGAGCAGGAATATGCAACCAAGGCAGGTTTGAAAACTGACGTGCCAGAAGGAACTTTGAAAGCTATTCAGGATATTACTGAGCAGGCTATCGCAGTCTATACTGCTCAAAATAAGATTGCTTTTGATGCTACTGATTCAACGAAAAAGGCATTTGATGCATTCAATGAGAATACAAAATCATTTGCTACATTGAATAAAAATATGATGCAATTGATGATGTCTGTATTTACACAGAAATAATAAAGTAACTGATGAGTCTCTTTTCAAAATATTTTTCTAATTTTTATTCCTAATTGAAAATATTTCACATTGGATTTCACAGTGATTTAATTTACAAATTATTATTTCTCTGTACCTAATTTGCAACAAACGATGATTCTATTGTTACTATTTTAGAAATTCATTACTTTTGATTTTTTACAAAAGATTTCCTTTATATTTTCTTGATCTTGGCCTAGTTCTCAAAGACATGCCACAACATGGACACCAATGACTAGCCCACTTTACGAATAGTTCACATAAATTGCATCTTTTTTGATCACTAGCATTCTGAATTGATGTGCATCCCATTTAGCCTTGAATTTAGTACAAATTCCCTTACATGACATTTCATGATACCTCTTTTTTGCAGGCTATACATCAAGAAATTTTCTCTTGTGAAATCCATTACGCGGTGATGATCGCAGTCTGCAATTACAACATGAGCAGAAAACTTCATCTCATCTAATAAAAATTTCACACAAATTGCATCTTTTTTGACCTGCCGTATATCTTTCATTGTTCACAGGTTTTGTCACAATGTATCTACGACAAATACCGTTACAAATTTCAGACATTATTAATAAATCTCATCTAGAATTGTTGGAGAAATTAATGGATCATGTTTGTTGTATTCAAAAAGACTTTTCAATGTATCATGGTTATGAAATTTAATCAGGTGACTCTGTTAGTACATAAATTAATTTAGAATATGACAGATTTCTGCTATGACTCACTTATTTTCAACATCATCATGATTGAAAAATATTATCAATTCTTGTATTCTATGTCTACTCTCATTGACAATTAAAGGAAATTAAAAAATTATGATATTTTCAAGTTTTTTTCTAAACATTTTTTTAAGATAAATTCAAAGAAGGGATTCTTCTTAAATGATCTTCAGAATATTTCAAGAAATTATCAAATTTTTAAAATTAAATCTAGATGTAATCAATTTTTTAAAACTTTATCATCTAGTACACTGTGTATCTGTATATGGATTATCAAAGTCTTTATGACCAAGCTATGAAAATTAGTCCTGCAATTCGTTATGCAACCATCACTGACATGAATGGAAAAATAAAACAAAGCGGCCACAGGAAAGGGGTAAAAAATCTTTTAACATCTAAAGAGAGTCTGAAATCACTAAAATTATCTGCAAATATGTGGAAAGCACGAAATGAACTCTCAAGCAAGATAGGAAATGGCAAATATGCTCTTGCCGAGTATGCAAACATCAAACGTATTGTGATACCTCTTAACGATGCACACCTACTCTATCTAACTACTAGTGCTAGAGCCGATCACACTAAAATCATTAGTAAGGCCATTAGATTGAGGCTAAAATAGTAAGAGAGGTAAAGAATTCTGCTTTTCTTTTTATAAGCCATATTTCTGAATACTAAATCACTGTCAATTATTTTACCTAGATTTTAGTTCCAGTAACTAGTTACTATGAGAGACTTTACAAATATAATTACTCAGGATAAACAAGTTTTTGAATGATGAACTATAGTAATAGATTGTGAATATTCAAAAAGCAACAAAAAATGATTTGTTCAAAATTATAGAAAGTGAGGGACATGTTAGAATCGATAGTTTTGTTGAGAGTGCAGTAGAGTTAGCTGAAGAGGTTCACGGTGATCTTAAAAGAGAAGATGACCAATCATCCTTTTTGGAGACACATATCTGGCCAGTAACAATTGATGTGATCAGACATTATAAATCTGCAGGAAAATTACTTACTACTCTACAAATTGTTTCATCTATTTTACATGATGTATTGGAAGATGATGAAAAAATATTGGATCAATACGCCTCAAAATCATATGGTTTTGACGCGTATTTTCGGCATAGATTTGGAGAATACACATACAATGTTGCAATAAATTTAAAGGCAATTCCATTTGAAACATACCAACAATATGATGAAAAAATTGGCGGACATACTAGATTTCAAGAATATTGTACCAAACTTGTAAGATCATCATATGATGTAAAAATAATCAAACTCGCTGACAGATTAAACAACATGGCTTTTGTTTCCCAATTACCAAAAAATGACAAAATTAAAAGATATATCCGAGAAGCAGAGGATTTTTACATTGCATTTACACTAATTCCTCCATCCACAGATGAATTTTATTTTAGAATGAGACAGCTGTATGACGAACTAAAGAGCATAATTATTACAGCCTAATTCAAGAAAAAATTAACCGTATTGATAATGGATTCCCTTTTCTCCACGAGGATGTCGCCATTCTGTTTCTTGTGAACAAGTACCACAATCTAGACAGCCTTCATGTTGTATCACAACTTTTTCTCCTTCTTCACTGTAACACTTTGCGGGGCACAGTGTTACCATCTCTTTCATAAATTCACTATTAGAATTTAAAACCTTTATGTGAGATTTATGATCGTCATTGTAATTTAACTTTGCAATACGATCTGCAATTGAAGGAATACTTGGAGAATATGAAGATGAGACGGATGTTCCTAATCGTTCAGCCAGTCGCATTGGAACCTTTACGTAAGTATCTTCTGATTCAATAATTGGTAGAAGCCGTTCATATCCAAGAATGTTTGCAAACTTGATAGCAATACCCCTTAAAGTTCCACTTGACATCATTTTTAAAATTGGACCATAACGTGAACCAATAATGTCTCTTGGAACATCTTTTGCGGCATCAAAGAAAATCTTAAGATAATCCTTGTCAATTTGCTTCATATCTATAGTATACGGACTCTCCTCTACTAATTGAGAATAATATTCACCAAGATATTTTTCAGAAAAGTCATCTTTGTCAAGAGCTCTTGCTATAGCATTAGCTGCCCGCACTCCATCATCAATTCCAACATTTAATCCCTCAATTCTTGGACCTACAAAAACTCCCCTTCCAGCGGCATCTCCTATAAACAAAATGTTTTTGAAGAATGGTTTTTTCATTCTGCACCTCTTGCCATCTGGAACCAATTTTGCACCATATTCCATTTCAACATAATCAGTTCCAAAAGTAACGCCATACGTTTTAGACATTTGGTCTTGAGTGGATAATAATGCGGTTTGTATATCCTCGACAGTTTTGTATTTGCCAGAATTGATTAGACGTTCCCTTCCACTAGAAGAAAGATATGCTCCTCTGATCTCATTCCAATTTTTAATTAGTTTGGCTACTGCAAAACGAATTCGAAGTTGCTCTTCTTGTGGTAAACCCTTATTGATTTCTCCTTTAACTGGAACTTGATCTTTGATAAACTCACTTACCATTGGATTTTTTAGTAATGCATCAATCAGATTGTATGGTTCTGTTGGATTTGATAATAGTGAATCAAAATGATATACAGCTCCTACCGAAAGTGTTTCACGATTTGTGTAAAGGAATCCACCACCAATATGATTTAGGGTTACATCGCCTGCAAAAAGGTGAGCGGCTCCTTCGTCAACACCTATTCCAAATCTTTTGTTTATCTCATCTTCAGGGAGTTTAATGATTACTTTGACTCCTTGATACAATTGTGTGGGAGTGAATTTTGGTCTAGCACCAACCATATCTGCAACTTCAGAATTCACTCCATCAGCTGCAATTATTGCTTTAACTTCAAACTCTTCTAATTCGTCAGTTTGAATGATTGACGTTCCTTTTTGTTCATTCCATGTGATTGAGTGTACATGGACTCCGGGTATTATCCCACCACCAAGTTTTTGAGAACTCTCAACTGCTTGTTTGGCAAACCATGAATTGAGTTTGTTTAGTAAAACTGTACAACCAAAATTAGATTGATAGTCATGTGCTGCAGTAAGATCCATCGAATACACCTTGTCTTTTGATGTTGAATGAAGAATGTATTTTGTAATCTTTCTTTCAAATGGAGCATCATTAAGAAAATTTTTGTATATTTCTTCAACGTTGGTTACTCTGCCGCTATTTGGTTTTTTTGAATAAAGAATTCCTCCAGAGATATTTTTGGCACCAATTTTGGTTCCTGCCTCTAAGAGAATGGCTTGTTTTCCAAGATTGGATAACTGTTTTAGAGCAGCCAAGCCCGCAGACCCGCCCCCAATAATTGCCACATCGTATTTTTCCAAATTTCTTTAAGCCTCAATAATGTGTATTTGTTTTTTGATTTCTTCAATCAACATAGGAATCACATCTTCCATCCTTCCTTTTATGAAAATATCACATTCATCTTTAATAGGAGCATTCTCGTCAGGATTAATTGCCACCACAAATCCAGAATCTTTCATTCCCCACACATGCTGCATTGCTCCACTTACTCCAGCTGCGATATAGAGCATAGCACTTGTTTTATGGCCGCTGGTTCCAATTACTCTGTCTGGAATCATATATTTTAAATCTAGTGCTTGACTAACTAAAAATGGCTTTTTTGATATTGGAAGAGTAATGCCAATTTCTGCATTCAATTCTTTTGCCAATTGTTCTAGAAGCTTAATATTTTGTTCTGGTTCATCCTTAACTCCTCTTCCAAAACTGACAATTGTTCTTGGAGTCTCAAAATCAACTTCACTCTGGATAACCTTACGGCTGAGAATTTTAACCCTGAGATCTCTCTCATCAATTTTGGGAATAAATTCAATTATTTTTCCCTCTCTTTTTGGATCTTGTTTTAGTGGTTCAAAAACTCCGGGTATAATACTACAAGCTTGTGGATGGTAATCTCGCTTAAAGGCAGGATTACGATTATCAAGACAAAGAATAGTAGTCCATAAGAATCCTGAAAAGTCAGGCCTGTACATCTCTAGAGTTTTTGCATAGATTTCCTTACTGCCCCCTGTTTTTTGTTGATGTGACATTTCAATGTCTTCGATTACTAGTTGATTGATATCTGAAGCTAGACCAGATTCTAATTCTGTCAGAACAGTTGATGAAAGGTGTCTTCCTATACTATCTGCTGCAAAAAACATGTATCTTGGCCTTTTTATTTCACCTGCATATAGCGGCTCTACCTCGTCTAGAGTTTTCTTGTCCTGAGCAATCTGACTAATGACTTTGGTGTAAATAGTATTTCGTATATCTTTTAGTTCAGGATGATCAGAATAGATTACAACGTCAGCCCCATATTCAATTAATTGTTTAGACATATCCTTTATGTTATATCCAAGTATTACTGCAACTACTTTCTCATTTGAAGAATACTTTGAATTAAAATCATCTAAAAGACGTCTTGCCTCTCCAATCATTTCAAGGCTTACCTGAAGAAACTCTCCGTCTATATGCTCAATTACAACATACAAGTGTCTATAATTTTCGGCCATTATTTTATCACCATTGCCGATAAGGCCTCCTTCATTCGTGCAACAACTTTTTTTATCTGTTCGTGATTTGAACCGTCGACAATTTCTGCTTGTCTTGTAGCTGTTGACTTTGGAACTTTTTCAACTTTGTATACAATTGTAGGAGAACCTGGAAGCCCCACAAGCGTTTTATCTACACCTAATTGTTGAGCATCAAAAACTTTGAAATATTCCTTGTAGTTTTCTGCACGTCCCGTTGCCTCTTTTTGATATTTTTGAAAAGATAATCTTTGAGAAACTGTATCAAAACTAGATTTGTAGGTAGGATCAATTGAGATAAAAACTGGAAGAGGCGATTCAACTTCTTCTATGACATCAGGAACTCCCTGTAAACTAATCAAACGTTTTGCACGAATCATTCTAGTCTTTAAATCTACATTATAACTAATTACATTACCCAGAAATGTAAAACCAAGCTTCCATCCAGTCTGCGGTCCAGTTTGCCCTGTCTCACCATCAGAAGCTCTGTGTCCAGAAAAAACAATATCCATCTTTCCCTGCATTTTTTCAATTCCAGTCTTGAGAACTTCCGCAGTTCCCAAAGTGTCAGCTCCTGCAAAAAGTCTATCACTATAAAGATGGAGTTCTTCAGCATCGGAGATTTGTTGAGCTTGTTGAAGCGCCAGATCAGCCATTGGAGGGCCCATAGTTCCAATGGAAACTTTTGCATCATACATGACTTTGGCATAAAATGCCGCATGAGCTGCAATTGCACTGTGTGGGCCAAGAGTATTTTTTGTCTCAACTCGATTTAGAGTTCCATCCGGATTATAGCTAACATTTCCTTCAGAAAAATCAGGTTCTAGTTTGATTATTACAGCTACGTTAAGTTCGCCCATAATTATTAACAATATTAGTTCACTATTAATAGATTTTATATTAAAAACCATATATGATCAATAATAATCAATTATTGTCAAAATCTTTCTTCGTTGTATGAAATAGTATTGATACATGATTGTTCATGTTTTCAAAGTCAGCCATATAATTTCAAAAATCAATAGTGTAGATTTTAATGATAAAATCAACTGTAAATTATGCAGTTAAGAGAAAGGACTAGCTAGAGTTATCTAATAAACATGAAGGTGGATCGTACATTTTACAAACCTGATTAGAATTGTGTTGCGATTCCTAAAAAAAATCATGACAAATATAAAATGATTTAGTTTTATTTTACAGAAGACTATTAATCTAGATTCCAATGAATCGGCATTAGATTACATTTACAATCGTTTCTTTTACCACATTTTGGACAATTGCAGTCACAGTGTAATAGTGGTGCATCACAACTTACACATTTGGTATATTCTGCAAAATCTTCCCTCAAGCCGTTTTATTACTATCTTTAGTAGAAGTTAAGCTTTTAATTTATTTTACTTAAAATTCATGTATTTTGCAAATAAAACATGTACAAATGTTAATTAAAATAATTTTGTATCGTTTCAAACTTGAATATTTTGTTCAGATCAAAATGATAATTTAGTCGGATAAATTTGCAATGAGGGCAAAAATTTTTCTGATTTGCATAAATAACCCAAAAATTTTAGGGCTTGCTTATTGTCATATGTCAAAATCTGTCTGACATTTTATAATTTCATAATTACAGCAATTCTTTAATATTTCTGTTGCAAATGTCATTTACGGAAAAATACGAAAAACTTCTTAACATGTTAATGGATTTTGATGACTCTATTAGATTTGCAGCAGTTTGTGATAAAGATGGTGAAATATTGTGGAACAGTCAAAGAAAAGGAGTAAAAAATATTGTTCCTTTGAATGATACCAAAAAATCGTTAAAGAGAGCAGTAAATGCGTGGCATGAACGATCTACTATCACAGATAAGGTTGGACGAGGTCTGTATGTAATAGCAGCTTATGAAAAGATTAAACGAATCACTATTCCACTAGGCAGCAATAATCTCCTATTCATAAGTGTGGATAATACACCACTGAAAGATAGTAAGGGGAAGAGCTACGGTCATTTGGTAGATATGGGTAAAATAATGTCTATTGTGGATTTTGTAAACTCAACCCCATAAAGGATATTTACTTTTTTAGGAAAAAAATTGATATTTCACAGTAACCCAATTCTAATCGTTGTCTAATTATTTAATGTACAATCTAAATTAGATTGAATCTAGGTTTGAATTCGCTTAGATAAATGGTTTTATTTGGATCCATGTTCTCAGAATCGATCATGATAATAAAGGAGTATTTTTTATTACCAAATCAAATTCTATTGAACAATGTCACAGTTAGAAAATTTAATTAGTATTCCGATAACCATAGACAAAAAGTCTAGGGTAGCAGATGTTATAAAAATAATGCTTGGTAAAAAAATTGGCAGAGTGTTAGTTACAGAAAATGAAAAAATAACATCAATTGTGACAGAAAAAGATCTGGGACTATTTCTTCTTAAGGATAAATCAGATAGAACATTACAACAAATTCCATTAAGCGAACTAACAAAATCAGTATTAACAATTTCTCAGTTGGAGGGCATTCAAAAATGTGCAAAAAAAATGCTTGAGAATAGTATTGGTTCGCTTGGAGTAATGTCACAGGAAAAAGACATTGTAGGCATTATAACAAAAACTGATTTAGTAAGAGATTTTGCACAAAACCATCAAAATGAGAAAAAAGTTGGAGAGTTCATGTCTGCCGATTATTATTGGGTTTATTGGGATGCTATACTGAGCAAAGTTGTTTCAAAAATGTCAGAAAATAGAATATCTCGTCTAATTGTAAGAAATAAAGATGACATCCCCATAGGCATCATAACATTTCGAGATTTATTCAATCTTGTAATGTCCATGGGATCTCAAAGAGACACAATATTTCCAAAAAGCTTTGAATCAGAACAAGGACTGGGAAAAACTCTTCAAGCTGACGAAGTAATGAGAAACGAGATCATTACTGTAAGTTATTACGATGATCTTGCAAAGGCATGTCAGTTACTTCTTAGCAATAAAATAAATGGGGTTGGAGTTTTATCTGATAAAGGAGATTTGATTGGAATTTTAAGCAAAACAGACATAATCAAAGCAATCTCAACTCTAAACTAGGCATGGAGATGTAATACTAACTAAAGTAATAATGTGAGTTAATTTGTTGGAAATTTTCTAAATAATAAAAATAATAATTTTTCTTATCACGCTGATATGCTCTAAAAATCATTACAACATCAAATTCCTAAAAGTTTATGGCTTACCATCATGTAAAATATACATGATTTACAAATCAATATTTGACAAGGTGTTGGATATTGATCCAAAAATTCGTTTTGCTACAATATTTGATATGAATGGAAAGGTTTTGTTCAGTGTACATCGAGAAGGTGTACAGAACTTGCTTTCAACAGAAGAGAGTCAGAAATCATTACAGCTTGCAATTAACGCATGGAAATCTAGAAATGAAGTTTCTGATAAAATAGGAGCTGGAAAGTATGCTTTAGTAGAATATGAAAAATTAAAACGAATCACACTACCTTTGGATTCAGAACACATACTCTACATTACAACAGATGTGGAAGCCGATCACGCTCCAATAATTACAAGGGCATTGAGATTAAAGCATGATTTACTTCATTCACCCGAAGGAATGCCCTAATAGGTCAATTACATAATAATCATTAACTTAAGAATTTACAAAATCAGAAACAGTTTCGAATCTAATTTTTATCTATGCTGAGATTATTTTTCTAATTTTACCGATCGTTCCACGTTCTCAAAAGGTAATTTCATTACACTATGTATTTCCATTATTTTCTACCCAACAGTCGCATTGCGTCTAAGTACAATTAGGACAATCATATGGTGTATCGCTGGTTCTGCATTCTGAAGAAAGGCAATTACAACGTGGACATCTAATTTCCATTGATGTTTTTAGAAAACATGTTTTGGATATATTTACATTTTAGAACAAAACGGCATGATTTTTCTTAAATCTACTAAACTGAGTGAGGCCAGATTTACCATTTTCTAGTGTTTATGTCAAATTTTGAGTCGAGGTATTCCTCTCTAATATTGGTATCTTGGATGTAAGACATACAGTTAGTCTAGGAAATCATAGTAATATGAAACGGTAGAGTTGAAGTTTATTTCTAATTTGCATATAAGTATTGGAGGACATGAATGAAAAATGACTAACCGTTAAAATAAGGGCATTTTAGTTTGAATTTATCATGCATGGTGCTAATTATAGAGTTGGAAATGGACAGCCATTCTGTAGAAAAGAATACATCAAAGGTAACCCCCAGATAAAAATTGCAAAATTTCAAGGTGGAAAAAGAGCCAATTATGATTTTTGTGTCCAATTACTCATAAATGAAAAAATCCAGATTAGGCATATGGCCATAGAGTCATGTAGATTATCTGCAAATAAATTACTTGAACAGGCAACTGGAGAAACAGGATACTTTGCAAGACTCAGAATTTATCCTCACGTTCTTCTTAGAGAAAACAAAATGGTAGCAACAGCAGGTGCAGATAGAATTTCAGAGGGGATGCGAAGAGCATGGGGAAAAGCTACTAGTTTAGGTGCTAGAGTGAAACAAGGACAGTGCATCATGGAGTTTTATGTTAATCAAGCACATTTAGAGAATGCAAAAAAAGCTCTCAGAAGCGCTTGTGTAAAATTACCAGGAACTGCAACAATCAAAGTGATTCCTTGGGGACAAATGTCACCATAAATCTACCAATTCAGACTTCTTACTTTTAATAAATTCTAAAAATTCTTTAAATTCAGATTCCGTTGGCTCTCGATTCAAAATTCTTTTTGTTTGATAATAAAAGGCATTATAGATTCGCCCTACAATAATTCCAAGTGTAAATGATTTTGAATCATCGATGTTTGAAAGTAATTGAACAAGTTGTCTCAGTTCCTCCTTATTTGAAATAGATTCGTGGACTTTTTGCTTTAATTTCTCCATTAGTATTTTATCCATGGTTTACCTTGCACGAAATAGTTAAAAACAGTTTAATATCCAAATTCAGACCCTAGGATTGTTGCAGTTATAGTACAGTTTGGTTAATATTCGAGCTTGCCAAGTTCGTGACCCGGGTTCAAATCCCGGTAACTGCACCATTTATTTTTGATTATTTTGCATCAGTCCCTTTTGAATAATATCTAACGCATCTTCAGCTTTTTCAGGTCGAGGTAGCTGAATCATAAAGACATTATCTTTTCCATAATGAGATTTGGGTGATGAAAGTGCAAGCATTGAATTTTTTGCAAGAGATTGAAAAAAAAATAGATCCTTGTTCGCATTGATTAGCAGTTTTTCAACAATTCCACCTTGAGAAAATGTTAAAAAAATCTCCACAAAAACATGACCCAATCCATCTTGCAATATGTTAAGATCAGTATTAATTGAAAGAGGCTTTCCTACAACTTTGGATATTATTTCATCATATTTTCTTTCATCTAAAATTATACATGGAATATCTTTACCATCAAAATCAAATGTGGTCACACCATCATGAACTTGTTCAGATAATTTTTCTAGTTCGTCAGACATTTTTCTTTTCTAATATTGGAACCACTTTATCACTTGCCTTTATCATAAATGGTGAAAGAAATGCAGTGATGATAGAAATTACACCTACTAGTGGGAACAAAAATGCACTTACTGCACCAATATCAACTCCGGTTTTTATTATAACGATTGAAAATTCGCCCCTTGGAGCAGCTAGAGTAAATGCAGAGCGAATTGCTTTGTCACGTTTTTGACTGAATAAAAAGTTGCCAAGCAAGTTTCCTCCAAATTTCATCCCTATGGCAACTGCAATTAGCACAATAGTTACCCAGATATAATTTTGAAGTTGTGATACATCCATCAGAGCACCAACTGATATAAAGAATATAGCTACAAACATGTCTTTAATTGGACTTGCCAAAAGTTTAGAAACTTCAGATGATTTGGATTCAGCAACTAAAACCCCTGCAAGAAATGCCCCTATAGCAACTGACAACCCAACTATATTTGCCAATAGTGCATATCCAAAACATACACCAAGAACACTCAATAATAAAATTTCATGATGTTCAGATGCAGCGACTCTATCAATTAAGGGTGGAATTATTCTTGTTCCAATGGTGAATGTGCCAACAATCAAGCCTGTTGCAACAATGACTACAATCAGAATAGACTCTATAGATACAGTTCCGACTAAAGCAATTGATTGTAAAGAGGAAATTAAAATGACAGCAATTACATCTTCTACAATTAATATTCCCAATACAAGAATTGTGGATTCTCTTTTTATTCGTCCCATTTCTTCTAAAATTTTTGCAATAACAGCAGTACTGGAAATTGAAAGAGCTGCAGCAATAAATAATGAATCCATTGAATTCATTCCAAGAGCATTTGCAGCATAAAATACTGCACCCAAGGTTGCGAACAAGCCAATAGATCCTATACCAATTGCTATTCTTCCAATGCTTTTAATTTTTGCATAAGGAAATTCAATTCCAATTACAAAAAGAAGTAAAATTACACCTATTTCGGAAAACAGATTCAATGCAGACATGTCAGTTAAAATTCCTACACCTTCGAGCATGTCAGAAGGACGACTTCCGGGAGGAAGAATCCAAGACCAAAGAGGCGATAGAGGCCCCAACAGCATACCTGCAAAAAGATAGCCGATGATCAACGGTTGTTTTATTTTAAAGAAGGCAAGAGTCACAATTGCACCAATAATCATGATAAAAGCTAAATCAGTAACAAATGAAGTGTGGGGAATGTGAGTTATCTGATCAATTAAACTAGTCACAATTTGATTCAAAATAGTAGTAATTTCGGATGAATCAATCTGAAGTGCAGAGTTGTCCACAGGATTATTCAACAAATTTGTTTAAAAACAGTTGCGAACAGGTCTAACAAACAAAAATAGATTTTTTAATTTAACGGATCTTTGAAAAATTATTAGATGTTGAACCTCTTTATGCCTAGTTATCTTCAATCTAATTACAGAATGATGAGTAGGTCAGCTGAAAATAGTGTAGAAAAATGACCTGGGGTATCTGACTGTATAATTGGTAAGGTCATAATTACCTGAATACTAATAGTACGGTACAATACCGTACTATATGATTCAATGCGAATACTGTCCAAGAGGCTTCATTGATACGGCAAATGGACTGGCTGAAAAGACATTTCATGAATTACTTCATGAGCCAGAAGTTGTCAACAAGTAACTCTTTACATTTTTTATTTTAGACCTAACTTTTTTATCATTAGAATTTCCTCTAAATAGATATGGCTGTTAAAGAAATAAAGAAAAAAACAGATAAAATTGAAGATAAAACAAAAAAAATCACAAAACGTGAACCTACATCTGCGGCATTGTTGAAAAAGGTAGCATCAGTATCAGACTCCAGCAAAGCATTACAAAAAGAGATCAAAGTAATGTCAAAGATTTTTGGAGATAATCAAAAAGTGCTTGTTTCCATGAAAGAAATGATTGATACTTTGACCTCAACTCTAGAAAACATACAAAGGCAATCAAAACAAATCAACATTCTTGAAGACGATACACAAAAACTGTATGCAGGGTTAAATCAAGTAAGAGCACAATCCAACATAGTTACAAAAATTCATGAACAAACCACAAAACTTCAAGAAGAAGTAAACAAAATAAACGAATTACAAAAATCATCACCAAAGACACAGGAATTATCACACCAAATAGAAGACAGTGCAAATTCTATAAAAAATAATTCACAAATGATAATAAAAATAGCACAGAGAATTGATGAAGTAAGAGATGATTTAAGAAAAGTATCTGGGAAATCAGATTCATTTTTAGATATAGGTAATGAAATTGATAACCTAAAAAACAGCATTCAAGAAATGGCCAAAAAAACAGACAGTTTAGAAATAAATTCTCAGATAATCTCCAGCTTTAAACAAGAACTGGTAAAAATCACAGACAATGTAAATTCTGCATCAAAACTAAGTTCAGAATTAGCTGCGATAAAAGTTACAATTGATGCGATTTCTGGAAAAGCATCAAAAATTGATTCTCTTGGAGGAGTTATAGATGGACTAAAACGACAATTTGACACTGTTGCCACAAATGCAGATTCTGCATCAAAACTAAGTTCAGAATTAGTTGCGATAAAAGTTACAATTGATGCGATTTCTGGAAAAGCATCAAAAATTGATTCTCTTGGAGGAGTTATAGATGGACTAAAACGACAATTTGACACTGTTGCCACAAATGCAGATTCTGCATCCAATTTGAGTATAAATACAATCAAAAGTATTTCAGGGAAAGTAGATAAAATTGAAACTGAAATTAATTCACTTGCACATAGGGCAGATTCTACCGCATTTGTAGGAGAAGGTTTAAAATCAGTACAAGAAGATTTTTCAGATTTCAAACAAAATGTATTTGAGAAGACAGACATAATTGAAAAAAAAATTTCATCCGTCTCGGATATCTTAAAACGACAAGATGTATCGGTAGTAGAGTTTCACAGAAAATCAGATAAAATTTTTGAAGAGATGCAATCCGTCAAAAATGTTACAAACAAGGCATCTAAAGATTCATCAAAGGAGGTCATGGCATTACTAAAGCTATCAGAATATCAATCAAATATTAGAATGCATTCTGAATCAAAATATGGAGATGTAAAAGATCTTGAAAACATGGCATCACAAACAGCAAATATTGTAAATCTATTTGACAGATTATCAATAGAATCAGGGGAAAAAATACCATTACCACATGAAGTTAGACAATGGGCAGTAGGCAAGATTTTGGACTGCGCAGACAAGTGGGAAATCAGATTTAGCGACATATTTACAATTTTGACAAATGCGATAGGTAAAGAATTATTAAAAGAGGCAATCAGAATTCAACAAATTAGAGATATTTATGGCATCAGAGCTGTAGATGAAATACGAAAAGAGTTGAATATTACCTAGACGCCAGTTACTTGATCAAAGGCAGTTAGTTGATCTTTCTTTCGTTTTAGAGCTGCGAATATTCCTAAAATTGCAGCTATCCAAATTGTGCTAAAAAGAATGTTAGATACGCTGACATACATATACGGAGTAGCATCCATTATATTTTTACTAAGTGCTATAGAGCGTTCTTGAATGTTAGTCATTCCAGTCTGAAATGCAGAACTGTCATCAGATACTCTTGAAATTGTTTCAATGTTTGCAATCATAGTATTAACATCACGTTCTATTCGGTTAAAGTTTGTAGATTCTGTTGGAAATATCCATACAGGATTTTTACTTTCAGGTAATTTATCCAAGATTATTGTTAAATCTTGTTTAATTGCAGTTAAATGAATTTTAATTGCAGTAGGATCAGAGGAACCCATTATTCCATCCAAATTTCCACGTATTCTATCAAGAGGGTAGATATCGTCATTATAGCCATTAATTGCCATAAATCCTCCAAAAATCACAATTACAGCTATTCCAATCATTGAAAATTGATAGATTCGTTTTGCCATTTTTTCTCCCTTTGTTAAAAGTGGAATGACGCTGGATTTATTTCTTTTAAATCTGGTATGAGAGAGGCTCATATAGGCAATATAAAAAAACCCAACTGTCTGCAACCCTATAATTGGAGCAAAAATAGGATTATTTGAAAATATTGAAATTAAAATTCCCATCAATCCATAAATGCCGAAAAAGATCTCAAGCAAGGTAGTTTTTGTAAACGGCAGATTGTATGCCTTATCTCTCCAGTCATCTTCTTTGTTAATAATTCCATATTTTGGAGTTCTCAAGAATTCATTTTTCTTTCCAAAAATTGCATCAAATACAGCGACGCTGTTATTTACAGACATTCCTGCATTGAAAACAAGTAATGCAGGTAAAATTTTTGCCTTTGATTTCCAAGAGTTGTGATACATGCTTTGAATAATAATTATGTACGCCCCAGGTCCCATTGCAAGATATGTGGCAATCGTCAATGCTGGAATAACACTGACTAGATAGAGATTCATGTTTGCAGCCAAGAGAACAGGTAGTGCAAGAAATTGTACTAGGATTAATGGATAGACAATATGACGAGTGAGTTGAACAAATGCTTGAATTTTTGCTTCTATTGCAACTTTGCGTTTTATTATAATCTCTGCCAATAATTTGATTGCGCATTGTATAGAACCTTTTGCCCAACGAAATTGTTGTCTTTTAGCTGCATTCATTTGGACTGGAAGTTCAGCATTAACTACAATATCGGGCAGAAAGATACATCTCCATCCTTTCATTTGTGCCCTGTAGCTAAGATCAAGATCTTCAACAAGGGTAGCTGTATGCCATCCACCAGCATCTTCTATACATTCGCGTTTCCAGATTCCAGCAGTACCGTTAAAGTTCATAAATAAATGAGAGTTACTTTTGGCCTTTTGTTCAATCAAAAAATGAAAGTCAAGGCTAAGTGCTTGTGCTTGAGTGATTGCAGAATAGTTTTCATTTACATGTCCCCAACGACACTGAATGAATCCGATATTAGATTTAGAAAAATGAGGAATTGCTCTTTTTAAAAACCAATCAGGCGGGATAAAATCAGCATCAAAAATTGCTACGAATTCAGTATCAGTAGTTTGCATTGCATGTTTTAAAGATCCTGCTTTGTATCCCTTTCTAGTACCGCGCCGTATATGCTCAATTTGAAATCCTTGTCTTTTGTATTCATCAACAGCATCATCAATAATCTTTACAGTGTCATCATCAGAGTCATCTAAAACCATAATCCTCATCTTTTCTTGTGGATAATCCATTGCACAAACTGCATCAACTAATCTCTTTGCGACATACTTTTCATTGTATATTGGTAGCTGAATAGTAACTGTTGGGGTACCTACATCAATAGTAGTAAAAATTTCCTTTCTTTTTATTGAAAGATATGTCAGATAATAGAAATTGCAAGTATATGCAGTAATTATAATAGCTGATAAAATAAACAGATTAAAAACAAATTGAGTGAATGAATTAAGAGCCATTACTTTGATTATAAAAATAGTTAGTCGCTATTTATACTTGCAAAATAAATTAATTATTTTTGTTCGAAAATCTTTATTGCTTGTGGTGGACAAACGCCTTCGCAAGCAAGACAAAATATGCAGTCTGGCTCTTTTGACATTAAGGGTTTTTTTCCAGATGCCGGATTTCCAGGAGTATCAAACCATTCGTAAACTCCAACTGGACATGCTTCAATGCATCCACCATCTGCAATACAAATATCATAATCAACAGATACAAATTCTCCCCATACTCCAAGGATTCCATTATTGGCACCTTTTCTACCCCAAGTCTTGATTGTATACCCATTTGCATCAAATGGAACAGATAGTTTCATTTTAGATTTGTAGGCTACATCAATTGGACCAGGTTTTGCTCCATCAGGAATTTCAAATTCTCCACCTTCGTCTTCGGCGATTTCATCGGCCCCAGATTCAATTGGTTTTGGTTTGGCATTAAGAACAATTTTTGCGAGTGGGGTAAGTTCTTCTAGTCTTTGTATTGCTTCGTTGTGATTGAGTTTCTCTGCTTTTGCAAGATAAGAAATCATTTTGTCTGCTAAGATAGTATTACGTAAAATAGTATCAATAACCATTTTTGCAAAATGATCTGCTTTTTTTCGATAATCTTTAACCCAATTTGGATCGCCAAATTTTTCAATTGGAAAAATTTGATAAATAATATCAACTACTTCACCGCTAACAATTTCGACTGTTACCGATAACTCTACTTCTTCATATCCTTTGGCATCTGGATCTTTCATATTCTGTTCTTTCCACCGATATGTTGCAAAGATTCGATCAGCATAAGCATCCATTTCAAATGCTTTTTTCAAACCATCATGTACTGATTTAATTTCTAAAGGATCTTCAAGTTTTATTGGTAATCTATAAAGTCCAAGTTTGAATCCATGTAGAGGATACACACCCCGTTTTGCAGTTGGTGCCTCCATTGTCCAGACTCGATCTTTTAGAAGTATTGACATGTAGTTTCATTGAATTGAATTTATTTAAAAAGGTTATCAGTCACTGTCGTCTGGGCATGTAAGTTCTCGAATTTCGACATACTTTTTCTCCATGGTTTCTGCGTATTCTAAGATCTTTTTTAGATCAAATTGGTCTTTTGAAAAATACCACCGAATTGGAATCCAATGACCAATTCCGTCCATATCGTGGATCATACCTTTATCTGCTTGCACATTTAGTTTTTCGTCAATTGATGTGTTCTTTACAGTAAGACCTCTTTTCGTCTTATCTTCCAAAACAAAATGAGTGTTAGCATCTTTAATGTAATAAAATGATCCTTGCTTTATCACAGGAAAGTCTAATGACAATTTATTTTTCCACTGGGTTTCCGATCATATTACCCCATTCAGTCCAAGAACCATCATAGTTTCGAACCTTAGAATAACCAAGAAGATATTTTAGAACAAACCAACTATGTGATGATCTTTCACCAATTCTACAATAGCATATAACATCTTTATCAGGTGTCACGCCTTTTTGTTCATAATTTTGTTTAAGAATTTCTACAGACTTGAATGTTCCATCAGCATCATTTACAGCAGTTGCCCATGGAATATTATTTGCTCCAGGAATATGTCCACCTCGCTGTGCATGTTCCATCGGATATTCAGGCGGTGCTGTAATTTCACCAGTAAATTCTTTGGGTGATCTTACATCAACCATCACAGTGTCTTCTCGCCCCAATGCTCTCCTAACATCAAACAAGTAAGCACGTAATCCTTCATCTGGAGGCTGTGCCTTGTACGCGGTGAAAGAAATTTGAGGTTCTTCTGTGGCGTAACCTTTATTTTCTAACTCCCATTTTTTTCTTCCACCATCCATAATCTTTAGATTTTCATGGCCATAGAATTTGAAAACCCAAAAAACAAATGCTGCAAACCAATTATTAAAATCACCATAAAGGATAACTTCAGTGTCTTCACTTATACCGTTTTTTGACATTAATGCTTCAAATTGTTTTTTATTAATTATATCTCGAGTTATTGGATCATTGATGTCACGTTTCCACCAAATTAAGCTGGCTCCTTTAATGTGGCCTTTATGATATCCGTTTACTGGATCATAATCTACTTCAATTAATTTTCTACTCTCATTTGGCGGATTATTGTATACCCAATTGGTATCTACTAAAACTTCAGGATGTGCGTAATTCACATTATTTTATAAATTTGTATTCATACTTAATTGTTTTCACATTGTATTGACTAAACGGTTATTATATCAAATTTTTATTTTTCTTAAATAAGGTATCTTCACTAGCCTCACATTCGAATCTAAAATCGATGAACATATAATTTTTCATCATCATTATCGTCACAGAAAATAAAAAAGAGAAAAGAAAAATTCATTGTTGAATTTGAACCAAATCATTTTGGAGTGTGTTGTTGATTTTAGTATCTGAATATTGTTTTATTATTGAACATATTTGACCCCTACCAAGTGCTCACCTGGACTTGTTTGTAGAGAATTTCCATTATATAGTTGACAATAATTTAAAAAATATCCTTTTAACTAAATGAGATTTAGGAGAACTGTTTGAAACTTCAAAAAGTGGCAATAGTTAGTAAGGTGGGCTCAAAGGAATCAGAAGAGACAGCAAAAACTGTAGCAAAAAAATTTCTAGCAAAAAAATCCAAAGTATTTACAATTTCCCCCATAGATGTAGAGGGTGCAGAAAAAGTAGAATCATTGGAGGATTTAAAAAAAGAAAAACTCGATCTTGTAGTTACCTTGGGTGGAGATGGAACAACCCTTAGAGTTTTCAGGCATCTTGAAAATGAGACTCCAATTCTGACAATTAATGTTGGAGGAAATAGAGGCATATTATCTGAGATAACTATTGATGAAATAGATGACGCAATAAATAAAATTCTAAAAGACGAATTCTTTTTGGATAAACGAACTAGGGTTGTCGCATCTTGCGGAGGTAAAGAATTTCCACCAGCATTAAACGAAATTTACATTTGCAGAACAAATCTTACAAAAACTGCAGAAATTGAAATTAAATTTCAAGATGATACAGTAAAACAGAAAATGGATGGAGTGATTATTGCCACCCCAAGTGGTTCAACAGGGCACTCGTTTTCTTTAGGTGGTCCTATCCTTCATGAGAGTTTAGATGTTTTGATCATCACACCAGTTGCTCCAGTTTACAGATTAGAGTCAATCGTTGTACCAGATGAAAAAATAGAAATAATCTCATCCCAGGATTGCAGTATAGTCATGGATGCACAAGTAGTGAAATCAGCAGGATATGGAGAACCAATAATTATAAAGAAATATACAAAACCAGCAGTCTTTGTTAGATTAAAGAAACGAGGATTGAGACAGATGAGCAAGCTTGGATTTTAGAATATTAGATGCCAGTGCATTTTATGCAGGAGTCCCGTTTGGATCATCTGATGATTGTTACACAACATCTCTTGTTTATGAGGAGATAAAACACATTAAAAAAAATCATGATGTACTAGAAACATTGCTGGAAACTAATCGGTTAAAAATAATGGATCCAGACAAAGAATCAACAGATAGAGCAATAATTTCAGCCAAAGAAACAGGTGATTTTCAACAATTATCAAAGCAAGATATTTCCATAATTGCATTATGCATCAATCTTAATGGTGAGATTATTTCAGATGATTTTGCAATTACAAATGTTTCAAAAAATCTAGGATTGAAGATATCACCAATCATGACTAACAGTTTTCAAGATGTTGGAAAATGGGTTCATTATTGTCCCGGCTGTCGTACAAATCATACAACTGGGAAAGAGTGTCCAATGTGCGGTACCCCACTTAAGAGAAAATTACTCAAGGGGCAATCGTCTACCATACCAATCAACAAATGATCCATCATACAATTTCACATCACGGTAACCTGCAATCATTAGTTGTAAAAATAAGCTAGATGCCCTATGGCCATGCATGCAATAACAAACAATTTGATCATCTTTAGATATTTTATTTTGGGAAAATAAATTTTGTAAAAAGATTTTGTTTTGAAACAATTTTCCATCACATCCTATTCCTTCAGTAAATGGAATTAGTTTGGAATTAGGTAAATGTCCACCCATAAATTCTTGAGGTGTCCGTGCATCTAAAATAATATAATTATTTAAATTTTCTTTAAGATGAACAGCTTCTATTCGAATCATTGAGTTGATTTTTGGAATAAACTTTGTTGTTTTAGGAATGAATGATTTTTTTGTTAATTCAAAACCATTATTTTGTAAATCGATTATACTTGCATCAAGTAGACGTATTTTATCGTGTCCAAAGTACAAAAAAGTCCAAGCAATCCTAGCAGATGATGGATCCATAGAGTCGCCAACAATAATGACAGTTTTAGAATCATCGATTCCAATTGAACTAAAAAGTTCAGTAATTTTTTCTGGATCAATAACTAAATTTGAACCGTATTGATCAAATTGAATAACTTGTTCTATTGTTAGTGATTGAGATTTTATCAGATGGCCGTACAAAAATAATGTTTTAGGACGTGTGTCCAAAATAATAATATCCTGATCAGAAAAATGATCTTTTAGCCAATCTATTGAAACTAACATCAATGAAATAGATTTGCCAATTTATTTAATAGTATCATGTATCATGCAAGGTTTTTTGGTTCGATTCCTTGAGATGCTTGCTTTGAGATTCAAGTATCGTTTTTATTTTTTTGGCCCTTGCATTTCCAAGACCTTCAATTTTTGCAAGTTCTGTAGTTGTCGCAGTAAAAACTTTCAAAGGGGTTCCAAATTTCTCAAGTAATCTAACAGCAAATTTTTCCCCGACTCCAGGTAAACTACACAAAGAGGATAGTTGTTGTTTTTCTAAATCATTTGATTTTTTTATTTTTTTTAGATATGGGCCTTTTGGGGATTCATTTCTAGAACACATTGAAACAAGTAATTTTGCAGTATGAGTTGCGTTAGGGGTAGGAATTATAGGAATTTTAAAATCAATCACTATGGTAGAAATGGCACCATAGAAAATTAATGGATTGTCAGTGATTTCCTCAATTTCATCGACATTTCCTTCGATTAGCACTATAGGGAATTGAAAATGTTCTTTTAGTCTAGAGCATTGATCAAAAAGTCTACCGTCAAAAACAGAGGACACTAAATCACGAATACTTTTTCTCTCCACAACTGTTTCAGGTGCAACAATATAATCGCCTACAGGCAGTGTTTTCATTTCAAGGTTTATTCCTATAGATTTTAGTAGATCTGGGATTCCGCTTTTGCGTTCTCGTTCATCTACAATAATTCGTAAATTTTCTAATTTCATTAAATCTAATTCGGTTAATTTGTTAATATTTTATTTGAATTCTAATCAGTATTTGCTATTTTCTCGGATTATCATCAGAAATGGTAGTGTTTGTCATTTTTGCACCTACAGATGCTGGGCCCCTCATCATTTCAGTGATTTTTGCTTCTTGTTCTTTAATAGATTCTTTCATTCTAGTTTCCTGTTTTTCAAGAACAGTTGAACGTGTTTTTCCCATCTCTTTTCGTTCTCCTAATTCATCAATTAGTTGTTGTTTTGTAGATTTTATCAAAATTGAGCCAGCTTGCTTGTATACATTATCATCAGTAGTAATTTTTTTTAATTCATCTAGTGCCTTGTCAGTCTCAATTTGTTCCATTTCAAGATGTTGTTTTTGGGTAATTATTGATTGAAGATTTTGTTGAGATTGTTGCAATTTCATGAGTTGTTCTTGAAGCCATGGTGGCATTTGTCCTGATGACATGCTAGTTCAATGTTTTTGATTTCATTATATCTTTACCGATTCAATTGAGTCGTAACTTGCCTGAATTAATCTCAAAGTTGAATTAAGATTTGCTCGTAAGTGTTGAATATGTTCTGAATCTATTGAAATGTAGATTTTGTCATTTAATGAAATAGTGGTTTTGGTAGGGTTTTCGGGATAAAATTGATTATCAATGTGGATTGAATCAAATATTGCTTTTGTCTTTTCTTTAGCATCAACATTAATTTTAGCATTAAAGATTAATGTCATACGCGGTTCCAGCAATCTTGAAACTACATTTCTTACAAGACCAAATGCCAACTGCATCTCTACTAAATTGTTTTGAACCACATTCAGGACAAGATCTTTCTGCTTTTAGTTGAAAGTGAATTTTGGCATATTGTTTTCTGATTTTAATACCATATCGTGCACCTAATCCTTTTAGTGATTTCTTTGCCATTTTATTTTCTTGCTCCCATTACTTGTTTTAACTTTTCTCTTATTTTTGCTCCTACCTTAACAGATGTTTTTCCACATTGTATAACTTCGTCAAATGTAAATCCTCCGTTTCCTCCTTTTTGTAAAGCGCAAATATTTCCATTAGAGTCAGTAGTAATTGTAATTCTTGCCTCCATACTATCCCACTCATCACCATTTGGATCAACAATTATATGATTTCCAATTTTGCCCATAGTGACAGAGACTGGAATAGTGGTGATTGGAATATCCAACTCTGCGCCTTCAATTAAAGTTGGTACATCATTGTTCATTTCCCATTTTGGGGTTTTAGAAGAAAGGATCGCAGCTGTTGCAGCATAAGCACATGTATCAAACAAGTTACCATCATAATCAACTACAACATTATCAGCAAAAACTCCAACAACTGATTTATTTTTTTCAATTACTAATTGAGACAAATCGATCATGTGACTTTCTCTAATGCCTCTGTCAACTACTCTTGCCAATTCAATAACATCTGGACCAGGAGGTCCTGTTTCAACACTAGGATGTGAAAATGGTAAAAGTTCAGCAGTGCAAATGAAAATACCTTTGTCGCCCATATCTGGAAAAGGTCTATCGGGTTGAATTTTAACACCACAAATTACTTCGCTATCGCCCAATCTTACTCGTGCAGAACCATTTGCTTTTGGAATTGCATTTGTTTCAATTACTAATTTTCGAGGTTCATCAAATGCCCTTCCATCAACTCTTTTTCCTTGTTCTAATAATTCAAGGATTTGAAATTTCTTTAGTTCGTCTATTACAGAAACAGATGTCATTTATTATCTCCATTTGCAAAATATTTTTCAGTTAATGCTTTCTTTTGTAATTCATAAACAATTTTGCAACCTTTAATTCCAGTTTCAACACATTTTTTAAATTCTTCTGGAGTTAATACCCCATCTAATTGTAATAATGTAATTTTATCCGTACTTGGCATATAGCCAATAGGCATATCAGCTTGACCTGCTTGATCTTCTTCATTATTAACATCAAGAATAATGGTGTCAGCAGCTTTACCTGCAGCGCATGCAGCAACCATGTCCCTCATTGGGATTCCAGCATCAGCTAAAGCCACCGATGCAGCAGATAGTGCAGCACAGCGAGTGCCGCCATCAGCTTGTAGAACTTCAATATAAACATCAACAGCAGTTCTTGGAAATTTATCTAACATTATTGCAGGCTCTAGTGCTTCTTTGATAACTTTGGAAATTTCAATTTCTCTTCTAGAAGGTGCAGGATTTTTTCTCTCAGTTACAGAAAAAGGTTCCATGTGGTATCTAACTCTTAAAATTCCGGTATCAGTGTTTGACATGTGCTTTGGATGTACATCTCGTGGACCAAAAACTCCAACTAAAATTTTATTGTCGCCGAATTCAATATATGCCGAACCGTCGGCATTTTTCAATCCACCTGCCTTAATCATAATTCGTCTTGGCTCATCAACTTTTCTACCATCACAGCGAATCCCATTTTCATCTAGTAACACTAGCTCTGTATCTCTTCCACCCATTATGATTCACCTTTTGATTCTAACATTTCTTTCACTTGGTCAGTTAAGTTAGCAACATGTGCTTTTTCATCTACCATTTGTATTGCTTTTTTAGCCTTTAATAATCCCTCGGGACTCTCACATGAAACTACTACCCAACCGTTTTGACCAATAGTTATAGCAGCATTCGTAGCCATTTCAATAGTTTGAATCATAGTGCCCTTTTTGCCGATCAAACGTGGAACCTTGCTAGGCGAAATTTTGATCAAGTCTCCAGAATCAATTTTACCAAGATCCCTATCAGCTATGGTAACAAGTGGATCCCTTGTTCTATCAAAATTAGCAATTCTAGCTGCGACGAGATCGCCTGATTTCAACTTTGAGGAAAGCTCATCAGCATGTGCTGAAAAATCCCTCCCAAAAACATCTTGAGCAGGTAAAAATCCCACATAACATGAATTGATATCCAATTCCCAGGATAATGATGTATGAGATACAACTTTTCCAATTACAAGATCGTTGATCTTTGGAATGTATTTTCCAGTTAACGGAATTACTTTAACAGAATCATCATAAATTTCTGAAATTCCTATGGTGGTAGAGATAATTTTGTTACCATCAAGGATCACATTTTGTTCAGGCCTGTAAGGTCCAGTTGTCACTACATCGCCAGGAATAACATATTTTCTTTTGTTCTCCATTACTTCATAACCTCAACTGTAGCAGAACCTTTTGTTATAGAACCTAATCTATCAATCACGTTTGGCCTTGCTCCAGCGGGTATTTCAAGTATTGCTTTTAAGGAACCATTATTTTGCCATTCCTCTTTTTTTAAAGACCCTATAGATTTTAGAACAGCATAAGATTGAGAAGCATATTGTGCAGGTATAGTTATTTCAAGATCAAGATTTTCAGATTTCATAGGTATGATTGAACGCAATTTTTCTACAATATCTTTTACCTGCTCATCTACACTTTTTTGTGGGTCCACTGTGATTCTTCCATCTTTTAATGCTTGTTCGATTCTCACTGGTGGATGAGGTAAATGACTTCTAGGATCAACAAAAGTCTTGGCAATGTATGAAACAATTTGTTTCCTCTTCTCCTCTATCATCTTACGTCGTTGCTCAGTAGTAAGGTTTAGATCACCTTTTCGAAGCATTATCTCAGCAATCTCTAGGACATCTTCAGTTTTGAAAGCCTTGAGTAATTTTTCTGTTGACGGTTTAGTCCCCTTTCCAGAATCGGTATAAATCTCATCAGAAACCATGATTGCAGAAATATCTTTTTTCTTTCCAAGTTTGTAATCAAGTGCAGGATCAGGTTTTACCAAAATTTCAAATTTTTCACCTTCGTGAGAATATCTCACTATTGTAACATCAGCCATTTCCGAAATATCGTAGGATAATTTGGTATTTATCTATACGGGGGACTAGTCTTAAAAACGAGTTAGGGCGCTACGATTATCCCCTTTTTTGAGGGTATAAAATTTAATAAATTTAGTGACTCGGCCTTCATTTCATACAGAAGAGCAAAAACTAGTTTTTATCATTGAATTGATAGAAAAATTATTTTGCTCTCATCCTGTTGTTCTTTGGATTATGTTCCAATTCGACCAGTCCAAGTTCTTCCATCAGCGGTGGAATGTAAACTCCGAATCTTCCGCGCAATCCTTTTTTTAAGCCATACCTCCACTTACGGGATTCTTGGTGGAACACCCCCAAGATTCTATAGTTCCTTCCTTAGCTGGCTTTTGTTTATCTGCACCTCCAACTTCCATCCAATCTCCATGTTTTTTGAACATCGTATGTAAATCGTTGATGCATCGGGCATCGTAGAGCAAAATTATTTTTCCAACAGTGCAAACAATAACTTTGTTTCCATCTTTAACATCCTCATACATTTCGTACACAGATGTTCCAAGAGGAGTTTTTAGTTTTAAAGGATTTTCTTTGTTCCTTTTGCTGACACACTAAATTTACAAGATACAATATCTTAAAGTGTGCTACACATTTAGTTTCTAATAATAGCGATTGTGTTACTTTTAATGAAAATTATAATCAGGGTAAACTTCCAGTGTTTGGATTAATTGCCAAGCTCAAATTCGACAATGACGGATGTGGTAATCTCGCTATTGAGATTCTGGTAAAGTATGGTTGTACCATGTAACTCCGTAAAGGCTTGTCAAGCCACTATTTGCATTTGCAAATGGATTTGTTACAGCATCAATTGATTGCACACCTTTTACTGTGAGACGGCAAGTTTTGCCATTGATTCAGCTCTGGTTTTATCATTTTCTAGTGTCTTTTGGTTAAGCTCGTCTCGGACATTATTTACTGCAGATTCAGATATGGAAAGAGTTGTACTTTCGATATACGCGGTGTCCTCCTGATTTACAATTTTAGGTATAGTCTCTATATTTTGAGTCTGTTTTGACAATAATCTGAGATTGTGTATTATAGTTTGAATTTTGTCGGGCCCATAGTATGTCGGATTTACATTCACGTTTCCAGGTTTTATGTGGTCAGATGGAATTCCAATCTCATCCAGTATCTGCAAAAGATCAGAGTATTTTTTCATATTCATCCAACACATTGTTAAGAGTATCAGGTTTGGTGTTGACTACAACATTGATTGTTATCTGTTTTGATTCATCTACAGGTGGTGTGATTTCACCTTCTGGGAGAGGTTCAGGAGATCCGCTGGATTGACTGGTTAAAAATGGTGATGCGTAAACATTTTCAAAACTACAACCTGCCTCAGTAAGTTTTTTTACAATAACTGTAAGATTATCAATATTAGTTTCAACAGAAGTTGATGCATAATGGTAAATGTGTTAATATCAGAGTATGATGGTTGTCCACTGTAAAACGGATTTTATGAGACTTGTCAGATTGTTACTGATGTTTTATTATCATTTATAGACGATTGGATTGTATTTACCAATTTTTGAGTTTTTTCTTTTTGTTTGTCAAGTGCGGTTGTTATGTCTGATGGCTGGGATTGCATCGTAATTGTCATTATGGCCTAGTCTGACTCTAGTTTGATTGATGCATAACCAGTAATTTTTATTGTAGGGTTGTTTGTAGATAGAGTTGTAGAATACTGGCTAAATGCAGATGGAAGTGCATTGTCAGTTGCAAATACGATAAGTGTGATAATTGATGTAATTACAATAGCAGACATTGCTAACAGTGATTTTCTACTTTTTATCATAATTGTTATCATGTAAAACTACCGTGCGGATAAATATTATGGAGAAGAGATTTTATGTTTTAAAATAATGTGAAGTTGAGTTGTTTAGATATTTTTCAAAAAAACGGTAAAAAGTCTCAAAACGGGTTTTTAATGCTTTTGAGAATTAAAAGATTATGCCTACAATGGATGTTATTATGTAACCTTGAAACTTTATTATCAGGTCGTAAAACCAGCTAGATTTTTATGTGGACTTCGAAAATTTTCTTCTAGGATTTGTCTTCTTTAGAGATTGTTAACAAGGATAATCAAAAAATTTCAATCAAGTTAAAAGGGATTTCTTTACAGTATGCAAATGCACTTAGACGTATCTGTTTAAATGGCATTCCGGTATTTGCCATAGATACAGTAGACATTATAGAAAATTCATCAGTATTGCCTGATGAAGGTTTGGCACATAGATTAGGTTTAATTCCAATTAAGACAGATCTTTCAAGGTTTAATGAACCATCAAAATGTGATTGTCAAAGTGAAACAGGCTGTTCTAATTGTAAAGTTATGTTGGTTCTAGATTCTGGAGACTCCGATGTTACAAGAACGATCTTATCAAATGAATTAACATCTGAGGATGAGTTGGTAAAGCCAACTTCAGATAAAATTCCAATTGTTCAACTGGCACCAGGACAGAGAATTAAAATTGAATGCTATGCAAGACTCGGTAGAGGTACAGAACATGCAAAATGGAATTCATCAAACATTGCAGTTCTCACCGAAACTAACAAAGAAGATGAGAGAATTCTCACAGTAGAGTCAACCGGAGCATTAAAACCAGAACAAATAATCCTTGCAGGAGTGGATGAACTCAGTAATAGGTTAGTAGAGTTTAAAGAAATTATTGGCAAATTAGAAGAATAAACTAAGCATAGACATTATATTTGGGTTTTAAGTCGGATTATTCACATGGTTAATCAAGTTGTCATACGTATGGCAAAAGATCTAAAAAAGGCATCAGTCAAAAATGAAGCGCCTATTTGGGCAAAGTTGGCAGAATATGCATTAAAACCATCCCGTGCCAGACGAAATATCAACTTGAAACGAATTGGTCAACTAACAAAGGATGCAGACACAGTAGTGTTTCCTGGAAAAGTATTAGGAACCGGTGATATCCATCATAAAATTACACTTTGTTCATTTTCAATTTCAAATTCTGCGGCTACAAAAATTTTAGAAAGTGGGGGGGAAATCATTAGTTATTCTGATTTAATAGTGAAACACCCAACTGGAAAAGGAGTGATGATACTTGGCTAATCAAGAAAATGTTGTATCAATAGATAAACCAATTGTTGTAGATGCTACAGACCACATAGCAGGACGATTATGTTCAAATGTTGCTAAACTATTGTTAAACGGAAACCGAGTATCAGTTGTAAATTGTGAGAAAATCATGTTGAGTGGAACAAGATCAAATATAATTAGCGAGCAAAGAGCATTTTTAGAAGTTAACAGTGTAATTCATCCAAGGCATGGTCCAGTACATCCAAGAAGACCAGACACAATTATGAAAACAATGATTCGTGGAATGTTGCCAAGGAAAAAACCTTCAGGCGTGGCAGCTCATAAAAGATTAAGAACATACATTGGTTCACCTAAAGAATTAGGTGCGTTTAAAAAAATTCAATTTGAAAACGCAAAAATTAAAAGATCTTCTGCCAACTATACAACAGTAGGCGAGATTGGTAAGTTAATAGGGTGGACAGAATGACAACACCAAAAACAGAAATTTATTTTGCAACTAGAAAAACATCTAGTGCACATGTTTACATTACAAAAGGACAGGGCAAGGTTAGAATAAACAATGTACCTGTTGAAATGATTCCACAGGAAACTGCTCGCGAGATTATGTTAATTCCATTAGAAATTACAGGTGATTTAAGAGACAAGATAGATATTTCAGTCAGAGTACGAGGAGGCGGATTTATGGGGCAAGCAGGTGCAGTATCCACTGGAATTTCTAGAGCACTTATAGGATGGACTAAATCCAAAAAAGAACCTAAAGATCATCCATTTCCAAAATCCACAAGAGAAGACCTAAGACAGAGAATTACAGATTTTGACAAGTATCTGATTAGCGGCGATGCCAGAAGAAAAGAACCAAAAAAGTTTGGCGGACCTGGTGCTAGAAGAAGAAAACAAAAATCATATCGTTAGACTGTGAAAGCCATAATTCTAGCTGGTGGCAAGGGAACTAGGGGTAAGCCATATACCGAATATTTTCCAAAAGCAATGACACCAATAAACGATAAACCGTTAATTGACTACATTGTAAGATATCTAAATTCATTTGATTTCATTAAAGAAATCATTATAATTTCAGACTTTGAAGGATTGGGGGGTCAAATTAGAAATTATTACAGCAATTTCAAAAATAAAAAAAGGATTACATTCGTTCAAGATACACAGAGTGGGACTGGGGGTGATCTTTTACATATTGAAAATAAACTCAAGGAAGATTCAGAATTTTTGTTATGGTTTGTAGATAACTTATGCGCCATTGATTTAGCCGAGATGAGAAAAGTGTTTAAAGAAAAAAATAGCATAGCATGCATTGCAACCAGAACAAAAAGAAATGAAGAAACCGGATTTGCAGTAGTAGAAAATGGTATAATTAAGGAATTCAAAGAAAAACCAACTATGAAATTACAATTTTCAGAGTGTCTGGGTATTTACATTCTCGGAAAAGATATCATCAAAAGAATCAGAGTAAAAGAAAAAGAAAAAGAGATCAATCTCTCATTTGACATTTTACAACAATTATCCAAAGAAGGAAAAATTAGTGCCTATGACATTCAAGATACAGAATGGATAGATGTTGAGTCACCAATGGTTTTAGAAAGACACAAAAAAACTATAAAAAAAATTATAAAACAGATGGGGTTTTAGATTGTTTTTCAAATTCGGAGATTTTTTTTTCGTATTGTAAAGTTTGAGATATGTCATCCAATCCCTCTAAAAGAATTTTTTTCTTGTGTAAATCAATATCAAATGGAATTTCTTTAGAACTTGTTTTAATTATTTGATTTTCCAAGTCTATTTCTATTATCCCTGTTTCACGCTGTAATTTTTCTACTATTTTTTCTTCCAAAACAATCGGTAAAAGACCATTTTTGAAACAATTACTGTAAAAGATATCAGCAAAAGAAGGAGCAATGATTACTGAGAAACCATAGTCTTGTAATGCCCATACTGCATGTTCTCTGCTAGAACCACATCCAAAATTATCTCCTGCAACAAGAATTTTAGAATTTTTGTATTTTTCATCATTTAAGATAAAATCAGATTTTAGATTTTCTTGATCATCATATCGCCAGTCATAGAAAAGAAATTTACCAAAACCAGATTTTTGTACTAGTTTTAAGAATTGTTTTGGCACAATTTGATCTGTATCGACATTCACTTGATCTAATGGAGTTATTACAGTTTTTACTTTTTTGAAAGATTGCATTTTAATTCAGATCCATTTTTCTAACATCGACAAAACGCCCCTCTATTGCAGCGGCAGCGGCCATGACTGGACTTACCAAATGAGTTCTCCCCCCAGTTCCTTGTCTACCTTCAAAATTTCTATTAGAAGTACTTGCACATCTTTCACCAGGAGATAAAATATCAGGATTCATTCCCAAACACATACTACAGCCTGATTCTCTCCATTCAAAATTAGCGTCTATGAAGATTTTATCAATACCAAGATCTTCAGCTTGTTTTTTCACCATTTGAGAGCCAGGGACCACCATAGCTCTAACATGTGGAGATACTTTTTGTCCCCTGATAATTTTGGATGCTTCAATTAGATCTTCCAATCTAGCATTTGTGCATGATCCTATAAACACCCTATCTATTTTAATTTCAGTAATTAGAACTCCAGGTTTTAGATCCATGTATTCAAGTGCTTTTTCAGCACCCTTCTTTTGATTATGATCACCTTTAGAAAAGTCTTCTGGTGATGGGATTGACTCTGTGACATCGCAAGTCATACCAGGATTTGTGCCCCAGCTAACTTGGGGTGCAATATTATCAATATGTAAGGTATAATTTTTTTCAAATTTTGCATCGCTATCTGTTTTAAGATGATCTTTCCAATAGTCTACTAGTGATTCGTAATTTTTTGGAGTGTATTGTCTATCTCGAAGATAGTCAAATGTTTTCTCATCGGGAGCAATTAGACCAGCACGTGCACCTGCTTCAATTGACATGTTACAAATGGTCATTCGCTGTTCCATTGAAAGATCACTAATTCCATCTCCCCTATATTCAATGACTGTACCAGTACCGCCAGCAGTACCAATGTTTTTAATTATTGATAGTATGATATCTTTAGCTGTTACAGCGTGAGGATTCTTACGTTTACCTTCCACCCTAATTTCAAAAGGTTTTGGCTTGTCTAACCAAAGTGTCTGTGATGCTAAAACATGTTCTACTTCACTGGTACCTATTCCAAATGATAATGTGCCAAAGGCACCATGAGTGGAAGTGTGGCTATCTCCACAAACTATTGTGGTTCCAGGTAATGTAATTCCCAACTGAGGTCCAATGACATGAACAATTCCTTGATTAGGACTTGTAATGTCAAATAATTGAATTCCAAAATCCTTGCAATTTTTTTCAAGTGTTTGTATTTGAATTGCAGAAGTTTGATCTAAAATGGGGAGAGATCTATCATTTGTTGGAACGTTATGATCCATTGTAGCAATTGTTAGGTCAGGTCGCCTTACAGATCTATTATTCATGCGAAGTCCATCAAACGCTTGAGGTGAAGTTACTTCATGAATAAGATGTCTATCAATATAGATTAAAGATGGATTATTTTTTTTTTCTACTACTATATGATCTTCCCAGATTTTTTCAAAAAGTGTTTTTCCCATGTTAATCATAGATGGGTTTGTACTTGAATAGGCCACCAGATTCAATTATTTTTCCAATGATTTCTGAAAATGGTTTCATCTTGTAAGTTTGTTTTTTTGTAAGATTTTTAATGGTATTATTACTAATATCAATATCAATTTCATCACCTTCAGAAATATTTGAGTAGGCATCCATTTCAATTTCTATAGGTAGTAAAAATGCCCCATCTACGGCATTTCTATAAAATATTCTTGCAAATGAAAGGGCAAGAACTGCCTTTATTCCAGAATGAGAAAGTGCAATTGGTGCATGTTCGCGAGATGAACCACAACCAAAATTTCGTCCAGATAAGATAAAATCACCCTCTTTAACCTTTGAGTGAAAATTAGGATCCAATCCCTCCATAGCATGTAACGCAAGTTCAGTATAATCATGTATTTTGAGATATTGTCCTGGGATAATGACATCGGTGTCAATGTTGTCTCGTTCATATTTTATGACGTTTCCTTTCATTCCAAATCCCTCGGATCGGTAATTTTACCTGTAACTGCAGATGCTGCTGCTACAAGCGGTGATGAAAGATATGTTTGTGAATCAATATGTCCCATTCGTCCTGGAAAATTTCTATTTGTTGTACTGATACAAATTTCATCTTTTGCCAAGACTCCCATATGGGCTCCACAACATGCGCCACATGTTGGAGGCCCAACTGTTGCACCAGCATCCAGAAATATTTTAAGCAATCCATTTTCCATCGCCCGTTTGTAAATAGAAATTGCAGCAGGCAAAATTTCGGTTCTAATCTTTACTTTTCGTCCCTTGAGAATTTTGGCAGCTGCTTCCAAATCTTCGTATTTTGCACCAGTACAAGAACCAATGTATGATTTATCCAAGTCCACTGATGGAGCTTCTCGTACAATTGAAATATTTTCTGGAGAAAATGGTTTTGCCACAATTGGTTCCATTTCTGAACCTTCGTATTCGTATATTTTTTGATATTGAGCATCATCATCTCCTTTAATTAATGAAATATCTCTGGCACCTTTACTTGTAAGATAGTCTACAACTTTTTGATCGGGCTCTACTATTCCATTTTTAGCTCCTGCTTCTGTAGTCATATTACATAAAGTCAATCTACTTTCAACTGACATTTCATTTATTCCACCTCCACCAAATTGCATAGTTTTGTATGTACCTCCTTCAGTGCCAATATCACCAATTATTTTTAAAATAAAGTCTTTGGCCATTACATATTCTGGGAGTTTTCCATTTAGCTTAAAGTATAATGTTTCAGGAACCTTGAACCAAATTTTTCCATTCAATAAAACATAAGCAACGTCAGTATGACCTAGTCCACAAGCAAATGATCCTAAAGCGCCAGTAGTGTTAGTATGCGAGTCACCTCCAACATAGACCTCTCCAGGCATTACCAACGCTTCTTCATGAGATAACGTGTGACATATTCCATATTGTCCCATTCCATACTTGAAGTGTTTTTCAATGCCGTAATTTTTTGTGAAATTTGATAATTTCACGATATTTTCAGCAGAGATCTTATCTGCAGAAGGAACAAAATGATCTTCGGCAACCCAGACTTTTGATGGGTCCCACAATTTGTCAACATTAATGCCTTGTTTCTTTAATTTATCAAATACTTTGATTACACCTGGACCAGACACATCATGAATCATAACTTTATCCACATTTGCAAAAACTACATCGTCTGGAGATACCTTTGTCCTACTTGAAGCGCGTGCAAGTATTTTCTCAGTAATATTCATAATCGAAAAAACGAGTATTACAGATTAAAAGCTTTTCAGAACAGTAAAAAAGAAAAGAATCATCAGACATGATGTGCCTCTAACCGTATTACCCCTATTTTCAGAAAGAAAAAGAGAGCGATTTGATATCTTTGAGGCATTGACAGAGACGTTAGATAAAAACAATGAAAGATTACAAGAGGGAGACGTCATAGTAATATCAACAAAATACATCTCCAATGCTCAAGGAAGGATAATTGATCTAAATAATGTCAAGGCATCAATAAAAGGAATAGATATTTCTAAGAAATTTCAAATAAAAGCTGAAATTGCAGAAATAATTTTAAGAGAATCCGATAAAATTTTTGGTGGGATTTCAGGTTTTGTTATTACTTCAGCAGATAACATAATGGCTCCGAATGCAGGAATTGATAAATCAAATGTTAAAAAAGGAAAAATAGTTCTTTATCCAAATAATCCTTATATTATCGCAGAACAAATTAGAAGAAAAATATTTTTAAAATTCTTAATACACGTAGGAGTTATTTTGGTGGATAGTAGATTGATGCCAGTTCGTATTGGAACATCAGGGGTAGCAATTTCATGTGCAGGAATTGAGCCAGTATTAGATATGAGGTCTGAAAAAGATCTTGACGGAAATCCATTGAAAGTAACTTTTCAAGCAGTAGTGGACAATCTTGCAACAATTGCAAATCACAAAATGGGTGAGGGTGCAGAATCCAAACCGTTTGCAATTATTAGAGATTCAGGAGCAAAGTTGACAGACAGAAAAATTAATCCAAAAGAAACAGCAATATCTCCAGACCAGTGCGTATATGTTAGAGGTCTAACAAATCCATAGAATTATTAGAATTTTAATGGGTTCTGCTTTAAATAGAGGTTTTAGGGGGACAAATTAATGGAGTACCTAACCAGATATCCCAAAACAATTTCATTTCATGATGGATTAAGACATAGTATTGATGTAGATAGCAAGGGAGTTGAACAACTTCACATTGTAGTTAAAAAGAGCTTTGACGAATTAATGAAAATTTTTACTAGGGAAGGTTTTACTAAAGTTAAATTTGAGCATAAGCAACCAGATCAAATTGGAAATGGTTTGAATCTCAAACTCAAGAAACCTTGGGAAATGCATGTTAGATTAGTAGATCTCAAAAAAGGTTTAATCGGAATCCATGCAGAAGTTGAAGTTTCAAGAGATTATCTTCAGCACTTAGTATCGCAAAGAACACCTGTAGTATACGAAGTTGAAGAAATATTGAAAAAATATCAAGTCGATTATAAGATTTGGCACGATAAAATCAAAAAAAGCGTTCATACAATTGTTGATAATTATAAAGTAAAGCTTGCAACACCTAGCATCCCAGTATTCGCGTGGAAACCAATGTTATTTGTAATTGGAACAATATGCGTATTCTACCTATGGAAATTCATCAATACCATCTAAAATAATTAGAAACAAAAAAGAGAAAACAGAGTGATCATATACCTAAAGTTTCTTCTTTAGTTAGTTCAAGAAAGACTTTATCACCCACAGACAAACCCATCTCTTTGTATTCATGCATCTCTAGTTTCAGCTGGGTAACTCCACTTTGCATGCCCATTCCACCCATTCCAGAAAACATTTTGTTGAGATCCTTCATCATATCGTTCATGTTAGTAAATCCCATTACTTTTGGACTGCCAAAAGGAGACGGTGTAGACGTATTTCCTTCTTTAAGGTCTTTAATTGATGATAGTGAGACTACAACATACGGTGAACCTTCAGGTGAAGCATCAATACTTCGTACTACAAATTCTTTTTTCATTAATTACCATCTTTTTCTCTATAATTTTAATTTTGATGAGAATATTGGGCTAGGAGACTAAATTTGAAGATTTAATTACAATTTTTGTGATTTTTAATTAATGATTGAAGATAATCTGAAAATATCCTTAGAGTATTACGGGATATCACCTTGGGAGATTGAAGTAATTTATGGATATTTGAATTCTAGATTTACGATAATTCAAGAAGAAATCGAATCAAATGATGAAAATTTCGTCAGTTTCTTAAATTTAGATATACCACTTGCTTTTAACGAAGAATTTTTCAAATGGTTTGATTTTAGCCGTTGGGAGAAAATGAAAGATGTTTTCAAAGAAATGAAAAGGCGGAGGGGCACTGGAAATGCTTTAAAGATCAAAATAAATTTTTTAGGAAAGCCAAAAATAATTTTTGATGTAGATATTGAAGATAGACAATTGTACAATAATGCAGTTGAAAAAATAGATTTTGTTTTAGAGTTACTCCCTTATCACCTAGATCCAGAAAAACTACCCTCAGGTATTTTGGAAGTAATTTATAAATTTGATCCAGAGTCAACAAGATGGCGTCTCAATTCTGCAACATCGGAAAATAAAAGATATATTTTCAATGGAAATAATTGGAATGCAACTACTTGAGATCTTTTTGAAGTGGTTCAAGTAAACCATGTAGTTCTTTGTATTTTAATTCTAAAAATTCCAACGCATTATCAAGTTTTTTTGATTTACCGTATTTGTAACGAATTAATTCACGATGATGCCAAAATTTTTTCCCATCTTCAATTGAAATGGTAGTAAAATAATCAGGTCCTTTCAATGAATCTGGAAGTTTAACATCATGTGGGAAAAGTAATTCTACAATAAACCATTCGTCACCATCAGGATAATCAGACCCAGTATCCACATCGAAAAATACATGAAGTAAATCAGATTGCATTAACCCATCTTCGTTTATGAATGGATGTTTAACTCCAGATTTTTTAAAATCAAGATTAAGAAGTTGGGGCTCAAAGAACCCTTTGATAATAGATTTTCTAAATATTTTATTTGCCTCGTTTATGTTCAACAGCAAGGTGATCTACGAATAAACTAGTCTATAACTCATTAGGTTATTCATGTTCTAAATTCTAAGAGAATCAAGTATTTCTGAAACATCAGTAACAGGAAATCCTTTTTCAGAAATCTTTTGTTTTGCAGGTGGGTTTTCAAGGTAATTGGGAATTCTGTCAGTTAGTCTAGTGGAATATTGAGAGATTATTTCATTTTGATAAAACACACCTATAGGAATTTTTTGTCCCCATTCTAGGGATTTAATCAGGGCTTGAGATAATTTTTCATTAACTTCTGATTCGTCATCGTAATGTACCATAGGATCAAAATGCATATCTTCAAGTTTATAGATTCTAGAGTGTCTCTCCATAGATTCTTGGGCTAAATCTACTCCAGCATACCAATCTCTTGTATTGATATCATTGTAAGTTGGACATGGTTGTAACACATCAAGGAAAGAAAGACCTTTGTGACGAACAGCTTTGATGATCAGATCTTTCAGATGCCTAACATCATAAGAATAACCACGTGCTACAAATGTAAAACCACTGGCGACGGCCAATCCAATAGGATTTACGTTATAATTGGTGTTTGGAGATGGGAGCGATTTTGTTTTCTCACCGAGCCTTAAGGTTGGGGAAGCTTGTCCTTTTGTTAAACCATATACTCCATTATCAAATATGATGTAGGTAAGGTCAATATTCCGTCGTCCAGCTGCAACAAAATGACCAGCACCTATTCCCAATCCATCACCATCACCACCTACTGCTACAACAGTCATTTCAGGATTTGCAAGTTTTCCACCTTGGGCAAAAGTCAAAACTCTTCCATGTAGTGTGTGAATACCATATGTGTTGATAAAGTGAGACGTCTTTCCAGAACAACCTATACCAGAAAAAATTGTTGCTTTATCTCGTTCTATTCCCATTTCTGCCAATGCCATTTGTAATGCATTAACTATTCCAAAATCCCCACAACCAGGACACCAATCATTGTGTACTTCAGTTTTGTAATCAGCTAGTTTAAGCGCCATGACTTAGAACCTCTCTTTTGTTTGCTTTATTTTCAACTATCTTTTTTAATGAATCATAAATTTCAGTACTAGTCATTCCTCTTCCGGTATATTTTAGTATAAAATAATCAATTTCTCGAGAGATGTTTTGCTTGAAAATCTTGCCTAGTTGGCCTGAATGATTTGCTTCAATGTCAATTATAGTTTTTGTATTTTTTAAAAGAGATTTGACATAATCAGACGGGAAAGGATGAATTAATTTAATTTGAATAAATCCAATATCAATTCCTTCTTTTTTAAGTATAGAAATAGCATCTAAAATTGGGCCCTTAGTAGAACCCCAAGAAATTATAGTATAATCACATACGCCAAATGAAATAACTTGTTCATCATTAGGAATTCTGTTTAGTACCAAGTCTAGGCGAGACATTCTTTTATCCATCATTTTAATACGAATCTGAGGATCTTCTGAAATATGACCAAATTCATCGGATTCGTCTCCAGTATTCCAAAAAACACCATTATCTAATCCTAATCTAGAACGGGGGGAGATTCCATCATCAGTAAAAGCAAATCGCTTGTATTCCCCCTCAATTTTATCTAATAATAGTCCTCTATCAATTGGAACCTTTTGAGGATCAAATTTTTTGCAGGTTACAACAGAACTCGAAAGAAATTTGTCCATCATATGAATAACAGGAATTTGATAAACATCTGCATAATTAAAACATCTTCCGGTGTCATAGAAACTTTCTTCGATATCACCAGAGGCGTAAACAATTTTTGGAAAATCGCCATGACCAGCATGGACTGCAAAAAGTAGGTCATCTTGTCCGTGTCTTGTAGGAAGTCCTGTTGAGGGTCCACTTCTTTGATACAAAGTAATCACAATTGGCACTTCGTTAATTCCGGCCCAACCTAGTGCTTCAGTCATTAATGCAAAACCAGGTCCAGAGGTCGATGTAGAAGCACGCGTACCAGTTAAGGCAGCACCAATCATCATACCCATTGCAGAAATTTCATCTTCAGTTTGGATAACAATAGTCGAACCAGGTCTATCATTTTGAATTTCTAAGAGTTCGTGTGATTCCAAATAGACACTTTCATCAGAAGCAGGAGTAATAGGATAGTATGATTGGAATCTACAACCGCTAACCATTTTTCCTATAGAAGTTCCAAAATGACCCTGAACAAGAATGGTATCAGGTTGTTTGGCAGTACCAGTCAAACTATATTGAAAATTATCAAATTTTGATTTAGCATAGTCATAGGCATAATTTGCTGCTTGTTTATTAATTTCTGCTATCTGAGTTTTTTTTGAAAATATTGAATCAATAGATTGGAGTAAAGGATCTAGAGGCATTTTAATTAATCCTAGTGATAACGAAACTGCAAGTACATTAAACATTCTAACTAGTCCTTTAAGTTTTGGATTTTCTGTCTCTTCGGCAAGATTAGATAGGAGTTCTCGAAAAGAAACAGGATAAAGATTAACACCTTTCTCTTTTGCAATCTCAAGGACTCCTGTGATGGTAAAAGGCTTATTTTTAGATTCCAATTCTTTGTGCAATCTTTCTTTAAAATAAGTATCAAGAGTATGTACTTCTTCAGTAGTTATTTTATTCAAATCAGAATCGTAAATTATTCCACCATCTTTAGAAACTTCATTAAAATGTCTGAAAATTGTTTCAGCATCAAAAGAAGCCATTAAAGTAATATCATTTACATTTGAATGAATTTCTTTATCAGAAACTCTGACTACAAAGTAACTATGATCGCCCTTAATATTAGAATAAAATTCTCTTTTACCGAAAATTTGATATCCCATTTGAGCACAAACTTTAGAAAAAACATTAGCTCCAGAGTCCACTCCGCTACCTTGGGGGCCTCCAATTAACCACGTAAAATCAACAGAACTCATATACAGTCATCTTATTTTTGAGTATTAATAATGTGGTGAACTAATTCTGCTAACCACCAGTAGCTGAATCAAACAATGCACATTCACATTTGTCTCGCTCACCACAATAAGGACAGACGCAACCGCATTTTTCAATAGAATTACCACATTCTACACAAACCGCAAATTCCTCTTCTTCAGCCTTTGACATCTTGATTATCTAGAAAGAAATCGTATAAATGGTTTGAGATAATCCTCATGGGTAATGGAAAAAAAGCGAATTTTTCTCACTAGAACACTTCATGATTTTGCATTAAAAAAATTAAGAAGAAGATATCAAGTTGAAATCCACACAGGCAAAATTCCAATTTCACAAACAAAATTACGATCAAAAATTAAAAATGTTGAAGGATTGATTTGTTTTCCATATGATAAAATTGGCAGTGATTTGATAGATATTGCAAAAAATCTCAAAGTTATCAGTACTTATAGTGTTGGTTTTGACCATATTGATATACAATATGCAAAGAAAAAGAAAATTCGTATAGGATATACGCCAGAGGTACTTACCGACGCAACTGCAGATTTGGCATTTTCTTTGATGCTAGATGTTGTACGTAGAGTGTCTGAAGGTGATAGAATAATCAGAAATGGAAAATGGAGACAAATTTATGGTGCATTCGATTATGTGGGGATGGATCTTCAGAGCAAAACATTAGGAATTTTTGGATTAGGAAGAATTGGAAGTACTCTTGCAAAGAGGGCTAAATCATTTGATATGAAAATAGCATATCATAATAGAAAACCTGTTTCCAAAAATAAAGAAAAATTATTAGGAGTGAAATATGTCACTCTAGACAAACTGATAACTCAGAGTGATATAATTTCAATCCATGTTCCGCATACAAAAGAAACCAATCAGTTATTTGATATGAAAGTTTTTAAAAAAATGAAAAATTCTGCATTTTTAATTAATACATCACGAGGTAAAATTGTCAATGAGAAAGATCTCATAATAGCACTAAATAAAAAGATTATTGCAGGTGCTGCTCTTGACGTGTATGAATCAGAACCCATTAGTGAAAATCACCCATTAACAAAAATACAAAATGTTGTTTTAGCACCGCATATAGGAAGTTCAACAAAGGAAACAAGAGTAAAAATGGCAGAAATCACCATACAAAATTTGAATTTAGGCATTATTGGAAAAAAACCCATTTACTCAGTAGGACATTAAAAGTTAATTCAGATTTATCCTCCGGTTACATAAAAAAACTGTGAGGTTTTTATATGAAGATTAGAAACAAGAATAGATTGAAAAAATTCAAACACACAAATGAAGAATTAGAATTAGCTAAACAACAATCTGAAAAAGAAAAGAAGAAAAAACAATTAGAAGAATAAACAAGTTTTTCTCCTTGTCATTTTCAGACAAGGTATTTTTTAAAACTGAATTTTTAAACCATATTTTTTACATAATTTTTCATAAATTCTTTTTCTCTCAAAGTTAAGATTATTACTGGGATCATACATTTTTGTAAAAAATGCACCCAAAATATGTTCTCCACTTTGATCAAAAAATTGAACGCTAAAGCTTGTACGATCAGGTTTTTCTTCCTCAATAAACTTAGCAATTCGTATCAATTCAGAGTTAATGTGCATGTGAGCTGGCCCATCATTGTCACCAATTGTAATCCATTTTTCTTTCTGTTTAATGTGTAGAGAATTACTTCTAATCTCAGAGACGGCAACATTGTTTTTTATAATCAATAAAACATCATCAATTTTTAATAAATCAGATAAAATATCCAAAAGCAATACAATATGATTAAAAAGAAATTATTTCAATTTTTATGATTATTGTGTGTCTAAATGGACAAAATCATCGGGATCACCATGTATACAGTCAGTCCCAACTGCTTTTAATGATGAAAAACTGATTTTTCCATGAGGTATTTTATCTTCATTCTGAAGAAATTGAATTTTTCCTGAGACTATTTGTTTATGTTTATTGCATGTAACTCCAACCATGTATTCATCTTTTCCTACCACAACAGACACTACGAATTCTGGGGGATTAACACACTGATTTCCATTTTCCATAATTGAGCATCTGTCAGGTAACATATCAAGAATTGTGGTGTTATAAGATATTAATCTTGATTGTGGCATATTCAATTTAATATTGACGAAGCAGAAATAGAAATGCGTTGACCAATACTTTTGATCTAGTAATTATTGGTGGAGGAATATTAGGTACATCGATCTCATATTTTCTAGGTTTTCTAAATAAAACAAAAAAAATTGCGGTGATAGAACAGGCGCACAGTGTTGCATTTCACACAAGCAGTAGAAATACAGGAAAAGTTCATGCTCCATACTTATACAATCCTGAGAAGAAAAAGATGTTTGCAAAAGCAGCTTTTCATGGATATGAAATGTGGGAAGAGTATTCTAAACTGAAAGGCGTACCATTTAAAAAAGATGGAGTGATAGAAGTAGCCTTAGATGAAAAAGGAACAAAAGTCCTTGAGAAATATTTCAAATGGGGAAAACAAAATGGATTGCAAGATAAAGATATCAGATTGATGGATAAAAATGAATTAAAAAAAATAGAACCCGAAATAAAATGTGAATCGGCACTTTGTGTGTACAAAGATGGTTCTACTGATTATTCTAAATTTACTGATGCGGTCATGAAAGACAGTAGAGATAACGGAATGAATTTCATTTTAGATACTAAAGTAACCAATATCAAAAAAATTGGCGATAAATGGAGAATCATTTTAAATAATGAAAATGAAATTTTTGCAAATTTTGTTATTAATGCAGCAGGAGGTGAAGCGATTGATATTGCACATAAAATTGGGGTTGCAGAAAAATTTACTGATGTGCATTTTAGAGGGGAGTATTGGATAACACCCAAAGAATATCATAATTTGACAAAAACAAGCGTGTATTCTGTGCCAGAATATCCGGATTATCCATTTTTAGATCCACATTGGATTATCAAAGTTGATGGAAGTTGCGAAATTGGGCCAAATGCAGTACCAGTGTTTAGTCCATATGGATATAATAAAACAGAGAACATCAAAGAATTCATTCCAAAAATGTTTGAGATGCTTAGGTCTGGTGCAAGAAAGGCAATATTTGATAAACAATTCCAAGAACTGGCAATAAATGAAATTCAATCTTCAATGTCAAAATCAAAAATGATTAACAGAGTTAAGAGGTTCTTACCAAAAATTGATGTAGAAAAATTTACAGAGAGGGGAACTGCAGGAATTAGATCATCTGTAATAAATGAGAACGGGAAATTTGTTCCCGATGTAATTTTAGAAGGGGATTCAATGTCTTTTCATATTTTAAATTATAATTCTCCCGGAGCTACAGGTGCTTTACCATTTTCTGCATTTATTGTAAATCGTCTAAACAAGCAAGGAATGTTTGAAAGTGAAAGTTCAGATGCACAGTGTGGGCCTTGGAAATTCAGCAAGATTATTGAAAAATTGGCATTGTAGAAAATGGCGCCGGGGGGAGATTTGTCAAATTAGTTTAACACCCTCGCTCCAATTCTAGGTTCAAACTCACAGGAACTCTACTACCTTTATGGGCAATATTATGGGCGCAGTTAGGCATGAAATGATTGATTTGAGGTAATTCTAGAGTTTAGCTAATCTAACTTTGTATAGTTTTAAAAAATAAAAAACATGACAGACTCTGTCTTTGTATTTTATGTCATGATAAAGTTTTAGAATTACAAAAAACAGAACCGTATAAACTCTCGAAAGAACAGATCACAGGTGGGTAAAAGATGAATTATGATTTTAAAATTATCTCTTGTGATAAACACATACGTTAAAAATAACTTCTGAAAAATACTTGATCTTACATTCAAAAATGAAAATTGGGGACTCTCCATAAATAGAGATGCAAAGGGATAATGGTGTTATGACTCAAGTAGGTACAACTTCAGAGGGGGTACCTGTAATTTTACTTAGAGAGGGTACAAAACAATCACGAGGACGAGATGCTCAAAGAAATAATATTCATGCTGCAAAGTTAATTGCTGAAATAATTCAGACAAGTCTAGGCCCACGAGGAATGGATAAGATGTTAGTTGATTCAATTGGAGATATAACAATTACAAATGATGGTGCCACTATTTTAAAAGAAATAGATGTACAACATCCAGCTGCTAAAATGATGGTTGAAGTAGCAAAAGCTACTGATAGTGAAGTCGGTGATGGCACAAAATCCTCAGTTGTTCTGGCAGGAGCATTGCTTGAAAAAGCTGAATCATTAATTGACGATGATATTCATCCAGTTATTATTGCAGATGGATATAAAAAAGCCTCAAGAAAGGCAATTGAATTTCTAAGTGAAATTGCAATCAAAGTAGACCCAAAAGATAGAAAGATTTTAGAAAAAATTGCACATACTACCATGCAAACAAAATTGGTATCCCTTGATGCAACCGATCTTGCAAAGTTAGCAGTTGATGCAGCTTTAGCAGTCATAGAAGAGAAAAACGGATCTTTTAAAGTAAATCTGGATAACATAAAAGTAGAAAGGAAGACGGGGGGGTCAGTTTCAGATAGTGAACTAGTTAGCGGAATAATACTCGATAAGGAAATAGTTCATAGTGGAATGCCTCGAAAAATCGAAAATGCAAAAATTGCTTTAATTAGTGAAGCACTAGAGATTAAAAAAACAGAGTTTGAGGCAAAATTAAACATTTCTAGTCCTAATCAAATCAGATCATTTATGGAAGAAGAAAGTCAGATACTCAAAGAGATGGTCAAGAGCATAAAATCAACTAATGCTAATGTGGTATTGTGTCAAAAAGGCATCGATGATATAATTCAACATTACATGAGCAAAGAAGGAATACTTGCAGTAAGACGTATCAAAGAAAGTGACATGACAAAACTTGCAAAATCAACAGGCGGGAGAATAGTAGGTAGTGTCAATGATCTAAACAATACTGATTTAGGCTCAGCACAAAACGTAGAGGAAAAACGAATAGAGGAAGATAACTGGGTGTTTATCGAAGGATGCAAAAATCCAAAGGCAATTAGCATATTGATTCGAGGTGGTTCTCAGCGAGTAATAGATGAGGCAGAGAGATCAATGCATGATGCATTGATGGTAGTCAAGGATGTAGTTGAGAATCCAAAGATTGTTTATGGTGGTGGGGCTCCAGAAGCCTTTGTTGCACTCAAGCTTAGAGGTTGGGCAAAATCACTTTCTGGAAGAGAACAACTGGCAGTTGAAAAATTTGCAGATGCTATGGAATCTATCCCGCTTGCTCTAGCGAGAAATGCAGGAATGAACCCTATTGATTCAATCACTCTACTAAGATCAAAACATAATGCAGGAGAAAAATTTACGGGGGTGGATCCTATTAATGGCACAATCGCCGATTTTGAAAAACTTGGAGTAATTGAACCTCTGAAAGTAAAAGAACAAATCATAAAGTCTGCCACAGAAACTGCAAATATGATATTAAGAATAGATAATGTAATTGCAGTAACCAGATCAAGTCATTCAGAATCCCCACAAGGCATGCCCGTATCATAGGATTGGTTGATAATTTTCTCTTCATTGATAAGGTTCATGTTTTTTCAGATATTTTACTTATAGGTAACTAACACAATAATTGGATAATATTTCTGGTGTTTTATTTCATCTTGAATTATTCCTTAGTATATTTTCACGAACAATTTCAGTTTCATCATCAATTTGTTCAATTAGATTTCTCTAGATCAACATCACGCGTTTCGGGATTGATTTTAATTCCTACAAGTATTATTAATGAACCAATGATCACATTGACAGCGAGCAGAATAGGAATCAGATTCATATTATTTGATAGTAAACTTATCGCTATCAGAGGTGCCCACGAACCAAAGAGTAATCCTCCGTTATAGGCAAATCCGCTAGCACTGTTTCGAATTTCAGTGGGAAACAGCTCAGATAGAAATGCGGGAATTGGACCAAATCCTGTTGTTGTAACCATGATCAGAATTATAGTATAAATTATTTTTTCCAAAAATGTAGTCGCATTAAACAATCCGTACAATACTGGGACGGCAAGTATGACGGCAGATATTGCAAAGACTGCCATGGCCTTCTTTCTTCCAATAAATTGGCTAATATACCCTGCAAAAATCGTTCCACCAAGCGATGTAAGTGTGGCCACAATCATTAGTGATGCAACTTCAGATTTTTCCAGAATCATATAATTTTGTAAAAAGGTGGGAAAGAATCCCATTGTAGTATAGTAAGCATACATTAAACCCGTCATCAGGACCAAAGCAAAAAAGAACCGTCTTCTTTCTTCTTTTGTAAAAAGCAATTTGCGTAATGGAAATTTCTCTGTTTTTTTCTGTTTTGATTTTTCAAGCCAAGCTTTGGATTCTTCCATTTTTATCCTAACAAATAACGCTACAAATCCTGGAATAATGCCCGTAAAGAACATTATTCTCCATCCAATCTCTGCAAACTGTTCGCCAGGAAACGCAGCTAGTGTGAATTGGAATGTAATGGCAGCAATTACAAAACCAAAATTAAAACCACTTTGAAGAAATCCAGAAAGTAATCCTCTCTGTTTTTTAGATACCGTCTCCATTGTTATGACTGCTCCACTTCCCCATTCCCCTCCTGCAAAGAATCCTTGCAAAAATCGCAGCATTACTAGAAATATTGGTGCTAAAAATCCCACCATCTCCCATGTCGGTAATAATCCAGTTGCAAATGTGGCAACTGAAAATCCGATGATGGTAATCATCATGACTTTTTTACGACCGATCTTATCACCGAAATTTCCAAAGAAAGCCCCTCCAAAAGGACGCATTATCAGAGTAACTACATACACTGCAAAGGTAGCAAGTAATGCAAGCGCTGGATCGTTGAGCGGAAAAAACAACTCACTAATTAACGGAATAACCAGTAGCATCAAGACCAAATCATATCCATCAAGGGACCAACCCAGCCAGGAAGCAAGAACTGTAGTTTTTTGTTGTTTTGTCAGGCCAAGCATTGTTGCCTCCAAGTTGGAATTATGAGATTAATTTGTTGCTAAGAGAAAAGATTCCATCAATGAGTCCAGAAGAGAGAGAAATTGGGAATAAACAAATCTAGATGGTATCTCAAAAAGAACATTATATCAAAAGATAAAAAAATTTATGATAAGGTTTTGGATAAAGTTTGTAATCTTGAAAAATCAGATTAATACTAAAAAATGTAAAAAACAGACGAAACTCTAATTCAAAATCTCATGTCTCCATCTTTGAATAAAATTTCTTTTTGACAATTTTAGCACTTACGATATATAGCGATATTATTACAACTATGAAAGCATAGAATGATGCAGGAATTGCTATAAATCCAAGTATTTCGGCAAGTGGCGTTAATGGGAAAATTAACGTAGCACTAACTAAGGACAAAGTTGCAATCAAAAGATTTTTGCTTGGCTTGCTTTTAAAAAATGGCTTCTCTGTACGAATTATCAATACCACAACTGATGCAGATATAACAGATTCAACAAACCAACCTGTTCTAAATTATTGTTCTGTTATGATCGTGTGCCCAACCATCTTCCAACCTCTGGCCATAATTTCTCATGTGCATTTTTGCTTATGCATAATCCGACATGACCTGTTGGAAATTCGATTTGTTTTTTGTCAACACTCCCTATGACATTAATTACTGATTTGCTTGCCGATGGTGGAACAAGATCATCTTCTGAACCAACTATATTCAAAACAGGCATGGTAATATTCTTGAGGTTTATGATATCTTTGCCCACTTTCATCTTGTTTTTTATCAATAAGTTATGTCTATACACTTGTTCTACTATTTCACGATAAACCTCCCCAATAATTGGCATACTATCATAAAGCCAAGTCTCAATTGCAAAAAACTGCTTTATCTCATCAAGATTTCGTGGCTCACTAAAATACCTGGGATATTTCAGTAATACTTCAACAGGATTACGTAAAACAAATGCAAAGTTTAAGAACCAACCTGGTACATTTCCAAACATACCTATCAAGTTATTCACATTAAGGTGTGCAGTCCAATTCTCTATTGTCGTCTCTTCTTTTTCTATGTCTGTGGGTGTTGCATGTAAAATTAGATTTTTAACATTTTGCGGATACATTGCTGCATAAATCAAAGCAAATATTCCACCCCAACAATACCCAAACAAGGAAACTTTTTTGGAACCGCTTATTTCCTTGATCTTTTCTACTGCATACCCTACATATTCCTCAGCATAAGTTTCCAAAGTAAGATCTCGACTATATGATGTAGGATTATCCCAGTCTGTTGTATAGATGTCAAAACCTTGTCTTTGAAGATTTTTAATAACACTAATCTTTGGTAAGAGATCCAAAATATAATGTCTATTGATAAGAGAGTAAATTACAAGAATCGGAGTTTTATGTATTATGGTATCTTCTGATTTATAGTGAAGCAGTTTGAATCTTCCTTTCATCTCAATTACTTCTGATGGGGTTCTGTTGATGGTGTCTCTAATTGGTTCTAGTATTTTGTTTTCATATAATGAGAAATTAAAATTGTCTCTAAATTGATCATACCATGAAGGAACTATAATTTTCGTCCAGGCATCAACATAATTTGCCATACTTGATGCAAAAGTATCTTCATTAAGACAATTTCGTAGAGTAGAATCAAAAGAAGTTCTGATATTGGTTTGGGTTATTTGTTGTGTTTCACCTCTTTTGTTTAAAAACAATTCAAAAGATTTTTCAGCTGCCTCAAAAAAAGCAGAATTATATTTTGATGCAATGTCAACTCCAGCCAGTACAAAATTGAAATATGGATTGGAATAATCTCTGTTTACTTTTTCTATAATCAATTTATCCGATACATCTACATAACTGCTTCTCACATATCAAATTTCAATACTGAATGTTGTATGATTGCCTTGAATAGCCTGTTTCTTTTATTTTATACATGATTAGCGGTGTTCCCAAGTATGTAATGTTTGTATTTTTAGGTTTTTGAATATCATTCTATGTTACCAAAACTGGAATCATTGACTTATTTAATACATAATTTGCAACACTTCCAAAGTATTTTTCTTTTGAAATTCCTTTGCTAGACGACCCGATTATTATGAGATCTATCTTGTTTTTTTTAGAATGTGCAAAATTTACAATATTTATTCCAGGAACTCCATCAACTAATTTTTCCTCAAATTGGATATTGTTTTTTAGTGTTAGTTGTCTAGCTTTGTTCATAATGGTTTTTCCTTCCTTTGCCATTTCCCTTTTCACTTCAAACCCTCTAGGAATTGCAGTCATAAGATACGCTGGCATTACATGCAATCCAATAATACTTCTGCCGGTTTGTTTAGCCAATGTAATTGCATGTTTTAATCCACGTATTGAATTTTGTGAGTCATCTAGAGGAACAAGAATTTTTTTGGCTTTTTGTTTTTTTTTCACATCCTAAATTTTGATTTTTTATTAAATAATCTTATGCCTAGAATCATTCTTGATAATATCAATAAATGTTCTACGGATTATTGTTTCCTTGTTTTCTTTATTAGAAACAATCTCAAATCTTAATTAATCTGGAAACAAGTTTTGAAGATAATAATGATAATCGTCGTTACTGGTCTTCCAGGGGTTGGAAAGACAACCTTTTCCAAAGAATTGGGTTCTATATTGAATGCCCAAGTACTTTCTTCAGATAAAATAAGAAAAGAACTTTTTTCAAAACCCACTTATTCAAAAAGTGAAAAGAATCTTGTTTATGACGTAATATTATTAATTGCAAAATATTTACACCAAACAGGAAAAACATGTATTTTAGATGCTACATTTAACAGAGAAAATTTTAGAAAAAATCTGCAAGAAAAACTAGACACCAAAAAAAATCAATTATTTCTTATAGAGTGTAAGTGTCCTGAACCTATTGTATTGAAGAGACTGAGAAATAGAAAAAATGATTATTCTGATGCAGATTTCCGTATTTACAAAAAATTGAAAAGACAATACGAACCAATCAAAACTAGCCACATAACAATTGACACAGGAACACTTTCAGCAAAAAAAGCTGCTCAAATTACAATTAAAGAGATCTTTAAAAAATGATACAAAGCCAAGAAAAAATCATAAAATTTTTACTAGAAAATAAATCTCCATATCCACACAAAGTCTCAAAAATCCAAATCAAACAAACCCACATCTCATGGATTCTACTTACAGGGAGATATGCTTACAAGATAAAAAAACAACTCAGATTTGGAAAAATTCTTAATTTTTCCACTCTAAGATTACGTAAAAAATACTGTCAGGCAGAGATAAGAATCAACAGACTTCTTTGCCCCAATCTTTACTTGAGAGTGGTAAAAATTGTAGAAAAAAATGGTTTAGTACGAATAGTAAACTCGCAAACAAAACAAAAAGCAATTGAATATGCAGTAAAAATGCGTGAAATTCCTCAAAAATACAGGATGGATATTCTTGCAAACAAAAACAAAATTTCTAAAAAAATAATAGACAATCTTGTCACTCTTCTAATTAAATTTCATAAACAGACTCCCACCAATAACAGGATTAAGAGATGTGGTCTTCCCAATATTATTCTCAAAAAAATTGATGAGAATTTTAGAACGATTGAAACTATGAAAAAAATAAATCCTAAATATGAAAAAAAACTAATTTCATTTGTCAGACAAAATAAAGAATTATTTTCAAAACGAATTACAGAAGAAAAAATTCGTGACATTCATGGCGATTTGTACCTAAAAAACATCTTTGTTATAAATAATTCAAAATTCTATCTTTATGACAGAATTGAATTCAATGAAAATTTAAGATTTGCAGATATAGCAGAAGACGTTGCACATCTATCCATGGATTTGGATTTTAATGAAAAACGTGACTTTCGAAAATATTTTATCTCGAAGTATGTAAAAATTAGTAAAGACGCTGATCTTCTAAAATTTGTTTATTTTTGGATGTGTTATAAAGCGCTAATTAGGGCAAAAGTATCTTTGTTTCTTGCAAAAAATGAAAAAAACAAAATCAAAAAAATAACTGCATCAAATGATTCTAGAAAATTTTTCAAACTTGCCGAATCCTATCTGAAGTTGTTTTAATTCCTCGTTCAATTTGTTTTTGAAGTCAAGATTAGAAATTGACTTGGAAAAAATTACAATGTCTCTATTGATCGTGATACAAATGATATCTAGTTCCACCACAGTTCAGTAAAAGGATAATTTCTGTAGTGGCAAGTATGGATAAGAAATTTTGGAATTTTCTAATGTTTATAAAAAGTTCTAGCAATTTTTTCCCCATCAAGAAGAAAACCAGGATGTAGTAAAAAAATCCTAGAGCACCAATGTCTGGATAGAACACAGGATTTAGTTCCAATTTAGATGAAAAAGTAAGAAAGTAGTTCAAATCGGATGGGAGTTGGTATTGGAGTGCACTTATTTTGGTTCTATCATGCCTAGAATTTCATTAAATTTAATCTAGCGTGATAGTTTTTTTGTCTAATAATTTCTAATTTGTGGAGATTTACTTTGATATGCATCAATAATGTCGCGTACAGTTACAATTCCTGAAATTTTTTCCTGATCTCGTAATGCCAATCGTTTGATGTGATGTTGTGCCATTATACTTGCTGCTTCATTTGCCAATATGTTATGTGTAGTAATTAATGGAAATGATGAGTAGAGATTGATTGCCTCATCTAGATTAACACGATTATTTAGCACCTTAAAAACTAAATCTCTTTCTGTAAATATTCCAAATTCTGAATTTTTTCCATCAACTATAACAGAACCCACTCTTTTTTCATACATCAACTTGCATGTATCAATAACGCTCTCATCAAATCTAACATGATGCACATTTTTGCTAATTACATCATCTAGGACTGGTGCAAGATATGTTTTTCTAAAAGCACGAAGAAGATCACTTGGTGTAATTATTCCAACTAATTTATTGGAATCTGCAAAAACTAACAATCGTGCTTTTTTAGATATAATCAACTCTGCTGCACTTTGAATTGATGTATTAGGTGATACTTTCTCAAAAGGCGTCAGTAATATTTCTTTTAAATCTATGTTAGGCAAAGCGTTTTTTTCTGCAATCTGCTTAAGAATATCACGTTCAGTTAAGACTCCTAAAGGGTCACCTTCTTCAGTACTAACAATTAGATTTCCAATTCCTCGTCTTGCCATAAAACTAATACATTCAGGAAGAGATACTTCAGGTAAAACTGAAATTGGATATGCAGTCATATAATTTCCAACAAAAAGGGCTTCAAGCTCAAGTACCATTGTGTAAAATTCATGACTTGGAGTATTTGACTGTGTGATTTGATTATCAAATTCAATATTCACTGGTTAATCTTTTACGATTTGTATTGAGATTAATTGACACTGAATAATTTACTTTCAACAAAAAAGAGATTGTAGATTGCAATAGTGAATTAATTTACTATGAGAGACAAATTTAAAAAATATTGTATTGAGAAACTTTAGAGCATCTGATGTAATGGCACTGCCTACATATTATGGCGTACCAATCAATATGAGCAAAAATCCATTGATTTTAGATTTTACTAGTTTTACATTATAACATTCTGTTTGTTTTTTGAATAAAATCATGAAAAACAATTATGGCAAAGACTCTGTCCAATCGAATTTCAATACTGAATGTTGTATCATTGCCCTAAATAGTTTGTTTCTTTTATTTTATACATGATTAGGGGGTGCTCCAAAGTATGTAATGTTCGCCTTTTTAGGTTTGGGAATATCTTTATTGGGATTTTCATTATGAGCACTTTACCTGACAGATATTCCTCAAGAGCAATTTCAAAAGGATCCACGATTTAAAGAAGAATACATAAAATATTATGAATGGTTGTCTTACACATGATTGTTATAGGATTTAATAATTTTGATTGAAATTCTACTCTGTTTTTTCACATAAATTTGACATACATTACTTATGAAAAGAATTTTGTATGAAGAGATTATTTCACATCAAATAGATTTTACAGTCTTCTGTAAACAGTACTGATTTGTATGACTGATTCTGATGCAATGTGTACTATTGATTTTGATTCCGTTCTGGTGGTGGCAAGAATTAACTTGCTATATTTACCTGGGATCCCCCTCAAATTTTATTACTTAATATTTCTTCTTCATCAATGTAAGTATTGGGTTTATTTTCATTTGAATTATTAGTGATAAATTATGATAATTGCAACGTGTATTTATTAAAAAAAATTAAATTAAATATGATTATGTTTATTGAAAATGAGAGTAACTACAACAATGTATTACATCGCACATGCAATTTCTCAACTAATACATTATAAAATATGACAACACTAATTAGAATTGATGAACGAGAGATGTCCTACAATTATGACGTTAAAGAATTGAGGTGATGAATGTGAGTATTATTAACGATAGAAACAAAATTCTTGAAAGCTCAGCAATTTAGACATGGGATGAAACAACAAAATCCATAGAAATTCTTTTTAAAGGAACTTCACCTGATGAATATATTTTTGAATTTATTTGTGCCAATTTGGCAATTGTAATATTGGTTACAGGTCTTGAATCATATTGTAAGCGACGATTTCTAGAATTAGAAGATGAAGGAATAGAGCCCAATTTTAAAGAATTAGCGCAGAAATTCATACCGAAAATAGAACGCGTTAACCTAATTCAGATCATTATAGACAGAGCTCATGCCGATGGAATTTCTCCTGGACGAGTTCCAGATTCAGAATGCACATCAATAAATGCCCTGTCTCGTTGATTTTCACCGCATGCACGTAAGAGTCTCTCTTTATCATTATCTGTAATAAGATCTTCCCTGCTCAGAAGGTCAGTAGGTGTTTTTATTTTTACAGATTTTGTTTCGGGAGGATCACCGACTTCTTTGAACTCTCTTGAACCAAGTTTGAACCAGCGGTAAAATATTTTTAGAATTTTTTTATGATCATAGCTAGAATAAGTCTCCTGACCGTTGTCATTTGCATAGCGTCTAACAATTTCAACTACAAGTTTGTCAATATCATTTTTTGATGATTCGTCCCAGCCCTTTTTCAAGAAGCGTGTTAAATTCAAAATGGTTTGAAGATGCTTGTGTCTGGTTGCCTTTGCCATTGAAGATGTTACCATCAAGTTATCATATCGCTCTATGAAATCTTGATTCTTTTTTGATAGCTCTTTTTTGATTAGATTCCATGTTCTACTTATTCTATCATCGTAATCGTAGATTGAAGATTTTGTTGGAGCTGTGATTCCTGTTTGTTTATGGTTTGGCAAAGTGATAATATCTACGGCAGGTGGAGATTTAAAGTAATTTGATGGCGCCGGGAGGGAGATTTGAACTCCCGTTCCCTTGCGAGAACGCGCTTTATGGTGAATTATTTCCAGGCGCGCGCCCTACCAGGCTAGGCGACCCCGGCACTTGTCTTTCGACAAAGTAATTCCTCAAAATTTGATTATATATTGTGTTACTTGGAATTACAAAAAGTTACTTCCAAATGTTAACAATTACAGATTTTTCTACGTTGTTTCCTAGAGAATCAATTCCATTTGAATTAATTTTGTAAAGACCTTCTAAAACAGGATCATTATCATTTTTTATTTGGTCCCAAACAAATACAACTTCTTCTCCGGGTTTTAGTATAGTCGATACTTGTGAAACCAGAGGAGAATACATCATAATACCAAACAAGCCAGTTATCTTCAAACCATAAGATGGGTCTGAAAAAGTAATCGGGGTTGTTCCAGAATTAACAATAGTTATTTTAATTTCTTCGCCTTTCTTAAAATCAGATTTTTCGGTCACTATAGAAATTGAAGAACCATCTACGAACACCAGTTGATTAGTATTTTTTATTTCATGTAGATAAAATCCAAAAATAAAACCTGCCAAAACCCCAACGCAAATAAAAATTACTAGACTCCTTGCTAACAATTATTCAAGAGTGTTTACTTCGATTTTTTAATCCTTTGGAGAAGGTTTTGTTCTCCATTTCTTTGGATATGTGTTAGGAGCCATAATAATTCGTTTTGTTTCAAATGCATATCCTTTTGTTGCATCACGTATTTCTTCTTCAGACATCAGTGATTCAGCCAAAGCCACCGCTTCACCTTTTTGAGTATAAATTCCTACAATGTCTCCTTTTCTGAGATTGGGAGAGATTTCCAATACGCCTGGAATTGCAAGTTGTGCACCATGACACATGGCATCCACTGCAGAATCACGAATCACTACAGATTTTAATTCGCTTAAAGCATATTCAACAGGTTTAATCATTTTCATAAGTTTGGTATCATCTTTTTTTTCTTCCCAAAGTGCAAAAGCATTTGCAAGTTCATGCAAGGTTACCAACCCATCAGACTCACAGAATTGATCGACTCTTGTTCTTCTTAACTCTATCATGGTAGCGCCAGGACCAAGTATCTCTCCTATATCATAGTAAAGTTTTCTAATGTATGTTCCAGCTTCACATAATATACGAGTTAGGAGTAGTCTTTCTTTTTGTTCAAGAAGTTCTAATTCATAGATCGTCCTGGTTCTAGTTTGTCTAAGGACAGAAGAACGTTGGGGAGGTTTTTGGAAAATCTCTCCTCTGAACATATCAAGAATGGTATCAAGTTTTTCTTTTGAAGGAAGAGAATGTATTCTTCCTAGTGCATGGTATTCTTTTGGACCATAAAGTAATACACCAAGTGCCTTGGTTGCTTCTCCGAGACCTAGAGGCAGTACTCCTGAAACTTGAGGATCAAGAGTTCCACTGTGTCCAATCTTTGGAATTTTTAGGATTCTTTTTGTCCAAGCAACTGTTTCGTGGCTAGTTGGACCTGGAGGCTTGTCCAGAATTATCAAACCATAGTTAAGTAATTGTTCAAGAGTTCTTTTATCATAATATGTTCCGTAAGCGTCATCTGTGATATCCTGATCAATTACAATTAGATTTTGTAGTTGTTTTAGAATCATTGTAATTTCCTCACAGTTTCTTTGGCAATATCAATTACTTGAGTTGCATTAAGATCATCAGTGTCTATTATTTTATCAAATACAGATATGTCATTTCCAAAATCAAAATCATATAATTTCTTGTATAATGCTCTGTTTTTATCATATCTTAATTTTGTTATTTCGTATGCTTCTTGTGAAGTCATATTATCTCTAGTTTGCATTCTTTTTGAACTGCTATCATGAGAACCAGATAACCAAATTTTAATTCCATTTTCAACTAACCATGGAAGAGTATAACTTGTTATGACCATTCCACCATTGTTAAAAAGTTGGATTAATCGATCATCAACTGTCTTATCAAATTCAGAATTAATTTCTCGTTGTCTGAGAAATTTCATCCCATTTTCAGTATCCCACCAATCATCACCAATTGCATCAAATCCTTTTTCTCGTGCCATTTCTTTTAGAATATCTCCTCCGCTGATATATTTCAGGTCAAATTCATTCGCTAGTCCTTTAGCTACAGTTGTTTTTCCTACTGCGGGAGGGCCAGAAATTACAATTGACTTGGTCAACTGAGATCCATTGATGTTTTTGTTAGTTTCATAATGAGGCCACTGAATGCAATTGAGGACAGAAAGTACCACGCCCAAAGATATAGGCCATTTTCGTTTTGAGCACACACATGATCTGCCTCCGCAGCTTGAGCCGAAGTACAAGTAAGTTGAAAAAAATCACCAGGAATTATGTTGAGTGAAATTGGAGATAGCGCGACAATGTGTGAGAATAGTACAGGCAAGACAAGATAAAATATCAGAATTAAAGGAACAAATGTAATCATCATTGGTCTCATGTTCATCTGCATCATCTCCATGGACATTTTGTTCATGTAAGATGATTTTTTATTCAACTCATTCATCTTTTCTTGATCTTTTGACCTCATTGCAGACATTCTTTCCTTTTGCCAAGAACGTGTCTCTTTCATTATTCGTTTTAGTTTTGTTTGATCAACCATTTTTTTTCTAACTGCAGCATTAAAGAGATTAAGCAGAATTCCAAAACCAGCTACTGCAAATGCGGTTAGAATTAGACCTTTGACAATTGGATCATCGCTTCCTAATGCACCTTGGCCGCCACCACCGCCAAGAAATCCAAAGATACCGTCACCTTCAAGGAATACAGAATCTAAAAATAACAAGATAAAATTAAACACCATTTTACAGTCCTATCGCTCTAATTATTTTATCAGCTGCTTCATCAATCTTTCCTTCCCTGTTAAGTACGTGTTTTACCGGAGAACCTGAAATAACAGCACATGCAGAAATCATCCCAGATTGAGCGGCTAATTCTTTTTTAATATTATCTAGTGATATTTTGTCTCTATTTCTAGTGTCATCTTTCATCCTTCGATTATAAATTTCCTCAGGTAATGCTGAAACAGAAACAAAATTTGAAGGTTTGATGATTTTTAAAACGTGTTCGGGCAAACCAGGATAATATCCCTCAGAAGAATTAATGAAGGCGTGAGTGTCAATAATTACAATATCATCATTTAAGAGAGCTAGTTTTTCAGCAGCAATTTTTTGGAGGATTTTTTGTTCTAATACTGGAAGTTTTCTCAATTCGTCTCTATCTTTAATGCCTTTTTCTTTTGCAACTTCAAACATAATGGTTCCAAAACTATTAACACTTACACTCTTGTTCTGATTCTTTAAAATTTCAACTATCTTTTCTAAGAGAGAGGTCTTTCCAACGCCAGGTATTCCTACCACCACAACTTTCTTACTTTCTGCCAAGTAGAGCACCTAGTCGTGGCATTACAACTTCTACTTGTTCTCGTACTAGTTGAGTATAATAGTTGATGAGAATATCCACCATAAGTAAAATTCCAATTCCTCCACCAAAAACTCCCAATACATCAGATACTCCAGATAACAAGCCCAAAATTATAGAGCCAATAATTGTAACAGATGGGATGTATTTTGCAAGTAATGCCTCTACAGGTGCATTCGATCTTCTAAATCCTGGAATTTGTACATCCGCATCAAGTAGGTTTTGAGCTGCGCTTTTAGGAGATAAACCTCCCAATTCAACCCATAGCTTGCCAAACAAAACTACGATACCAATCATAAACAGTACGTATCCTATAGCTCTTCCAGGATCCAAAACCGCAACATCTAATCCTCTTGGAGGGGTAATGTAGTAAATGATTCCTCCAATTGGAGTTGAAGGACTAGTTGGATCAAATTGGCCTAGAATATTCATAAATGCGTTATTGTTTCGAGGATTGAAATTTGCCCACAACATCTGACCAAGAAATACGGCATTTGCAGTTAGAGCAGATGCCAAAATAACTGGAATGTTTGAAGTATACAACATTTTAATTGGATATACTGCTGAAAAACCCCTGTATTTTGTTGAAACAATAGGAATTTCAATTTTCATGCCCTGTGTAAATACCAGAATCAAGAGCACTCCAGCGGTTAAACACAATACAAATATGCTGGGCAGTTGGTTTGCACGAAACAAGATATTAGATAAATCATTATTCATTATGGATTGTCCAATGTATGGAATAATACCGATAGACCCGCCATCTCCTGCAGGTAGTGGACTAAATAAACTCCATAAAATTTGTTGAGCTACACCAGCCATAATGAATAAACTAATTCCACTACCAAGACCCCAACCCTTTTGAATTAATTCATCTAAAAACATAATAATTATAGAGGCTGCAATCAGTTGGCCGATCATCACATATAGCACATAAGGTTCAGGTACACCTGGGCCATAAACTGCCGCAGCATAGACTATAGATTCAGCTATAATTACAACATAGGTTACTAGCTTAGTAGCAGTTTGAAACACTCCACGTTCTTCAGGCTTCTTAAAATCAAACTTTAGAATATCTGAACCTTTGAGTAACTGCATTAAAAGACCGGCTGTGACAATAGGTCCAATTCCTAATTCGACTAAAGTTCCTTGTTGTGATGCAAAAATGACTCGTGCAAATTGTAAAAAGTCGAATGCAGGTGCGGTTGCTCCAAATAATGGAGTCTGTCCCATGACCATATAGATTAGCAATGCCAATCCGCACCAAAGTAATCTAGTTTGTAGTGATATCTTTTTTTTTGGTTTTGGTACTTGTGGAATGTAAGGTTCCGCTTTGAAAACTACTTTTCTAATAATATTACTTATACTACCTTCAACCATTATCAGATAGCACCTCTCCGCCTACTGCTTTTATTTTCTCTTCTGCTGAGGCAGTAAATCTTGGAACTTTGACGGTATATGCGTTTGATAACTTACCGCCCCCAAGAAGTTTATCATATCCTGCAGTTATGAGATCTACAATTTTCTTTCCTCCTTCTTCTTTACCGAATTTTGAGAATAGATCATCGAGATCTCGTACACTGGTCCATTTTTTTGTGATAATTGGATGAGGTGGGTGAGTAGAATCATGTCCAAAATGATCGGGCATTTCTTTTAGTAAAGTGCTAAAATGATATTTGTGCAGACCCGATATTCCAAGACCACCTTTATGACCACTTGCACGGTGTTGTCCTATTTGTCCCCATCCCATATGTCGTCCACCCCTAAGTCTTCTTGTTTTTCTTAATCGTGTTGCCATTTTACATCATATTCCTTACTAATGTTCCAAGGTCTTTATTTTGTCCAAGTACCCCTTTTTGTCCATATAGTCTTTTTGTACTACGCTTGAATCCATATCTTGGTGGGGATAAAGCAAACCAAGGTTTTAGAAGTTTTATTTTAGAGAGAGTTGCTTTTCCGTCAGCTAGTGCTGATGCAAGTTCCCCAGTACTACTAAATCCAATCTCTTTAAGATCGTCAGCAGTAATTTTTTGATATCCAGATTTTCTTGCTTTTTTATCAATTAGTTCTTTTGCTAAACTAGCATCTAATTCAACCCAAGAGACATAATGCTTTACTTTGTTTAACATTCCTAATGTATTATCTTTAGCAGGTAAAATTGTCGCTCGATATTTTTTATCAAGTTTTAGTAAAGTCATAGTGGTAGTTGCCCAATAAGGAACATCGGCTTGACCTTTAATTCTAACTACAAGATAGGCATTTACCATTTTATATCAACCCTGACTAAATGTCTGTCTCAGACAGTCCAATATAGCTTTAGAAGTAGAATTCATTGTCGGAGTAGAGCCTTTAGCAGTTGTCCATGCATCCTTAAGTCCAGCTAGTTCCAATAATCGTTTAATTTTACCACCAGCTACCAAACCCAATCCACGCGGTGCTGGAACTATTTCAATTGTAACACTGCCACCTTTCCCACGAATTTTAAATGGGACGGAATGTTTTTGATCACATCTACATTCCCAACTGCCACATCCCAGTTTAATAGGACTGACATTAAGAAGAGCCTGATTTGTAGCTTTTTCAATTGCAATTCTCATTTGCTTAGATTTTCCTTGGCCTATTCCCAAGTAACCATTTTCATTTCCGGTTGCAACAATCGCTTTGAATCTAGTAGATTGTCCATTTGAAGTCATTTTTTGAATAATCCCAACATCGACAACTTCACTTTTCAAATCAGGGAGTAGCTTTTTAATTATACCTGCTTCTTGAATTCTTAAACCATCTTGAATAATTTCTTCAATAGAAGTAATTTCTCCAGACGCTACTCTTTTTCCTAAAATTGTTTTTGGAATCCAAGCTTCCACTTCAGGTTCTCTTCTTGGTCGTCTAGATTGTGCACCAGGTTTACCTCCACCATAAATTTTTTGGTCACCCGGTCTGCCCTGACCACCTGGTCTGCCCTGACCACCTGGTCTGCCCTGACCACCTGGTTTACCTTGTGTTGTTTGACTCATTTCTATTTGACCTCATTGTCAATAGCCGACTTAATTTTTGAAATATCATTTTTTACAGTGAGGTGATCTCCGTTAATTCTATCATTTGGTGGAAATGTTTCCAAATCTGCAGGAACTTTTACTCCAGCATCAACTACACCTTTTAGTGCGGCTGCAACTCGTTGAGTGTATTTTCTAGTGCCAGTATACAAAATAGCATCGTTGACACCTTTACCAATAGCTTTCTTTCCTGCTAGATATCCAGTCAGATATGCTGCAGGTACACTTTTTCTTGAACCCTTCCATCCTTTTTCAAGTAAATATCTGGAATGTGCTGAGGCAATAACTTTGTCACCGGTCATACCTGGCTTTGAAACTTGAACTTGAGTATTCTCATTAGTAATATTGACTGTAATGAAGTCACGCTTACCCATTAACATGGTCCCCCGTTTTTTGTAATTAGTCTTTTCATTTCTTAATCTTCTTAATATGTTGGAATAGGCCATCTATAGAAAACGAGTTTGAAACTGCTCTTATATACGTTAAGCGCGAATTAGAGAAGCAAGTAAAGCTTTTTGAGTATGAAGTCTGTTTTCTGCTTCATCCCAAACAACTGATTGAGGACCATCAATTACGGAAGACGTAACTTCACTTTCTCTTTTTGCGGGAAGACAATGCATGAAGATTGCATCACTCTGAGCATTATTCATTAAAGTTTGGTTGATCTGATATTTTGGCAGGAATTTATTGATTCGTTTTGAATCAATATTATGAATTGAAGAATATGTGTCAGTGACTACGACATCGGCATTTTTAATTGCATTTACAGGATCTGTTGTTAAATTAATATCAATAAATTTTTTAGATTCATGAATAACGGTTTTATCTGGCTCGAACCCTTTTGGGGTAGCAATTGATATTTTAACGCCAGATAAAGCACATCCATAAATCATTGAATTACATACATTGTTTCCATCCCCTATCCATGCAATTTTTAATCCTTTGAAATTTTTCTTCTTTTCTTTAATTGTCATAAAATCTGCTAAAATTTGACAGGGGTGAAAAGAATTTGATAGTCCATTTATAACAGGTATGCTTGCATATTCAGATAGTTTCTCTAATAGATTATGATCATAAACGCGTGCCATGATACAATCAGTAAAACGTGAAAGAGTTCTTGCAGTATCTTCTATTGATTCTCCTCGTGATAGTTGCATATCACTCGATGAAAGATTTATCGCATGTCCCCCTAATTGATACATACCAGTTTCAAAACTCACTCTTGTACGGGTGGATGGTTTTTGAAAAATCATAGTTAATGTTTTGTTTTTCAATATGGGTTTGTTTACATTTCTTTTTAGCTCTTTTTTTAGGATAATAGAGTAGTCAATTAATTGAACAAATTCTTTTGGAGTCAATTCCGCTAAAGTGAGTAGATTTTTGGTTTTGAGTTTCATTTCTTAAAGAATCCAAATACCCCTCGTTTCTTTTTAGATTTTTCTTCTTTATCTTGTTTTTGTTCCTCCTCTTTAATTTCTTCTTTTTTAGACAAATCTTCCACTATTACATCCTGTTTTATTTTCTTATCAATTTTGGAGGCTTCAGATTTTGGGCGTCCCTGATTGATCCAATTACGAATTTTTGTACCAAGTTTAACTGCTTCAACATCATTTTCGGGTGGAGGAATATCACATAATTGAGAATAATTGAAAATGTCAGCATCATCAATTCCTGCAAACGGATCACTGGTTGAAGATTCAAGGTCTGGTGTCAGTTTAGGTTCTGGTGTCAGTTTAGGTTCTGGTGTCAGTTTAGGTTCTGGTGTCAGTTTAGGTTCTGGTGTCAGTTTAGGTTCTGGTGTCAGTTTAGGTTCTGGTGTCAGTTTAGGTTCTGGTGAGATTATCTTGATGTTTACTCCATCTAATGAACCAAATATAGTCTCTAGAAAAGTTTCTTTATCAAAAGGCTTTAGATCAGTGTATTCTTGACCTATACCAAGAAAAAGTATGGGAGTACCAGTAATTTTGACAATAGATAATGCTGCCCCACCACGAGCATCAGCATCACTTTTTGTTAGAATTGAGCCATTGAATTTTACATATTCAAAAAATTCACGTGCTTGGTTTACAGTATCATTTCCAGCTAGAGAGTCGCCAACAAAAAATTTGAAATCAGGATTCACCACTTTTGTAATTTTGGCAATTTGTTCCATCAAGTTTTTACTTGTTTGCATTCGTCCAGCAGTATCAATTAGTACACAGTCCATTTTATGTGATTTTGCATAAAGAACTGCATCTCTAGCTACTGCAGCGGGATCAGAATTGTAGTTCTGAGCAACTAATTTTAAATTCAAGCGATTTGTGTGTTCACGTAATTGTTCTATTGCACCAGCTCTAAATGTATCAGCAGCTGCTACCACAACAGAGTATTTCGCTTGTTGTAGCATGTGAGCTACTTTAACAAGAGAAGTAGTTTTTCCCGTTCCGTTGATTCCAACAAAAAGTATTAGAAAAGGTTGGCCAGTTTTCTTTTTTTCATTAATTCTTTCAAAAATATCAATTGTACCTGCAGCATCAAACAATGATGAAATGCTGGAAATTAATCTTTCTTTAACAAATTTTTCAATTTCATTTTTGGTTACTTTAGAACCGATCAGGCTAACTTTTAAATCAGATTTTATTGTATCAATTACTTCACTTGCTACATCGGATTCTAGGAGAGAGATTTCTAACTCGAAGAGAATTTCTTCTATATCTTTTTCATTTAGTTCTTTTTCACCAAGACTTTTCGCTGCATTTGAAAATGCATTACGAAGTTTATCAAACATTATTTTTATCCTGAAATATTTTGAGATGACACTTCCATAAGTTGATTCATTTTATCTTTGCCTTGCTCTAATCTTGCTACTACTTCCTGTTTTCTCGAAGTAACATCATTTAATGCAACCTCAATTTCTTTAATTCTTGCCTCAAGATAATTTATAGCAGAATCAGAATTTTTCTCCACCGCAATTCCTGAGCCAATATTCAAAACAATTTTGTCAGTAGAGGAAATTTTTGTTTGCACATAAGTCCCCATTCCAATAGGGACTAAAGCATCAGAAGTAGGTTTTAACTTCAATGATTTTATCGATTCAATTGCAGCGATGGATTCCCTTAAAACACCTATAAGTGTCACTTCTCGTTGAGATAAATCAGCAAAATAAGTTTCGAGCATTTGCATTTGTTGCATCAATTGTTGTGCCTGTTCTTCACTCATTTATAACAAAACATCTATAGATGGTTATAAATTCATTCGTCGAATAAAAACGAATGTGAAACAAGATGATAAATTTGTGAATATGAATTTAAAATGATTTCATCCTTTTCAAAAACATTCAATAAATAAGCGGAAAAATATTAAAGTCAAAAGAGAAAATTAAAAGAAATAAAATACTATTTTTAGAAACCAAAAGATAGTCACGTAAAATAAATTAAGTAAAAATTTAGAAAGATGAATACAAGTTATACTATTGAAGAAGAGGTAATACGACCATCAATAAAAATAATCATGCCAAAATGACGGTAATTCTTTCAATGGAAATTTTCCATTAATTTGAAAATTAAACAAAAAAGAAATGGGGATTACTTTTTCAATAAGAATAAGATCAAAATATGAAAACACATGATTAGATAAAAAAAATAAAGATTAGAAGTTTATTTTGCCTGTGAGAATCTCTGTTCAACTTCATCCCAATTAACTACATTCCACCAAGATGCAATATAGTCTGGTCTTCTATTTTGGTATTTTAGATAGTATGCATGTTCCCAAACATCACAGCCCAGTAATGGTATCAATCCTTCAGTTCTAGGACTAGTTTGGTTTGGCATAGATTTGTACTCAACCTTTTTAGAGGTTGGATTGTAGACTAACCAACCCCAACCACTGCCTTGAATTACTGCAGAGGTCGATGAAAATTTCTCTTTGAAGTCTGAAAAGCTTCCAAAAGAACCCTTGATTGCATCGGCAATTGAGCCGCCAGGCTCTCCACCTCCATTTGGTTTCATGTTGTTCCAAAATAACCTATGATTGTCATAGCCACCACCATTGAAATTAATGGCACCTCTTTGTCCTTCGGGTACTTGATTAAGGTTAGACAAAATGTCTAAGATGTCCTTATTTTGTATTTCAGAAGAACAGCCTTCGAGAGCTGCATTAAGTTTGTCGGTGTATGTTTGATGATGTTTTGTATGATGAATCTCCATTGTTCTTGCGTCAATATGAGGTTCTAATGCATCATAAGCATAGGGCATTGTTGGAAGTGTGTATTTTTCCATGTAGTGGATTGAATATTTATTCCATTTATTGCTTTACTACCCAATTAGTTTTTACTTGCTAAAAACATGATATAATTGTGAAACTATTAGTAGTTTTTGCTTTCATAATAACCATTTTAGCATCTTTGTTTTTTTTGCATTTCTTTGAATCAAATGATGATCTTCATACGTATCTAAATAGAAGTGTCCCATTTGTTGGAGCAAATATTTCACAACTTGAAGGAATTGGAGGTAATGGGGTCAAAGTCGCCATAATCGATACAGGTATAGATTTTAATCATCCAGATCTTTATGGGTGGGGACCAGATGGAAAAGTAGTCGGAGGATATAATTTCATTCAGGAAGGTGAACCTCCCCTTGACACCAATGGTCATGGGACACAGGTTGCTGGAGTAATTGCTGCAGATGGGCAGTTAGTAGGAGTATCTCCAAAAGCAAAAATTCTAGCATACAAAGTTTCAGAAAATGGTGAAGCAGTATCATCAGATTTGATCATAAAAGCGATAGATAAGGCAATTGAGGATGGTGCGGATATAATCAATATTAGTCTAGGAGTAAATCAGACAAATGAAAAGATTGATGATGCAGTGAATAAAGCACTTGAAAAAGAAATTTTTGTAGTGACAGCTGCAGGTAATGATGGTCCAACACCTAGGACAATTGGAAGTCCTGGAAGGGATTTTGGTGCTGTAACAGTTGGTGCAACATACAATAATTTAACATCAAGTTTAGTTGCAACACTGGAAGTTAATGAAAAACAGTATACAGTAATTCCCATGGTAGGTTCTTCTAAATTAAATGAGCCAGTAATTGCTGAAATAATTTTTGGAGTTTTTGGAAAAGAGGAAGATCTCAAAAAAATCAATGTGACAAATTCAATTCTTCTTGTTGAAAGAGGAAGTGATGTTAAAGGGGAATTACTTTATTTTTCTACAAAGGAAAAAAATGCGGCAAATGCAGGAGCGAAAGCTTTGATAGTATACAATAATGAATCAGGAATTTTTCTTGGCGAATTAATACACGAATTTGTTAAATCTGATTATAAACCGCAAATTCCAGTGGTTTCAATTGATAGAAAAGATGGATTGGAAATCAAAGAATTATTAAAAGATGAAAATAAAGCAAGCTTACATCTTTTTTATAATCCAGACTTTATTGCTCACTTTAGTTCAAGAGGACCGGTTTCACCATTTTACATAAAACCAGACATCGTAGCTCCAGGCGCATATATCAACACGACGCAGATCAATGGAAGGTATAATTTTACTAGTGGTACAAGTTTTGCTGCCCCACATGTTAGTGGAGCAGCAGCATTATTGCTTGAAAAATATCCAAGCATTCATCATCATGAAATTAAATCATTGTTACTAACTACATCTGAACGTGTTTCTGATGCTTATGGACAGGAATTTTCATTAAGTGATTCTGGATCAGGTAGGCTAAATATTGCAAAAGCATTTCAAGCAAAATTAATCATCACGCCGCCAAACTTTGTGGTTAATACTTCATCAGACAATTCTGTTGCCCAAAGACAATTACATTTAAAACTTATCAAAGGAACATTGAGCAATTTGAAAGTAGAATTTGAAGGACCTGATTTTGTACAATTTGCATATGTTCTGGAAGGAAATGATCTAGAAATAAAAATAAAAATTCTAGGTCAAAATTATGGAGATCATGAAGGAAAAATATTCATAATTCATGATGAGATAAAATACGTAATTCCTTTTTTGATCCATTATACTGAAGGTTCTATTTCTGTTAGTCAACAAGATGGAAAACTTGACTTTATGATTCATCATCCATTACAGTGGAATTTTGCAAAAATTTCAATAATAAACAGCAAGGATGGAAAAACTGAAACCACTACAGCAACTCCAGAAAGAAATGCATCCATAAAAGTTTATGAAAATGTTGAATATTGGATTGATGCAAAAATCAAAGTTAATGAAAAAACTTTTGATGCATTCAATACTACTGAAGTAAATTCAGCAAATGAAAATACTTTGGATAAATTTAAATTGAATATTCCAGAAAGACAGATAGCAATAGTTTCTTGGATCATCATATGTGTAGGAGTAATTGGAATGATAACAATAAAAAAACAATTAAGGTGTAGGTTTAGGACCGGCATTTAATATTTCTGGTGCAACATTCTCAAATTTCTTAAAGTTCTCAACAAACATTTGAGCTAATTCCTTTGCAGATAGTTCATACAAGTCCTTATCTGACCAAGTATTTTTTGGATCAAGAATTTCTTCTGGGACATCTGAAACCTCAGTAGGAATATCAAGATTGAACAAATTATCATGTCTGTACTTTATATTATTAAGAGCACCAGTCAAGGCCGCGGTTACCATAGCTCGACTATACTTTATTTTAATTCTTTTACCAATACCATACGGCCCCCCAGACCAACCAGTGTTTACAAGATAAACAACTGAATTGTGTTTATTGATTTTCTCTCCAAGAATCTTTGCATAGACAGATGCAGGTCTAGGCATAAACGGTGCCCCAAAACATTGAGAAAATACAGATTTAGGTTCTTTAATTCCACGTTCAGTTCCAGCTAATTTACTAGTGTAACCAGACATAAAATGATACATTGCTCCTTCTTTTGTTAATCTGGATATAGGTGGTAAAACACCCATCGCATCAGCAGTTAGAAATACAATTACTTTTGGATTACCACCTACGCTGGGAATTACAGCTCCTGGAATGTAATCTAAAGGATATGCAACACGAGTATTTTCAGTTAATTTGTTATCATCATAGTCAGGTCTATAACCATTAAGTACAACATTTTCAAGTACAGCTCCAGGTTTTATTGCATTCCAGATTTCAGGTTCTGCTTCTTGACTGAGATTTATGCATTTTGCATAGCATCCACCTTCAAAATTGAATATTCCATTGCTAGACCAACCATGTTCATCGTCGCCAATTAATCTTCTATTAGGATCTGCAGATAGTGTAGTTTTTCCAGTACCAGATAAACCAAAGAATAGAGCAGTGTCGTTATTTTTTCCAATATTTGCAGAACAGTGCATTGGAAATATATCGCGTTCTGGCAATAGAAAATTCATTATAGCAAACATAGATTTTTTCATTTCGCCTGCATATTGAGTGCCTCCAATCAAAACAATTTTTCTAGTCAAATCAATTAATATGAAAATATCAGATGCAGTACCATCAACTTCAGGAATTGCTTTGAAATCATTAATACACATTACAGTAAACTCAGGTTCATGATTCTCTAGTTCATCTTTTGAGGGCCTTATGAACAGTTGTCTTGCAAAAAGATTTTGCCAAGCATGATCATTAATTACTCTAATTGCCAGACGGTTTTCTTTATCTGCTCCTACAAATCCATCAAATATAAAAAGATCTTTTCCCCCTACAAAGTGCTTCATTTTTTCAAGAATTTTTTCAAATTTATCACTTGGAAATTGATGGTTGATTTTTCCCCAGTCTACGGTATCTCGTGTCTTAGCATCATATACGATATATCGATCATCAGGAGATCTACCTGTATATTTTCCAGTATTTACAGAGAGAGAACCGGTGGAATTTATCACTCCTTCATTTAGATTAACTGCGGTTTTAACCAAATCTTCTACTAACAAATTACGATATACTGTTGATGGATTTATTCTAAAATCTTGCAATTGTGAAAAAAATTTGTCATTCACAGTAGGACCCACAACATTAGTCAAACAAAATATCCTCACTAACAATTATGATAACAATCCCAGTCCCAGTCATGAGATATTTCGATTCGCCTCAAGTTTCCTTATTATCTCTTTCTTATCAGTATGATTTTTTCATCTAGGAACGTATTTATTTAAAATTTCAAGAATCAAATTAATGTCGATTAATAAAGAGAAGTTAGCTAAAAGGCAAGAAGTCAAAGGACATAATCCAGACTTTGCCCGCCCGGAAAGCTGGCGTCTTGTAAGATTAGAGACAAATTGGAGAAAGCCAAAAGGAGTTGATCATCATCAAAGAAAACAAAAAAGCAGGGGTCGTCCAGGCCTTGTCAAAGTAGGTTATGGTGGACCTAGAGAAGCAAAAGGATTACACCCTTCAGGATACACAGATAATCTAATTCATACAATCACAGATTTAGAAAAATTAAACCCAAAAACAGACGGAGTACGATTTGGTCATGGTGTTGGCACTAGAAAAAGAAAAGAAATAATCGTAAAAGCGATGGAAAGTAAATTCAAAATTTTTAATGGGAGAGTGAGTGCAAGTGGTAGTAAATCTTAAAGCTAAAAAAAGACTGGTATCACGAATTACCGGTGTTGGAGTTCATAGAATAAGATTCGATGTAGATCATCTAGATGATGTAGCTGACGCAATTACCAGGGAAAATATACGTAGTTTAATCACAGCAAACACAATTAAAATAAAATCAATCGTTGGAACTTCTAGAGGAAGAGCACATACTAAAAAAGCTCAAAAAAATAAAAGAGGAACAACTCAGGGTTCTAAACAGGGTAGAAAAGGCGCAAGAGTTGGAAAGAAAGAAGTATACGTTGCCAAAGTTCGCTCATTAAGAAGATTATTAAAAATCGCCAAAGATAGAAAGGATTTAACAAATCCAGAATTTTGGATACTTTACAAAAAAGTAGGTGGAAATACTATAAGAAACAAAGCTCATCTAAGAACATTGATGGAAGAAATTGTTTCCAAGAGAACGACTTAGAATCTATAAATAACATTTTCCAAATCCAAAATTTTCCCATTTTTGATTTTAATTCCTTCTCCAATTAACATATTAGATTTAATTACATCACCATATGCATATCCCCCAATTTTGCCATCGGATTTTACAACCCTGTGACATGGAATTATTACAGGATATGGATTTTGGTTCATAATTTTTCCAACTGCTCTTTGCCCATTTTTTAATCCAATTGATTTTGCCAATTCTCCATAGGTAGTCACTTTTCCTTTAGGTACTTCAAGTAATTTTTTGTAAATTTTTTTATTAAGATTCAAAGTTTTATTACCTCGAGATCGGTCTTATTTAAAAAATTAATTATCTTTTGCTTGTATGAACCCAGCCCATCCCAATCTAAAAGGGCAGCTTTTGCCATTTTGTTTTGCTCTAAAATATGAATAAATAAATTTTTGTCTAGGTTTTCAAGTGCATGTTTTGGCACGACGGTTCCAAGTGCAAATTTACCCCCTAATAATTCAGCTGTAAATTTTTCAGAATAGTGTGTACCTCCAAAACAAATTGCGACTGGAAACGATTTAATATTTTTACACAGCACATTATGTATTAAAATTGCAACCAAATTACACAGAGAAACGTCTGTCCACTGTTTTTCGGTCGTACCAATTTCAATGAAGATACTAGGTTTGGTCAATGCTGTAGGTCCATGATGTGTAGCTTCGATCGTAATTTGAAAATCTAAAAATTGAGATTTGTTTTCCCAGAGGGTTTGAAGATATTCTTTTTGAAGGTAAGGATGTGGAATTGCTACCTCTCTGTCATTTCCTCCAAATTGGGCTTTTGAAAAATTACCAGTACTATGACAAGTGAGAGCTAATATGCCAGATTCGGCTGCATGTTTTGAGAGAAAAATAAATCCATCATAATCATATTTTTCTTCTAACCAATCAGCTGTAATTACAGGAGTTTTAATTATCAGTAAATCATAGTACTTTCCCCGAAAAATTTCGCCATCTTGTGTCATATCTTTGGAGAGGAATTTTGCCATATTACACCCCGCAGGGTCATCTTGGTATGCTACCAGTAATTCCATGAGATAAGAGATATAAAGACACCTTATTAATTTCCTGCAATGAACCCTAAACAGACTATAAAAAATATGGTAAATACTATCAAAATGGCCAAAAAGCCAGACCGTGACGAATATCAACAGCATCTCAGATTAGTATTATTAGGAATTGCAGGAGTTGGCGCCATTGGTTTTACAATTCACTTTGTCTTTTCTGTAATTACATATGGTAGTTAAAATTGTCTAAGGAAATTAAATCTCATCTTTTTGCAATAAGAACTACTGGAGGTCAGGAGAAAGTGGTCATGAGATTATTAGAAGCAAAAGCAAATGCGAATAAAATCAATATTCAATCAGTATTACTAGTAGATAATCTAAAAGGATATGTTGTAATTGAGGCAATAAATCCAAGTGATGCATACATGGCAGTTGAAGGGGTGCGACATATTCGTGGTCAACTTAGAGGAGAATTAGAATTTAAAGACATTGAAGGTTATTTGATAAAGAAATCCACAGTTTCACAATTAGCAGTAGATAATGTAATTGAGATCACTGGCGGTCCATTCAAAGGAATGAAAGCCACTATTACCAGAATAGATGTAGACAAAGAAGAGGCAACTGTCGTCTTATTAGATGCATCATATCAGCTACCGGTTACTGTTGACGCCAACTACTTAAAACTGTCAAGTGAGTCTTAGGAAGGATTAAATTTTTCATATTAAGTTGATAACTATGGTAGAACCACAAAAAGTATCAGCACTGGTAACAGGAGGCTCCGCTTCAGCAGGTCCACCACTAGGTCCAGCTTTGGGTCCATTAGGAGTCAACATTATGGAGATAATCAGTGCAATCAATCAACAAACCAAAGACTTTGAAGGAATGAAAGTTCCAGTAACAGTTTCGGTTTATCCAGATACAAAAAAATGGAGTATTGAGATTGGGATTCCCTCCGCAGCAGCGCTGTTACTAAAAGAGGCAGGTATCCAAAAAGGATCAGGAACGTCTGGGACAACATGGGTAGGCGACATAACCATAGATTCAGTTATCAAAGTTGCAAATACAAAACTAGAGAAATCTTATGCATCTTCATTGAAATCTGTTGTAAAAACGATAATCGGAACATGTTTGTCACTTGGAATCAAAATTGAGGGGAAAACACCAAAAGAAATTACTGCTGAGATTAATGAAGGTAAGTGGGACGGGAAATTAAAATAAACTACTGGATTAAATAAACAGGATCTTTATCGGTTTTTTGCAACTCTACAAAAGTTTCCGTATTTTGAATACCTTCGATTCTTCCTATTTTCTCTATTACTATGGAATGTAGTGCCTCTAAGTTTTTTGCATGAACTTTAATTATCATATCAAATCTACCAGTAACCTCAGAAATAGATGCAACCTCTGGGATCTCCATAAATTTTTTATGAATATTATCTTTGAGTTTTGGATCTCTGTTAATTCCAACAGATGCCCTTACACCGATTCCCAAAAGAGAATCATCCACAACAACGGTAAATTTTTTGATTAGTTTTTTTTTCATTAATCGTTTAATTCTACTGTAAAGGACAGATGCATTAATTCCAAGTTTTTTAGACAGATTAGGAACAGAGATAGAGCCATCGCGTGTTAATTCATAAAGCAATTTCATGTCAAGTTCATCAAATCTCTGCAATGCGCTCAAAAATTGGCTTGGCGATTTAATAAATGTAAGTTTAGAGTAGATTTTACTTTGAAATTACAATTATCGTATTAAAAATATGTAAATTTTTAAAATAGAATGAGAATTGTAACATAGTCTCTAAACGATTTTAAGTAGGCTTTCTCGAAAATCTTCGTATTGATTACAGAAGCAAAGCTAGTGGAAATGATTAAAGAAGCCAAGACTGGAAGTAAACAAAGGAAATTCAAACAGTCAGTGGAAATGATAATTGTCTTCAAAGATATTGATGTGAAAAAAGGTTTTGCACTTAATGAAGTGGTTCAGCTTCCAAAAACTAGTTCACCGGCAACTGTATGCATTATGGCTACAGGAGACATGGGACAAAAAGCAAAACAAGCAAAAGCAGATGCAGTTGTCGGAACAGAAGAATTAGATAAATTTGCAGCTAACAAAAGAGCATCTAGAAAATTCATAAACAAATATGACTTCTTTTTAGCAGATACTCAAATCATGCCAATTGTAGGTAAAGTTTTAGGTCAACTTTTAGGTCCAAGGGGGAAAATGCCAACACCAGTTCCTTTTAATGCATCAATTGAGTCATTTTTACAAAGATTTAGATCATCAATCAAAGTTAGAGCAAGAGCAACATTATCCATGTCATGTAAGATTGGAGATGAGTCAATGGATGATGCAGACTTGGCAATTAATGCACATGCGGTATTAAGTGCGGTTGAAAAAAAATTACCAAGTGGAGAAAAGAATCTCAAAAGAGTAATTGTAAAAACTACTATGGGCAAACCAGTAAAACAAATAGAAGAGGTCAAGAAAAAACATGCATGAAAATAGAACGACATATCCTAAAAGAAAAGTTCAGATGTATCAACAATTATTAGAAATTCCAAAAAAATACAAAGTAATAGCTCTTGTTAAAATAAGCAAAGTCAGAGCATCGCAAATTCTTCCCCTTAGAAAAGCATTGAAAGGTCAAGTTGAGTTTGTATGTGTCAAAGACAGGGTTGCACAAAAGGCCCTAGAAAAATCAAACATTCCAGGAATTAAAGGAATTTCAGAAGAGCTTACAGGTCAATGTCTTTTCATTTTTACAAACATGTCACCATTTAAGCTAAATGTGTTATTAGCAAAAAATAAGATTATGATGGCAGCAAGAGGTGGGGATATTGCAAGCATTGACATTGTTGTACCAGCAAAGAATACTGGAATTGCGCCAGGACCAATGCTTACAGAATTTAAAGAGGCAGGAATTCCAACAAAGATTGATCAAGGTACAATTTGGATTCAAAAAGATACCACTCCGGTAAAGAAAGGAGAAGTAATTAAAGAAAAATTAGCAGCACTACTTGGAAAATTAGACATTAAGCCAGTAGAAGCAGGAATTTCACTATACACAGCCTTAGAAGAGGGCCTAAAGTATGCAGAAAAAGAATTGATTGTAGATGTTGAACAAATAAGAAAAGAGTTTGCTCAGTTCCATCAAGAAGCAGTTTCACTATCTATTGAGATTGCATATATTACTGCGGATAACATTAAACAAATCATTGGTAAAGCAGCTCAACAGGCACGTTCTGTATCTATAGAATCAGGCTTTATGACAGGTGAAACTAAGGAACAGATATTACAAAAAGCTGAGGGTCAAGCCAAAGCACTTTCAAATAAGGCGAAAAATTATACAGCATCTAGTCTATACGTCCTTTAGATCTAGGAAGATTCCAATTAAATTTCATTGCAATTAATCTAAGTCCAGTGGTAAGGACTATCCCCGAAATTATAGCAAGGTAAAGTTCACCACCAAAATACAATATAATACAAAATACAACAATTCCAACAAAACTAGCAGAGACATAGAATTCTTTGATAAAAACTATTGGAATTTGATTAACAATAACATCTCTTAGAATCCCCCCTCCTACTGCAGTGAGCATTCCAGCCAACATTATTGCTAAAAAATTCAACCCAACAAGGTGGTATGCAAAAGTAGCACCAATTATTGTAAAAACACCTAATCCAATAGCATCAAATTTTAAAAACAAATTCCAGTGTTTCTGTATATGTGGGTATAAGAAGAAAATCAAAACGCCAGTAATTACTGTAATTATCACATATGCAGGATCGGAGATAGAATTTGGAAATTGTCCCATCACGACATCTCTAATAGTACCACCAGCAACACCAGTAATTGTTGATAATAAAAGAATCCCAACAATATCAGATTTAGTTTCAACTGCTTTGAATGCACCAGTTACTGCAAATGCCATTGTACCAAACAAGTCTAAAATGTAAATGAAGGTATGAGCAGAAATTGAAAATTCAACCAATTAAAATCAAAAAGTTGTGATTGTTAATTAACATTAATGAGCAAAAAATTAAAATTAAATTGAAAAAAGAAAGATTTTCTAGCCAAATAGGGAAGATAGTCCTTCCATGGCGGCTTCTTCGCTTTTACTTGTATCAACATGTTTTTCTTCTTTCTTTGATTCGCCTGCTGCGGCTGCCGGTGCTACTGCAGCTACTGCTACAGGTGCAGCTTTAATTGCTTCATCAATGTTAACATCAGCTAAAGCTGCGACTAGTGCTTTTACTTGAGCGTCATTGACATTAGCACCAGATGCTTTTACAACTGAGCTAACATTTGCCTCATTAACTTCTTTTTGTAGCTTGTGAAGAAGTAAAGCAGCATAAACATATTCCATTGTATCGAGATTTTCTTAGGGCATAATATAAAACTATGGTGAAATCAGGAAAGGTATCATTTTTCAAAATAACCAACCCACCTAAACTTAACATGAAGAACTTTCAATTAGTCAGCCCAAAAAATTACAAGAACTGAAATTTGAATCTAGAATTTTAAAATAAAATCAATGAAACTTGGATCCCATCAACCGAAAGGTAATAGAAAGAAAACCGAAGATGTGACAGAATTTGAGATCACGGTTAGAAAAATAGAAAAACTAATTCAGAATTTTTAGACTTCTACAAACAGAATAGAGCGTTCTTTTTAGATTCTTATCTACTAGTGTGTCCATTCTATGTTTTAAGATGCGTTTTGCCTCATCTCTTTCAGCACCTGGTGATAGTGACAGTACATTGTTAATTAATTCTGGAAGAGATTCACGAATCCAACCATCCAACATCGTGTAAACTTTCGGTGGGATTAAATCACATTTGTCCTTATCCAAATCTATAATCTCTGCAAAATTTTCATGTTCTACCCTGTAGACTAGAGCCAATACAACATTATCGGGTGTAGGATGTTCAAGGATTTCAGCGGATCTTATACCTGTTTTACCCTGAGAAATTTTGTTTTTGAGACCTACCGGATTAACAATTATGCCATTAATTCCAACTTTACGTCCTTCAACCCCAGTTACTACACCAAATATGAAATCATAAAACTCTCCATTTTTTTTAGTGGAGAAAACATGTACGCCTTCTCTCAAAGATGGTTTTTTCCCAAACATGATTGGAATGTAATTGATATTGTATTTAATGTATCATTAATCGACAATTCTTAATTGCGGTATACTTTTGGATGACTTTGATATCTAATTTACGCCTAAATGGAAAATTTTGGTTTATTGAATTTTTTCATAATGTTCCGGACTAATTGAAATTTTAGCAACACCATCATAAGGAAATCTACCATAAGAAACAGAAAATATCATTAGGTATTGCGGAAAACCTCTTTCATTCATTTTTTCTGAAAATGGTTTAATCCCTTGTAAAATAGACGAATAAGCATCATCATATTCCAAATCAAATCCTTGAAAATATCTATAACAAAGTTGATATGAAAATGGTAAAGAAGTATTATAGATTTTTTCATCATTTAGATTATTTGTGTGGACATAATTCATTGGGCTGGTAATAGATTTTGTTCTAGGAATCTGTGCAGCTAATGGATTATGCGATCTAGGATTTGAAAATCCTAAATCGGAAAAATTCTTTATTGCCATATTGTCATATAGTAAAACCTGAGCATGTGGAGCATGAGTCAAAATGCGTTGAAATTGTTTTTGTTTTATTGCATCAAATTTTCTAGAATCAAGATTTCTTTTTTTTGCTTCAAGAAATCCTGCACCTCTTGAAGAAGTTCCATCTGAAAATAAAATATTTACAAGAATTGCTATATCTCCAAATCTTTGTTCTAAAGATTGTGTCTTTTTCAATTTATAGGGTTGCCAATTTATTTGAAGAGTGCCGCGGTGTGAAATTAATGTGGTTTGATACTGTTTCCACATAGCGCTAATTATTTTTAATGTAATTGTATCCTCTTCCCATTCAATTGGAATGCAAGAATCAATAGTGTTTTGGAAAGAATCTTCTAAATTCACACAAAGTTCTTTTAGATTTTTAATAAACAAGCAATGCCAACCGAATTTCATTCAGTAAAACATGTACTTAAAAACATCTGAGATTTTGTGATCATTAGATGTTCAAATTATAACAAGAGCATAATGTGTTGGGAGCATAGACAGAGCGGTTCCATTTGACCTTTTTTCAAGAAATTTTAAGAATTAGTCTTTTAAAGAATCTATATTTTCCTAAATCCTTATCTTTCTAACTAATTATCTTTTTAAAGGTTTAGCCTATTTTATAAGCATGATTTAAAATTTATTGTCTCGTGGTTTGCACGCCAAATAATGTTAACTAAAAGTTGGCTAGGCATAAATAAAGTGTAAGATTGTCTAACTAATTCCAAAATTATTTGGTTCAAATTCATAAAAAATTGTTCTTCAAAATTCACTAATTTTTGATTTTATTATATCTAGAAGTTCAAATTATAATGAGAGCATATTATGCGGGTGGTTATAGACGGAGCTTTAGAAATGTCACAACTAAGGCTAAATCTGAAAAAATTTTTAAAAAATCAAATAGACTTTAGACTGTTAGAGAATGGAAATACGCTAATTTTACTAGTATGAAAGGATGAAAATAGGAAAATATATCTAATTGAATTTTATTTCTTATGTGATTGCTCAATCATCTGTTTCTGCAAACTGAAGGAACAAGCGTTGTATCAGCCATAGTTGTTGCCATAATTATATGTGTTATATTTTTTGTAATTCAAAGAAAAAGTATTGGCTCAATTAAAGAAAAAATTGCAACATTAACAATAGATCCAAAAATTCAGTATGATGTTTCACGAATCCAAACAGAACTACAAGTGTTTTCCTCAGATTTAACTAAATTAAAAGTTGAACTACCTCATACAAATGAAGTTACAGTTCTGCAAGAAAATGTTAAAAAAATATGTGATGACTTTACAACTTTAAAGACTACTCTTGATGAGGAAATAAATAAATTCAGACTAGGAACAACAGAAGATCTTAACAAAACTAGAGAACAAATGATCACGACCGCAACTGAGAAAGCTGTCGAGTTTGCAAATAACCACATGACTCAGAATACTGTAACCAGAGAGGAGTTTGAAAATCTAAGACAACATATAGAAAAAATGCTTGGATCTGATGAAATAGCAGAACGAATGGAAATTTTATCTTCTATTTTTGACTCTGCACAAATAAGGACATTAAATTGGCAGTGTAAATTGATAAAATTGCTCAGAGGAGGTTTGGCACCTGACGCAGAAGAAAATCAACTAGTTACAGAAGGCATCCCAAAATCATCATACGAAAAATTTCTAAAGAAATTGGCAGATATTGGAATAGCAGAATCTAAAAAAGTCAGCATGTATAACATCATGCCAGATTTTGAGTGGATTTTTAGCTACACCGACAATCCTGACTGGTTACAAAAAAGACTAGAAGGTGGAATCAAGAAAGAAAGTGAATATCAGAAATACATCAGAGATAATTTGAATTTGATTGAAGATGGATTGTTATTAGAACAAGAACAGTATGAATTGGCTACAGGCAAAATCGACTTCATTTGTCGTGATTCATCAGGCAGGGCAGTAGGTTTGGAATTAAAATATCCTGCTTCTGCAACTACCGTAAAAAGACAAATTATGGGTTACAAAAATGACTATGAGCAAAAAAATGGGCGAACAGATTCTAGATTTATTCTAGTTTCACCAAAAATACCAGAAAATCTAAAATTATTACTAGTACAAGATGGTTTAGAATACAAGGAAATTAATTTTTAGAGATTACAACTGAGGTATTCTCTGGAGAATTATTCCGTATACATTTAGATGAATTAAATTTGATTTTCAATTCATTTAGAGTTTTATTCTCATCATTATTTTAATCAGTGTGAAATTTTTAGAAGTGAAATTCTATAAAATACCTGACAAGGTTAATTCAAAAAAACAATAAGATAGAAAACATTGAAAAAGGGATAGAATTAATGAATGAGAATTTATTTTAATTTTATCGGGTTTCAAATTCCTCAATCAAACCTAAAAGATATTCATAGTCAGGCATTAAAGCTTCAATATCTCGTTCATTTTCAACATTCCATCTATCCATCTTCATTCTGAGTCGTCTAATTTTTGCCTTACTGCCAAGATTATTTGTCTCACATAAGTCAATGGCCTCTAAAAATTTCCTTTTTTTATTTTCAATATGTTCATCATATCGAAAATTCCAATAATATCTATTAAACGATTTTTTTTCTATAATTTCCTTGTAATTCTTTTGGAATGAATCTTGAATGTCATGTAATCTTTTGTTTTGTTTCAATATGTCATGTGTATTCTTTTCATCATTTTTCTGATCTATTTGTTCATGATCAGAAAAAATTCCACCATAATTCTTTTTGTTATCAATTGGAACGGGATTTTTAGTGTCTCCTGTATCTCTAACTTTTTTGTTTTGATAATCTTTGGGATACGTTCTACTAAGACTAACCTTAGACTTTCTTCTTTTATTGACATTATATGCAATTACAACAATGATTGCAATAAAAAATACCAAAATAAATGCTGGAGAAGCTGCAATCAATAAAAACAAGAAAATAAACAAAATAAAATAACCTGCAATAGTGCCTTTGCCCATTTCTTATGGTCCTCTCTCAAAATTAGTACAATTTTCTAATATTATGATAAATTTATGCCTATTTTTTAACAAGTAAATCAATCCTCTCCTTAATTCTTTGAATTTCCTTGTCTGGATTTCGCCACCAATTCCTACTCCAGATTCTATCAATTACCCAGCCACGTCTTTCTAAGAACTGTTGTCTAACCACATCACGTTCTCTAACACTTTTTGCAGAATGAAACATAGCTCCATCACATTCTATACCAAGCACATATCGACCAATATCATTTGGGTGAACTACTGCAAGATCAATTCTAAAATTCGAATGTCCAACTTGAGTATCTACCTGATAACCCAAGTTTTTAAGTTTATCATAAACTAGTTCTTCAAACCCACTTTCAAAGTATTTGGTTTGTTGCTGTGTTTTATTCATTCCAGAACTCAGAGATTCTAGAATCTGTTTTATTTGATTTTCATCAGAGTTACTAACTGCGCGTGCATACATCAAAAAGTCTTTGAGTAGTTTTGGTCCAGGATTTTTTGTACCTTCAACTTTATTCATGTCTGCAGGATCAATTGAGCACACTACAATAATTTTTTCACTGGCACGAGTAATTGCAACATTTAGTCGATTTTCTCCACCATCTTGATTTAAGGTTCCAAATTGTAAACGGAATTTTCCCTCAGTATCTTTTGCATATCCGACTGAAAAAATAATAATGTCTCTTTCATCACCTTGCACATTTTCTATGTTTCTTACAAATATCTCATCATCTTTTTTTCTACTTGTTGGTGTTTCAACTTGTTTGTACAATTCATCAAAATCAGGATCCTTTTTTTGTCTGTTTTCTATTTCATCCATAATTACATTTCTTTGCTGATCATTAAATGTGATAATTCCAATTGTAGGGATTTTTTTGCCCCTATAATCTTGTAAAATACCATATAAGACATCCCCTACCTTAGAAGCTTCAACAACATTGGATCTATTCTCCCATAATCCTCCATCACAATGAACCCATTCAATTGGAGGTTTCGATGCTTTTAATTGTACATTAGGTGAAACTTGGAGTACACCATTGTAAAAGGCATGATTGGAAAAATTAATCAGTTCTTGCCATGTTGACCTGTAATGCCACGCCAATGTAGTAGAGGCATAACGTCTCTTTGCCAAAAGAAGCAGACTCTCAATGTCAATTGTATCATCCTCCTCATCTTCATTTTCTTCTTCTTTTATTTGAAACAAATCATGAGGTTTTAGCTGTTTTTCATCACCTGCGATAATGATTCTCTCCCCTCTATACAGAAATGGTAAGGCTTTTTCAGCGGCTAGTTGACTTGCTTCATCAACGATTACCAAATCAAACATGTTTTGATCTAAGGGAAAGATATTTGAGACCATTTCAGGGGAAGCAAGCCAACAGGGAGCAATATCAAACAAGATATGCTCATACTCTTCCAACAGTTTTCTTACTGATTTTACACGTCTTTTTTTTCCCAACTCGTAACTTAGTGTGTTATAATCCGTCTCTCTTTGAGTTCTTTTTTTCCCCATGCCCGGTCGAAAATCAGCATTTGACTCTATTCTGTTAATTATTCTTCTAACAAGCAAATTTGATTTTTTTTCCAACAAGGAAGCAAGTCGAGTTTGATTTTGTTTGTAATCATCAAAGTATCCTGCTTTTAAAATTGGATTATCTTGTTCAATTGTTTCAATCCAATAATGATAGATTTCTTGCCTAATTATTTCAGTCCAATTTTCATTCCTATTCACTTGTACGATACATTGTTCTAAAATTGATCCTTGAGTATTATCCAAATCAGATTTTCTAATATCGTGAGATTGTATTTTATCAAAATCATCTAGATCATTAGATAAATTCTGAATGTGAGATTGAAGTTCAACATAAGTTGATGTTTTACTGTTGATTGTTTTGATCTCTTTATTGTTAACAAATTTCGAAAATTCATTAATGTTTAGTAAAATTTCTTTTCCATTAGATACTTTGGTGATTAATTGATCAATAGATTCATTTTTATCAAAAAATAATTCATTTTTTTCAAATATTTCACGTAATGATTCAATGTTGATTTGTAATGCGTCTTTATTTTTTGCTAGTTCTATGTTGATAGCATTCAATTCTTTAAGATTTCGAAGTAAAAGATTTTGATTTGAGTCATCAGGCACTACAAGTGAATTTTCCAAAACATACTCCATAAGAGAAGAATTTTCAACCAGATTCCATAATTCGAATCCGTTTTGTAGTTTATTTTTTAATTCAGAGATTTTTTTTCCAGAATTTTCTGGTCTAGCAAGAAAATCTTTCTCAATTTTTTCTTTTCTTTTTGTTTCAGAATCAACTAGTTGTTTCCAAAAGGATTTCTTTTCTTTTGATTCCGAAAAAGAATCTAATAATTCTATTTGTTTTTCACGACTCTCCTCAAGGATTTTGTTTTCTTTAATATCTAAAATCTTGTTATAATCTCTAAACTTGTTCCAAAGGATCATTCCTGCTTCAACACGTTTGCTAATAGTATCCAATTGAGAAAGTGAAACAGTTAGACCATAGGAGGTTAAGATATTTTGAATTGACTCTGTGAGTTTATTTGTTTTTACTTTAAGTTTTTCTATCTCTGTATTTAATGTAGAATATTCAGATGTCAATTTTATCAAAACATCTTGCCCAGATTGATCTGGAAGAACAATACAATTCTGAGATTTTAATAAAATATCAGAGAGAATTTGCTTTATTTTGTTTTTATCAGAGGAATTTATTTGTGAAAAATTATTTCTGTTTTTCCATGAATAATTTTTATTTTCAAAATTTTTGTAATTTTCTTCAATTTGAGAAATTTTGTAAAGAAAATCTTCAAGATCAGTAAATTTTATTTTGTCCCCTAAACCATTTAAATCAAGTTTTCGAGAATAAGTTGCATTAGATTTTGTATAAAGATGTTGAACATTTACTCCTCCAAAGTATTCTTTTGATAACGCATAAGAAATTTGAGAGTGTTTCTTTATCAAATCATCAATCTGTCTTGATGTCGAGTCGAGTATTGCCTCTTCATCTTTTTGAAAATAATCAGGCTGTTCTAGGATCTGCTTTAATTGATGATACATTTTTGCACGATCTTCTTTTTCTTTATTTAGTAAAACTGCATACTTGTCTAGACCTTTTTCCCCTAACCTTTGATGAACTACCTCTAGTGCTGCTCTTTTTTGGCAAACAACAAGAACGGTTTGTCCTTTTGAGAGGGCATTTGATATTACATTTACAATAACTTGAGATTTTCCTGTACCTGGAGGACCTCTCACAAGAGTAATTTTTCTATTTTGAGAAGCTAAAACCACTTGATCTTGTGATGAATCACTTGGCAATACAAGATTGAGTTCCCTATCAGGTATTTTATCCAGGTCAGCAAGATTCTCATCATCTACATCTTCAGCAAATTCTAAGGGAGAATCTGTTTCATCCAATATGTCGGTAATGAAGTCATTAGTATCACCTTTTTGAAATTTTGAGATTAAATTTTCATAATCTTGGTAAATTGCACTTTCTCCTTGTGGGAAACTACCCATAATTTTGTAATTCCTAATTCTAAATGGTTGCCTACTTAGTGATTCAATTTCATCTTTTGTCATGTTCTGTAAAGGCAATGTGAAGTTGGATTCAGAGGCAATATTGTTGTCATTATTTGCTGAAATTTTAGAGTCTGCCGAATCTAGAGATTCTAAAGTAAGTCCATTACGGGTTATCAAATCTAAAAGATTTGCAACAAATTTACTTTCAAGATCCTGTGAATTTGTAGGTTCAAAAGAGGAAATCATGTCCTCAAAATCGGATTCAAATGATTCACTCATTTTGTATCCACCTATTTTTTCAAGTGATGCAAACAAAGTATGATTGAAGATCGGATAACTGTCAGAAAATTTTACATACCATCCTATTTCTCCACTACCTTCTCTTCCATAATAAACAGTGATTGGAAACAATACTAGTGGACCACGAGCATATGTTTCTTGATCAATATGCCCCTCTAAAAATGGAAATCCAAAGTAACAATATTGAGAACCTGTTTCATCTTCTAATTGTTTAATATTTCTAGAAAGATCTTTTAAATGTCTTCTCATTACTGTTGCTTCATCAGAAAAATCAGAATCAGGTAAAATACAAATAGGTTTTTTGCGTTTAAATGACTGTAAAATTAATTCATCTATTTTTTTAGAATGCCTTTCTAAAAGTCGTGATAAATCAAATGTATGTTTATTGTATATACGACTAAGACAAACGCATCTATTCCCCTTTCTTATTTGAAGTAGTTTGTTTTGATATGTTTTTAATTTATTGAAAAGAGATTGATTTTCAATATTATTTGACAATTAATTATTACCCCTAGAGGATTTATGAAGGTCCCCTTTTAACATTGATGAAATTAGCATCAATTCCAAATTTCTCAGATATTCTTCCAAGAAATACATTTTTGCAAAAGAAACGGCTTCACAAATTGTTGCAATTAGTAGGTTAATTATAGGTGAATCCTCTTGAAACCAACCAACGAATAATGACAGAATACCATCTTATTCTACTACAATTGTACCTGTTTGCCAAGGGTGAACCATACAGAAATAGGGACATATTCCTTTATTCTTGAAAAAACTTGTAAACGAACCCCCAGATAAAAAAAGACCACTATCAAAATTGCCATCAGGGCCATTTTGAGGAGTTCCACTAGTTATCGTGTGGGCTGCCGTATCATCATTTATCCAAATGACTGATTGATCTTTTTTAATTTTTAATAACGGAGGTAGAAAACAACGACCTTGCTGTTCACATCCTGGAACACTGGTTCCTAGAGGGACACTTATTTTATTTGCAATTTCATTTACTTGAATGTTTAATGGGATAACTGTGGATAACGCAGCAGGATTGTCAATATTTTCCCATACAAACAAGCGAATAGAATAATTTCCAGGATATTGTGGGGCCCAAGGTAAATCTAGGAAAATTTTTTCATTACTTGCTAATGAACCAGATATAGATGGATTTTGAACAGTAGTACCTGATTCATCTTTAATATCTGCCAATAATACAAAAGGTTGTGATTTTTGTTGTAGGTTTACTAAAACTGTAGAAATGTTTACTTTTTGTTTTACCTCTAATGTTTCTACTGTGTTACATTCATCATTTGTAATGCGCCAATTTTTAATTGAAACTCTTTCCAAGGGTGGAAAAATTGTGCCTATTATTGAGGTTGCAGTTATTGATAATTCATCTTTTAGAGTATACGGAGAAGGCAATGTTTTATCATTATATTCTGCAGTTATTGCATCACCATCTTTTATCAATAAACAATCATCACTTTTTTTAGTAGAAAACCGCACTCTGCCTTCAAAGACTCCAGATGCTTCATTTGTTTCACGAACTATAATCCATAATCCACTTGTATCTGAATCAGACCGCACTTGAATTTTAAACTCGTCAATTTTATTGGGGTTCAAGTTCATATCTGGGTCTATGATTCTAACACACCCAACACTTTCAGCAGAATAATTTGCTTCTAGCCACTGAATTTCTCCAATATTCCATCGTATTAGAGCAGAGCCAATTACGGTATCATACATAGTTGTAAATGAAATTGAGAGATAATCTTCATCGGCACATGCTATTTTCCCATCATTTGGCCCAGAGTTTGATCCTGCAGTTATTCCTTCTGCTACACATTCTTTTGAAGGATGACCTTTGAAACCTGTAAGACAAATTTCACCAATAAATATTCCAGTATTTTTTCCAGTTTCAATTAATTTGTAGTTGCTAATTTCACCCTTGCTTGTAGTGATAGTTATTTTTTCATCTGGATGTTGACCTATGTACGAGGGACTGTCTTTGTCTAAACTATAATCGGGGGCAACAACTGTGATGTATACTTTATCTGTCCAAGTGTACACTTTTTGATCTAATTCTAGTGTAGCACCAAAATCAGAGCGCCATATGCTATTAGATCCTAGTTTTTCACCATGTTCTGCAATTATTTTAAATTCTTCTCCACGTACTTGCCATTCTTTTCCCTTTACTGGAATAACTAGGTGATAAATTCCATTTGTGCCGGTTTCAACAGGTATTAATGTTTTAAAAATTATTTTCTTGTGCTTATTCATCACTTTTAATACTATAGGTGATTGGGTTGTGGGTTTAGGATGTATGATAGAGACTATAATGTTGTTACCATATGCATACACACTTTTATCGCTTTGAACAATTAATGAACTTATTTTTGAAATACCTTTGATTTGAGGATATGGGGCGTTTGTTTTACTTTTAGTGTATGTTTCTTTAGATGGTTCTTTTTGATTTTCTTTTTTCGTCGTGGCTTCTATAACGTTGGGTTTTTGGATTGTAGGTTTTTTCGTTATTGTATCTAATTTAAAAGAATCATCTGGAGTAAAGTTTGCCTCGATCTTTGGAATGGTAAAATTCTTGTCAAATATTCCTGATTTTACTTCACCATTATCTAAAATAATTAAATAATCAAATCCAAACTTATCCAAGATTCCAACACTATCATTATGTTCTGCAACTTCTTGCATAATTGAAACTAGATATTGAATTGCAATATTCCAGGGTAATCCACTTAAATCAAATTTATGCAACAAGTATTTTCCCAATGTTGCTCCTTCCCCATAGCATTCGAATTGAGGATTATCATGATTTATTCCTAGTTTGTCAATTGTGGTCCATACGTGGTAAAATTCAAATGGCTTTTTATTAATTAGCAAGAGAAATCCCTCAGCAGTACCTAAAGATGGACCTTTTGAGATTTCTACAATACTTTTAATTTTTTCTTTGACATTATTTGTAGATGTTTGCTCTATGTCTAAGGGAGTAGTTATTGTATCTACTCGTGTACCATCTCCCGATAATGCTATTACATACTCTTGATGGTTTGGAAGAAAGTATTTTCTAATTCCTTGAGAATGATTTGCAATAGGATCATTTTGTTTTCTATCTGATATTAGGATAGTCGCGTTGGCACACTTTAAATAAATTATTAATGTCACAATAACTTGAACTAAATCTACAATAAAAATACTGTCTTTACATCAGTTCAAAGTGTTTTTTTAAAAAGGAGTGTTTTAATTTATAAAACTTTAATGAATAGAATTTTTTTGAAGAACCTATTGTTACTTCACAATATACAGAATGGGAACTATCAATTTGTGTTTTAATTTAATTAAACTGTCAATTATATGATTACAGTTAATTTCATCTAAAATTGCAATTATTATTGAAGAATCAAGAATTTTCAAGATTAACAGTCAAGAAAGTATTTTCTATCCACGTTCTTTTAGTTTCTTAAAGACATATTCTGAATCTTTTTCCAAAAGTTCAGCAGCTCTATTCAAGCTAATTTTTTCTTTAGAAACTAAATTGAGGAGAATATTTTCCATTTTTGGTTTAAGTTTTTTATATTTTACTGATTCTTCAGTCATTTCTGGGTGAGCTGAATATACAAAACATAATAATTCATCTTCAGATAAATCATTAAGAAATTTTTTGTAGTCATGTATGTATTCCATAATCTGTTTTGATTCTTTTTGCTCTAATGCCCTCGCAACATCTTTTCCATTTTTAGTTAAAGATATTTTATTAGAATCTATTGAAATTGCGCCAATTTTTTCTAAATTTAATAGTTCTTCTTCAACAGTATCACTATAAGGGCCCATCAAATCAGCTTCATAACTAGCATCTTCTCTAAGTTTTTCAATACGTTCTGAAAGCAAAAAGAGTTCTTTTTGTAACCAAGTACGACCTTTGATAGGGACATCATCGGCATTAGCTAATAATATTATCATAGATTGAATATCGGTAATATTTCTGAGCACTTTTTCCTTATAATCCATAATATATTATCGATCTCATTGTAAATTATACTTGGTTATATTATAATAATTTCAACAGATGTATGTTTTTAGACACTGCGTATTTTGATCCAAGAACCTGCACTGACCCTAACTCTTTGAGGTATCTAACCAAGTCGCATAAACATATTTCAGTGTAATTGGAACTAATAGTAATTATGACTTTTTACCTATTATTTTTCCTACAATCTCTACACCAAGACTGTGACCTGATAAATCCACTCATGTTCCTAAAGCCAAACAATTTATCAATATCTTGTATAGAAGCAGCAGTTTTTCCACATGCAGGACATTTTGTAACATAGTTTATTGATGGAACAGTTTCATTGTGTTTTTTGATAATAGTTCTAACGTCTCCAGGATCAAATGCAACATCCCATGACCATGCTCCAAATTTACCATCTTCATTCACTGCCTCTACCCATTCTTTTAGAGCCTCACGTTTTGCTCTATTTTGCTCAGAATCTTCCCCTTTGATTTCAAGAACCAAAGTGATTCCATTTTTTAAGCGTACCAGATAATCGGGCCAATATTCATGCAAAATTCCATTAAATAGGTACAATATTTTAAATCCAAGATGATCATTTTTTGCCCATGATTCTACTTGGGAATTTCGCTCTAGTTCTTGTGTTGCAGCTGCCTCCCATCTGCTATCATGTACTGTGAAATTAATATGAGAATGTAGAGTAGGATCATTTGGTTTTCTAGTATACCAAGGTTGCATATTACCAGTAGATTTGATGGGATTTTCCCTGTTTAGAACTAGTTTTCTTTCCTGAGTGTTTGAGATTTTAATTTCACTTGCTATATGTTTTACAATTTTTGTAAGATTAAATGCAATGATTAACCTTCTTCTAATTTCATCACTTTCATCAACATTAAGTATTGTAATTTTATCAGACTCTATAAACCCCTCAACAATTTTTACTAGTTGCATCATTAAATCTTCAGGACTTCCTTTCCAATCTTGTTTTATTTCTGGAAGAATTTGTTTTGCTGCTTGGAAAATTATCCATTGGGTTCTAATTTTTGCATCAAGTTTAACCAAGTCAAGTTCAGACATTGTTTCCAATACTGGCTTACCACTGATCACACCACTCATATCTACAGTTAATGAAAAATCATTTGATTTTAGCTCAAGTGGTTTTGTGTCATTAACATCGAGTGTAATTTTTGATGGAAATATTCTTTCAATCCTATCAATGTTTGGCCAAGATATTTCATACTGAATTTTTTCTGGGTCTGGTTGTATTCTTGTTTGAGCAAGTGTTGGTGCTGGAGGACTACTATCTCCACCTTCATGTGGTAAAAAGGTAAATGGAACTCCAAAGATGTTGACATACTCTGGCTCAAAAAGTCCTTCATCATTAATTTCATAAGATGTTCTTCGTAGTCCTCTTCCAACTACTTGTTCACATAAGAGTTGACTAGTAAATGCTCTAAGACCCATGATATGAGTGACATTTGTTGCATCCCAGCCTTCAGAAAGCATCTGAACTGCTATAATGTTTCTAATATGTTGTCCGGGTTTTCCAATTTTTCCAACAGTATCTACTATTTCGCGTAATTGTTCTCCATAATCTTTTGAAGAAAGTTTTTCGGATTCGTCTGATTCTTGTTTTAATTCTTCCACATCCTTACTTTCTGCTTGTTTGAGAACTTTGGAATCAATATGTAAGATTTTATCTGCTTCACCTAGGGATTCTAAATTAAATGCATTTTGTTTGAATGATTCAAAAACACGTGCAGCGGTTGCAGTTACATTACATACAGTAATCATTACTGGTGGAACTAGCGAATTTGATTTATCCCACTCTCGTTTTGTTGCAAGCCAGTCCTGACCAAGCAATACATATGCATTTTTTACTAAATCTGGAAGTGGTTCTTCTGGCTTTGCATTGTTTCTTACAAGATCTGGTTTTACATCATCATCTCGATAAATATGATAAAATCTAGAACGATATTGTCTATCAAATTTCCCACTATCATCTCTTACTGCAATTCTTGGAGTCTTTACCAATCCAGATTCTATTGCATCATTTAATGAAAAATCAGATACAATCCAACCAAATAATGATTCATCATTTACATTTTTTCCACTTGGAACAAATGGAGTTGCAGAAAAATCAAAGCATTTGACAATATTTCTCGTAGAATGTATTCTATCTAGTCCCTCAATCCATTTTGTTGCTTCTTCTAATTCATCTTTGTCAATTTTAACTTCAACATTTGGATTTACTCTCCATGCGTGATGAGATTCATCATTAATTACGATAATGTTTTTTGATTGAGCCATATCACCTAAGATTCTTTTTGTGAATGCTTCATTGCTTTCAGGTCCTTTTTTCACAACGCTTTTTTTGGGTTCATCTAAAGGCATTAAAACATGCCAATTATGAACAATAATTTTTGCCTGTCTTAGTTTATCAAGTAGACTATCAGGGACTATTTGAAAATCTGCATAAATGTTTTTTTTAGAAGACGGATACAAAACTTCTAGTCTTCTTTTAACTGTTAAACCAGGTGACATTACAAGAATGTTTTTTGAAAATCTAGTATCTGTTGGATATGTAACCTTGTTTAGTACTTGCCATGCAATAAGCATCCCCATGACTATTGTTTTACCAGAGCCTGTTGCCATCTTACAACAAACTCGCTCAAATAATCCTCCATCGGATGGAATGATTATCCCTTGCTTTTCGTTTGGTGGTGCCTCTACCACCCAGATAAGAGTTTCAATTGCTTCAATTTGGCAGAAGAAAAACTTGTTTACTCGAATGTTTGGATTTTTCCAGTGTTCTAATAATCTTTTTGTAATTCCAGTTATTCCAGGATAATTATTATTTTTCCATGCATCGACTCTGCTTCGGATTCTGTTTACTAGTTCTAGTTCTCTAAATTCACCAGGATCATCATATACTTGGGAGTCCTTAGATGCAACAAGATAACCAGCTTGTCTTCTCCCATTTAATTTGGTAAATTTTCTTTTCTCTCTATCATAATTCCAATGAGATTGCGGTACTTCAAATGGACTGTTTATGATTAATCTATCTATGATTGCGCTCATTTGACTCGAATGATCCTTAGTGATTCTATTCCTCTATCGTCAATAATTTTTACTGCAACTTTTTTGTTAATCCCTAAATCAAATGGCAATGATACAGTTCCACCATACCGTTCAATTTTTTCTTCATCAATTTCTGCCTTGAGTGTCTTTGCTAATTTTGACCAGCCATCTGTTGTTCCAGACATTGGAAAAAAAACCTGTTTTGGATACAAACTTCTTCCATCATAATCGGTGTCTAACTCCCACATTGAAATTTTTGAAGAATCCCCAGATTCAATTTCGCCTGACTTTGTATTATAATAATCAAATCCTTTAACTTCTACAACATATTTTCCATCTTTTTGTTTTTTCAGTTCTACCTCAGGTTGTCCAACAAGCCAGAATGATTCACTACTAGAACGTTTCTTTTTCAAATCATCTATAAATAAATCACCATTCATCTGTGCTTTCAACAATGTGACTCCTGGCCATTTCATTTCATCAATGTCTTTGGCAGCTTCTGGATCAAACTGAAATGCCATGAATATTATGATTTTTGGTTTTGGTCTGAGCAATTCTGCTTCTTCAAGTGCATTTGCCACTTGACGTTGTTCTAGTGGTGCATAGTCAGGTCCAAATGAAACTATGACTCGTTTTGGTTCTGACTCTTTGGTTTCAGCATCTGCATGAAGCCATTGTGTTGCGGAAAGAATCTCCACTCGGCTAAATTCAATTTTTTGACCACCTTTTCCTCTTATTCCCGATTTTTGCAATTCATCTCTCCACTGATCTTGGCGTAGTGTTTCAGTATTTCTTGAAATTGAAACATCTACTTGGGCTATCTCATCAGATATATCAAATGACTTTACGGTTGGTGATGGAACTGCTTCCATTGTGATTGGACCTGTAATTCGAATTTTTGTTTTATCTGTAATTGGCTGATCATAAAGTATTTCTTGTTGTGCTGGCTCATCCTTTGCAATTGAACCCAAAGTGATATGTGGAACTGTTTTGTATTTGAATCCCGATTTCAGACCTTCTTTGGTTTGTGCAAGTTCATAGTAATCGAAAGTAGCCGTCATTAATCGCTGCTTTGTCAAAGCAATTGCAACTCTTGATGAGTCACATGTTATCCAACGTCTTCCCCATTGCTCTGCCATATATGCAGTAGTTCCAGAACCACATGTAGGATCAAAAACTAGATCACCAGTATCACTAGTCATCAAAATACATCTTTGAATAACTTTTGTTGCAGTTTGAACTACATAGATCTTTTTATCCGTAAAGCTTCCGGTTGCTGTATCATCCCATATGTTAGTAAGTTCTTTAACGGGATAATCCTCTAAGTATCTAACAAATGCCGGTAATCCTGCACTAACCATAATTCTATTTTTTGTAACTAACTTATTCAAACCATCAATAGTTGTACTCCAGTGACCACCTTTTCGTGGAAAGTATGGTTTATCCTCAAAAATAAATTTTTGATTACTTTGAGTTTCACCTTGTGATTGAATATCACTTAATCTAAAAATTCTTCCAGCAGGTAAAAGTTTAGAATTTGATAATTCTTCTTTAGTTAATTTTCTTCTTGTGCCATCAGATAATTCAATAAATCTATAAGTATCAATTCCTCTACCGAGTTCTTTAGGAAGGAATAACTGTCTATATTTCATATTCTTCTTGTCCTTAGCATACCAAATGAGATAATCATTTGTAGATGCTAAATAAATGGTAGTAAATCCACTAGTTTTTGAAAAAATTATTTGAGAAACAAAATTATCAGAACCAAATATTTCATTCATGAGTTGTCTAACTAGATGAATGTTTTCATCTGAAATTTGTACAAAACAACTTCCACTGTCGGTAAGTAATTCTCTTGCCAGAATCAGTCTATCTCTTAAATATGTTAAGTAGGAATGAATTCCAAGCTGCCATGTATCGCGAAATGCTTTGATCATTTCAGGTTCTTGTGTCAAGTCCTCATCTTTCCCATCCTTCACCTCTCGCTTATTTGTGAAGGGTTGAAAATTAGAACCATACTTGATGCCATATGGAGGATCGATGTAGATCATCTGTACCTTATTAGCCATTCCTTCTTTTTCCAATAATGAATTCATCACAAGTAATGAATCCCCAGCAATCAGTCTATTTGACCAATTTTGATCATGCTTGTAAAATTCAATTGCTTGTCTATTTGGTAAATTATTTTCGGGTAATTCAAAATAATGAAATAATGTTTCTTGTTGATACTTTTGTTTTTTCATCACATTTTCAATTATTGTGATCGGATCGATTCTTTCATGTACGTGTAATGAAACAGTGTCAACTTCAAAACTAGTGTTTTCTTTTTTACCACTCCAAATTAGCTGAGGATCAAGATGGGGATCGTAAGAATACTTTTTCTTTGGTAAATCTTTGTCTGTTTGTGGAGTTACTAATCCAACAGGTGGGTTATAAGGTCGTTTTTTATCGTTGTGTGTATACTGTTCAATGTTAGGGTCTGGGTCTTTAGTATCTTTAGCAACTTTTTTCTTTTTTATAACCAATAATCTCAAGATAAATCTAAACTAAATTAAGTTTCAGGGAATATGTTTTTTGGAATATCTCCTTAATGGACTCTTAAAAATCAATTAAATTCTACAAAATCCCAAATACCCTACAAATTATAGTTGTAGTAGGAATTATGATAACTGAGTTAAACCAAGAACAACAAAAAGCAGTCAATCATTCAGACTCACCATTACTCATAGTTGCAGGTCCAGGCAGTGGCAAAACCCGAGTAATTATTGAGAGAATCATACATCTAGCGAATAATGGAATAAAGCCATCAGAAATTCTCTGTCTAACTTTTACCAAAAAAGCAGCAGAAGTAATGTCACAAAGACTAGAAAACAATGACGTTTTTGATGTAGATATAAACACGTTTCATTCTTTTGCAAAATCTGTTCTTGAAGATAATGTGCTAGAATCTGGAATCAACATATCATCAGGAGTAATCAAAAGATCTGCACAATTAGCATGGGGTCTAAAAAATATAGATTCATTTGAGTTTGAGTATGTCACAATAGGAAATAATGCCGAAGATCTTATTCGTGCCATAATTGACGGCATTAGAACATTCAAAGATGAATTAATTTCCCCTGAAACACTAGAGAAATATTTTGATTCAAAAAATAATCAAAAACTAGACGAAGAAGAACAAGACCTTGTTAATCGATTAAAGGATTTGCATAAAGTATATGTAAAATATCAGGAATTTTGGGGAGGAAAAAGTGTAATTGATTTTAATGATATGATAGTTGAATCAATAAAACTGCTCAACAAAAAACCTCTAATCAGGCAAAAACTACAACAAAAATACAAACACATTCTAGTTGACGAGTTTCAAGACAACAACTATGCACAATTAGAAATTGTAAAACTGGTATCAACTAGTGGAAATGTAACTGTAGTTGGAGATGATGATCAGTCAATATTTAGATTCCAGGGGGCTTACATGAAAAATTTCAGTGATTTTGAAAGCTATTTTACAAATACACAAGTAGTAAATTTAGATCAAAACTATCGTAGTACACAAAACATTGTAAATTTGGCAAATAGTCTAGTTGCAAATATCAAAGAACGCAAAATAAAAAAATTATTTTCAAAAAACATTCCAGGTGAGAAAATCAAGGTAAGAGCATGCTCTAACGAAAATGCTGAAGTTGAATTTGTAGTACAGACAATTAAGGAATTACTAGGAAAGCCAATAATTCGAGAAGATGGAAGTGAGGGAATCGTATCCTATGAAGACTTTGCAATACTATCAAGAAGTAGAAAATCAGGCGTAAAATTTGTCAAATCCCTCAAGGCACATGGCTTACCTGCTGATTTTGTAGGTTCAGAAAACCTATTTGCAACACCAATAGTCAAGGATGTCATGGCATATCTCACTATTGTAAATTCCCCAGTTACTGCTGGACGAGAAATAACACGATTGCTAAAACATCATGGAATCACTGATTATAACATTGCAAAAATCAACGACTATGCTGAAAAAATAGCAGATTCAGACAACCCAAGAGTGGATTTTGTTTTAAAGTCACTACAAGAAATTGCCAATCAAGCCATTTCACAGAAAAAAGAAATCTTGGAATTTGTAGATATTTTACATAAATTATCTGATTTATCAAAGTATCAACCTAGTGATATTATTTACAAAATAATAATGTCAATCTCAGGATTGTATAAAAAAGCTATTGTAGAAAATACTGTAGAAAATAGGTTAAACCAAATTCTGCTCAAAGAAATTTACAATTACGCATTGGAATATGAAATATTATATCCTGAAGGAACACTGGATGATTTTATTTCATATTTGAATTATCTATTTAGATTCGATTTGGAATTACCAGAAGAATTAGAAATAGAAGACAGTATACTAGTTACTACCATCCATCAAAGTAAAGGTAAAGAATTTCAAGCAGTCTTTATTGTGGATGCTGCACGAGACAAGTTACCACTACGATCAAGAACCAAAAAATTCTATGTACCTAAAGACTTGGCAAAAGGATTGGTTCGAGACGATGATGAAAAAACTTTACATCTCTTAGATGAAAAACGATTGCTATACGTTGCAATGACTCGTGCAAAGAGCCATCTATACATTACATATGCTAAAGACTATGAAGGAAGAACAACAGAGGCTGCACCATCTCAATTCCTTGAAGAAATTAAATTCAAAGAAAATCCATTAATTGATTTTAAAGAATTTCAGGCAAGTACTGAAATACAATTAGAGCAAGCAGAGCATTTGGAGCGAATAAAACAGGAATACCAAACAATTGCAGTCAATTCCATTAATCAAATGAATCTGGGTACTGCAATTCAGAAAATAATTGATTTGGCAAAAATAAAATATTTCGAAGAATACAAAAATCTTGACGGATTTGATCCTGAGAAAATCCTCAAAATTGAGCCTGGAGATATCACTATCGACTCACAATTATACCAAAAAAAGATACCATTAATCAAAAAAGAAGACTTTCGTCTCAGTCCATCTAAACTTCAAACCTATGAGGATTGTCCACTACAATTCAAATTTCAGCATGTATTGCGAGTCCCTACACCTTCCAAGACTTTTTTTAGTATGGGTACTGCAATCCATTCTGTAGCTGAAAATCTAACAAAGATGCAAAAAGATGGATTAAAGCCAACTGAAAAACTTGGATTAGAAATTTTGGAAAAACAGTGGGATCCCTCATCATATAGAAATCAAAGAACTAAGGAAAGTGAAGACAGAGTTACATCAAAGGAAATGATAAAGACATATTTGGAATGGTCAGAAAAGAATCCAAATACACCAGTTGACGTAGAGGCAAAATTCAAAATCATTTTAAATGATGTCACCATTTCAGGAAAAATTGACAGAGTAGAGATGACACCTAATGGAGACTATGAGGTAATTGATTTTAAAACTGGTTATACATACAAGACAAAAAATACCATAAAAGAAGATGTTCAAATGAATGTGTATGCTCTGGGAACTGAAAAACTGTATGGAAAACTACCAACTAAGACATCATTATTTTACATAAAGCACAACAAGATAGTCACGCATTTTATCGAAGAAGAAAAGTTAAATGAATTCAAAGAAAAATTGAGTGAAGAAGTTGAGTCAATTTTTAATGAAGAGTTTCCAGCAAAGCCAGATTCATGGAAATGTTCTAGATGTGATTATGCTACGATTTGTGATGAAAAAGAACTGGGATAGTAACTATAAGTTATTATAATAATTTTTAATTTTCCTAGCCATTAATTCACGTCGTTCTTTGAGAAATTCATGATAGTGCTCAACCGACATGTCAACAATAGATTCAGGAATACAGTTTTGTTCCATGTTTGTTTTCAAAATCTTGAGTTCAGTTATTCCACCATATTTCACTGAACCACCCTTACATTGTTCTAAAACTACAGCAAAATATTCTGATGGCGGTGTATCCTTTATGCTTGAATTTATTTCAGATTGCGCATAAACCAGATTTGCAATTTGATTGTAATCTTTTTTATTATTGAATGTCTTTTTGATGTATGCTTTAGGAAATATGTGATGTAAATCTCCTCTTTCCTCAACCATGTCTCTAATTGTAATGTTGGTCGACAAGAAACCCCTATCGTTTTCTTTAACTTGTGATGCAAAAAATGTACTCAGATATGGACTAGTTGGATTTGATTTTTCCAATTCTGAAACTAGTGCAACACTCCAAAATGCTTCGGATAACTCTGTATCTTCCACGTATTTGAGATGTTTCTGATAATCTTTTGAGATGCTTTTGATGTCTGCATCAAATGTGCTTTCAGGAGATGATGAATATCTGCCAGTCAGTATTGACATTACAAACCATTTTCTCACAAATGGTTCAATTTCTGATTGTGAAACATTAAGATCCCTTAATTTTAGATATGAAACATAAGCAAAATTGATGGTAGCTCTTGAATTAATCAAACGAGAATCAATGAATCCTGTAGAACGAATTATCATGATAAATTTCTTGAAATTAAGTTCATTTGTAAATTTTAAGAGACTTTTTTCTAATCTTTTGAATGTGTCATCTTGAATTTCTGCTTCAAATTCACGAGTTTCAAAATTTCTACCAGTTAGTAAACTTACTAAATCACCCATTTTCCCTCTATTGAATTCACTAGTAAATGCAACTCGTAACAAATCTGCATATCCAGGATCATACAAATCATCATTTTCATCTTTTAACCATTTGATTTTTTCCAAATATCCTGTTTTTGTAAATTCTTTGTCAGTTATTTCTAACTGTGAATAAAATTCAGGAGATACTGCAAGTTGGCAAAAATAATCAATTAGTTTTCTCAAGTTAGAACCAAAGTCATCATATACTGCAATTTTTGACATTGCAAAATCTGCCTGGCTCAGAGGAACACCCTCTGAATTAATTCTTTCAAAAATCACACTTACAGTTTCAATATCCAAGTCAGGCTCTAATTCAACAAAACCAAGCATTTTTGCTTGTATTTGTTTCAAGTTTTCAATCGCATCTTCTACTTTATCTGCATCAACATTAGGATTTTTTTCACAGTATTCTTTTATTGTTTTAGTTATCTTTGCTTCCCCATTTACAATGGGGGCAATATCGGGTATCCATGCAACATCTTTTATTATCGCAGGATTTTGTACTTCAAACTCTTGTTTTAATGGATGAAAAGCAATTTTGATGTATTCTTTTTGATATTCTTTGTTGATTATCGATTCACCTAAAATCGCTGCCCTTAGTGCAGTAACTCTTTGTTGTCCATCGATTAAAATTTTCTTTCCAGATGACGTTCCACCACCTTTTAATTTTATATTCGGATTTTTCCATGCGATTAGATAGCCTACTGGAAAACCTTTGTACAATGAATCCATCAAATTACGAACTTTTGTCTTATCCCAAACAAATGGTCTTTGAATCTCAGGGATTGCCATTTCTTTAGATTTTACCCAATTTAGAATATTTTCTACTGAAAATTGGCTTACTTGGTATTTCTGAGATTGTGTAGGCATATTATTTGTTCAAACCAATGTTATTTTAAGTGTCTATTGAAAACTTATCACTACAATTTGAACATACCGCTGAAAGGTTTGCCTTCTAAAGATTCTTGATGAATATTGAAATGTTTGTGCCACGATTTCTGTTTCCGTTGTGATGTATAACAGGGTAAGATGTCATAATTTACAATTACTAAAAATTCAAGATGATTTAATATCATATTGACAAATTCTCCGATAACCAATCTTATTTAGTTGAAATCTAGTTTGATAACATGCAGAAATACACACTAATTCTAATCTTACTTGTTTTTTTACCTTCAATTGTATATGCTCAAGCAGCAAATCAAACAACGTCCATTACTGAAGAGATTATAGGTTTGAACACATCTTTAAACAATAATTTAGACCAAATTAGTTCCTTAGAAAATCAGATCAATGAGCTAAAAACAAGGCTAAACGAAGTTGAAAAACAAAAACAACTAGATGAAAAATTCAATCAGTTAATTACAGAATTTAATAAAAAACAGTTTATTGATGGTGGATGGACTCAGGGGGAGGTCTTAATTGGCTCTGCCACTATTTTTGCATTTTTTGGTTTTAGTTCTTTTTTAGTAATTCGTTTTGAAAGTAGAAGGAAAGATGAACTAGTACGTTCCACTCTAATTATTTTACTCTGTATCTGGGCAATTCAAATTTTACAATTACTTGTGATTGTTTTAATAATGAGAGAAGAATTCTCTGCTGATATTTATACTAAAATTATCATCGTTACAGGTGGTCTTTTATCTATTGTACTATACAATGTAAGTTTAATAGTTAAACTAGAAAATAGAGATAGAGATCGAACTCAAATAAGAACAGAAGTGGTCAGTGACGTACTACAACAGCTTATCCAGAAAAACAATCAAAGCGACCAACTAAATAATAGACTAGGCGATTTAGATCGAGAAAATAAACGATTGCAACAAGAGTTGGGATATTGATTATTTTATGCTAATTCTAGATTTAACTTAAACTCAAAACGTTTATTGATTTCTGGGTATAGTCTTCCTAACTCAGATATTATACTATTAGCAAAAGATTCATCTCGCTTCGCTAATTTTGTTAACGATTTGTTAATGGCATCTACAGATTCCTTTTGGTGTTCTTCAATTTCTAAAATTTTTCCAAGTTGTAGAGCAATGTCACGAGAAATTCGTTTATCTTGTTTTTCCTCTGCACCTAAAGTGAAAATATCCATCATGATTATATTATATAATAATATAATTTGTTATTATATATTACTAGGATTGACCACATCTAGATCTATTTTTTGTTCTGAGATATCGCTCAATTACTCGGATTGTTTCGCAAACCATTTCTAAAAGCCTTTCTTTCTGGTCTCTCTAAAGATTTTTCCTTTCTTCAGGCACAGATACTATGATCTTCATTGATTAACTGAAGGATCTATGAATGCTTTCAAGACTGATTGGATTTCTGTCATCTGTCATTCAATGCAATAATGACGGCTTAACAAAAAGGGAAGTAATAGAAAACAAACTTGTTTTTCATAATTTTGGGAGATAAATATGATTTTGAATAATATGATAACAGGGTAATGAATATGGCAGGATACCGTTTGTTTTTCTAGTTTTTGGTTTAAATAGTGAGGAGGAAAATGCGCATACTTTATTACTGATTAACAAAAAGGAACCCTCTTGTTCAAACGCGTTCTTGATAATAAAGTGACAATAGTGACAGTTTTGAGAAATCGTACTCATTTGTATATATGATGATTACTAATCATAGCATTAGCATTTTAAAAAAGTGTCACTAGCGTCACTGATCAAGGTAAACCTCTAAAAGATAGAGTCGTTTGGTTCTTAGTATTGAAAGCATATCCCCTGTAGTATGTTATGCCGTTACTTTGTGTAGACTTCACACCGTTCTTTTTCAAGATAATGCCCAATTGTTGGGTGTTAATCGTGTATCCTACAAACTTTTCAAAGTCATTTTTAATTTCAGTTAATGAAAGTCTTGAATCCTCTTTTGGAGTGATTCTTTCATCTTCAAAGTATTTTTCCTCTTTTGGCATCACTTCTTTTAGAATTTGCTTTGTTTGCGCAATAGTTGACCATCGAGTTTTTGGTATCTTGCCTAATGATCGGGCCTTTTTGTAGTTAATTACTATACTGACTATGGTATCTATTGCAGATTGTTTGTCTTTATCATTGTCAAAAAAGGTTTCATACCATTGGCCACTAGCCTCTGAATCATCAATCTTATTTCTAAAAATCAGGAATTGAAATCGTGTAATAACAGAATTATCATTAATGCTTGAATAGATATTTCCCAATTTGTTGGTGGTATAGAGAAACACAAATCGGCTAGGATCAAAGTATCTTTCTGCATTATCACCCTTTCGTTCTGTATTTTGTAATTCTGCACCTATCAATGACTTTTGATTTTCTATCATTTCTTCTGTCAGATTGCCAATTTCTGATGCAATGTTCATTCTTTTACCGATAAACTTTGAAGTACCAAACCTGGAACCCTTTAGCAAAAATGATTCTGGTTTTTGTCTTGATACATTGTTATTTCCAATAATCCAAGCTAGAATATCTGCAAGAGTGGTTTTTTGCGTATTTGATTCGCCCTTAAAAATAAACATCTTTTTGAATGGATTATTCCAAGATATACAAATCCAAATCAATTCCATAACTAGATTAATGTCTTTAGGGTCAATAATAGTTAGAATATGATTCCATAATTTCAAATTGCGGGCATTATGATTTATTGAAAAAGGTAGTTTTGTAGTAGTTAGATATTCAGGAGAATGGAGTTTTTCCTCGAACGTATTAGGATCAAGGATTCTATTTTGAGTATTGATAATTTTTGAATCTAAAAGATCAGCCATGTAAATCATGGTTTTGTTTCTTCTAATTGTATCAACTATTTCTGCAACTGTCTTTTTTGTGCATTTGTAGATTAATTCTTGGCATAATTCCTCAATGAAAGTATGGCCTAAAGGCTTGTAAATTCCCTCAGATTTACTATAAAACCATATTTCCTTATTTTCTCTAATTGTAACAAATTGAATATCTCTTTGAATTAAATCTGCAACTTTATCAAAATCTTTATTTTGGTATGATTTGGGCTCTCTTAAAATTTCATCGTTAACCTGATTTAATTCTTTATAAAAATTAGAATCTATTGGTTTGTTAAAATCAACTCTAACTCCATCTTTTAGTGTTTGTGGTTTAACACCATGATTGTTGTTCCTGCACAAGCAATTCTCATTTAAACAATTATCATGTCTGTCACCTAGGCATTCCTTGCAGTTAATTTTATTTTCCGAGGTCATGTCCCTTCTCATTATGAAAATTAATTATATTTCTAAAATTATTTTTCTCTTCCAATCCAACTGGACAAGGATTGTCAGTCTTGCAAATGTATTTCATTATGAAATCATGTTCCAATTTTGTGCGAAAGACAGATTTTTCAAGTCAAGATTAATTTTTTTAACCAAATTTACAAAACTTGTAAAATGATTATCGGCATCTCCCTTCTCAAGTGATGTCATAGGGAAAATAGTGCGGATTTTTTTGTTATCAGGACAGTTTTTATGAACGGATTTGAGCAGATTCAATTTACATCTCATTGAATGATTTTCTCCGATATTCGGTATTTCTGAAATTCTGGTTTTAAATTACATTTGTTGCATAGGAGCCAGGTATCGTCTTTATTTAATGAACCTGAGTCAAATATTACCTCAATTTCTTTTGCCGTATTATCTGTACAAGAAAATATCTTATATGTCAAATTCCCACCATCTTCATCTGCAGCATGATAGAATGTATCTCAACTAATTGCAAAGATTGCTGAAGAGTTGGATACTCTAGAAAATCAAATGTATGTACTTTTACTAAATGATGAGCAATTTGCCTGGTGTTTTTGAAAGCACGTGATTTTACTCTTTTTTTATGTTGCAAGCATTTTGGGCAGAAAATCCGGGTTGGCAATGTATTATGGAAACTTGAAACAAAACCCAATCTTTTATACTCGACACTCGCAAATTTTTCTAGAATCCCAGATAGAATCTGAATTATTTCAATCAAGGATGGCCTAATTTTCTTTTTAGGTGAATCAAAACCATCATCACTATTCATTAGTTTAACATTCCCACTTGTCTTGCCTTACTTACAAAACTCAAAATTTCAAGTGCAAAATTCAATGTGTATTCTTTATGGTGAAACTGCTTTAGGTGATAATAGAGACTTTTTGTATTGCTATGACGTTTTGATTTATTTAGTGACTGGTTAGAGCAATATGGACAATATGCTCCAGAAAATGTCTCTTTATCTTGAAAGGATTTTTTGAATAATACGGGTTGATAAAGCAGTTTTAACCTATACAATTAGGTTTCACTCTGAAATCTTTTACTCCTGTGGAATGGACTTTACATTCCACAGGCATGATTACTACCATAACCAAGATTTAGGCATCAATCTTTATTACTTCACATTTTTTTGACCATTTTAGAAATGGTCAAAACCAGAAAAAAACCACGGGAGGTTAGAACCGATGCCACACTACAAATGGAAATTTTAAGTCAAATATGTCAGGGAAACCTCAAACAGAAAGATATAGTCGACAAATTAAACAGAGATAAAGGTTCTGTGAGTAGACGCATTACAGTATTAGAGAACAAAGGTTTTATCAAAAACAATTCCTTCAAATCTAAAAATAACGCAAAAATGTGGAAAATAACAAGTTCGGGAATTAAAGAATTATTGCAAAATTCAAAACCAAAAGAATTTTGGCAGTTTTCATTGATAATTTATGATTCTGATAATGAAAATTTTAAAAATGCGCCAAACATAGATGAAATGTTAAATAATAATGAACAAAAAAATCTTCAAGTATCAAGAGAGGAGTTCTTACCTCATTACTACGAAGTAATTCGAGATCAATTCGAGAGAATCGTAACGGGTCTCCCAAATATTATAGATGGTTCATGGTTTGTCCTTTTAGATATCATTGCTATTAATCCACCAATATCTTTTGAAGAAATAGAAAAAATTCTAAAAAGAGATTATCAAAAATTATATAAAACTTTCAAGGACACAGATAAATTAGATTCTACAGACGGATACCCATCACGGTATCAGGGAGGAGAGTTAGAAAGACAAATCAATCTAATGATATTTAATAAACAAATTAAAAAAACTATGCCTGATAAAAATAAATTTCAATTATCCCATCTCGGTTTTCTTTTGTATTCGTATCTTTTGTTAAATAATTTAGAATCAAACAAGTATGGAATAGATAACATACTACTTCAACATGGATTAAATAAAATAATAAAACTATCAGGTAATGAAGAACTACTCCAATCACGAATAAGTGATTTGATACGATTTAACTCTAAATTATTTCCAGGAATTTTTCACGAAGACAGATTAAAAATTAATGAATATTACATCCTCATGATTTTAGTTTTAATTCATTTTCCTATTCATAGAGAATTTTTTGATCATGATAAATTAGATAATTACAAAATATTAAAAGCAATTCAAAACAAAATTGAGAAGGAAGATAATAAAAAAATTTTAAATTATTATGAAGAAATGAGAGTGGCCATGTTTGAATTATATAAAGAGAAAGAAACTGTGAAAAGTTTTCTAAGTGATTTAAGTGATGACTTCTTTCAAAATATTAAAGAAGACAGGGAGAGTCGTTATGCAAAATCCAAGGAAGAGTGGAAAAAAGAAACCGAAAGATTACGAGAATCTCCAGACGAGTGGGATCAAAAATTAGCTCAAAGTAGAGATAAGCTGATGCCACATAGAAAATTTACTGAGGAAGAATATGCAAGCGAATTGCTGGATAAAGCTAAAGAAATGATCGAATATAATGATGATGTTTATCAAAATAAAGATGATCCTTCTTGGAAAGCAAACCTGCCATCACCAAAGAACAAACAAGTCATTAACAGAGTTCTAGATACGATTTTACGAAAATACCTCATCGAATATGAAATTACAAGTCAATCTGGACGAAGCTATTGTGCAGGTAAATTAGATGACAGATATTTGGATTATGAAAAAAATGTAGAAAATAAAATAATATTTAATTTTTATTTATTATACAGATTTTTAGAGCCTGAAAAGTGGGAAAAGAATTTTGGGGAAAATGAAGTTATAAAAAAATGGCACAATAAAAAAATTCAGAGATTTTGGGGGGAGAGTAATAAAATTGCAAAAATAGAAGAAAATAAGCTTAAAAATGTTGGAAAATAGAACGATTAGTTAAAGTCAGCACACTGTTGTTTTTCCATATGACTCTATTTTAGGAAACCTTTCCAAATAATTGGAGAGAATGTCAAAAGATAAACTTTCAGATTACGACCCAAATAAATTCCCAAACGTATCGCCAGAGGAATTTTACAATCTTGATCTCAATGAAACAGCGCCAGTAGAGCATGTAGATTACAACGAATTGCTCTCAGAATCAGAATCACCAGATTATGAATCGAATCTAACTCAACCAAGAATGTCAGCAAAAAAAGTAAAGGCATGTTATTACTTGGGCAGTCGCGGCTCAGGGAAAACAACTGCAATGGAGATTGATGCAGAAAAATATCATAATGCTGGTCTGCTTGTCATGTGGCTCTGGGGTTCAAGATCAAATGAAAATGTGTTCATTGGTGTGAACTGTAACTGTCAAGCCAAGTGGAACCAAGGATTTGAAGATTTAGAAAAAAACATAATGCTTGCAGATACACCACAAAAAAGAGCAAAGTTACAGGATGTCCAGTTCAAATTAGAAAAGTCACTACATTGTAACTGTCACAAGGCATATCCAGTAAGTTGGCTTGTTCCAAATTATTATAATTTCAAGGGCGTCAAAGAATATAATTACAATTGGGCAAACAGAAGAGAGTTTGACATTGCATTCAGAAACGGCGACCTTACTAGATCTTTTGAAGGTCTGTCAAGACAGGAAAAAATAGACCTGGTAAACAGACAGTTACCAAAACCAAAACATCTGGTTCAAACTGACACAGTAAGGATCTGTCCATTTACTGTTCCAAAGGGTGCAAAGAACAAGGAGATTTTTGAAAAAGAGTTCATAAAATACATTCTGGAGGCTAGAAAAGAACATCGATGGATTGTAATGAATCCATTAATGTTCCTAGATGAGACTGACAAATTTGAAACAATGGGATTCATCATGACAGGGTTGAAGAGATGGGTCGACATGTACTTTCAGCCAAATACTCCACAATCAGTTGCAAAATTACGAAACCAAAAGGAACCAGTACCAAAAGACCAATGGACAAAATTAGAAAAATCTTGGGATAAGATCTGTCTGGTCTTGGCTGAAATTAGAACTATTGCACCACCACACAAGTACAGCCCAGAGCAGAAATCAAATTTGTCCAAAAGACCAATCATTGACCTTATTCCAGAGTTGAGACACTTTAGAATCTGGCTTTTGGGAGACTTGCAGTCACCAACAGATCTTAATGACTCTGTTGCACCAATGGCTGACAATGTCATAGTCAAGAGGGCAAACCCAGAACTTTTGGGTCAGGAATGGAATGCATTTGTTACAAAGATAGACAAGACAAGAAAAGAAAGACTGATTGCATTAAGTCACGGCAAGTTTGAGGAATTCAAGAATGCACCAATGGAATACAAAAATGCAATAGACAGGGATCTTCCGCGAGTATCAGAGATACCAAAGAATAAGGGATATGTTGTTTATCAAAACGGAGAATACTATCTTACAAAGTTTGAGTCGGCATCATTTCATCACAAGAAAGAAACAGAAACAATCCAGTCTGTCACAGAAATTAACTGGTCTATCACTGAGGAAAAGGCAACATCAATCTCAACAGTTACAAATATTTCAACTGATGAATCAATGACTTCAAAGAAAATGCAAAAAAAAGAAGAGGAAAAGGTTTTACTGTTTGCAGTAAAAGAATATCTTCAACTTGGGGACAATGCAAGTTGGGATAAGGTTTTAGAAAAGATTCAAGAAAAAATTCTATCTGATGACCCAAAAGAAAAATTGCCAAAAACGGGCATTGAACTCATGAGCAAGAAAATACTTTCAAATAAAATCAGAAAAATCAAGGAATATGCAGAGATGCTCGACGCCGCAAAAAAAAGGCGTTCTGTGTAATAGATTCATGCCTACCAATCACCAAAATGGTCAAAAAACATGCCAAAATGCTCATTTTTACCATAAATCGGTGAACGTTTTGGTGAACAATGCCGTTTTCTCATGCGTTGCTACTATAATTCCATCAATCACCTAATCACCATAATTCCCTATATGTGGGCGTTTGTGGTGATTGGTGAATGAAATTTAGTGAGAGGATTTCTAAAATAGGAATTATCTAAAAAACGAATCAGATCTTAATTACTATTATTCTCGCAGTGTCATGTCATCACCCGCAACAGAATCATCAAAAGATTACTTGGTTATAGTGATTCTGAATATGTACTTGCTACACTATGTATTTTGATGATTCAACCAGAACTCAATTCATCTCCAGTTGAAATCAAAAAAGATTTGAAAGAAATTGCAAAGTTGTGGTTCGTTTGATATATTCAAACAGATATTGCAGACAATGAATTAAATCATTTTTCTAACTGTGTTTTAGTAGGTTATGTTATTTCGTGCCTAGAGATTTGGAACTATATCATCTTTGGCAATACTTCGTCCAATAACCGCGGTGGTTTGGATTTACTTTTCCCAGATTGTGCCTAGATGTACCTTTAATCCTAAAATCGGAGTTTTCTAAAAATTGACTCGGTCCTAATTAAATTATCAAATTATATTCGTTAAATCAGTTTAGGAAATCATTACTGTGAGAATCCTAGTCACAAACAAATGGGGTTTAAAAACAGAAATTATTTGTAACCTAATTTATTTTTCCACCGGATTTTATTAGGATCTTGCTTCCTGAATGAATCTTGAGATACTTTGTTGTAAAGTCCATGTTCAATATGCCGCCATTTTCAATTGTAACTACAGCACTGTTTTGAACATCAACATTGCCTGATGGATGAACAATACTTGAAATTGTACAGTTTTGTGTTATGACCCAATTTCCAAATCCTGGAGCAACGCAGTAATCACATGTGTCAATAATTAGATTTCCAATTGGCAGAGACCCATAATAATTAGTCCCACAATCTCTATAGATAATACCAAAGTTGGTAATGCTTCCGTATGTGTTATCAATTGTGTCAAAGTTATCAATGGTTCCTGTAAAATCATTGGTGATAGTTTCTGTATTGTCAATGGTTCCAGAGTTGATTATAGCCCCTGAATTGTATAGATGATCGTTGTTGTGAATGATACCAGAGTTGTCGGTAGTGCCAGAGGTGTTGATGGTGCCGTCATTGTATATTATGAAAAAGTTGTTTATGATGCCGGAGTTAATGATAAGGCTTTGATTATCGATGATATCGTTATTGGTGAAGGTGCCAGAGTTGACAATATCACCGTTGTTTGTGAGGGTGCCTGAACTAACCAATATAATTCCAGGATTAATTGTTACGAAGTCTCCAGAATTAATTGTCAGAGAAGATACAGTACAGGTACTAATTCCATTCCATGTACCAAATATTGGATCTGATTCACATGATGACTCGTTAGAGATTACGGTACATACAAAATCAATAATCAGATTTCCAGTTGGCAAAGGTCCATCATATCCAGCCCCACATTCATTATGGATAATGCCAGAATTGTTGATGTCTCCGAATGTATTGTCAATGGTGCCAGAATTATCAATGGTGCCAGCAAGGTTGTTGGTTATAGTCCCTGTATTGTCAATAATGCCAGAGTTGGTGATGGTACCAGTATTGTTGAGTGGGTTGTTATTGTGAATGGTACCAGAGTTGTTGATGATACCAGAGCTGTTAATTGTGCCGTCATTGTATACGGTATAAAAGTTCTCAATGGTGCCCGAATTATTGAGGGATCCTTGATTGTCAATGGTTCCAGAGCTAGTAATGATTCCAAGGTTGGAAATGATCCCGCCTACATGGTTGGTGAGAGTACCAGAATTAACCAATATGATATTAGAATTAATTGTTACAGTGGCTCCAGAATTAATTGTCAGAGATGATACAGTACATTTGTTTGGACTAGTCCAAGTGCCAAGAATTGGAGCGGATTGACAAGTTGTTTGATTAGAGATTACAGTAATACAGACAAGAGTGAAAACTGGATTTCCAGTTGGTAGATTACCTGAAAATATTGCTCCACAAGAATTTTTGATTGTTCCACTTGTATTATTAATAGTACCAGAATTGTCGATGGTGTAGTTATTGTAAATGATGCCTACATTGGTAATTGTACCTGAATTAATGATTATACCAGAGACGGTGTTAGTGATGGTTCCAAATACGGTGTTGGTGATAGTATTAGAGTTGTCGATGGTGCCAGAGTTGATGATGGTACTGATATTATTGGTTAAGATACCGTTGTTGGTGATTAAACTATGGTTATCAAGGGTACCGTCAGAGTTGTCAAGGGTACCAATATTGGTGATGATGCCGTTGTTAGTAATTATTTCATGATTGGTAATGTTACCTGGTGCGTTGTTGGTGATGGTGCCGCCGGAGTTAGCAATGATGTAGAAATTGTCAATAGTTCCAGAGTTGGTAATGATTCCACCTGAATTGTTGTCTAAACTACTAAAATTTTCAATGCTTCCCCCAGAGTTGTTGGTGATTGTACCGTTGTTGGTGATGATACCTAGATTGGTTATGGTGCGGCCGGAATTATTGGTTATGATACCGTTGTTGGTTATTGTTCCTCCAGAATTGTTGGTTATGTTACCATCGGTTGTGATGCTACCGTTGTTGGTGATAGCACCAAAGTTGGTGAGGATACCAGACTGGACTAGCGTAATTCCAGAATTAATTGTTACAGAACTTTCATAGTTAATTGTCAGAGATGACATGTTACATGTATTACCTCCAGTCCAAGTGCCAAATATCGGAGCTGATTCACATGATGACTCGTTAGAGATTATAGTTGATGTGATTGGACTATTGTTGTTGATTCTAATTGTAATGGAGGAAGATGAATTTGAGAGATACTGAAACTTTACTCCATTTTCTGTATATGATTGACTAATGTCTAGGTCTGCGTTATCAAAATCAGAAATGGGGTTTCCAGTTCTTTGTGGAACGACTAGAAGTATTGGTGCATCATGTTCTGGATAGTTTAATCCATGACCTGTTGGACTATAATGATATATAATTATGCCAGTTTGACCCTGCGGTGTAGCTTCAAAAGTTGAATTTCTTCTGGCTTCAACAGTATAGTAATGGCCCTGTGAACCAAATGGAATTTTTGCAACTAAATAATTTGGGGAAGAGGCACTATCCAAAAAATCTAGTGTGATAGTTTGAACCTGTCCATTTGATACCGTTAGAATATCTCCAGCATTTATCCATCCCGCATCGATTTTGTGATATCCGATTACTCCAGAAGGATCACTCCCAGGATATTGAGATGCACCACTCATTAAAGACCACATATCAGCATAGGGAGAGTTGTAAGCCATAGGTTCAGGTTGCATAGTATGACGCCATCCAAAGGTATGACCTATTTCATGCGCAATAACACCTAGACCATTTTTGTAATTTTTTCCCACAGGAAACAAATCTTTGTCGGTAGGATCTACGAATGCAAAAACAACCAATAGATCTTGCCATCCTTCATCTGTCCAAACAGGGACAGTTGAAAGAGAATGAACAAATGCTGGACAATCACTTGGACACGTAATCCATTTTTCGTTATATACTAAAATTACTTGATCTACACTAGCAAAATTAACAAAAGGATCATGGATCCTAATCGAGTCAAATAGTAAGAGGTCTTTAGTTAGTTTAGATGGAAAATACACAATATAGTTGTGGGGTAAGATTTTCCAATCTTGTACATTCCCACCCCAAGAAAATTTTCCATAAGATGCTGCCTCCCAATATCGAGACATAGATAAAGACGGGGCCACTCCAAAATATTTATCATCAAAGTAACTTTTTGGGAGAGGCTCTTCATTTTTATCAGAATATTTACTCAGTAGCACGACTGAATTCATTGATGCAGGTTGTATAGTTCGTGTGGTAACATCGGTTTGGATTGGTTCAATCATTGAAAATTCAGATACTAGAATTTCTTGTTGAGTATCTATGAAACTTCTCTGGCTCACTAGAGATTTTCCTCGAATTGTAACATCTGAACCAGACATTTCTAAGATGCTTTGTGGAATATCATTAAATGACAATCTGTAACTTTTAACTGAATTATTTTCTTTGGTGTAAAGATAATGTTCATAGTCAATTGTTCCATCTTCATAAAATTTTTCAAAAGTAACATATCTTCCTTGTAAAATTATATCATTTTCAGGTGATTGACCATAGATTTCTAGTGGAATTAAAAATAATCCCAATACAAATAATGAAAATAAACCAACTAATCTATCATCTATCTGTACATGCACTAAAGAGATTACATTATATTTTGTGTATAAGCATATCAAGTGTAATTTTTAAAAGTGACATATACTAAAAGAAAGTAAAATTTTTAAAAACAAATCAAGGAAAGTCTAGATTTTTATTGTATTTTCCATATTCTTAATTTCTAATTTTTTATTTCTTTGTAATCTCTGTAAATATTGAATTTGTTCTTGAATGCCTTGTAATTCAATATTTTTGAGTTTTATCGGCTTTATCTTTAGCTTTAGCGATTCCTTATCGGCTATTTCTTCAGATAAAAAATCAATATTTTTTCTCATATTCTGAATGATTGGACTAGATAAATTAATGCCGTATAGTTTTGGTTTTGTTGCTTCTTGGTTGATCTTTATCATTCCAATATTTAGCAAATCTTCAAAATATTTGTAAAAAGTAGTCTTGGACATTCCCAACTCTTCAATTATATCACTTATTGTAAACTCGTTTTTAGGAAAACTGAGTAAGAAATCCAATATCTTGATTTTTGGCGAATTACCATATACTCTAAAAATTAAGCTGTCTTCCATAACTCAATATGGTTTTAAAACTATAAAAACTATGCAGAGATGTAGTACGATAAGTGTACGAATATGTTACGTGATTTTTCAGATGATGAACTAATGGCGCAGATTCTTTCGTATCTGTGGGATCAAGGCTCATGGGGTGAGATTTATACAAATTATACTAAAATGAAAAAAAGACTCCATCATATTGTAAAAAATGATGGCAAGAATATTGAAAAGCAGGTAAGAGAATTGTCAAAAATTAATTGGGTAGAAATACACAAGAATGGCGAAACTATATCTTTAAACCCAATTTACAAAATTATGATTAAGAATTTTAAAGAGCAGTATTTAGCTTTATTTTGAAGGGTTTTGAGTTTTTGGATCTTATGGTTTTAGAAAATTAAAAATGTTCAATCATTATTTATTCTTAAAAATTGTAACTCTGGCTGATGTCACTTTATCATGTACATTATTTTTTTGGATTCTAAGTATAATATCGCAATTCATGCACCAATATACGGTAATTTCTTTCTCTGGATTTTTTCTATCTTTAGTTGACAACACTGCATCATAGATCATCTTTTTGTTTGAACCGCAATTCAAACAGAATACATCAGGGTAGCGGGCCATAAATCAAAAAGGAAAAAGATTTGCTAATATAGTGTCTCTAATGATTTTTATTTTCCTGTCTTGCAATCCAAGCCATGATTTTTTCTTGATTTATTTTCATTTCTTGTAACTCTGTTAAATTTGCAGTTTTTTCAGTTTCTAGTGATTGCCTTAGAGATACTAGCTGTTGACGCAATGTATCTTTTTCATAATCTTCATTTATGTAACTCGTAATCTTTGAGAAGAGATTTATTTTTCTAGATCCTTTCATGAATTCTAGTCTAAGATCATTTGGATACAAACTAGCTTGTTTTTCATAACTGTCTTTTGGTTTGTGTCCAATGACGTGATCTGCTACATCATAGCGCGTCCCACTAGCTAAAAGTGTTGATTTGAGCAAGTCCCTTAATTCATGAGAATCTTTTTCATATTTTACATATTGATCGTTTCCAATTTTTTTCTGAACCCCTGATTTTATAGTCAAATTAAAGAATCGTTTTCTAATCCACTGACCAGTAATTGGTTTGTTTTTTGTATTCAAAAATAAGGGATCTCCCATATTCATGATTTTTCCTGTCTTTTTGTATCTCCAATCAAGATAATTTTGAATGCTCTCTATTGCGTCTCGGTCTAAAAATCCTGTGTGAAGAAATCCTGTCTTAATTCTGACTAGTTTGATTGGAACTGGGCATTTATTCAAATCCCACATCATGTATTGTTCTGTTCCAAAATATTTTACGATTTGAGGCCATGCTTCAAAATTAAATCTGTCGGCAAATGTTGAAGAATCCAAACCACGCTGGAATTTACACATAAAGACAGCCTTTTGTAGCATACTTGGTTTGCCAATTGTAAGAATTTTCACAAAATCTTCAAGTGATAATGATTGAGGATCTTGACCTTCTTTTTTATTTTCATAAGCCAATTTTCCACTAAATTTAAAAATCAATGGGCATTCATTTTTCTCAAAGTAACTAGTAATAGCATAATAGTATCCATCTATTGTAATTGATGATTTGTTTTTGTGTATCGAATCATCTAGCAAAAATCGTTTTATAATTTTGATGTAATCAGAATCACTGTTTTGGGATTCTTTACATAACTCTAAGAGATGCTCAATGCCTCTAAAAGTAACAGTTACTTTGTTTTGTTTGAAAGTATCTTGGTCTACCCATTTTGTTTGATTTATATCAAATTCTTTACCAATTAGCCAGTTGTTAAAGGCCAAAAGATTGTAAGCATAACGTCTCTGAGTACCGCTAAATCTTTTGTTTTCATCTGAGATATTTTTGAATCTAGATTTTCGTAATTGACTAAGAAAATATGAAATAGATTCTAGTTGTACAAATTCGTTAAGCTTGAGGGGTTTTGGTAAAATATTATCATTTGAATTGATTATCTCAAGGGATTTCTCAATTTTCACAATACTATTGGTCCAATTTAGATATTAAAGTTGACGAAAACTAGACCGACAATTCTTAATATCGGGCAAATTGAGTCTTTTTGTTGGATAAAAAAGAAATCCTAAAGGAATTTTCGTCTGACCCAGATAGATTCTATAAAGTCAAATTATTTGCAGATGAAGGATTTGTTAGAAAATCATGTTTAAAATGTAAAAGATTTTTTTGGACTTTAGATTCTGGAAGAGAATTATGTCCCGATGATGCAGATGACACATATTCGTTCATAGGTAATCCTCCAACCACAAAGAGATTTGATTACACTCAATCTTGGAAGGAAGTTGAATCATTTTTTGTAAAAAATGGGCACACGTCAGTTTCGAGGTATCCAGTTGTTTGTAGATGGCGTGATGATCTTTATTTTACGATTGCGTCAATTGTGGATTTTCAAAGAATAATGGGATCAAAAGTTGTCTTTGAATTTCCTGCAAATCCACTAGTAGTGCCACAAACTTGTTTAAGGTTCAAGGATTTGGAAAATGTCGGAGTAACTGGGAGACATTTTTCTAGTTTTTGTATGATTGGGCAACATAGTATTCCAAACTCTCAAGGATATTGGAAGGATCAGTGTGTGGATTTAGATTTTAGGTTATTAACAGATCAATTTGGAATCAAAAAAGAAGAAGTTGTATTTGTGGAGGATGTTTGGGCAGGGGGAGGTTCTTTTGGTTCATCTTTAGAGTATTTTGTGAAAGGGTTAGAATTAGGCAATGCAGTATTTACGGAATTTCAAGGGGAGTTAGGAAAACATACTATTCTTGACCAAAAGATTATTGATATGGGGGCAGGTCTAGAAAGATTTGCGTGGATTACGATGGGAACTCCAACTGCATATGATTGCTGCTTCGGTCCAATTACAGATAAATTATTTCAAAAAATAGGAATCAGTTCTAATTCAGAATTGCTAAGAATGTATTTTACAGAGATTGCAAAGGGTTTAGAAAAATTTGAGGATTTAATAGATGTTAGAAAACATGCAATAAAGAAGGTGGGATTAACTGATGATCAAGTAAATCGAATCATTATTCCACTAGAAGGAATTTATTTAATTGCAGATCATCTTAGAACGTTAATATTTGCAATTTCAGATGGTGCACTCCCAAGTAATGTAGGCGGAGGGTATAACTTGAGAATGATTTTGCGCAGAGTGATTGCAACAATGAATAGAATGAATTTAAAATTAGATTTAGATGAATTGATTGATATTCATATTGATTATCTAAAAGAAACATATCCAGAACTAAATTCAAGTAGAGAAGATGTAAAAACAATTATCAAAATAGAATCTGGAAGATATGACGAATCAAAGTCAAGAATGGAAAAGGTGGCATCTAAACTCAAAGGAAAAGGGAAGCCACCTACAGTGGATGAGTTAATCACAATGTACGAATCAGATGGAATTACGCCCGATTATCTAAAAGAGCTTGATGTAATATCAGAAATTCCATCTACATTTTATGCAAAATTATCAGATTTGCATCAATCTGAGAAGAAAAAAGGAATAGAAAAATTACCATTGGACGATCTTCCAGAAACAGATATGTTGTTTTACAAAGATGATCCAATGGAATTTGAGGCCAAAGTTCTCAGAGTCTTTGATAGATCAGTGGTGTTGGATAAAACATCATTTTATGCAAGAGGTGGTGGTCAGGAACCAGATCATGGAACTATTGCGAAGTACAAAGTAATTGATGTGAACAAACATGGAGGTATTGTAGTGCATGAATTAGAAGGAGGAATTCCAAATGAAGGAGACACGGTAAAGTGTAAAGTGGATTCTTTACGTAGAGAAAACATTACAAAAAATCATACCAGTACCCATATCTTAAATTCATCTTCAAGAAATGTTTTGGGTTCATGGATCTGGCAACATTCAGCGTTTAAAGAAGCAGATCATGCAAGATTAGACATCACTCATCATTCACCTCTTAGTGAAAACGAAGTAAATGAAATCGAAAAAGTTGCAAATTCAGTGATCAAACAAAATATTCCAGTCTCTATTGATAATTTTGACAGAGGAACTGCAGAACAAAAATATGGATTTAAAATATATCAAGGAGGAGTTGTACCAGTAAAATCGGTTCGAATTGTGTCCATTAAAGATTTTGATGTAGAGGCTTGTGGAGGAACGCATGTTAAAAAAACCGGAGACATAGAAATCATAAAAATAACAAAAACAAAAAGAATTCAAGACGGGGTTGTACGAATTGAATTTGTATCCGGTCAAACAGCTTTTGATTATATTAAACAAAAAGAGATGGATGAGATAAAAAGTGTAGAAGAATCTGCAGAAAAAGAACAGATGCAAAACCAAAGGGAGGAAAGAAAACAAAAAGCAAGAGAGAAGATTCCAATTTTACTTGAAAAAGTTTCTGCATATCACCATGACGGCACAACTACGATTGATGAAATTCAGATACATGTGACAAAGTCTACAAAATTCTGTTTTACTTCAAGTGATCAGTATGATGAATTTTTCCACATAAATTTTGGAAAAAAACTAGTCAAAGATAATCCAATGATAACATATGTAGGTATTTTTGAGGCAGGACCTACAATCAGAATTATAGTGTATTCCGGAGAAGAGGCATCAAAGAGTAAAAATGCTGGAAATATAGCCAAATCAATGGCTGAAATTCTTGGAGGGGCAGGTGGTGGAGATAAAAAATTTGCCCAAGGTGGAGGAAAAGACACGTCTAAAAAAGATGAGGCGATTAACAAGGCAAAATCAATGATGTTAGGATTAGAGTGATCATATGAAAATAAACTGGAAGGAAATTGAAACAAAATGGAGACAAAAATGGAATGAAAATAAAGACTTTGAGACAAATCCAAATGATGGACCAAAAAAATTTATCACAGTAGCATATCCTTATCCAAATTCACCTCAACACATAGGACATGGTAGAACATATACTCTGGCCGATGTTCATGCTAGGTTTTATCGAATGCGAGGATTCAATGTATTATTTCCAATGGGATTTCATTATACAGGGACCCCGATATTAGGAATGGCAAAAAGAGTAGAAGCAAATGACAAAGAATTAATCAGTAATTTAAAAAATTTGTATGGTGTTTCAGAAGACATAATCAAAGAATTTGTGGAACCAGTGAAAATTGCAAATTATTTCCATCAGGAAATTAAAGCTGGAATGATAGAAATGGGATATTCAATAGACTGGAGAAGAGAATTCACTACAATTGATCCCGCATATAGTAAATTCATTGAATGGCAAATCAATACATTGCGAGAGAGAAATCTAATCATTCAAGGATCTCATCCAGTTGGATGGTGTCCAAAAGATCAAAATCCAGTATCACAACATGACACGCTTGGTGATGTGGAACCAGATTTTACAGAATATATTTTAATCAAATTCAAATTTGAGGATCATATTATTCCAACTGCAACACTAAGACCCGAAACAATTTTCGGGGTTGTAAATCTCTGGATTAATCCAGAGATCATTTACAAAAAAATCACAGTAGATGATCAGAGATGGATTGTAAGTAAAGAATGTGCATACAAGATGGAATTTCTAGATAAGAAAATAACATATGATGGAGAAATCAAAGGTTCAGAATTAATTGGGAAGACAGTCACAGTTCCACATAGAAATGAATCTATACTAATGCTTCCGGCAAGTTTTGTTGAGAGTGAAACGGGTACAGGCGTAGTAATGTCAGTTCCAGCACATGCCCCATTTGATTACCAGGCATTAATTGATTTCAAAAAATCAAAAATGGAGCCTGAATTATTCACAAAAGTCAATGCAATAACACCAATTTCCATTATTGAGACAGAGGGATATGGTGAAAATCCTGCAAAAGAGGCGGTAGAAAGATTTGGGATTATAGATCAAAATGATCCAAAACTAGAAGAAGCAACAAAGGAAGTATATGGCAAAGAATTCTATGGAGGAAAGCTCAAATTAACCACAGAACAATTTAGCGGAATCAAAGTATCTTATGCCAAAGACACAATAAAAGATTGGTTAATTAAAAACAAACATGCAGACATTTTGCTAGAGCTAACAAATACTCCAGTAAGGTGTCGTTGTGGAGCAGAATGTGTTGTTAAAATTCTTAATAATCAATGGTTTCTAAATTATGGAGACAGGGATTGGAAAGAACTAGCTACAAAATGTTTTGATTCAATGAATATTTTACCACAGGAAATTAGATCAGAATTTAACTATGTAATCGGATGGTTACGAGAAAGAGCATGTGCAAGGCAACATGGATTAGGTACAAAGCTTCCATGGGACAAAGATTGGATTGTAGAGAGTTTGTCAGATTCGGTAATTTACATGGCATACTATATAATTTCAAAATTTGTTAACAATAAAACAATAGCATCTGATAATTTATCGAAAGAATTTTTTGATTATATTTTTCTAGACAAAGGCAACTCAGAAAAAGTTTCAACCATCACGAAAATTTCAATAGACGTAATTAACGAAATCAAAAAAGAATTCCAGTATTTTTATCCGGTAGATTCAAGGCATTCTGGGCGTGACTTGGTGCCAAATCACTTGACATTTTTTGTTTTAAATCATGTTGCAATATTTCCTCAAAGTAATTGGCCACGTGAAATTGTAGTGAATGGATCTGTTCTCATGAATGGATCAAAAATGTCGAAGAGTATGGGAAATATCATTCCACTGAGAAAGGCAATTTCAGATCATGGTGCAGACCCAATCAGACTAGCAATAATAATTTCAGCAGAATTATTGCAGGACGCAGATTTTAACATGGAGTCAGTTTCAGGAATACAAAATAAGATAGAGATGTTATTTGTTGAGTGCTCTAGGCTCAAAGCTGAGATTCCAGAGACATTTGAGGCAGAAGACAAATGGATTAAATCAAAAACACAGAATATGATATCACAGGTAACTCTAGCAGTGGAAAAAATGAGATTGCGAGAGGCATTACACAATATTTTATTTTCATTCGAATCAGATTTGAGTTGGTACATGAAAAGGGCAAATGCAAAAAACAGAACCAATATTTCAGGAATTTTGCATGATATTCATTCAACACGAATTACAATGCTTTCTCCATTTGCACCACATATTGCTGAAGAAATGTGGGAAAAACTAGGAAATTTAGGGATGGTATCATTATCAAAGTGGCCAGAATTTTCTCAAGGTGAAGTAGATGCCACTGCAATTCAATCTGAAGAATATTTAAAATCTACAATTGAAGACATTTCAAAAATTCTTAAAGTTACAAAAATAATTCCACAAAAAATTATTGTGTACACTGCCGATTTATTCAAGTCCAAAGTATATCATTCAATTTTAGAAAAAGTGATGACAGGTCAAACAAATATGGGTATCATCATGAAAGAACTCATTTCTAATCCAGATACACAAGAGGTCAAGAAAATTCCAGATTTCGTACAAAAAACAATCAAAGACATACTATCAGAACCAACAGAAATTAGAAGAATGAAACTAGAATCAAAGAATTTTGATGAAAAAAGTTTTCTGATGAACGAACTGGCAGAAATTGGAAAAAAAGATTTCGGGATAGGAATACAAGTGTTTTCTGAATCAGATTCAGACATCTATGATCCAAAAGAAAAAGCAAGGCATGCAAGACCCTTCAAACCTGCAATATTAATTGAATAGATCGTAACATAGTAACTATTTTTACAAATTCTTATGATAGTACGATTAGTAAATAAATAGTTAGATTTATTTTAGAATTTTGGAGATTTTTTCTTGATATTTTTTACAAGTGCTTTTTTGAAAAATTACTTGTTATCTTTTGATAAAATCTCAATAACTTCGGAATTACTTTTAATCCAAGTTTTGAGATAGGTATAAAATAATTGTTCCAAGTCATCTACAAGATCTTCTAATCGAGGATCTGAGCGTATATCAGCAAGTTGTTCATCAAGATGGTCTATAATTGTTTGTAGATGTTGGTTTGATGTCTCAAGTTTTTTTATAGCTTCTGCAGAGATCACAGATTTTGCCTGTTTTGATTGATATTAAAGGAAGTTAATCAATTTTTTTTACTTGTAGATAAATGAATCTAAAAATAATTATTCGTTAGAAATAATTTCAAAACATGATTTTAGATAAAAATTTATTTCTCGCTCTTGAAGTTTAATAAATAGATCAGCTCACATTATGAACATAGAATTGTATGATGGTGATTGTCGACAGAGCAACAAAATTCACTTTAACATAATCAATCCCTCCCTGAATAGGAATCCATTCAATTAGTATGTTGCAAACAATATTTTTTTGAATATCAATCTGTTTTTGTAAAAATATAGATATCTAAAAACTGACAGTGTATTTATTAGGTTAGAAAAGATTTTAGATAATGAAGATAGCAGTTTGTGGAATAGGGGTAGCGGGAAGTTATTTAATATCCAGACTAAAAGATTCTCATGAATTAGTAGGATATGAGCGAATGTCAGAAGATAGACATGATTCTATTTGTGCATGGGGTACTAGCAAATCAAGAATGATAGAATTGTGTAAAAAATCAGGTATAGATTTTAACGATTATGTAATTCACGATGGAAAAAATATGCACATCGAGATGAATAATAATAAAAAATTTGATATAAAATTACATGGGTTATGTACTTATGATAAAATAAGACTGATCAAAGATTTTGTAAAAGATTGTAAAATAAACTATGGAATAGCTCCCAAACTAGAAGAATTGGAAAAAGAATTTGATATGATAATAGATTGTACCGGATTTCACAGAGTGTATCTTCCAAAATTAGAACAAGATTTCTTTTTACCTACCTATGAATATAAAGTTGAATACAAGGATAGTGTTCCATATGATGACTTTTTAGTCAGGCCATTTGATAAAATGACCGGTTACCTGTGGTATTTTCCATTAGGAGGAAAATTTGCACATATCGGTGCAGGAGATTATAAGAAAAATCATGTAAAAGCTACAGACGAATTCTTGAAGAAATATGGTGGCACTGTATTAAAAACAGTTGGAAGACCAATTAGATTGGCGACGCCGAACTTGTGCAAACCATTTTTTAAAGGAAAAGTGGTTGGAGTTGGAGAATCAATTGGAACCGTATATCCTCTACTAGGAGAAGGAATTATTCCAAGTATGGAATGTGTGGATATTTTTGTAAAGAATTTAGGAAATAACGATGCATATGAGAAAGAGGTACTAGAACATTTCAAAATTTATGGTAAAGTATTCAACTTTGTAAGAAACAAGATGAAAAATAAATTCAGCATGATAAAACAGATTGTAGAGCTATTATCAATTTTTAGATATATGAAAAAGAACGAAGATAGATTTGGAATGGAAATTCACATAAGAGATCTGATGAAAGTGGCTAAAGCCTAACTAAAACTTACAAATCCAAAATTTTCTCTCATTGTTCTACTTGATGACATATTATAATCATAAATTATTTTTGAATAATCTTTTAACTCCTGTTTCATTAATTGTATATCCTCAGAGAGATAAAACCCAGGACAGTCACCTGTAAACTGATATGTTGCATGTACTCGTGCCACACCCTTCTCATTTTCAAGCCAAGTAGAAAATGGATATAAGTAACACACGCCAGGACGATCTGGATGCATACTACATCCTCCATTTTTATCTAAAAATCTACATGAAATGTGAGTTCCATCATCTTGTTCAGTCTCATCTGTCTTTCTTTTTAGATTAATCGTGGTCAAAGTAGTGATTTGGCCAGATGGAGTAATATCTTTCCAAGTAGTTATTATTGTTTCATTTTTTATAAAATCAGATGATCGTTGATACTTTAGTCCTTTGCCGATAATAATCAGATCATCTGAAGTTAGAGGTAATCTTCCTTGTCGATCACAACAATTATGGCAGTCAGGCCAAAAACATTTCCACAAAATATATTTTTTTTGTGATGTAATGTATGGAATATGAAAAATGACATCTTTGACTTTGATCGTGTAATTAGAAATATCAGTAATTTTCCCCAGCATGAATTCTCGTAAAATTGGATCAACGATCCAATTTTTTTCTAATAAATTTAATGAGTCTTCAATTTCTTTTTCAGACAACTATTAAGTTATAACATCTTTTTTAGATGTTATTAATGTTGAGTGAAAAAGGAAAATATGCATCTGCCACAGAAAATAGAAGATTTGTTTGGGCTAAAATTGTATGGCCGCTGATTTTAGAAATTAATGATGTAGCATTTTCACTAAAACAATATCAGATGAAACGTGATGAAATATGTGAAAAAAATAATGTAAAAATAGTAATTACATCACGTGGATTGGTTTCCTTAATCCAAAAAGGAATATTATTAAAAGAAAACAACATATATTCAATTCACTTTAGATTGATTCCATACATGAGATTAAAAGCAAATTGTGATTATGCAACAGCTATTCATGAAGTTAGATTCAAATAATTCCAGCAAATGATTATATTCTAAAACATTAGAATTTATCTTGGTAGCCCGATAGTCTAGCGGTCAAATAAAAATTTTAGATCAAGGATTCTGCCCTCTGGATCTCAAGAGTGGATAGGCGGAGACGGCAGTTCGAATCTGCCTCGGGCTACTGGAAAATTTTTATCTAGAAGCTTGCGCTATTCTTTCTAATTCATGCTTTTTTTTCACAGAAGGAGCGTTTGGATCATTAGAGGCTGCCATGATAAGCTGTTCTGCCATGTGTTCCTCAATGGGTTTTGGATTAGAATATGTTGCATCTCTTATAGAATCTGCAATAAATTTTAAGGCCATGTCAACTCTTCGGATAGGAGCAACATCAACAGATACATGGTATACAGTACCACCATACACAATTCTTGTTGTATCTTCATTTGGTGCAGAAAATTCAATTGCCCTAACTAAAACCTCAACTGGGTTTTGGCCAGTCTTTAAAGCAATAATATCAAATGCCACTTTAACAGTATTGAGCACTTTTGTTTTTTTGCCAGTCATTTTTCCGGTATTTTTAGCATATTTTTTACCAAAGTGCATTACTTTATTACATAATCTTTCAACTATGTTTACATCAGCCTTATTGAATCTCTTTAAAGCTGAACGGCCAAATGTGTATGGTAAAATTTGTTTTCTAAGTGAAATTGCCGTTTTCAATCCTGGATCTTTAACTTCAATATTAGACATATCCCATTTTCTAAATAGTAAAAGGTTCTTTGTTTCTGCCAATTCTATCTCCTTGGTTTTTCTTTCTTTCCGATTACTAACTCGTGAAGTGAAGTACCATTTACTTTGAAAACTTTGAATCTAACTCCTGGAATATCACCCATTGCACCACCTTGGGTTGCCCCCATTCCTTGAATATGTACTTCGTCGTGTTCGTCAATGAAATTCATCGCACCGTCTCTTGGCAAGAACGCTGTAACAGTTTTACCATTTTTAATTAATTGCACTCGAACACATTTTCTAACAGCGGAGTTTGGTTGTTTTGCAGCAATACCAACTTTTTCTAAAACAATGCCTCGTCCTTGAGGTGCTCCCCTAAGAGGGTCAGATTTTTTATCAATGCCAAGTTTTCTTCTTTTATAGGTAGAGATTGCCCATCGTTGTCTCTTTCTTTTTGCAACTAAGACTCTGCCAGCAAATAATCCAAGAGGTGATTTAGTCATATCTTACATCTCCAATGTCGCTTTTTCAGGACTATTAATTAAAACACTTGTGATATCAAAATATCGTTTTGCAAGCAATCTTGCTTTTTCAGCATTTCTACCGTCTCGTCCTACCACAATACCTTTCTTTCTTGGATCTACCATTACAATTGCCTGTTTAGAACCGTCTGTTCTTTTATTTATTTTTACTTCCGAAACCAATTTAGAGTTGAGTAGATTTGTCAAAAATTTAGATGGATCTTCGTCAAATTCAACAAGTTCGACATTTCTCTTTACAATGTTTTGTAATGATTTTATATGAATTCCACCTTTTCCAATGGCCAGTCCCATTTTACCAGTATTTACTACAAAAATTACACGATCCTGTTTTTCATCTTCAACGCAATCACGAGCAGTTGCACCGGTTACATTTTGAAAAAGAGACATCATACGCATTTGATCAGTTGTAAGTTTAATTGATTGTGTCATCAGAATTCCTATTTATCTCCGAGCAAAATTTGTCTCATTTAAACTTTCATTCAACCTAATTGAATCACTCATTTTTTTTCCTCAGTTTCCATGTCCTTAAGAATTGACTTGATATTTGCATCACTCAGAGATGTAAATGAAATTGTTGAAATCCTAAATTGTAATCCGCATAGTTTCCCTAATGCGACAGAAGTTCCTTGAAAGTTTACTAAGGGTATTTTTTCGTTTTTTGCATCCGATTCAATTTTTGCAAACATTTCTTTGTCTACAGATTTGGACATTATAATTAGTTTTGAGTTTTTTATAGAGTTCAATACTTGTTTTGCACCCATCGTAATTTTATCTTCTTTAAGTGCATCCTTCAAAGTCTTTTCAAGTATTTTACCCATCGATTATCCTTACTGACAATCGTCTGTCAGGGCTTTATAGGTTTATTGAAATTTTACTCTTCAAAAAGTCAAAAACATACTTAATTTGAAAATCCAAAGAGAGAACCCAATGATGAAAAAACTACACCTATTTCTTCAAAAAAATTAGAAGATTGTTCTATTTGAAGTTTTGAGGATTGTTCTATTTGAAGTTTTGAGGATTGTTCTATTTGAAATAAGTTTTCAGATGGAATTTCTTTAGATAGTGATTCTTGAGTTACAGATAATATTGTACTTTTTGAAGGTACTTCAGATAACACCAAAGTGAGATTTTTTCTTGCAGTCTGAAAATCAGGGTTTTTTTCAATTGCATCTGTATAGAGAGAAATAGATTGCTCGTATTTTCCCATTTTTGCAAGTGCATTTGCCTTGTTGTTAATTGCAGGAATAAAATTAGGGTTGATTTCAAGTGCTTTGTCATAGTAAATGATTGATTCTGAAATACGTCCTAACTTTCCAAGGGATGAACCTTTGTTGGTTAGAATCTCAACATTATTTGAATCTTTGATTAATGAATCATCAAAAAAAATAAGAGATTGTTCAAATTTACAAAGCCGGTATAGTGCAGGGCCCATTCCATCATAGTAAGAAATGACATCAATAAATTTATTGTTGTCGCATTCTAAATTAATCTGATTAAGTAATTTTCCCAATTCTATATCCTCAACAGAGAGATTATCGTATTTCCTACTTTGCACGTTAGTTTCATCTGATTTTGTTTTAGTATTTTCTTTGGTGTTGTCTTTTGCTAAGAATGAATCATTATTGTTTGAAATAATTGAATGATCATTGGTTATTGATGAATCAGACGTGCTTTTGATTTTTGTATCATTTGGACCCGGTTTAGTTTTACTATCTACAGGATTCACAGTAGGATCATCTCCAATAAGATGATTATCAGAAAGAGGGGGAATTTTTTCTTTGTAAAAATTAAAAATTGTTGATTTTTCACTTTCTCCATAACGTACTTTGACAGAATAGGTTCCATCTGTTTTGAAATTAACTCCTGCCTTTACAAGAAAACTTGTAGAGAATTCAGAATTAGAATTAATTTGTTCAGTATAAAATCCTGCAGGATTACCAAAGGGGTCATAGATGCCGATTAGTACAGAAGGTGGACCCATACCAGAAACAAAACCACTAATTGTAATGAAATCATTATCATGGTATTCAATCTGGTCAGAGTATAAAAAAATAATTTCCGGATTTAATGGAGGAGTGGGAAATATTTCTGATTTGAAATTCTCCCCGAATATATTGAAAAACTCATTTTGACTTATTTTTCCATAATTGAGTTTTACTTTGTATTCTCCTGATTTGTCATAAAAGGGTGAATCCAATGAAAATGTTTTTGAGAAAGACCCATCAGAATTAACTTCTACGTTATTTGCAGATAGAATTTTCCCATCTGGATCATAAATGCTCAACCCAATAACAGGCATCTTAAAATCTAAAATAATTCCAGAAATTGTGATTGAATCACCCGTATAATAACCGGATTTATCAAATTCTACTAAAATAGAATCTGCAAAGCTTTGTGAGGCAATAGGAGAAATTAATACGACTAGCACTAGCAGTATACCTATTTTGTATTCAAGCACACGACTAAAATCTTAATTTTGTATTTAATATTCACGTAGAAATTATACTATCGATCATTTAACAAAGACTGGAGTTGACAGCGGGGGAGACAGTGGAATTGAATCATTCAATGAATTCCAAAGATAAGATTCAATATTATAAGTTCCAGATAAAGTAGGCGTCCAGGATTGAGAAACATTAAGAGTTTGATTTCCAGAAATCTCACCCTGTATCCAAGAAACGGATGTAACAAAATTGTTCTCATCTTTGACTTGAATTAAATAAATAAATTTCTGTTTGAAATTCTGTTCATTTGTTATATTTCCAACAATTTGCATTTGATGATTAATTGGAAAAAAATTCAATTGATTGCCTGAAGCATCAGACAAAAAAATTGGTGCAATTTGTAATTTTTTCAACGGTGGTATCGAAGAAACAATTTTTGCGCTTGTTTTGATTTCAAGATCATCAGATGTAGAGTATGGTTTTGGGAGGGTATGATCATCATATTTTGCAATGATGGTATCACCAGGTATTACAAATAGTCTATTTCCACTCGATGATTTATTTTGTGTAAAAGTAATAGTTGCAATAAAAACACCAGATCCCTCAGATGTTTCAATGGCATCAACTTTTATTCCAGCATTGTCAGAATTGGAAGAAATCTTAATTGAAATATGATCCAGAGATTCAGGATTAAGATTGAGATCCGGATCAACAACACGAAGTAATGCAGTTTTGTCAGAAAGATAATTTTCTTCAGAGAATTGAATTGTATCAATATTCCATTGTGTTGGATCAGATTTGGTTAATACAACTCCATTTTCAAACTCAAGTGAGATTGTAATTGAAGAATCCGCATCCACTTTTAAAAATCCACTTATGGGTCCATTTCCTGTAGTTCTAAGAGTTGTATCCGTATCATCATTATGAGAAAATCTATCAAGAATTACTTCGGCAGTAAACATTTCGGAATTTAAATCAGGTTTTGTGAATCCAAATGGTATGTGTGTTAATTCCTGTGTAGAAATTTTGATAGTGCCATCTTCATCATCACCTATTGAATGAATTAAATATCTATCAGAATTCCAGGTAGACGCGAGAATATTCATCATATCTTTGTCTGTCGATGAATATGCTGTCTCATCAATAAAAACTGGAGAGTATTGTATATCATAATTTGGAATTTGTTCAGCAAATATGGGAGAAAAAAACATTAGAAAAGCTAATGAGAATATCAGCATAATTATACAATATCTGAATTTGAATTTATTGTTTGAGAACTAGAGATATTGATCTATGACTCTTCTTCAGGTAATGAAACTGATAAGATGTTATCGCCGCGTAACAGAATTGTTCCTAGCTTTGTAGTTTTATTGTCCGAAATATCTTCAGCTTCATGTAATGTTAAATTCATGTGGATATCAAAATCTTGGAGATTGCCCCTTACAGTTTTGTTATTTCTTAATCTTAATAAAATGATTTTGTTTTTACTATTGTTCATTAAAGTCGAAATTTCATCACCCATTGTCATCACATTATAATTTTTTTGATTGTCCTCATTTCTTCTTACTTACTTGCATGTAAAGATCTACTGTACCACTCCCTATCGGAATATTACTTCCTACAATAACGTTTTCAGTAATACCTTTGAGTTGTTCAACTTCACCAGCTAATGCAGCGTGTGCTATAGTTGGAACTGTAATTTCAAATGCAGCTCTTGCTAGAACACTATCTTTGGTACCAGCAATTCCATGTCTTCCAATTTGTTGCATGTATCCTCTGGAGCACATTAAATCAGATACCAACATAATATACCTATTATCAACTTCAAGACCTTGATCTTCCAAAGTACTATTTAGTTCATTAATCAATGCATTTCTTGTTGCCTCAATTCCCAATGTAGCTGCAATTTCAAAGACGTTATTCGTTCTTACATTTTTCTTGTCAATTCCTTTGACTTCAAGAACTTTAGCAATGTTAGAACCAGTTGTTTGAATTACCCATTCATCATCTTTTTGAACTAATGTCACTCGCTCAATATCAGGAACCCCCTTAACAGTAGTATTGAGTACTTTGTTTCTTATAGCAATTACAGTTGGAGCATCAGATTCTTCAACTAATTTTAATGTCATCAATTCTCCTGTCGTTTCAATTTTAAATTTTTTATTCGATTGTAATGCAGATTCTACTTCTCCAACAGTGCACCCTCTTTCTTTAAGTCTATTTGGACTTAAAACTAGTTTAATTTGAGAAGTATAATCAGTTTCACTATCAGAAATTAATGCACTAACTTTGGTTTGTAAGACATTTCTTGCCACTTCGATGGCTTTTTCTCTAGATTTTTTTGATTCTTCATCAAGATAGATATCCATAGTTGGAGTAACAGGCTTTTTTCTTGCATCAACAAGTTCAATTAATCTTGGAAGACCTAATGTTACGTTTCTTTCTTTTATTCCTGCAAAATGAAATGTTCTTAATGTCATCTGGGTACCAGGTTCACCAATTGATTGTGCTGTGATGATACCTACAGCTTGGCCAGGTTCAACTCTAGCTTTGTTGTATAATGAAAGACCCTTCTTACAAACAATTTCTGCACCTTCCTTACTTAGTTTTGAATCCAATAATCCATCAGTTACAAGTTGTTTTAATCGTGGATTGAACGACTTGGTGTATTTCTTTGCTAATTCTGAAATTTCTTCTCGCGTGCCTTTCTTACCAGAGTCAATAATAGTTTGAGATTCAATTAACCTAGTTACATTGAATGCCTCTCCATGATCACTTTTTGCAACATCGATTCCATCTTCACCATAAAGAAATTGAACAATATGACCATGCGGATCTCTTACAGTACCGTCATATTCTAATCGAATGTGCTCTAACGCATTTATCAATCTACGCTGCATATATCCACTTTGTTGTGTTCTAACCGCGGTATCTACAAGACCTTCCCTTCCTCCCATTGCGTGGAAAAAGAATTCCAGAGCAGACAAACCTTCCCTATAGTTTGATTTTACAAATCCGTGTGCATCTGGATTATTGTCATTCTCTTGATAATGAGGTAATGCACGATTATGATAACCGTCGTGCAGTCTATTTCCACGTCTTGATTGTTGTCCTAAAGCACCTGCCATTTGCCCAATGTTAAGAGATGAACCTCTTGCACCAGTTGTGGCCATAATTCTTCCAGCATTACTTTGATCAAGGGATTGATCTGCTGTCATTCCAGCCTTATCTCTTGCTTTTCCTAATTCATTGACAATATACGCCTCTAATGCTTCTTCAGGTCTCATTCCTCTGGTTAGTTTTAGAGTTCCTTTTTCATATTGAGAAGTTAGATCAGATATGACATTATAGGTTTCTTGAATGTCGTCGAGAATCTGTTGTTTTTCCTTTTCTGGTACTTCAAGATCAGAATAACCATAGCTAAAACCATAATGAGTGATATATTGTTTCACCATAATAAGAATAGAGTTTAAGAAATTCTTCGCTTTAGCATTTCCATAATCTTTTGCAATTCTATGCAAAACACTTTCAGGTTCCTCAGCACCAATTGAGGATTTATCAATTACACCACTAAGTAGTTCACCATTTTTAATTACAACATCCTTCTGAGCACCTTTAGTTCCTTTTGACCATTTTGATGTGATTACATAGTTGAAGTCTTTTGGTAGGAATAATGAGAATAGTTGTTTACCAGTATATGCCGGTCCATCTTTGGTTTTTGTTCCAGGTTTTGGGAGTTTATCAGTAAATCCACCAAGCATAGCATAATTGTAAAATTCCTGTGGAGTAAGAGTAGTATCATCTTTTGTTAGAAGGTAGGCACCAGTAACAAAGTCTCTTAGTGCCCCAATAATAGGTCCTCCGTATCTTGGAGAGATCAGTTGATCCTGAACTCTCATCAATAGAATTGCTTCAGCTCTAGCTTCTTCACTTTGAGGAACGTGAAGATTCATTTCATCACCATCAAAATCTGCATTGTATGGAGGACATACAGATGGATGTAATCTGAAGGTCTTTCCTGGAAGTACTCGTACATAGTGAGCCATAATTGACATTTGGTGAAGAGATGGCTGTCTGTTGAACATAACAATGTCACCATTAGCAAGATGTCTTTCTACAAGATATCCAATTTCCAATGTTTCAGCTATAGTAGAACGATCTTCAACAAAATCTAATCTAATTTTTACACCATCAGGTCTAACAATGTAATTTACACCTGGGAATATGTTTGGACCATTAATCACCAGTTTTCTCATTCTTTCAATATTCCATTCAGTGACAATTTCAGGAATGGTTAGCTTCATTGCAACCTGTTCTGGAACTCCAACTTCAGATAAGTCCAAGTTAGGATCAGGAGAGATTACAGTTCTACTTGAAAAATCAACTCTTTTTCCAGAAAGTGATCCCCTAAATCGTCCTTCCTTTCCTTTCAGTCTTTGAGTTAATGTCTTTAATGGGCGTCCAGAACGATGATGTGCCTGTGGTATACCTGAGACTTCATTATCAAAATATGTGGTGGTATGATATTGTAACAAATCTACTAAATCTTGAACAATTAATGGTGGAGTCCCAGCTTCTTTGCTTTCTTTTAGTCTTTGATTAACTCTAATGATATCCACCATTTTGTGTGTCAGATCATCTTCAGATCTAATTCCAGTCTCAAGAATTATAGATGGTCTTACAGTTACTGGTGGAACAGGTAAAGCTTGTAGAATAAACCATTCAGGTCTTGCAGTTACAGGATCATAGGCTAAAAGATTAAGATCATCATCCATAATTTGTGAAAATCTTTCTCTAATTGTGATTGGGAGTAATCTATGTTCACCGATTTCTGTTTTTTCAACAAAGATAGTAGGTTTTGTAAAAATTAATTCATACTGAGTTTTCCCACAATGAGGACATTCTTTTGCTTTTTTTGCCTTTTCAATAATTTGCTCCGGAATACGTTTTTCTGAAATTACAGTATATGCTGCATGTTTTTCTTTAATTTTTCTAAATTCATCTAGATCTTCTTGTGGAACTTTAAGTCTTGCGCAAGAACGACAAGTGGATTGTAAAAGCTTGTAGATATTGTCGATAAATGCAATATGTAAAACAGGTTCAGCAAGTTCGATATGACCAAAGTGTCCTGGACAACGAGCAGCAGTATTTCCGCAGGTTAGACATTTTTGTCCAGGTTCAAGCGTACCAAGTCTTCCGTCCATTAGACCACCTTGAACAGGTAGTCCATCCTCATCATATGTTTCAGGAGCAGTGATTTCTGCAACTGAGTATTTTCGAACTTCTGTTGGAGACCAAACTGAAAATCGTATTCCATCGACGGATTTTATTGCTTGAATTGACATTATACTTTCTCCTTGATTAGTAATCTTGGGGCGATATTCAGACTTTGCATTTCTTGCAATAAAAGTTTGAAGGCATATGCAACAGATACAGATGAAACTTTTGCTTTATCTCCACAAACTCTGCAAACATATTTTCTTTGTTTGACATCATGATAAGCTACCAATCCACATCTCTCACAAACAAAAATATCTGATTTATCAGATTCATCAAGTAATCTGTCTTTAAGTATCATTGATGCTCCATATGCTATCAAACAGTCCCTCTCCATTTCACCAAATCTTAATCCACCGCCTCTTGCTCTACCTTCAGTTGGTTGTTTTGTCAACATCTGAACTTGTCCACGGGCTCTTGCATGAATTTTGTCTGCTACCATGTGATGCAGTTTCTGATAATATACTACTCCAATAAACACTTCAACTGGGAATGCTTTACCAGTTCTTCCATCATACATTGTTTCTTTTCCAGAATATTTGAAACCGTTAGCATCCATTACTAGTTTAACTTCATCCATTTTTTCACCGACAAAAGCAGAGCCGTCAAATTGGCTTCCCCGCAATGCAGCAGCTTTGCCACAAATCGATTCCATGAACATTCCAACCGTCATTCTTGATGGAAATGCATGTGGGTTAATCAACACATCCGGTGAAATTCCATCTGCAGTATATGGTAAATCTTCATTTTTTGCTAAAATTCCGAGAACACCTTTCTGTCCATGTCTTGATGCAAATTTGTCACCAATTTCAGGAATTCTCATGTCTCTTACTCTAATCTTATACATCTTTCCACCTTCATTTGATTGTGTCATTACAACTGTATCTACAACACCAGTTTCAGATGGTCTTACTCCAATTGAAGTATCTCTTCTGTAAGGACCAGATGATTCGAATTCCCTATATTCTTCCATAAATCTTGGTGGACTAGTTTTCCCAATTAAAATATCTCCACCATGAACTGGAGATTCAGATGCAACAACTCCGTCTTCTTCCAATAACCTGTAAGCCTTTTCTCCTTTGTAACCTCTGATATTATCTTCAGCGTTAGGAATTTCAAAAGTATCACGCATTCCACCAGGATATTGTTTTGCCTCGGCATCATAAATTCTAAAAAAGAAAGTTCTCCCTAAACCTCTATCAACTGATGCTTTACTAAGTACGATAGCATCTTCAATGTTATAACCATCAAATGGTAATACCGCAACAACACAATTTTGTCCAGCTGGTCTGTCTTCTAATCCCAATAATTTCATTGCTTTTGTATTAACAATAGGTGTTTGAGGATATAGCATTAAGTGCTGTCTTACATAAGTACTAGTATTCATCATCGGTGTTGAAAATCCTAAACTTTGTTTTGCCATTGCAGATTCATATGTATTTCTTGGAGATTGATTATGTTCTGGATATGGGATGATAGAAGCACCCGCTCCCAAAATTGCTGGTGGGAATACTTCAAGATGAGTATGTTTCTTTGCATCTTTTTCATCTAATGTAACATAACAGTTTTCTTCTTCGTTAGCATCAATCATTTCTAATACACCCATACGCAATAAATCGATCCATGAAAGTAATTTCTTAGAGATTTTATCCAAAAGATCTTGTGTTAGTAAGGGTTTGTTATCTTTGATAATAATTAATGGACGTAAAACACGTCCTGCGTTACAATTAACGTACAGTCTTTTAGTTGATCCTTCAATATCTGATTTATGGAATGAAATTCCTACATGAGGATGAATCTTTGAAGTTCTTCTAAGTTCCCTTAGTGATTGAGCTAGTTGCTCGCCATCTTTGTAATAACCAATTAATCTGCCATCAACAAATATTCTAGCTCCATCTTTTTTTACATCTTCTTTTGCATCAAAGAAATGAATTGTTTTAAGTTCATAGAGTTTCTCGACGATTTCTTCTGATGGAACATTTACAGAAATAATTCCAGAAAGCGCCAAGTTTTTTACAAGACCGCAATTAGAGCCTTCAGGAGTTTCACTTGGACATATCCGTCCAAAGTGTGTAGCATGTAAATCTCTTGCCTCAAAGTTAGGTTGAGTTCTACTTAGTGGGGATTGAATTCTTCTAAGGTGACTAATTGTAGATAGATAGTTTGTTCTATCAAGCAATTGAGTTACACCTACACGTCCCCTACCCCAATTTCCTGTTGCGATAGCATTGTTTAATTTATCGGTAATAATTCCAGGACGGATTGCTGCAGCAACTGCGTTGATGCCTCTTTTCTGTCCTGATCTTTCAAGTTGATATTTCATATCTCTGACCAGATTTCTAAAAGCAGTTCTGAAAAGATCTGCCAACATCTGTCCTGCAAATTTAATTACTTTATTTCCATAGTGATCTTTGTCATCAGGAGAAATCCAACCAAGTTTAAGCTCTAGCAGTTTACATGCGGCCTCACCTAGGAACTGGGCTTTTTCTTTTCTATTTTCAGGATGTTTACCTAAATGTGGTAATAACCCCCAATCCAGAAGTGTCTCTGCACGTTTAATTTGGAATTCTTCTAACATTCCAGGTGCAATTCTTTTACTAATGTAAACAATTGCATCCTTTGATGTAGGTACATCACCTGCTTTTTCAAATGAACCTTCCAATTCATTTTGTATTTCGTCGACAAGTGAAACTGCTGCTGCGATCTCTCTATCAGATTCTAATCCAAGAGCTCTTGTTAAAGTAACAACTGGAATATCTACAGGAGAGCCAGGAATTCTAGCTACAATAAGACCGTCATTTTTCATAACGAGTTCTAATTTTGCACGATACCCAACAATAGAAGAATAAACTTTGGCTTTGAAAACTGTGTTTCCTCCAACAGCCTCTCTATCAACGATAATTTTGTTGTACGAAAGATCTTCCAGTCCTACAATAACTCTTTCAGAACCATTAATTATAAAATATCCACCAGGATCATTTGGATCCTCTCCATGTTCAATTAGTTTTTGGGTTGAAAAATTATGTAGAATGCAGGCATTTGATTTTACCATTACGGGTACATCACCAATATGGACAAATCTAGATTCTAAGATTTTTCCATCTTCTACAACACTTGCCTCCATCATAACAGGGGCAGAATAAGAGACGTTTCTTAATCTGGCTTCAGCTGGAGTAATATGAGTGATAGAACCATCAAGTTCCATCATTCGGGGTTGTTGAAGTTTAACTTTACCCAATTGAATTTTGTATGGATATTCTGCATTTTCAATTTCTATTTGTCCAACTTCATTGATAATACTTTGAAGGCCTCTTTCTAAAAATTCATCAAATGAATTGAGATGTTGACGCGCAATACCCTCACGCTTTAATATATCTTGAATTACAGGCCAGCGTTTAACTGAAGGATCTGCCATCTAAACTTCCACCACATATCGATAGTAAAGGCTCTCACCAGCAGTTGGACTTTTTCTTGTGATTTTTATCATATCACCGGGTTTAACACCTAATCCCAATATTGCAGGATCATTAACAAAAATTAATGGAAGCTCAGTAGGTTTGCAATTGTATTTTTTTAAAACTTCTTCGGCTTCTTGTTTTGAAATTATTTCATGTTTTGGAACATAGATATGATCAGGTACGAGAACTTGATTTTTCTTAGTTGCCATTCACAAACCATCCATGAAGAACATCAAATGTAACAGTAAACAATACACACAAACTGAAAAAAATCATGTTCAGGTTAATATATATCTAATCTGAAATCAGGCAAAAAAAATCAGTCTTTTTTGTTTTTAGTCAATAATATTTTTCACAACCTTAAATAGGTTAAATTTAGGCGTAAAAATGATGAAAACCCATCTATCGGTGTTTATTTTATCTGCAATTATTATTGCAAGTATTGGAATATCACCAGCTTTTGGACAAGTAGCAAATCCAGTCACTGTTACTACAGACAAGACATCGTATTTAGACGGTGATAAAGTCTTAGTAACTGGAGAAGTAACACAACTTCTTTCAGGATTTCCTATTAGTCTCACATTGATAGCACCAAATGGCAACGTGGTAACAATTGAACAAATTGAAATTAGTCCAGACAACAAATACAGCACTGAATTAACTTTGGGTGGCCCACTTATGACAATGGGTGGAACATATACCATTGAAGTACAGTATGGAACTCAAAACCGTACAGCTCAGACTACATTTACCTTCCCGGGTTCAGTTCTAGGAGCACATGGAACTTCAATAAAAGTTACTGGTTCAGACTTAATGGTCAACTACAAAATAACTGGTGGAAAGCTTCTTAGCATCACACCTGATGTAAAGTCAAAGTCATTGATTATTGCAATAAATGCAACTCAAGACGGTTCACTGACCATTACATTACCAAGATCTGTGATCGATTCAAAGGAGGGCGATAAAGATACAGATTTCTTTGCTCTGGTTGATCTAGAAGAAGTAAGCGCACCAGAATTTGAGGAAATAGAAACCACAGATACAGATAGAACGCTGCGTATAGATTTCCCAGCAGGTGCTGAGGAGATCGAGATAGTCGGTACATTTGTAATCCCAGAATTTGGTGCAATCGCAGTCATGATTCTAGCAGTGGCGATCATATCAATAGTTGCAATCTCTGCAAAATCAAGACTTAGTATTATGCCAAGATACTAAATTCATCTTTTTTTCTATTTTTAAGATTCTGGGTAATCTGAGAGGCTTGATATGAGATCTTATTCGTGTTTACTTTCGAGACCTCTAAAATTTGATATTAATTCTATTGAAGCCAAAAACTATCAGTTGATAAGGATACCTGAATCACAATCGATATTAATAATAAAGTCAGAAAATCAGGAAGAATTAGTGCGTTCAGCCCAAGTATATGAGATAATAATTGATGATGTGAAAAGAATCACTAATGCTTTAGAATCCTTAAGAAATGATGATCCAAATACATTCCCTAGGATCAGTAGAATTACACCAAGACAAGACGGTAGTATAGAAGGTACTATCCAAGTTGAAAAAATACATAGATTGGTATCTTCTGATTTATTTGTAGTCGAATTTTTATTTCGATTAGATATAAACAGACTTTATCTAATAGGGTCGTCTGATGCAAGAGACATTGTTTTTGATATATTAAACGGATTAAATGGAATAGAAAATTCAATTACTCTGGTTCAATTAGAAAAGGATTATTTGGTAAAAACTACATTAGACAGATTAAGACAACAAAATAACTCAAATTTTATTAAAAAAATCAATATGATCTTTGGGGTGAATGGAATTAATTATCATAACCCAGTTCCATTGTATAAGTTGGATTATGAATAAACTTAATTCATACAAATACAAAATACCATTATGGTATTACCAGAAATTGTCTCGATAGTTACTATTGCAGATTTCAGTGAGAGGATGATTTCTCGCCTAATGAAAAAGAAAAAGAAGAAATCAAAAACTCGACCTAGACAACGTAAACAAACCAGAGAACAAGAATTAATCTCCAAATTATTGATAAATCCTGAACAAGCGATAAAGGAAATGGGTGCTGAATATGTCGTTAAAAATCGCAAAAGAATCATACGAAAAATTGAGGATTACGTTGTTGATCAACTAGAATAGATAAGTCTTAAAGACATGAATAAGATCCATATTCAGGTCTCGATAACCCGACAGAACCATTTTTAAGATTCTGGGTAATCTATGAGGCTTAATATGAGATCTTATTCCTGTTTACTTTCGAGACCTAAAGTAATGACACTTTCAAATCTACGGTTGATTAAACAGGTGTAAAAAGTCGGTTGATGATGATTCGAGTAGTGTATTAGGATCTATTAATAAAGATCTAATGAGTGATTATTTTGCATGTCTGAAATAAGCCAAACAATTAATGGAAATTTTCAATTTATAATAGCTTTAATCATGGTTAGTGCGTTAGTTGTATTTTTAGGAATTTTATATGCTACACAGCAATTTGGTTACGCAGAGACATTAATTGCTACTTTTGGAACATTTGTTAGTCTGATTATTGGGTTTTATTTTGGTCAGAAACCTATTCAAAATCTCACTCAGCAAGTTGCTACTGTGTCTGGCACAAATCAATCTTTTACAGAAAAAACATTAGAAGCTGGAGACATAATTGAACATCAGAGAGATATAATCACTAATCTTGCTCAAGAGATAACTTCTTTAAAACAGGATATAGAAAACCTAAATAACCAAAAATGACTACTATTAGTATGTCCGAAAACGCAGTTCAAGAACCAATAACTAATGAATTAGAAGCTAAAAGAAAACAATCTATTGCAAGTGTAAAAGCAAAACTTGAGGTATTAGAAAAACTTCTGGAAGCATATGATAAAACATATTCGTTAAAAATTCAGACATGGAAAGAAAAGACGAATAAGCTTATCGTGTCTCAATAATGGCATTTTGAATTAACGTAATCCATTTATTATCTCCATTAATCTCAATCCCACAAACTTGAGATGGTGTCTTGCCATTTAGCCCCTGATGTGTTCGAATAAAATTATGATGTAATCTCATACCTGTGATTATTGGAGAATCATCTTTCTTTAGACCTCTCATTACTTTTTCTCTGTCACGAATTTCTCCGTTAAATCTTTCCATTTTATTATTGTTGTAATCTTCTTTGAAATGTATGTGACGAATATGTTGCGTGCTAGTTTCTTTTTTCTGGGTATGAAATTCCTTGTAATATGCTTCTTGGAAATTTCTAGCCCCATCAGTAATCAAAACTTTAGGTTTCTTACCAGTTACCTCTTTACTTTTTTGAAATAGTGGTCTAACATCTTCTGTGTATTTACTGTCTGATACCTGTGTTGCAATCCAATATCTTGTTTGGTCATCGAGCATTGCATACAGATATTTCCTGTTACCTTTGATTTTGAGATACAACTCATCACTTCTCCATTTTTCACCTACTTGTGGCTTGATTTGTTCCAAGTAATTTTCCATCAGATTACTATATTTTTTAATCCAATTCCAGACAGTTTTATGCGTAATTTTTACACCCTGCAATTCCAAGAATTTCTGAGTATTTCTTAGGGATTCACCTGTAAAGTAAAGTTGTAATGCAGAAGTAATGATTTGAGGACTAGCCTTCATTTTTTCAAATCCCAGATTGATAGAGAATTTTTTATCACAATCCTTGCACAAGAAAACCTGAATGGAATAGTTTATGTTTTTTCTTATTCCTTTTCTGATAATGTTGTTTGAATGGCAGAACTTACAACCTTTTACTTCTATTGGGTTTATTGTAATTTGTTGTTCAACTTTCTTTCTAATTTCTAAACTAATTTCTACTGCGTGAATATGCTTGCAACAGACTTTTCTAAACTGTTGATCAGGACATGAGCATGAAAATCCTGATTCTGTGGAAATAACATCATAGACTTTTTCTGAATTTTGAGAGTTTACAGTATAATGATGTTCATTGATTCTTTTGATTTGATCTTGTTTTTCTGCTATTTGTTTTCCGCTTTCTTGTCTAGGATTTGTTTCTGTCATACCTTAGTATATACCACCGTATGTATATAATAGTTACTATACTGATTGATACACGAAAGTATAATACATAGAATATACTTAGTAATAATATTGGTAAATGAAGCAAAAGTGAAAATATACAAAGTTGGCTCAAGACATACCATTAATCTACCAAGTGCATTTGTAACTGATAGCATATTTCCATTCAAACCAAATGAAGAATTGATCGCCAAAATAGATGGAAAACGAATCATCATAATGAAATAAGGCTCGATCAATAAAAAACTTTATAACAGGTTCAACCTATGTGTTAATATGAATAAGCAGAGTTATGAGATCGAGGGTGTTAACCTCAACGGCATTGAAGAAAGTTTCTTTGATGGATTCAAGCCAAAAGAAATAGTTAACAGTGTAAAAAGAAATGAGGATCGTTTTAAATTTACTAATCGATTCATTCTGGATTATTTAGAACTTCGAAAAGGAAGTGGTGCCACAATTCCAGAGATAAATGAAGCTACTGGACTTGATAGAAATACTATTTCTAAACACTTGACGTATTTAGTTGCTACAAGACAAGCTTACAAACTTAATGATGCTGCAGGAGTATATCATAAGAATGGAAGAATAGTGCATTACAAAAACATGGAGAGAAAGTTATTTGAAAAACGACTTTACACGTTCTTCCAATTAGAGGGTCTTGATGGTCAGGATTACATCTATGTTCAAGAAAAAGAAATTGGTAAATTAAAGACCGCCACTGTAAAAGGTGGTATAATGATTGAGAAAGATGGACTTAAACAATTCATTAACGAATTATCTCTATTTGAAAAAGAATTAGGGGAAAGAAAACGATGAATTCAATACTTAATGTTGTTACTAACACAGTAAAACGTGATGGTCTAGTAAGAACTGCTACATGGGATTATAATCAGCCTTTATACAATAAAGCATTAACATTTTCTATACCAAATTACTGTGTTCAGATTTCTAACTCTAGCATGATCAATATGGTGGACATAAGATTAGAACTTGATCATTTACTTGGTGATCATTCAAAAACATATCATGTGAAAATTTTTGATGTTGATACTGTTTTATTAGATAGAGTACAAAACAACCAATTAGATCTTGGTGGTAAATACATAAATGAAAAAATCAGAGAATTTTTCTACAAAAATTTAATGATATTGGACTTCTGCTCAGAATCATTTAATTTTACAAAATATTTGAAGAAATTATCAACATGTAGACGTTTACCAAAAGAAGTATTGGATTTAGCTATGGATTTATCGTTAAAATATGAAAAAATTAAACAATCCCAAAAATTTGCAGATTATAGAGATAATAAATTAGAAATTTTTTGGGATTCAATCCTAAGTTCTGATAGAAAACTATTGGACTTTGAAGCAAGAATACACAAACAAGGTATTGCATCTTCTGGTGATATTGTTTTACCCTTTACAAAATTGATCAAAAATAAAAGGGATATTTTAGATGTTGAACGAATCAATACAGCTTGGATGTATTTGAATAAGGTTGAAGAAAAACCATCGGTTGCATATATTGTAATAAGTTTGTCTGCACTAAGAAATACATCAACTGTTGAAACCATTATCGATTACATTAGTAGACTAAATGCAGATATTTTAGTAATGAAAGTAAAGAATCTAAAATTGACTGATCCATCAAGTAATGCAAAACAGAGAGAATTATTTGCAAAGATTCTAAAACAAATTTCAAAGAAAAAGCAAGAAAATGAAAACTTTCTTACAATATTTTTAGAAGCTGGAGATCACATATTTCCATTATCTGTGCAAGCTTTCGACATTGTTTCTACATCTTCAAGTTTATTTGATATTGAAACATCATCAGGTGGTAGTGCGAAGGATGGATATGGAGGAAAAGCCATAGATGAAGAAAAACTTGGTCTTCTCGGATTTGATGATTGGCAGGAGGAATTTAATAGGATAGGTGAATTTCCTTGTACACATGATTTCTGTAGAAGTAGAATTGCTACAATGAAAAAACCTGAATATACACAATGGCAATGGTATATTGATCTAAGAAGACATAATATTCTGACTTTAACAGATTGGATGCGTATGATTGGAGAATCGGTTGTAAATCAGATGGCAGACTTGGCAGTAAATAGAATAAGGAATTCACCATACACAATTCTATCAGAATTGCTAGTTAGAAACTATGATGATCCTACAGAACATCTTTGATAATAAATAGTGTAAATTAGAAATGACTCAAAATGATCCATATCATTGTCATTGTTTTTCGATTAATGAGTTGGATATTGATGAATTTAGAGAGAAATTAAAAGAAATTAATTTTAAGAATACAATTTGGCAAAATGATAGTCAGTTTGAATTTGGATTAGTTCTACGTGTTGATGAATATACACAAATGCATGTGAAAGTTGATTCTGAAGGACATATTGAAGGTGAAATAGAATACCCACCTAATTATCCTATGGAACACCTAAAACAGGTACATAGTTATTCTGCACATCATGAATTAAAGGAAGTTTTCAAGGTTGTACAAATACACCATAAATCCAAACTTTTCCCACCTTTGACATGTTTAAGACCAAAAATTATTCCAGCAAAAGATCCTAGTCATGTCAAAACACTTGCTAAAGGAGTATTGGTAATAGGTGTAGTTGGAGCATTTTTATATTTTCTGTCTAAAGACCATAAATGATAATTACAGTTTAAAAATTCATCTAAGAATTAAGTGTCATTCTAGGTCTCGAAAGTAAACACGAATAAGATCCGAAATCAGGTCTCATAGTTTACCCAGAATCATTTTTAAATATACATAAATAACAAGAAAGTTGGTGTTGAAATAGGATGAATTTTAAACCTTCGACAACATCGATGGCACTTGCCCTAATGGCATTGTCATTAATTTCAATAACTTCAATTCAACAGGATGCTTTTGCTCAAAGTCAAGGAATGGCAATTTCGGCTGTAGCATCAGAGGGATCAGATACCATATCAGTTAATGGTCATACGGCATCACAAATTACAGATGTTACATTTAGAGTCACATCTCCGAGTGGAAATAATGTAGTTGCTGTTGCTCAAGTAACACCTGATGCAAAAGGTGATTTTGCTACAGAATTAAAAATAAGTCCAATGTGGGTAGAAAATGGTTTCTATACAATCAAAGCAATGCAAAGCATACACACTAATTCAATTTACACCCTATCAGTTCGTGTTGAAGTGAATAATGGTATGACAAAAGAAACTTCAACATCTGAATCTAGTTTAGGAGTTGAATTTTTAGGACCAAAACCCCCAATGAGCAAGGGCTTGTTCATTAAAGAAGCAAATTCAATAGCAGGATCCGACATAATTAAAATAGCAGGAACTACAGACAGCGATGGTACCATTACATTCAAAGTAATATCACCAAATGCAAACGTAGTTGTTGTTGACCAATTTTATCCAGATCCAAATGATCCAAGCGGTCACTTTGTCAAAGAAATTAAAACTGGAGGTCCATTATGGAAACAAGATGGCAACTACACAATTGTAGCCCAACAAGGTGATGATCCTAGATACAAGCATTCTATTGAAGTTGGAATAAAAGACGGTGTTGTAATCCCAGAATTTGGTGCAATAGCAGCCATGATCCTAGCAGTAGCAATCATATCAATAATTGCAATCTCTGCAAAATCAAGACTAAGCATTATGCCAAGATACTAAATTCACAACTTTTTTCATTTTTTAAATATACATAAATAGAGACGGATTTAATTTGCAACCATGATAAACAACCGTACGTCGTTCGTATTACTGGCTATTTTAACTACGGTCAGTACTTTAGTTATGTCATCAGCATATGCTCAAGACATGGTTGGCGAATCTGCTAGAGACAACGGAATAATGGTGGGAAGTCAAATGATACCTACTGACATTCCAATATCTATCTGGACAGATAAAACAAGCTATGATCACCATGACACAATTACAGTATACGGTCGAGTAGCAAATGTTTCTGGATTTCCAGTAACACTTACTGTTGTGAGTCCAATACATTCTGTCGTTACAATTGCCCAACTAGATGTTGCCAAAGACGGCAGTTTTGGAACAACTCTCAACACAGGAGGTGAAATATGGAAACAAAACGGTACCTACACCATTAAAGTCAGTTACGGGACTACTACAAAAAGCAACAAATTATTTGTTGAACTAACAGGTGAAATTTCAACCGGCTCATCCAATTGTGGTTCTTCAGAAATAGATGTAGAAGGTAATTGTGTACCATACAGTATTTCAGGTGGAAAAGTAATTGGCGTAAGCGTCAATTCCAATAGTAATTCACTTATTGTTAGAATAAGTGCAAATGAAAATGGAGTATTCACATTAACCCCAGCAAAATCAGTTCTCGACGGTATTTTTATGGTACTTGTTGATGGACAACAGTGGGATGATGTAGAAATAAGTGACGGTCAGGTAACCGTAATGTTTCCAGCAGGTACTGAAAAAATTGAGATAATAGGTACAAAGGTAATCCCAGAATTTGGTGCAATAGCAGCCATGATTCTAGCAGTAGCAATCATATCAATAATTGCAATCTCTGCAAAATCAAGACTAAGCATTATGCCAAGATACTAAATTCACAACTTTTTTCATTTTTTCATTTTAAGATAGTAAGAGAAATATACAATCATACAAAGATGAATTTTGTGAAAAGTCATGTTATTTTTGGATTATTAGTTTTTTTGGTTGTTTTTACGTTGCCAATTTTTGCAGAAGAAATTCCACTGATTTCTGTAAAGACAGATAGTAGTTCATATAATGAAGGAGACATCATAATAGTTTCAGGGAAAGTAGAAACAGTAATAGTTGGAACTCCGGTAACAATGCAACTTTTCAGTCAAGGTAATTTAATAGATATCGGACAGATCACAGTAGCACAGGACGGTAGTTATTCAAGTACAATAAATGCAGAAGGTCCTTTATGGACTAACTCGGGTGAATATACTATCAGAGTATTGTTTGGTGAAGGAAATATTGCAGAAACAACATTTAATTTTTTACAAAAAATAGGTGAATCGCCCAAAACAAAAATATTTGAAGTGAACGCAGGCAGTTATGGTACATTTGATGTAGGATATAGTATAACTGGAGGAATAGTAAAGGACATAAAAATAGAGCCGGATAATTATACATTAGTAGTGACAATCGAATCTACAGAAAAAGGATCTCTACTACTAGAGATTCCAAGAGAAGCATTAGATGCAAAAGAACGAGATAAATCAGATATAGAATTCATAGTATTAGTAAATGAAGTTCAAATCCTATATGATGAGGAGATAGTAAATTCTAGTTCAAGAAAAATTACGATCAATTTTGAACAAGGCAATTCAGATATAAAAATAATAGGCACCACCGTAATTCCAGAATTTGGTGGAATCACAATTACGATTCTAATAATAGGCATTATAACAACAATACTAGTTACAAAAAATAAATTTCAGCAATATATTTAGGTTTTAGATAGAAATCTATATTTTTCTTTAAAGGGTGAAACCAAACGAAGTTCGTCAATTATTTTTTTTAAGATATACACTGTTTCATCTATTTCTTGTGAGTTATTGAACAAACCAACGGTCAATCTTAACGAACCCGTAATCTGTTCATGTGAAAAACCCATAGCTTGTAAAACATGTGATGCTTTTTGTGTATGCATTGAACAAGCAGAGCCAGTTGATGCAGCTATACCATATTCATCTAATTTTATAATTAGATCTTCACCGGCAACTCCAAGAAAAGTAAAGTGAACATTATTTGACAACCTGTTTTTAGGATGTCCATTAAGAGTAACGCCTGGAATCTCTCTTAGAATATTAGAGATTAGATTGTCTCGAAGATTTTCCATATGAGATATATTTTCAGATAACTGTGCTTTGGCAATTTCACATGCCTTTCCAAATCCCACAATATTCGCTACATTTTCAGTACCTGAACGTAATCCATGTTCCTGACCACCCCCTAACATAAGTGGATCAATGACGATCCCTTTTCTAATGTATAGTGCCCCAACTCCTTTCGGACCGTTGATTTTATGAGAAGATATTGAGAGTAGATCCACTCCCAAATTTTTCACATCAATGAAAATTTTCCCCACGGCTTGAATTGCATCGGTGTGAAATAGAACATTATATTCATTACATAAACGAGCAATTTCAGAAATTGGTTCGATTGTTCCTACCTCGTTGTTTCCAAACATGATTGAAACGAGACAAGTATTATTAGAAATAGTATTTTTTAGAACGGCCGTATCTACTAATCCATAATTATCAACAGGTAAGTAAATTACATGAAATCCATCTTTTTCTAATTTTTTACAAGGTTCCGTTATTGCATCATGTTCAATAGAAGAAGTGATGATGGTAGAATGAGGATTTTTCCCACTAATTCCATAAAGTGCAGTGATGTTTGATTCAGTCCCACCAGAAGTAAATAAAATTTCAGAAGGATCAGCATTAATCAAAAGTGCAATTTGTCTTCTAGCTTTTTCTATAGCCTTATGAGCAAGTCTCCCATAATGATGTATAGAAGAGGGATTTCCATATTGTTCTTTAAGATAGGGCAACATCGCATCTAAAACATCTTGGTGAATTTGTGTTGAAGCTGCATTATCTAGATAAATCAATCTACAATCACATTAATTTTTCCGGGTCTGTATCCATCTGGATCAACTTCAACGGATAAGAATCCTAGTATTTTTAACTTGGTTTTGACTTCATTGAAAAGTTTATCTTCAAAAACTGAAATTTTATCTTTGTCTACTTCGATTTTAGCGATTCCATTAAGATCTCTAACTCGTACTTGTTTTAGTTTTGTGATTTGTTTAACAATTGTTTCACCTAATTCAATTCGAGTTAATTTTTCAGCTGTAATTCTTTGTCCCCAAGGAATACGTGAGGCTAGACAAGAATTAGATGGTTTGTCATACACAGATAATCCAACCAGATTTGCAGTTTTCCTAATTTCATTTTTTGTAAAATCAGTTTCTACTAATGGACTTCTTATTCCATTTCTTTTCAAGGCTTCAATTCCAGGTCGATAGTCACCTAGATCATCCAAATTAGTTCCATCTACGATAAATTCAACATTATGTTTTTTTGCTAAAGCAGTTAAATGATCACCTAATTCCATCCTACAATGGAAACAGCGATTTGAGTCATTTTTAACAAATTCTTCATTTTGAAGTTCATCATAATCTAAGAGAATTTGTTTTATCCCGATCTCTGAACAGACTTGTTTTGCTGTTTCAAGTTCTTCTTTTGATAATGTTTTATAGTCTGCAGTAACTGCGGTTGCAGAATCTCCTAATTTTTGAAATGCAGCATATGCTACTAAGGCACTATCCACCCCACCTGAAAGAGCAATTATTACTTTATTTTTATCTCCGAACCAATCAATGAGATTTTGAAGTTTAGTCATAATCAGACATCTAATTGTTTAATTTCTTTTCTAATCAATAATTCTGTTTCCTTTATTGACTTGTTTAAGGCATCTGAAACATATTTTAAATCATCAAATTCAATTTTAAAATTATCTTTTCCTTTGAAAGATGAAACTTTGTATTTAATTACAAACTCTTTTCCATTAAGAGTCAATTTAGCACTATGGCTTGTTCTTGGAACGATAAAACGATTAGAGGTAGTTACTCGAATTCCCAAAGTTCCAGTTTCAGTTACCAAAATATTCATGAGTTCATTCATGGAATCATCATCACAGATTACCGATATCAGATTTGTGGGTCGTCCTTTCTTTGTGATTCCATTAAATATAGAAATATCTTTGGCACCTTTACTCATAATTTTTTCAATTAGGTTTCCTAAAATTTCTCCTGAAACATCATCAACATTAGTCTCTAGGATTTTAACACGATCTAATTGAAATTCATTTCTTTGAGTTCCTTTCACAATTTTTAATACATTTGAAAATTCTTCAAAGTTTTTTTTCCCCGCTCCATATCCAATAGAATCTATTTCCATTGACGGATAAAAATCAGATGAAGTATTTGAGAGATTTACAAGAATACTTGCTCCTGTGGGAGTTGTCAGCTCATCTTTTGCATAACCACCATGAATCGACAATTTAGAATTTTTTAAGATTTCAAGAATGGCACTTGCCGGATTAGACATAGTACCATGTGAAAATTTTACATGTCCTCCCCCTACAGCAATAGGCATACAAATAATTTCTTCATCAAATAGATCCAAATCATCCATTGCAATCGCAATTCCAACAATGTCTACCAAGGTATCAATACTAGATGTCTCGTGAAAATGAACCGAGTTTACTGGAATTCCATGAATTTTTGATTCTGAGGAAATCAGTGTATCTATACAGGATACTGCAAAACTTTTGGCTTTAGTAGAAAGGCCAATTTCTGTTGTAGAATCCATTATTGCTTTTTTTATTTCAATGCCCTTTCTTTCATTGGTATTTTCATCAATTTCTAAAATTATCTCTAAAGAATCTATTCCTTGTTTCTCTATTTTTTTAAAATCAATTTGTTTAATAATTGAATTTGGTAGAAATTTTTCACATGACTTTATTCCCTCAATAATTTTAATTTTATTTGCACCCAAGTCTACCAAAGCGCAAAGAATCATATCTCCAGAAACACCTGCAATTTGAGGATCTATCACAATAACCATAGATTAAAAATTAGCAAAAATGCATATAAATTCTGTCTAAATAGAAAAAAATTCATTAGATTTAATTAATGAAAATCAACAGGTTGATTTATGATTACAATAATAGGTTCAGGAAAAGTTGGTGGAGATGCAGCTTTATTCTCAGCATTAAAACAATTGGATGATCAAATACTATTACTTGATGTTGCAGAAGGTCTCCCACAGGGAGAAGCGATGGATATCAATCACATGCTATCAGAACAAGGAATCGATGTAGAAGTAAAAGGTTCTAATAATTTTGCAGATATGAAAGGATCTAGCATAGTAGTAGTGGTAGCAGGTTCTGGAAGAAAGCCTGGAATGACCAGGATGGATCTTTTAAAGATTAATTCATCGATTGTCAATGGCGTTGTAGAAAATATCAAAAAGTTTGCTGATGATTCTATAATAATTCCAGTAACCAACCCACTGGATCCAATGGCATACATCACATACAAAGTTTCAGGGTTTGATAGGAGCAGGGTATTTGGAATGGGAGGAATGCTAGATTTGTCCAGATTCAGACAATTTATCCATGAGGCTACCGGTTACTCTCGTGATTCAATTAGGGCACTTGTTATTGGAGAACATGGTGAAAATATGTTACCCCTTCCAAGATTCTCTTCAGTTTCAGGTATTCCGCTATCATCGTTTCTTTCAAAAGAGAAATTAGATGAACTTGTTCAAAACACCAAGCAAGTTGCAGCCAAGGTTATTGAATTAAAAGGTGCGACAATACATGCCCCAGGAAATGCAATTTCTGCAATGGTTGAATCAGTTGTAAGGGATAGAAAACAAGTTATTCCTGTTTCAACGTATCTTGATGGAGAATACGGTCATTCAGATGTAACATTGGGAGTTCCCGCAGTAATTGGGAAGAGAGGTGTAGAAAAAATAATTGAATTAGATCTAAATGTGGAAGAAAAACATGCATTTGATATGGGTGTACTGAGTGTAAAAAGTGCAATTTCCAGCATACAAATCTAAGCATTTTATTATTCAAATATAGATTTAGAATCATTGGAAATTTATGAAATTTTAGAATCATTGGAAAAAGGAAAAATTTCTGTAAATAATGCAAGAAAGATGTTGTCTCTTTACTCTATTGAGAAAATTGAGGGGATTGCTAAAATAGATATCAATAGAAGAAAACGAAGGGGAATACCGGAAGTAATTTTTGCAGAGAGTAAAAAATTAGATGAGATTAAAAAAATTATCAAAAAAACGTTAGAGAAAACAAACTCAGTGGTTGTTTCAAGAATCAATAAAGAAGATTATTCAAAAATCACATCATTTGCAAAAAAAATAAAAATTAAAATCAGGACTGGAAAAAATTCGTCATCACTGTTACTTTTTAAAAAGCCGATAAAATTTGAGGGTGGAAAAGTAGGAATACTTACCGCTGGAACTTCAGACATAGGAGTTGCTGAAGAATCTAGATTGATGTGCGAGGCTATGAATTGTAAATGCATCTCAAGATATGATGTTGGTGTTGCAGGAATTCAGAGGATATTTCCAATTTTGAAAGAAATGATAGAAGAAGAAGTAGATTGCATCATAGTGGCCGCTGGAATGGAGGGAGCACTAGCAACTCTAGTTTCTTCACTAGTAGACATTCCTGTAATTGGAATACCCACTTCAGTGGGATATGGTTATGGTGGAAAAGGAATAGCATCTCTAGCATCTATGCTACAAAGTTGTTCATTAGGATTATCAGTAGTCAACATAGATAATGGAATTGCAGCTGGTGCAATAGCTGCAAATATTGCAAATAGGGCGGTACGAAAAAATAAAGTAAAACATAGTTAGATAGCGATTGAAATTTTGAGAGATAATACGATCAATTAACCTCGTAAATCATATATACCATACAAGATCGAATCTTGTTAACATTGACGGGGAAGAGAATTGTCCTAACTGCAGATCGTAGTTTAATGACAAATTACAGAGGAAATTTTCTTTATGGATTTATTGCATGTGGGCCATATGAAGTTCTTCCAGAATGGGTATTTGACAAGGTTTTCTGTCCACCAGTTGAAACAGATCCAATTACAGGCGAATCAAAAGTTGCTCAAGTTGGATTAAGAAGAGTCGAGAGCGCACTGCTACAAGGATACAGACGTGATGAAGTTTTTATTGCAAATCCTGAAATGTTAGAAAAATCAATTGGTCCAGATACCAAAGTGGTTGGAATAAATGTAATGGATCCTCTTGGAATGGCGCCAGTTACAACAACTATGTCACCTGAAAAATTATCGTATGTTGCAATGAAATTTAAAAAAATGTGTGCCAACATTATTCAGCTAAAAAAGAAATATGATTTTCACGTTGTAGTTGGTGGAAATGGTGCTTGGGAGCTAGCAAAATCAGATAGAATGCAAATTCATGGAATTGACACTGTAGTAGTTGGAGAAGCAGATGAATTGGCATTAGATTTGTTTCATGATTTAGAAAAAGGTGACGCCCCAGAATTAATGCATTGTTTTGTAAAAAACATACAAAATATTCCAGTTATTGAAGGACCTACAATAAACTCCCTCATAGAAGCAATGCGTGGATGTGGAAGAGGGTGTGACTTTTGCGACGTAAATAAGAGATCAAAGAAGGATCTACCATTAGAAAGATTACAACACGAAGCAAAGATTAACTTAGACTATGGGTTTGATTCTATTTGGTTACATTCTGATGAGATGTTACTTTATGGATGTGATAATAGAGACTTTATTCCAAATAGAGATGCAATTACAGAACTTTGGAGAGGTCTAAAAGGATTGGGAGCTAACTTTGTTGGAACAACACATATGACTTTTTCAGCAGTTGCAGCAGATCCAGAATTAATGCGGCAGATTTCATCTATCAATAAACAAGATGAAACTGGGAGATGGCTTGCAACAAATTTGGGAATTGAAACGGTTGCACCAAAAATGGTAAAAAAGCATCTCGGAGTAAAAACAAGACCATTTGCATCTGAAGAGTGGGGGAGTGTAGTAATAGAAGGAGCAAAAATTTTAAATAAAAATCACTGGTTTCCAGCTGCAACAATTATCATAGGTTGGCCAGATGAGACTCCAGATGATGTTCAATACACAATTGACATGATGAGTGATTTCAGAGCAATGAATTTTAGAGGATTAGTTGCACCTTTACTTTATCAGGACTTCAGTGAAAAAAATTCCATGCATTTTGGAAATTTGAATGAGGCGCAGTTTACGCTATTTTGGAAATGCTGGGAGAATAATCTTCGTGTCATTAATGATATAATTCCAATTATTCTTAGAAACAAAACATATGGTCCTCCAATGAAAGTATTCATGTATGGAATTCTAAAAGCAGGTACATGGGCAATTATGAGATATCTTAGAGGATTATGCAAAGATCTATTCAATGGACGAACTCCAGATGAAATAATTGACAAATATGCTAGAAGTAGATCAATTTCAGCCCCTAAAATTCTGACAAAGAAATTATAGATTTTTAATAAAAAGGGAAAGCCCCCCTCGCAGGCACAAAAAGTGCGATATAACTAAAGTAATGATCAAGTGTGAGTTGTTGGAAATTCTTTAAGCAATATTAATCAGTTTTAGAACATTCTGATTTGTATCTAAAAGCATTCCAAGACAGAGCAAAAGAAATTGTGAAATCTCCCCAGTTTTGTAAGTTGTAAATCAGTCGGCAGAATACATAGAGTAATAGTCTTTTTTATTTTCAAAATTCTTTGATTTTCCTAAACAATATTCTGCCAAATTCTGAACCATGATTTTAGCAATCGTAATCTCTTGCACATTCTTCAACCCATCTATAGTCTTTGCACCATGTCTAAACTCGAATCTTCTTTCTTGCTGAAATGTCCTTTCTAGCATTTCCAAGAACCGTCGGATTAAGGAATAATCTAATACTATAGTCCCATTTTTGGTATGAGCATAGTCTTTGAGATAAATTCTCTGCTTTGCGTTTAGATTATTGGCAATCTTGTAAACAGTATAATCCACCAGCCACCTAAAGGGCTCTATCAAATCATACATTAGACTCTGAAAACTGCTATGAGGTTTATGTAAAAATCCATAGTATGCATCCAGTCCAATTCCGTTGACAAACTTTGAGATCTCACCAGCTAGTATGGCATAACCGTAATTTAGCAATCCATTAATCACATCACTTGCTTGGTCTTTTCTGACTCGAAGCGGAGAATTCCTTGGGTTAAACTCAAATCTTTTAGGAATTAGTTTTGAATATTCACCAAAGTAGATTCTGCTAGAGGCTGATTCTGCTAGTACGTTTTCTTCCATCATATCGCGGTGATTCTTTAACTTTGCAATTCCCTCAGATGATTCTAAATTTCCACATGATTCTAAAAATTTAATCTGAGATTCTATCTTTGCTTTTATGATTTGTCTTGCCAGATACTTGCGTTTTGATTCGTCTCTAAAGGTGTCATATTGTCCAATTTTGTATTTTGTGGCAACATATGACTCTCTTACTGGATTTAGATACGTGACTGGCTTTCCATGATTATCAAGCAAAATTACGTTTCGGTTATTTTCAGAAAGTAGAGACAATGCCTCAGTAGAGATGTATCCTTTTCCTTGTAAAACTATTTTCTCATATGGCATATTCTTGACATACCATGATTCTATGACTGGTTCTGAGAATGGATCGTGATTGTCTTTGAGAATTATTTTTGAATCTTTGACAGAAATTGAATGACCGTATCCTTTGAGAAATTTAACGTTGTAATGATTTTTGTGTCCTTTGATTGTCATTTACACTCAAAACAAATTATTATGATTCACAACCTATGCCGTCTTTATCTCCATCAAACCTATGAGGATCTGGCTGTAAGACACGAAATTTTTTGTAGGGAACATCCTTACAATCCAAATCCGGAGGTGGAGAAGATATACAGACATCAGGATAAGATGGATCACAGTTGGTTTCAGATGAGCTTGTGGTAGGAGTTGAACTAGTTGATTTTTCACATCCCATACCATCGTGGTCACCATCAAATCTATGTGGGTCAGGTTGTAGAACCTTAAAGTTAGTGTACGGAATGTCTTTGCAATCCAAATCAGGCGGTGAAGGATTTATGCAGACATCAGGATAGGATTGGTCACAATCTTTTTCTGGGATAGAAGGTGTTATGCTTTTTGTTGTAGTTGATTTATTGATTTGTGGCGAACAACCATATTTTTGTGCCCATGATTCTGATGTAAATTCACTTGTAGAGCAAAACTCAGTTGAAATGGTTGCAAAATTGTTGTATAATAATTCAGAGTTTAACACTTTATCTGAACAGGTAACTTTTCCAAGCATTCTGCCAAATTTATCATATGGTTGCAAATCATCCTGATCTACATGAGCTTTAGAACCTACAGGACAAAGAGATGTTGTAAATTGTGTAGCTTCTGAAAATCCTTCATCATCTCTTTCAGGAGTATTTGTTAGTGATATTCGAATTCTAATGCCATCAATATCTATTGTGTCCCCATCGACTATTTTTGTTATCATTCCTGTAATACATTCTGCATTGCCAGAACAACCAAAGATAGATTCTGCTTCTACTGGTTTTGTCTGTACTGGTTCTGTCTGTACTGGTTCTGTCTGTACTGGTTCTGTCTGTACTGGTTCTGTCTGTACTGGTTCTGTCTGTACTGGTTCTATTTTCACTTCTGTTTTTGTTGCTTTTAACCCAACTGCTTCATAAATTGAAGAATACTCTGGATAGTTTTCATCAAACCATTTCTTGTAGATTGGTTCAGTGTTATATCTGTCAACATAGGATTGTGGATCTTTTTTAGGATCAACAAAAGATGCAATTTCTGTTTTTGGCTCTGCTCTCACTTCTGATTTAGTAGGTTGATTTTGAATTTGTGGTGAAACATTTATCGGTATTTTTTCTATTTCTTGATTTATTTGAGTGGTTTGATTTGTTCCAATAAATGCTAGTGATGCTAAAATTCCAACAACTGCCAAAAAGATTCCAACTTTCCCTCTAGTTTTCACAATATCATAATTTGATCATTACTATTTCAATTCTTTCCAACAACTCACACCACATCATTATTCTAGTCATAACGCATGTTTTTATGCGTAAGTGGGGGGGATTGCCTTTTTATAGATTTTTAATAGCTTCATCAGCTATTGTGTTTCGTTTTGGCGTCAAAGAAACGAAGTAATTTTTATCGGCTCTTTCAATAGCATCAACTTTCTTGAAAGAGTTTGAATTTACATCAAATTCATAAATTCCTGATTCAAGTATACCTTTAGCATAAATCATTAGATATGTATCTCCGGTTCCCTGGCCAAGTGGAATAAATGCCATGATGTAACCTTTGTACGAATTAATAGGCATTGTGTTTTTCATTGGTGGCGCTGCAGATGCCATATACAAGAAAAGATCTTCAACAGTATCAAACTCTTCATACTCAATATGCATTAAGAATAGTAATCTAGTTCAATATAATAACCTAGAGCAATAATATTAAAAGATTGAAAAGATGAGTGTTATTTTTGAAAATTATAATGAATGTTTTCTTGATTTGCTATTTTTTTTAATTTTAACTATTATAGCAACAGAGAATACGATTATCACAATAACAAACATTATTTGACCTAGTTCTACAACATACAAAAACAAGCTATGAAAAATTCCGAAGAACGTGATATTAATCATCAATGTTTAAACCTCGTTAGAATTCCAGAAGGAATCACCATCGGTAATCCTTCTGGGTTGTTGGCGTGCAAACCAATTATTTTTATCAAAAGAATTTTGGCATTAAATGTTTGGTTTTGGATTTAAAATTTAGATTGAAATTTAACTGTAAAGCATTTAAATTTAGAAAAACTAGGACCTCTTGAGTTTTGCAGCTCCAATAGCTCCAACTGCAGTAATAGATGCGGCAATTACCGCAGTCCATTGCAAAAGAGAGTTATCTTGTACAGGCTCTGGACTTGGTTCTGTATTTCTTGTTGATTCTTTTTTAGGATCCACGTCTGGGCAACCATCGCCATCTTGATAGTTATTGTATATTTCTCCTATTATGGGGCAATTATCCAAATTATCTGGGATCCCATCATTGTCTGAATCTTTTATAGGGGCTACATCTGGACATCCATCTGTATCTTGAAATCCATTGATAACTTCAGGCTGTGTTGGGCAAGTGTCATTTGTGTCGATAAGACCATCACTGTCAGTGTCGGATAATCCTGAGCCAGTTCCAGGAGGTGAATCTGGACAACCATCCTCATCTTTGAAACCGTTGAATGTTTCAGGATCACGCAAACATAGATCAGCAGAATCTAGAATTCCATCATGATCTTTATCAGTTAGTGGAGTCACATCAGGACATCCGTCAAGATCTTCAAATCCGTTAAATTTTTCAGGTTGTGTTGGACACTTGTCCATTGAATCTACAATGCCATCATTATCATTATCAGTTAGTGGAGTCACATCAGGACATCCGTCAAGATCTTCAAATCCGTTAAATTTTTCAGGTTGTGTTGGACACTTGTCCATTGAATCTACAATGCCATCATTATCAGTGTCTTTTGAAGATATAGCATCAAGGCAGCCATCGGTATCTTCAAATCCGTTAAATGTTTCAGGTTGTGTTGGACATTTGTCCATTGAATCTACAATGCCATCACCATCTGTGTCAGATGGTGGAACTGTATCAGGGCAGCCATCGGTGTCTTGAAATCCATTTACGGTTTCAGCTTCATTAATACATTGATCTGAAGAATCTGGAATGCCATCACCATCTGTGTCAGGATCTGTTTGAAATGTGGTTGGATTATTTTGATCATTAATTGGAAGGGTTATTTGCTGACCAAATACAATGTTCGGGGATAGAAAAGATAATACTAAAAATCCAATTAAAAGATACTGTGTTTTATTTTTCATATTTTTCAATCTTAACCTGTTTTAATTTTTAAATCAGCCTCGATGTAAAAAAGGTTAAGATCTTATCATCCATAGATTACTTGGGTTTAAAGAAAGATTTTATAATAAAGTGGATTGTTTTCTCGATTTCAAGTGTTTGTGGACCTTGAGTCCAACTACAACCGGTGCTGCAATATACATTCCCAAGTTCAATACTATAATAGAGATGCCCAATCCAAGTATCTGAGCTTCAGAACCGTCTTCAGCTAAAGTCATAATTGAAAGGGATGAAAGCATTGGAGTAATCAAAGCTCTAACAGTTTCTTGGAATAGTGGATGTTCTCTTTCCAAATCTGCAATTGTAGGTGAGAAAGAATAGTACAACTGGTTAAATCCAGTCATGAATGCCATTCCAGATGAAGTACTCAATAATGTATTATCTCTGATTTCTCGAAGGAATTGCACTTGAGGTGCCAATTCAGAACCATATGCCGCAGTTGCAATTAAGCATCCACCGCCAGGTTTTCCAGGTTCCACTATGATAGGTTTACAAATTCCATTTACAAGTTCAGTTCCTTTACCACAAACTGGTGGTTCTGGTGGTGTTGTTGGTTCTGGTGGTGGTGGAGGTGGCGTTGTTGTTGGTTTTGGCGCTTTATCAATACACTTTCCATCAATGAGATTTTGATTAGGAGTACAAGATATTTGTTCAGGTGGTGGTACTTCAAATGTTCCTCCAGTGTAAACAACCTTAGTTGAACCTTTTAGTGAACCAAAATGAAACTCAATAATATAATCACCATTTAATTTCCATAGTGGACCACCTGCAACAATTTTAGAATAAGCAAAAGAACCATCAGATGAAGGAGTTATTTGTCCTATAGCAACAATATTGTTATCAGGAGATTTAATAATTAAAGTGAGACCTTTACCAGAATCTGCATCAGGGTTATAGTCTCTAATGTTTCCATTTATGACAACTCTATCGCCATTTTCATAAAGCGGAAGCTCTGTTGTTACAGAAATTGGCGGAGTCTCAATGGTAGCGCCAAGAGCACTGCCATTAAACGTGTAGAATGTAATTGAAATTAATAATAATGCTAATGCTAGGAACCCTCCAAGTCTCATTTTCATTTTGAATCAGCCATGAGGGTATTTATGTATTCAATGAAAGAAAAATTGACCTGTTCATACTCGAATTATACCTTTTTTGATCAAGTATTGAATTGATTTTATAAATTCATTTTCTGAAATTTGATCATCTGACCACCATTTTGCATTATTTTTTAGCCAGTTAGGGATTATTCTTTCAGATATGGAGTATTTTTCTGTTGGAGAAATCACAATTATTTTTGCTTCAATCATCTGTTCTAATCCGTTAATAAATTCAGAATTAGAAATAGATGAATCAGACCAACGTTTTGCATTATTTTTTACCAAATCAGGAATGTTTTGTGGAGAAACAGTAAATGAAACTAGTCCAACATTTACACCATTGTGAGACAATTGTATTTTATAAACACCAGACAAAGACTTTTCATTTATTGAAAAGGAAGCACGATAACTTCCGCTATCGGATAAAACCGCCCCAAAGTTTTGGGTAACGCCATCAGGATTTGTTAATGTAATTTCCAAAGGAACACCCCTTTTATGATTAGCCACACTACCAGAGAGAATGGTTTCTTGGGTGTTGCCGGATGTAGGAATTGTGATTTTATTTGCACTTAATTGTGGTTGACTTGAAAATGACGAAGCTGATTTATCCCTTAACAAACTGAATATATTTGAATTTCCAGAGCTGTCTCTAGAATCAAAGTATTTCGCATCTAGACTACCTCCGGCACTAGAAACTAATTTGGTTCCGGACTTGTCACAAATTTGTGAGGGCATCTTAAATGTACCTTCAAATATTCCTGTGCCCGGTCCAGTCTCAACTAGAGTAAAACCAGTAGAGGCCAAGCCACCATACTCCACTCCATTTATCGTACAACGTTTGTATCTAATGTCTTTAATTAAAATCTCCAACAAAACATTTCCATCTTTACCTATAGTATCTACATATGGAGAATTTGGATCATTGATCGCTACATAAATGTCAACATTATCATTTTTCAAATTAAGATCTGGATCGTTTAATGAAATTGTAACAGGTTGGCCAAAGCGATAAGATTGTGAACCAGTATGCACAGTGCCAGAATTAGTTTGTATGTCAGATTTTGCAGAAGTCGTGGTGGTTACTCCTACTTTATCCAAATCAGAGTAGGAAATGGAAATGCCTTTCTCGTCTATTAATCTGTTAGTCACAATGAATTTGACATCATTTTCTATAGGTCTAATAGTTTTGATAAAAGAAGGATCTAAAAGATTTAGTTGATTTGCCATAGAATATTCAAGAGTTCCTTCAAATTTAGATGAATTATCACTTGTTTCTTCTAATTCAAATCTGTAAATGGAATTGTTTATGTCATTTGAATTATCAAGTCCAAATGAAAAGAAATCCAAAACTATGGGTTGTGAAACAGTTTCATCAGATACAACACCAATATTTGATGTGTTATTAGAAGAATCAAAATTAATTACAACAAAAACAGAACCACTTTTGGCAGAAATTGCTTTTACATCCGAACTATCCAATTGAATTAATCCATGCGATGCTGATAAATCTCCTGGATCAATGATCACGATAGGCGAAGAATCAGAAAGATCACCAAAATATAGAGTGATTGTAGTATCGCTAAAATCATTTACATTAAGATCTTTTTCAAATGATCTAAGATCAACATTAAGCCAGTTTGTTCCCTGTTTATTTGAAATACTTGTATCAATAAGACCAGAACTTAATGAGGCTGTAGTAATACCTAGATTAAAGGAAATTTTTTCAAATCCACCGTTGGAAATGGAAGTTGTGTCAATAAACAACCTAGCCGAATTTTTGTCAGGTAACAAAGAAGCAGGTTGACGCGCGGTTCCTGTCAATGAATCAATAGATGTGGTGTAGAATTTGACATTTGATGACTTTTCAAGGGTCACTGGGTTTCCTATTTTAAGAGTTGGTATTAACGCAGTATTTCTAAAAACATCCAAGTGATCTCGGGAGTCAGAATTTAGATTTTGATCAGAATCTATAAGGATTATAGGAAATTTAGTTCCAGATTTTAATGATTTAGAGCCATCTCCTACAGTCAGAGTGGGTTTAGTAATTGAAACAGAAGCTGTTGAAAGTCCTGTTAAAACAGATAGCGATTTTTCATTATACTCTATTTGTCCAGTTTCCCCCCGTGGAGTAGATTTTAAAATTGCAATTGTGGCTTTATCACCATGATCAGCATTATCAAATATTCCAGAATTAGGACCAGTTTCAACCAAAGTGACAATTTGTGAAAATGTATTTCCGCCTCCATCATCAACAAAAGTGGAAGGTTGTTCATCGTTTGATTTTATTTCCATTATTTTTCCTAAATTAATTGAAAGTTTACCATTATTTTCAAAACCTAAATTAGAAAGAGACGGAATTAAATTAACTAATCCAGAATTACCATTGGCTGAATCAGAGCCATTTTCATCAAATGCTTGATAGAAAGTCGATACAGGAGAATCAACATTAAATGTCCATGAATCTTCATCGGTAGGATCCTGATTTAATTGAAAATCATTTACAGTAAGAAAAACTTCAGAATTTGGAGGATAGTTGTTTCTATCTATATTGATTGAAATGTTTGGAATTTCATCATACTCAAGATCAGCTCTTTGTGCTCCGCCGGCTGCATTATATTGAATGGTTACATCACCAAAAGAAAATAGTTGGACTAAGGGCCACGCATTAGGATTTAGTCCAATTTGACCGGGAAGAACATTAGGATTGGTATTAATGGATCTCGCATTTCTTACAACATTATTTAGATTTGTGGAATCTGGAGTTCCATCACATGAAAGAAAAGAAAAATTACCATTTGTAAAAGTTGTCAATCCAGAACTTGGAACAGAAAAACCGTCAGTGTCAGAAAGAGATATTCCAAAAACGGATGATGGCGTATCCCTGCTACAGAAAACACCAAAATCTAATCCCTCACCAGGTAAACCTACAGTAGAATCAGCAATCTTTGCCTTGTCTACATTAGCAAAATATGCATAATAATTTCCATCAGTGGCTTGGACCATTCGTAGTGTTTTACCGTTAATTGTAACATCGGGTTCCCCTTTTGCTTCATCTGTATTTTGAAGATTAGGATCACGGATTACAACCTCAACTACCATTGAACCCGAAAAATAATTGTTAAATTTTGAATTTTCAGCAGAAACAACCAGATTTGGATTACTAGTAGCATCAGCCTGAATAATTGGCGTTAGCAACATAATTGAAAAAAGCCCAAGTAGAAAGATAGATTTTCTAGGCATCATACCAAAAATTGCAGTTAATGGCAGATAATGTTATCGTATAATTTATCTTTAGAATACTTGTAATATATGAAAAGAATTACTAAAATGAATGGAATTGTTAGTTCAGAAAACAAAGGTTTTACAAATTTCACTATTAGCTATATTTTCAGCATTTATTGTAGAATTAGTTTTTGGGTTAGTATCAAATAGTCTAGGTCTAATTACAGATAGCATTCATGCATTGTTAGATAGTGTAGTTACAGCAATACTACTCTTGGCAGCAAGAATGGCAATTAAACCACCAGATGAAGAGCATACGTACGGTCATGGAAAAATTGAATCTCTTGGAGGAATGATTGGTGGAATTGCAATTCTTCTAATAGCCGGACTTTTCATTTATGAATCAATTCAAAGATTACAGAGTCCTCTACCTAGTTTATTGCCAGGATTTTTTGCAATCATAGGTGGACTATATACAATAGGAATAGATGTTTTCAGAATAATTCTTCTCAGAAAATCAATTAGGAAAATAGGAGGTACTACACTCAAAGCTGATTTTTACCATGCATTTATGGATCTTGGTTCAACAATAGTTGCAATTGTAGGAATTATACTAGTATCATATGGGTTCTATAATGGAGACTTTTTTGCAGCATTAATTTTAGGTGTGTTTCTAGCGTTTCTCAGTATTAAATTAATTTACAAAACAGCACTAGATCTTACAGATATCATATCTCCAGAACTTGTAAAAAAAGTGAGAGAAATTGTTACAAATACTGAGGGCGTGATAGGAGTAGATGCAATCCTAATGAGAAGATCAGGGGAAACAATATTTGCAGATGTCACAATCTCACTGAGAGGAGATACAAGTTTTGATAGAGCACATGAAATTAGCAGCAAAGTTGAAAATAATATTAAAAATAAGATGTCAAATGCAGCAATCACGATTCATTTTGAGCCAGATTGGAAGAATGTACCTCTTGATGCAAAGATTAACGATATTGCAAAAAGTGTAGATGGGGTCATGGAAGTTCACAATATAATATCTCATAAAACCAAGGGAAAGACGTACTCAAATCTACACGTAATGGTAGATAGAGAAATTAACCTATATTCTGCTCATAAAATATCAGAAGCAATAGAACAAAAAATTAAAGAAAACATACCTGAAATTGAACATGTAACTATTCATCTTGAACCATTTCTGATTGTTCCAATAAATTTAAACGTGGAAGATAAGATCACTGAAGAGAAAATAAGGGAAATTTTAAAAAAATATGCATCAATAAGAAAGATAGGTCGTATAGTTTCTCTAAATTTTGAAAATATTCTTAAAATTGATATTGATTGTTCGTTTGATAAGGAATTATCCATTGAGAAAGTTCATGATCTGACTTCAGAAATTGAGCATGTCATTAGAACAGAAATTAAAAATGCAGTAATAACAATACACCCCGAACCAATTTGAAAAATCAAACAAAAATACTTGTAAGATACATGATAAGCATTCCAACTGAAATGCCAAATACAACTGCAGCACTAGAAAGATTTTTGTCGCCTTCTTCTCGTATCCACTTCAATATGATGATTATTACTTGAAATATTGCACCTGCCCCTATTGAAAGAAAAACTACAGATGTAAATGGTGAGTAGACAAATCCACCCATCCATACACCAAAAATAGCTGGAGCACCTGCAATCAATCCCAATACCGCAAGCTTTCCTATCATTACTTTTCCTAGGAACGATGATTTGTCTCGTGATAGAGGCGATGCAATTGCAAGGCCCTCAGTGGTATTGTGCAAAGCAAATCCCACTATCAGAAAAGTGCTAAATGCAATTGAGCCAAGACCGACAGCTGCTCCAATTGCAAGTCCTTCTCCAAAATTATGTAACCCAATTCCTATTGCAATCATTAATGCAACGGCTAGAGGCTTTGTAATTCTAGATGATTCTGCTTTTTTTATTAATTTTTCACCAGAATAGTATAGTCCAAGAAATGATAGTACAGTAACTGTAGCAACAAGCAATACGCCATTAAAAATACCTGCAAGACTTTCTTTAGATGTATCTAAGGCTTCTTCAATAGAATCAATAGCTAAAAATAGTAAAAGTCCCATAGTTAGTGCCAAAAAGAAATGATATTTGTTTTTGCTAATATTTTTGATAAATGGAAGCCAAAGTAATCCAATCATAACAGGTATTATTCCAACGTAAGTACCAATTATCGCAAAAAATCCAACAAGTTCAAGACTTGGTTCTAATGCAGGTGCGGCAGCTATTATTTCTTTTTCAAATCTTGTTCCATCATCTACAGTAAGTCCAATGGTGTATGGTTCTGCGACATTCCAAGAAAAAGGAATTCTTACTAGTGCAGTTTCAAATCGCTCTAAAGATTTATCAGGTTCTATTGAAGCAGGTTGGATTCGATCATTAACATCTGCCATTGCTATCTCCACAGGAATTGGACCGGTGTTTCGAACTGTTACATGTATTTCAGAATCAATAAATTCGACTTTCTCCATAGTAACCTCGGGTAACGGTACACCTAAATCTAAAAGATCAGAGCCAGGACCAAAAATGTAAACCATCATTAAAACGATAAATACAAAGGGAATTATTCCACTTGCAATAGTTTTTATCTTTGAGTAGTTTCTCTTAATTTCCATAATCTATTCCCGTTTGTGATTTTTGATCTGAGTTTTCCTTAACTAGGAATATTCCAATCCATCCCTTTTCTGAGAATTCCACCTTATGTGCATGGAATAGATACTTACCAGGATATTCATATTTGAATTCCATAATTCCACGCTCAGTTTGAGATAATGTTATCATATCAGTATAGAAAGACGGTACCGTATCAGTGCCTGTAGGATAGTAATTATACAGATTTCCATGGAGGTGAAGATTGTTTATTGGATCAAATTCAACCATGTTCACTACGTATACTCTGATTAATTCATTGGTGTTAATTTGGATTGGGTGGTGTTGATAGTAAAACGGAATTGTGTTTGCAGCATAGAAATTATTTTCAGTGTCAAAATCAGTATCCAGTCCATTTAGAACCATAACCATTTCATCTGCTACAGGTCTTCCTTCTTTTGGATCCACAATGTATACACCATACAATCCATGTACAATGTGTTCTTCAAGCGGCATAACATGACAGTGATATGGGTGTACCCCTACAGGACCTGCAATAAACTCGTAAGTGAATTGTCCTCCACCAGGACCTACTGGTTCAAAGACTCCATCCATTTCAGCTGGATGAATACCGTGAAAATGCATTGTGTGTGATTTAGAACCATTGTTGATGAAATTAACTCGAACTAAATCCCCTTCAGTTGCACGAATTGTGGGGCCAGGAACGGTTCCATTAAAAGTCCAAACATTGTAAAAAACGCCAGGTGAGATTTCTTGTATTTTATTATCTTCTGCGATAATTGTAAACTCCCTTAAAATGGTACCATCAGGTATCTGTGAAACTCGTCCATAGTTGAACTCTCGCAGATAGTCCATAGGATCGAATTCAACGATTGAAGCAGTATAAAGTGGATCCAAAACATCGCCAGATGTTTGAATTACTTGGCCTGAGTGAGTGACAAATGTTTTTTGTTCTAGCTGAGCCTCAGAAAGGGTAGGGAAAACAACAACTATCGAAATCCCAACTAGTACAGATAAGATCAATATCATGGTGATTGAACGACTAAATTTCAAAGATATGTCACTATAACTAATTTGTTTATTTAAAAGTTAGCCAAGACTAACTTTTTTAGCCTAATCTAAATTTATAAAACATGAGCAAAATTTACTAAAAAATTAGGTTTAAACTAAAGAATATTTCATAAAAATTGTGCAAAGAGCAACCATTCTTTTTGTGATTGTAGGCAGCATAATAGGTACAGGAATAATCCTATCATTTTATGGAAATCAAATAATTTTTGAGGAATTAATCAAAGGAGAAGAGTTAGTAAAAGTTGGAAACAATTTGATAATTCAAGTAGAATTAGACAGTACAAAAATAGGAAGTGGAGTTTATGCGATTCAAGTAATGGACTTGAAAGAAAGAACAATAACTGCAAAAGTACTAGACCCATTGGACATAGAAATACAATCTCAATCAATCAATGAAAAAGTTTTTGAAGGTAGATTCGATATTACAACTCCAGGGACATACAAATTAGTTATTGAAAATACAGGTGAAAAAGAAGTCCAAATTTTTGGAGTTATAGGACCAGAGCCGAATGCAGGTAAGAAATCATTAGGGTTTATTTCCCTATACGTTCTCATAATTGGTTTGTTTGGGATGGTAGGAGTTACAATTTATGTAATAAAAAATCGTGGAAAATCTTTCAATTAAGATAGGTATCCATTTTTTCTAATCCGTTAATTGCGCCATTAAAATTATCACTGTTTTCTATAATTTGAGTTAATTTTTCAGTATTTGCAGAGAAAGTTGATTTTTCATTATCAGAATTTTTATAAATAAATCCATGTTCTATTAAATAAGAAAGTCTTTCCAAAACTTCACTTTCAGAAATAGTGAATTTTTTTGCCAAGAATGAACAGTCTTTTTTACCGTCTTCTAATTCTGCTAAAATAGCAGATGTGACAGGATCAAACATGCAATCAACCACTTTTTCTCTATCAAAAATATCATCCATTTCTGATTAATAATAGTAATGTGAATTAATAACTTTGCTGGAATTTGTGAGCTTTTCATCAATACATCAATAATATAATTGGCAAAATAACACCATTACAATAATGCAGAAATTATGTATCAAAGATCCATCAGGAAAAGGAGAGCATTGTTTCTGTATTGCAATTGATGCTCAAAGAGGAATAAAAAAGTGCTGTAAATGCAGTCAATGGAATGTACAAGGTAGAAATTGGACAGAAGATGCAGACTTTAGATAATTTTTAAAATTAAACCTAACAATTCAGAACTGAGGCTAAAATAAGATAACGTGTATTTATCTCAAGTCATTTGATTGCTATCAATCCTTTTGAAATTCTTCTAAATGATGCCTAGCATGGTTTTTATCGGGGTAACTAAGAAATTGTGAATACTTGAGCACTCAAGAATACAGACACATTGTCAGAATTATAGGAAATGATATTCCAGGGGCTAGAAAAGCAGTAGTTGGGCTAACTCAGATTAAAGGGATAGGATACAGTTTTGCCACTGCAGTTCTAGATACTTTAAAAATTAACACCAACACGAGTATTGGTTTTCTTTCGGAATCAGATGTTCAATCAATTGAAAAGTTAATTACTAATCCTATAGCAGGAAATTTCCCTTTATGGTTTCTTAATAGAAGAAAAGATATTGAAACGGGGAAAAATTTACATTTGTTAACATCAGATATCCCTTTTACTTTAAGAAATGATATTGAAAGAGAAAGAACCACTAGTAGTTGGAGAGGATATAGACACATGTACGGCCTAAAGGTCAGAGGACAATGTACAAGAACCACAGGTAGAAAGGGAGGCGCGGTAGGTGTTGCAAAAGCTGGTAAAGCAGCACCAGTAAAATCAGCTGAAGTTGCAGCTCCAACAGGTGCAGCCGCGGCAGCAAAACCTGCTGAAGTAAAGAAAGAAGCCCCCGCGGAGAAAAAGAAATAGGTGAATTGAGTGGGAGATCCTAAAAATCCAAGAAGAATGTGGAAAAAGCCAAAGAGGCCTCTTAATTATGAATTAAAAATGGCTGAATTGAAAATTCTCGGCACATTTGGTTTAAGAACAAAAAGAGAATTGTGGAAAGCACATACTGAGTTATCTCGTGTAAGACATCAGGCAAGATCATTACTTGCACTGAGACAAGAAGAGAGGCAAGAAAAAGAGCCAATTTTGATGAATTCTTTATCAAGAATTGGATTAGTTAGTAATGAATCTACATTAGATGACGTGTTAAATCTTCAGGTTAATGATTTACTTTCACGTAGGTTGCAAACGATTGTATCAAGGAATTTTGGGTTTAAAACACCATACCAAGCAAGACAAGCAGTAATTCATGGACATATAATGATAGGAGATAGAAAAGTAAACATTCCATCATATATTGTAAAATTAGAGGAAGAGAAAAATATTCATTTTTCTCCAGAATCAAAGATTCCAGATATTTTACAAAGTACTAAAAAATTAGAGAATCCACCAGAGGTTGATGTAGATGATACAAAATCTATGTCAGAGACAAAAGAGACATCAACATAATCGTCAATAATGAAGTTAATAAGGGTGAAAACTACCGATTTCAATAGTTATGTGTTCAATAATTGGATATTATGGATTGGAAATTGCAGCACCAGTAATTGTCAAAGGATTAAAGAGAATGGAGTATCGAGGATACGATAGTGTAGGCGTCGCAACTGAAGCAAATAATCATATCGAATTAAAGAAAGGGGTTGGAAAAGTTGCAGAAGTAAACTCAATGGTTCATCTTGATAGTTTACCTGGAAAAATGGGGATAGGCCATACTAGATGGGCAACTCATGGAAAGGTGACCGATACAAATGCCCATCCACACCCCAGCAGTACTGGGAAGATAGCAATAGTTCATAATGGAATCATTGAAAACTACAAAGAATTAAAAAAAGAATTAGAAAAAGATGGATATAGTTTCAAAAGTGAAACAGATAGCGAAGTAATAGCCAATCTTCTTCAAAAAAATTACGACATAACTAGAGATGTTAAAGATACTATGATTCAAACTGTTTCAAAATTGAAAGGGCATTATGCATTTGTTGCAATGTTTGACAATGGACAATTGGCAGCTGCCAGATTTCATGAGCCGTTGATAGTAGGAGTTGGATTAAGTAATTTCTTTTTTTCAAGCGATGTTTTGGGATTTATTGAATATACAGATGACGCCATTTACATAGAAAACGGTAATTTTGCCATAATGAGTAAAGATGAGTTTAAAATTATGGATTTTAATGGAGAGTCTGTAAAATATCAAATTACAAAAGTATCAAAGGAATTTGCAGATTCCTATAAAGGAGAGTATGCACATTACACATTAAAAGAAATTTATGAGCAAAATGAAACAATTTTAAAAGCTGGTGAAAGAAGTGAAGAGGCAATTATAAAAGCAGCCGATTTTATCCGACATGCAAAAAACATATACATTACGGGAAGTGGAACTAGTTATAATTCAGCCTTAATTGCAAAACAGATTTTTTCCAAATACGCAAAAATAAAAGTAGAGACAATAATGTCTAGCGAGTTACAATTTTCTCCAGATATCATTGAACCAAATTCTATTCTAATTGCAATTTCACAGAGTGGTGAAAGCGCCGATGTGTTGGAAGCTGTCAATACGGCGAAAAATGTAAAATGCAAAATTATTTCCATAGTAAATTTACTCACATCCTCACTAGTGAGGGAATCAGACATAGCAATAGGAATGAATTGTGGACCAGAGATAGGAGTTGCAGCAACAAAGAGTTTTACTTCACAGTTAGCCGTTTTGTTTAAAATTATAGAAAAGTTATCCAATAATATGGTGAAAATAGATTTTGATGAAATGTCAAGATCAATTTCAAAAATGCTAGAAGACCCAACTAAAATTAAAAAAATTGCTAATGAAATGAAAGAAATTTCAGATATCTATGTTCTTGGAAGAGGAATTCATTATCCTATTGCTATAGAAGCGGCGCTAAAACTGAAAGAACTAACATACATTCATGCAGAGGGAATACCAGGCGGAGAGTTAAAACATGGCCCATTAGCGTTGATGGATTCGGGAGTATTGGTCATCATAATTAATCCAAATGATTCAACATATATAGATACGCTAACCAGTGCTAACCAAATTAAATCACGTGGCGCAAAGATTATTGGAATATCAGATGTGCCAAGTGACACCTATGATTATTGGATAGAAATCCCAAAAACAAGCGAGTTGACATATATTATTTCAGAAATAATTCCAATTCAATTACTTTCCTATTATGCTGCACTTGAAAAAAATACGGATCCAGATTATCCAAGAAACTTGGCCAAATCAGTCACAGTAAAGTAAAAAGTCGATGATATTCTTTTTCGGCTAACGCTAAAAAATTTGTTGCGTTATTTCCTGATTTTATCATAGATGCAATGATGCTACCGCCAGCACCAACACCCTCTTTTACAAATCCTTGTGAAAATGCCTGGAGTCCAGAAAATTGAGAGTTCTCAAGACCAGGATTAACTGCGATTGCAGGGATATCAGCAATTTCTGAAACAAGAGATTTAAAATTAGCACTGTCGTCATTAGATATGTAAGAAGTAGTTCCAATAGCGGTATTTTTTTCGTTGAATCCAATTTTTGAGGCAAATGCTAAAACTGCAGTCATTTGTGTACCACCTGCTAACATTACTTTAGTTATTTCAGATGCAGCACTCAACATACCAGTTACAAAAGGAATCATAGGGTCACCGACTTCAGCCATTATATTGTATGGATCATCAGAGGTTAATCGCTCTAGTGCTGAATTTACAATGGCATTTTTTAACTCGACGGGATTATTTGGAATGCTAGAACTTACTTTAGCTTTGAATCCCAATCCTCTCAATATTGCAAGGGCAGTGGTTGTACCACCAGGAATACTTTCTCCAATAATCAAACAGTCAGTCATAGAAGCAAGGTTTCTTCCGACTATTCTTCCATAATTTACTGCTTGGGATACTTGAGAGTCATTCATTGCAGATTCAACTAGTATGTTTCGTCCGTAGGACAAGCCAGTATTGATAAAAGGTAATTGTGGAGAGATTTTACTTCCTGAATTAATTACAATGTGTGGGATGCTAGAGGACTCTAATGCAGTTTTAGTGAGTATTGCAGGTGTGGGTTTACCGTCTGGAGTCATTGGAATTTTATCAATCGTTTTACAATTGCCATAGTAGAGATATTCAGCGTCAGCAGGTGGAGTAAATTTTATCGAATCTTTATCAGCACCAGCAAATGTAATACCTGGGATTTCACATGTTTCAGTATAAGAAATTACAAGTGAGAATAAAAAATTTCCAGGCTTGATTGCATGAATAAAATCTTGAGCTTTGCTTACATTACCAAAAAATTCAAAATTTTCCAAATATGTCATTATCCCATCATATCAACAAATTCTTGTTCTGTTCGCTTTTGCATGACAGGATTGGTTATTTTTTCCTGTCCAATGGTAGATGATGAAGAATGTCCATAATTATGACCAGAGTAAAGAACAAGATCATCATTCAAAGAATAAATAACATCAAAAAGACTGTGATAAAGATCCTTTGCACTTCCTCCTGGAAGATCTATCCGCCCACAGTTCCCTACAAAAAGAGTATCTCCGGAAAAAAAAATCCCGTCTCCAATCAAGCACATACTGTCTTTGGAATGACCAGGAGTATGCAAAACCGCTAATTTTGAATCACCAAATTCAATTATGTCACCGTCCTTAACGGTAACATCATGTTTTAACTCAGATTCCTCATGTTGAATTATTTTTGCATTAGTCAATTCCTTCATTCCTTCATTTCCCAAAGTGTGATCAAAATGATGGTGAGTGTTAACGATGTACTTTATTTTCAAATTATTTCGCTTAATGATTTTCTCAATTTGATCAAGATCCCAAGAAGGATCAATTATTATTCCTTCATTTGTATTTTCATCTTCTACGACATATGTAAAATTCTGCATATTTCCAACTTGAATTTGATGAACCTTCATAGAATGCCCTCCTCAGCTTCTGGAGGAATTCCTATTTTTTCAACATAGATTTCACCACACAAATCTTTTCTTTTTGGCATTCCCCTCTTCATTTTATGAAATGTAACTGTCATGTTACTTTTCACAAAGATATTTGCAGTTTCTCCGTTATCAGGATTGACACCAGAAGGTACATCAACAGAGATTATGAAACAGTTTGAATCATTAATGTACTTTATTGCACTTGCGTATGGTTCCCTTATCTCTCTTGAAATTCCAGTTCCAAGTATTCCATCCACAATTATGTCAGGATTCAAATCAATTACTTTGTTCACATCAGAGATCAGTTGAACAGATGGCATTTTTTCAAGTAACGTCCAATTCCATTGACTTTCTTCATTTTTTATTTTATCAGGAGTTCCAAGTAAGACTACTGTAACTTTCGAACCATAACCTGCAATGTGTCGAGCCATAACCAGTCCATCACCGCCATTATTTCCTAATCCAGCAAAAACTAAAATATTCTTTGATTCAATATTATCAAATTTTTCGGCTAATCTTTTAACTGCAATAGCACCGGCATTTTCCATCATAAATTTTTTTAAAAATCCCATGCGATGTCCGTTATTTTCAATTTGCATCATTTGATCTACAGATATTTCCATAATTGGAATAAAAGAGAAGTAAAATAAGAGCTTTGGCAAACGACTTTATCCTGGTTTTTGTTCATAAACAAATATGACATTAAAAAATGTAAAGATGTCTTTGAACAAGATTGAAAAAGCGTTATCAGATGTCCAAGATGCCAGAGAATTTTTGCTAAAAAATACCAGAGAAATAATAATTCTTTGCAGCAGATCTATTATATCAGTACATAAAGGAGATATGAAATCGGCAAAAAATAATCTAAAACAAGCAGATGTATTACTAAAAAAATACAAGAAAAAAGTCACATCGGATCTTCGAAGATATATGATTACCCCAGAACAAGAATTTGTCGAGGCAGCATCTCTAATTGCCATTGTTGAAAAAAAAGAAATCCCTTCAGAAAAGGAATTAGATGTGATGCCAGAATCATATGTTTTAGGATTAATGGATTGTGTAGGAGAGCTAAAACGAATGGTTTTTGATAAAATTAGAATTGGAGATATTGACAATGCCTCAAAAATTTTTGAAATAATGGAAAACTTGTATCTTCATTTGTATCCATTTTCAATATATGATAAAGTAGTAAAAGAAGCTAGAAGGAAAATAGATGTAGATCGTATCTTAGTTGATGATGTTAGAAGTGCAATCACAGAAGAGAAACGACGTTCAGAATTAATCAAAGCATTAAACAAACTGCAAAAATAGAGTTTTTACAAAATAAAATTTAGTGCGGGTGATGGGATTTGAACCCACGAACTCCTAAGAGACTAACCCCTCAAGCTAGCGCCTTTGGCCAGGCTGGGCGACACCCGCAATAAAAATTTCTTGCATGGTTTTTATAATCCTTGATTACTTTTTTCTTTATATGCTAATTCCTGTAAGGTGTTTTACTTGTGGAAATTTAGTTGCCGATAGGTTCGAAGATTATCAAAATAAAGTAAGAACTGGAGAAGATCCAGCAAAAGTATTAGATGTTTTAGGAATCAAGAGATATTGTTGCAGAAGAATGTTATTAACTACTGTTGAAACCATTCAACAGGTTATTCCATTTTATGAAGCAATACAGAAAAGACATCAAGAAGTCCAATCTGAGCTAGAGTAATTTGTCAAAAATAACCTCAATTGAAGGACGTATCCTTTACAACAGCCGAGGAAGTAAAACTATTGAAATCGACATTATATCAGATAGTAAATTTCTCGGAAGGGTTTGCGCACCTTCTGGAGCCAGTGTTGGAAAATATGAAGCAGTTAGTTTTCCAAATGAAAAACCAGAAGAAAGTTTGAGAGTATTAAATGAAAATTCTAAAAAATTTGTAGGGTTGGAAGCATCAGATCTTAAAACGATACATGAAACGTTAAGAAATATTGATCAATCATCAAATTATTCAAAAATAGGAGGGGCATTAGCATTTGCGGTAACTATTGCTTCGATGGAATCTGCTGCAAAGTCACAAGATAAATTTTTATTTCAAATATTATCCTCTGATTCATCTTTCAGATTTCCATTTCCATTAGGTAACATTTTAGGAGGTGGAGCACATGCAGGGCCAGGAACACCAGATATTCAAGAAATTTTGATTTGTGCAAAAGGTGCAAAAACAATCAGAGAGGCCATTGACACTAATTTGCTAGTTCATAAAGAATTACGCCTTGTTTTAGAAAAAGAGGATTCTAATTTTACTAATGGAAGGGGAGATGAGGGAGGATGGGCACCAAAATTAAAAAATGAAGAAGCATTAGAATTTTCAGCAAAAGCTTGTGAAAATTTAGGATTCACATTAGGAAAAGAAGTCTCTTTAGGAGTAGATTTTGCATCGTCAACTCAGTGGAGTGGAGAAAAACAAAAGTATGTTTATGATAGAGCTGGATTTGTAAATTCTTCTGAGCAACAAATTGAATTTGCTGCAGATATTATCAAAAAATATAAATTAATTTATGCAGAAGATGCAGTACATGAAGAAGCTTTTGAGGATATGGCAGAATTAACTGCTAAATTTCCTGATACATTAGTGACAGGAGATGATCTTACTGTGACCAATAAAGACATTCTAACTAAGGCAATTAAATTAAAATCTTGTAATGCTGCAATTCTTAAAGTTAATCAGGCAGGTAGCCTCTATGATGCATTAGAATTTGCCAAAGTAGCAAATCAAAATAATATCAAATTAATCACATCACATAGATCTGGAGAATCTACTGATTCACATATTTCCCATATAGGATTGGCAACAAAATCAAAAATGCTCAAAGTGGGCATAGTTGGTGGAGAAAGAGTAGCAAAACTAAATGAGCTTATACGTCTATCAGAGCATGATTTAATACGCGGTATGGCAGAGATTTAAAATCGCTATGAGTGAACAGACAGAAATTACGGACATCAAAAAGAAGATCCTATCAACAGGAATTAGAGTAGGGACGCAGGTCAAAACAAAATTCATGGTCCCATTTATCACAAAAGCTAGTCCTGAAGGCCTATATATGCTGGATATAGATATAACTCTAGAAAAAATTAAAACAGCTGCTAAATTCATCAACCGTGTTGGAACCGATAAACTAATCGTTTGTTCTGCTAGACAGTATGCAAATACTCCAATTGCGAAGTTTTGTGAAATGTTGGGGTCTAAAAAATTACTAGGCAGATTTATGCCAGGCACTCTTACCAATCCATCATTGCCATATTACATTGAACCGAGATTGGTTTTAATTTCTGATCCTCAAGTAGATGTGCAAGCAATTACAGAAGCAACCAATGCAGGTATTCCTATAATTGGGATAGCAAATACAGATAACATTACATCAAAACTAGATGTAATTATTCCAGCAAATAACAGAGGAAGAAAGGCTCTTGCCACAGTTTATTGGTTATTGGTTCGACAAATTCTCATAGAAAGAGGTGAACTCAGAGAAGATGAACCAATGAAATTAGACATTGATGACTTTGAAACAAAGATAACGGAAGAGGAAATAGAGTAATGCATATTAGAACACCGGCAGTAGCCGGAATGTTCTATTCCGGTGAAAAAAAAGAGTTAAAAAAATCAATCAAAGAATGTTTTTTACATAAATTTGGTCCAGGTATGATTCCACCATCTAAAACTAGAAAGAAAATTTTTGGGGTTATTTGTCCACATGCGGGATACATGTATTCAGGTCCAATAGCATGTCATTCATTTTACGCAATATCATCAGAGATACCAGAATTATTCATAATAGTTGGACCCAATCATTGGGGAATTGGAAGTAGTGTTGCAACAATGAAAGATTGTAAATGGAATACGCCGTTGGGAGATGTAGAAGTGGATTCAGAAGCAGTAGAAGAAATTTTGCACTTGTCAGAAATTATCGAAATAGACAGTCTGGCTCATACACGAGAACATAGTTTAGAGGTGCAAATACCAATACTACAAGAAGTGTATTCTGATTTCAAAATATTGCCAATATCATTAATTAATCAAAATAAAGACACATCTGAAGAAATAGGACAAGCAATGGCAAAAATTGCAGAAAAAAAAAATGTCATGATCATTGGATCTTCGGATTTTACTCATTATGAACAAAATGAATTTGCACATGAGCAAGATATGGCTTTAATTGAACCAATATTGAGATTAAACGTAGAAAATTTTTATCGTGTTTTAGAAGATAGAAATGTAAGCGCTTGCGGTTATGGTGCAATTGCATCCACTATGATAGCGTGTAAAAAATTAGGCGCTACGAAAGGAGAATTGCTCAAATATGCTACAAGTGGCGATATAACTGGAGATAAAAATTCCGTTGTGGGTTATGGATCGATAGTGTTCACTTGAAATCAAAAGCTTCCGCTCCTGGAAAGATAATTCTTTTTGGAGAGCATTTTGTAGTGTATGGTGTAAAGGCAATACTTTGTGCAATAAACAAACGAATTACAGTAAGTGCCACTAAAACACAAGAAAACACAATTTCAATTAAATCAAACATAGGAAACTTGATCACTACGCCAAATAGACCAATTACAGAGATTAATTCACCATTAAAACCATTTTATTTCATAGCAAACAAGATGATAGAAAAATACAAGTCAACCACAGGAATAGAAATTCTAATTCAGTCAGAAATTCCTTTAGGAGTAGGTTTAGGTTCATCCTCTGCCTGTTGTGTTGCAGGTGCAGCGGCAATCTCAAGATTATTTGCTAAAACATCAAAAAAAGAAATTCTCGATTTAGCAATTGAAGCTGAAAAAACTATTTTTCAAAATACATCAGGAGCAGATTGTACTGTGTGTACGTTTGGAGGAATTATGGAATATGATAGAAAAAATGGGTTCTCAAAGATAAATCTAGAGCCTAATTTTCATCTGGTTATTGCAAATTCAAAGATCGAGCACTCTACAGAAATTATTGTTTCAAATGTAAGACAAATCAAAGAAAAAAATGAGGATAGATTTTCCATTTTATGTAAGGAAGAATCAGATTTGATCAGTAATGTGTTGATTCTTTTGAAAAACAATGATTTGATAGGACTAGGTAAAAGCATGGTAAAAAATCAAGAATACCTTGAAGCAATAGGAGTATCTAATGAGAAACTACGTTCTATGATTGAATTGGCTCAAAAAGCATCATTTGGAGCAAAAATAACGGGTGCTGGAGGAGGGGGATGTATTATTGCTTTAACAAATGAATCAAATGTAGAAAAAGTCATTGAGAAATTCAAAGAGAAAAATTACGAGTGTTTTTCTGCGAAAATTGATTTTAAGGGATTGGATACTTTTTAATTGACTAAATATTTGGTGACAACATGATTCTAATAAAATTGGGGGGCTCAATTATTACTAACAAAGAAAAACCATTATCACCAAGGAAAAAAATAATTAAAGCCATTGTAAAAAATTTAAAAAAGATTGATGAACCAATAATAATTGTTCATGGTGGAGGATCTTTTGGGCATTATTGGTCTGTGAAATACAATATGCATACAAAACCAATGAATTATAATATGCATGGAGTATCAATCATCAAAAATTCAATGATCGAATTAAATAAAATTATTTTAGATTCATTTTTAGAAAATAAATTAAATCCGTATTGCCTCCCACCAACAGATTTCATGGCAGGAAATGATCCGATTATAAAGAAAGTAAAAGAAATTCAAAAAATTGCAAATGCTGGATTAATTCCTATTACTTTCGGAGATGCACTTTGGTACGGTCAGAAGAAAACATACATTTTATCAGGAGATAGAATTATGACATACCTGTCAAAAATTCTAAAACCAAGATTAAGTATTTTTGTTCTAAATGAAGATGGACTATATTTGGATTTGAAATCAAAAAAATTAATTTATGAAATAAATAAAAAAAATCCAATTATTTCAGAAAATAAAATGGATGTTACAGGAGGAATGACTAGGAAGGTTGAAGAGGCATCAAAAATTTCAAAAATGGGCATAGATGTGTTTTTTGTAAATGGTAACAAACCTGAAAGAATTGTGAAAGCGGTTAAAAATAGGAAATTTGAAGGGACTTTGTTTAGAGGAAAGAAAAATGTCTGAAGAATATCTTATTTTAGTTGATGCAAATGATAATCCAATTGGTTTAGAAGAGAAGGTAAAGTGTCATCTACCAAATGGAAAACTCCATAGAGCATTCACAGCATTATTGTTTGATAAAAATGGGAGGTTAGTTTTAACCAAAAGAGCTGCAGAGAAAATGCTGTGGCCAGGAGTCTGGGATGGAACAGTAGCTAGTCACCCAAGAAAGTCTGAAACGTATGTTACATCAGCAGAGAGAAGAATGCCAGAAGAGTTAGGCATTTCATGTAAATTAGATTATTTATTCAAATTTGAGTACCACGTACCATACAAAGATGTAGGCTCAGAAAATGAAATTTGTGGGACGATGATTGGAATAATAGATGACTCCGCCAAATTTAGCTTAATCAAAGATGAGATAGATGAGATCAAATGGATTTCAGCACATGAATTACTTTTAGAGTTGAAAGATAGTCCCAAAATATATTGTCCTTGGATGTTAATTGCTTTAGAATTATTGGACAAATCAGAAAAAATAATGTTAGAAAAATACAAACATGGATTATCTTCATGGATTGATTCAGAATTACAAAAAGCATTACAAGAAGCAATTAGAATCCATCTACCAGATAATAAATGGAGGTTAGTAAAATGAAAAAAACAAAAACAATTGAAAAAAATGCAGTCATTGTAAACAGATATCTAAATTCAAAACTACGCGGAACACCAAAAACGCTCTATGATGCTGCCTCTCATTTGATAATCCATGGTGGAAAAAGACTCAGGCCACATATGGTGATTAATAGTTGTAAGATTTTAGGAGGCAATGTCTCAGTTGCAATACCAGCTGCTAGTGCAGTAGAAATGATACACAATTTTACTTTGGTTCATGATGATATTATGGATAACGATGAGATGCGTCATGGCGTGCCAACCGTTCATAAAAAATTTGGAATGCCAATTGCAATACTAGCTGGCGATGTTTTATTTTCAAAGGCATATCAAATAATTTTAAATTCAAAATTATCTAATGATGCGACTATACAATTGGTTTCCAGATTAGCAAGAGCATGTGTAGATGTGTGTGAAGGACAATTATTAGATGTAAAAATGGCAGAAGAGAAAAGAATCCCATCACAAACAGAATACATTGCAATGATTGGAAAAAAGACTGCAGCATTATTTGATGTATCATGCTCGATGGGAGCAATCTGTGCAACGAATAACCAAAAAGATATTTCAAATTTATCCAAATTTGGAAGAAATTTGGGAATTGCATTTCAAATTACAGATGACCTAATTGGAGTTATGGGTGATCCAAAAATTACAAAGAAACCCGTTGGAAATGATCTAAGAGAAGGAAAGAAATCACTCCCAATTCTTTTAGCAATAAAATCAGCAAAAGGAAAAGACAAAAAAGTAATTCTAAATGCGTTTGGTAATCCAAAAGCAACTAAAAATGACCTCAATGATGCGGTAAACGTTATCCGTTCACTTGGAATAGAAGAAAATGTAAGGAATCAGGCGCTAAAATATGCGGAGACGGCCAAGAAATCACTTTCAAAATATTCAGGTTCTGCTAAAACAGAATTAATAGATCTCTTGGATTTTGTTGTAAAAAGGAGTCTATAATTTGAATGAAGAGGTAAGAAAGGAAATTAGAAAGATTGCACTGCAAAATGCATTTGAACATGAGGGAAAGACTCAGGATAAAATCGTACTAGTAAAAATTCTTAGTACAAAACCAGAGTTTCGAACAAAAGTAAAAGAAATTGGTGGAGTCATTACAGAGATTGTTAATGAAGTTAATCAAATTTCATTCGATGGGCAAAGAAAAGAAATAGAAGAAAATTTTCCCGAAATTTTAATTCCGAAAGAAAAAATTGAGGAAAGAGAGGGATTACCGCCATTAGAAGGAGCTCAGCAAGGAAAAGTTGTAACAAGATTTCCACCAGAACCTAATGGGTATCCACACATAGGACATGCTAAAGCAGCTATCATTAATGCGGAATATGCAAAGATGTATGATGGTAAATTCATTTTGAGAATGGATGATACAAATCCAGAAGCTGAAAGAATGGAATATCATGCTGCAATTAAAGTTGGATTAGATTGGTTAGGGATCAAATTTGATGTTATAAAAAATACTTCAGATGACATGGAGTTATTTTATGAAAAAGGAATTGAATTAATTAATTCTGGAAAGGCTTATGCCTGCACTTGTAAGAGAGACGACATTAGCAATAATAGAAGAGAACGAAAAGCGTGCAAATGTAGCTTGGGAGACATTAAACACAATATTCAAGGTTGGGAGAAAATGTTTGAGAAATTCAAACCAGGAGATGCAATTCTAAGATTTCGTGGAGACATGAAGGCAGACAATGCAGTAATGCGAGATCCAGTGTTATTTAGAATAATTGATGAGAAACACTACACGCTTGGAAATAAATATCGAGTATGGCCAAGTTATGATTTTGCAGTAGCAATCGAAGATAGTAATGATGGGATCACTCATGCATTTCGTTCAAAGGAATTTGAATTGAGAAAAGAGCTTATCGACGCAATTTTAGATGCACTTGGTATGCGAAAACCACATCAAGGTTTCTTTTCTAGGCTTGAATTCAAAGGAATGCCTGTTTCTAAACGAATTCTAAAGCCATTGATAGAAGAAGGGAAAGTATCATGGTATGATGATCCAAGATTGCCGACATTAGAATCCCTTAGGAGAAGAGGAATAAAACCAGAAGCAATAAAAAAATTCATCTTATCTTTAGGATTAACCAAAGCGAATACCCTAGCACCATTTGATGCACTTGAATCATTTAATAGAAAATTTGTTGATGCAAATAGCATCAGATTGTATATGGTAAGTAAACCCATAAAACTTAGAATTAAAAATTTGCCATTTTCATTTGTAGAAATTCCAAATCATCCAATAAAAGACATGGGTAAAAGAAAAATCGATTTAGATGAAAATTTCTATATTTCAGGAGAAGATGCAAAAAATATCAAAGAAGGCACCTCAATTAGATTACTAGCGTTAGGAAACATCATGATATCAAAAACGAATGGCGAATTTGAAGGAGAATTTGTAAAAAATGATAGTACCGCAGATATACAAAAAATTCAATGGGTCCCACAAAAAAATGCTCATGTAATTAAGATTCTTATTCCAAAACAATTGTTCATTGATGAAAAGTTTAATGAAGATAGTTTAGAGGAATTGGTAGCATATACTGAACCTCACTATTTACAATTAAAAGAGGGGGAAGAAATTCAATTTGTTAGATTTGGGTATTGTAGAAAAGATTCCCAGAATCAAGCAATTTTTTCACACAAGTAAATGAGAGAGTTATGAAGATAGCACGATTATTGCATGAAAATGGTGAGACGTATGGCTTTGTAAAGAATGGCAAAGTTGCAACAAAGGAGGAAATAACTTATCAGACAGGGGTTCCAATTCCACAAAGCATAAAAGATTTTCTTTTTGATGGATGGTACGACGAAATTAAAGATCAATTAGATAGTTTACCATATGAAGAAAATATTTCAAAATTTAAACTATTAAGTCCCATTCCAAATCCAAGTAAAATTATTTGTCTGGCTTTTAATTATGTGGATCATGCTAAAGAACAAAATTTGTTACCTCCAGAAGAACCAGCCATAGTTCTAAAACCTAGAACTACACTAAATGGAACAGAATCAGACATAATTTGTCCGGATTTTGTAACTCAGTTGGATTATGAAATAGAATTAGCCTTGATAATAGGTAAAAATTGCAAAAATATCAGCCAGGAAGAATCAAAGGAAGCAATTTTTGGATACATGATTTTAAATGATGTTTCAGCTAGAGATATCCAATTCAAAGATAAACAATTTACCAGAGGAAAAAGTTTCGATACATTTGCACCTTCAGGACCATGGATTACAACATCAGATGAAATAAAAAATCCACAGAATCTGAGACTTACGACTAAAATCAATGGGCAGGTAAGACAGGACTCTTCTACAAATAATATGTTTATAAAAATACCAGAAATAGTTTCTAGCTTAAGTAAAGTAATGACTCTTGAAAAGGGAGATATAATTTCAACTGGGACTCCTGCTGGAGTTATGTTGAACAAACCAAATGCCATATTTCTCAAAAATGATGATAAAATAGAAATGGAGATTGAAGGTTTAGGAATTTTAAAAAACACAGTTAAATTTGTTAATGAAAATTAGCGTAATAATTTCTGCATCAAATTAAATGTAATTTTATATTCTAAATTTTTTATAAAAGGTAATTTTTCTCTAGTTAAAATCTGTATTTTTTTATAATTTTTTTGGGCTCCATAATTTTGTATGTATGAAATAAGTTCCAAAGTATTATTTTGAGAGCCTGAAAATAGAGTAACAATCATCGTATCATCAAAATGTTGTGAGTCAGTTAAAATTGCAATTGAGGTATCACCGAATTTATCTGAAAAAATTATTTTATTTTGTGAAGATAACGAAAACAATGCTTCATCATCTAAGACCAACCATCTCCATGATTTTACATAATGAGAAATTTCTGGATGGTTTAAGAGATCGCCAAATTGGATTTTATGATTGTTGGTAATTTGGGGTAAAAGTGAATAGAAATTCCAAGTTTGGAATATTTGATAATTGAGATTTTTTGCCATTAAAAGAGATGCTAAATTTTCAGTATCAATAAGCATTAGTGAAAATGATATTTGTTTTTCTTTAGCAAGTGATTCTGCATGCTTGACTAGATCTGAGGCCAAACCTTGCTTACGAAAATTTGAGTCAATTCTGATTCCTTCAATCCATACTTGATTTTTAGAGAAAAATGCATGGCACACACCAATAGGATGTGGTTTTTCAATAACAAGTGAGTTTCCTTCTGATAACCAATAATCCCAAACATCTTGAATATAATCACCCTATGAAAAAGTATTTTTACAAAAATTCAATATGGAAATTTTATCTGATTGGATTGCATTTCGAATCAATTTTTGCTCCATATACGAAAAAATATTAAGAATGATAGACTAAAAACCATGATGGGTAAAATAATAGTGGGAAAAACCACAGATATTCAACTTGGAAAAATGATCAAAGTTTCCGTGGATGGTAAAGAGATCATGGTTGCAAATATTGATGGTGATTATTGTGCCTTGGATGATTCTTGTACTCATTCAGGTGCAAGTCTTTCAGAAGGAAAATTAGATGGGTGTAAAGTGATATGTGGATGGCATGCAGCTGAATTTGATTGTAAAACAGGTAAACTAGTTAAATTTCCCGCTAAAATTAGAGATATATCATCATACAACGTTGTTGTAGAATCAGACAATGTATTTTTAGAGATGTGACTATATAATACGAATGCTCAACACATGGTATTAAAAATGGCTGACAATAAACAAAACAAAGAATCAATGAGAGAGGCGATAGAGACTTTGAATCAGATAGCTACAAATCATTCAACACCAAAAACAATCAAAAAATCTATCAGTGATTTGATTATTGAATTAAATAATGAAGAATATTCTCTTTCAGTCAGAGCCTCCAACACAATTAGTTTGTTAGATGATATAACACAGGATCCCAATATGCCTTCGTATGTAAGGACACAGTTATGGCAAGCAGTCTCAAAGCTTGAAAGCATAAGAGAATAAATTCCATATTGTTTTAGTTATAATATTGAAAATAGAAGAGTATCTAAAATCACTACCAGAAAACATAGTCAGTGGAGAAGATGTCCAATTGCCAGACAAGTCATTTAGAGAGATTTTTAATTTCTTAAATTTGGGTGAAAATGATATTTTTTATCATCTTGGATGTGGAGATGGAAAAGGAATTGAATTAGCTTTAAAAGAGTACAATGTAAAAAAGGCTATTGGAATTGATAATAATTTAGATAAAATCAATCAAGCAAAAAAGATTCTAAGTCAAAATAATTTTTCAGGAGAATTAATTTGTGAGGATATACAAAATTCAGATATTTCTGATGCTACAGTAATTTTGTTTTGGTTTACTGATGAGGAGATCATTAGGAATATGATGACTAAATTTGAAAAACTACGATCCGGTACAAAAATAATCACTATTTGGGGTCCATTACCTGATTGTCTTCCTCAAAAAGTAGAATTCCCTTACATAATCAATCAAATTCCTTTCAATAAGGCAAATAGTTTGCAAGAACAAGTATTAGCAATATTTGGAGTAAAATGCATAGATTTTGTAACTGCGTGGGAATTTGCAGAAAGATACACAAAAGCAATATCTAGTAAAATTGAAAATGACAGATTCTTAACAATTATTCAGACATTAGTAATTTGGATTAATGCAAGAAATCTAGGAGTCTCTTGTGGAGAGAAAATTCCAGAGTCAATTAAGACGTATATCAACATAATGAAAATGCATTTTAATATTGATTTTGAGCATCTTTTAAAATAATTTCTGTGTAACCCTTTTATTTTATGATGATCAATTTTAGTCGTGCTCGGTAGAATAAACATCAATGTTTCTGCAATAGATTATGATAATACAAGTAAGGCAATAAAACATCAATTGATCCTTTTAGAGGAGATGGTTCATGGCAAAGAGGATTTTGTCATGACAGATTCAGAATTTGCATTTGGATGGCATTTCTTTGTTGTTAGTGTAAACAAATCATTGATAGAAAAATTAGCCGATCAGATGGATTTGGATTTTGATAGATTGAAGGGAAAGGGCATGGAAAAGAAATTTCTTACATGGCTTTCATCAAAGTTAGAGGGTAAAACTCCTCGATTCAGACTGGCCATCAAAGAAGAGATGGAATCAAGCAAATACGGCATTTTTTAAAAACCATTATAGGCCCTCGAGGGTAATCGAAACCCTGTCCGGGGATCCACAGTCCCCTATACTAGCCACTGTACTACGAGGGCCACAAGAATAAAAAATCGTTTGTCCTGTAATAATCTTTGATTTTAATTCAGTGAATATTAGCCTCTAGATTTATTATTAACTAGTGTAAATTTTAGTTATGAGACTTTGGTGGATAGCTATGGCAATAGCAATTGGACTCACTTGGGTTGGCGCTAATTACCTAATTCCATGGAAATAATCTAAAATTCAGAGATAAAGATTTGTAATTAGTTATCGGAACATATGCTCAAAATTAGCGAACGCTTTAAATTTGCTTTATTAGGTTACCAGTCAACTTGAGAAAAGGATTCATCACTAATCGTTTACATGCAGGAAAAAAATCCGTAGAGACACTCGTTGAGAAAAAGATAGAAACTTTTCACGGTAAGGAATTTTTATGGATTGATTTGCAAAGTCCAGATAGAAGTGATATTGAAAAATTAGCTGAGCAGTATCATTTCAATGCATTAAACATTGAAGACTGTATGACTAAATTTGAGCTTCAGAAACTAGATAGTTATGATGACCATTTCTTTGTAACATTGCATTTTCCACCACTTGCTCAACAAGTTAAAATTTCAAAAAATAGTCAGCTCTCCATATTTGTAGGGAAGGATTTTCTAGTAACTGTTCATCAAGGAGACTTGAAACCATTAGTAGATTTAGTGAATATTTGTAAAAATGATTATGATCAACATAGAAAAGAGAGGTTACTTGGAAAATCATCCGGATTTTTGCTTCATGAAATAATAGATATTCTGGTAGATGATCTCATGCACATATCAAGAAGGGTAATTGCCAATTTAGATGATTTGGAAGTTGGAGTGTTTGATGAGTCAAAATCAGTTGCAAAAAGTATCGCATTACTTAGAAGAGAAATAAACCGAATGCGTAGAATAGCAAATCCACTAAAGAAGTTTGTGTTAGAAGTTGCTAAAAATATTAAAAAATTTGCCGAAAGTGACGATCTTTCACTGTATTTTGATGATGTAATTGATCATCTAGACAAAGTAATCGAAACTCTAGAAGAATCAAGAGAGACAATGGAGATTTACAAAGATACAGATTTCATGCTCAGTACTGAACAAACAAACAAAGTACTTGCGGCTTTAACAATAGTTTTCACCTTTTCTATTCCTGCAACAATTATTGCAGCGTTTTATGGGATGAACATTAATTTACCTGGAGGAATTGGAAGTGAGTCGACAATTTTAGGGCCGTTTACATCATTTATTGTAATAATTATCGTTTCATTTATTCCAGTAGTGTTGATGTTTGTTTTTTTCAAAAAAAGGGGTTGGATTAGTAGTTTATCATAATTCAATCTAATGATTTTTCATGCAGATTGATTTTCACTTTAGTTAGAGTTAGTTTTAGATTATCAGGAATTATTAGGAGTAAACCAGAATTTTTTGCTACATTATCACAGATACCGCTGAAACTATAATGATTAACTGCAGAACATTCTTTTTGAGTATAAAAAATAAAAGGATTATTCTCCACATAATTTGTCAATTCCATTTTAGATGGTATAAAGTATACATCAAAAGATGTATTCTTGTCATTTATTGAAACTGCAAATTCATAAGAAGTTGAATTTTTTGATGTACAGATTGGTATGAATTGAGCATATCCTTGTTTTACAATTTCTTCTTGTTTTTCTAAACTATATTTTTTATTGGATATATTTGGGTAAGTCGATATGTATGGATCATTATTTAGTTGAGTTCCTTGAATTAATTCTATTTTATTTCGAATATTATCAACAGCATATCTATAAAGATGCGGTTTCCAACTAGATTCACAATTACTAAATGCATGTTTTAATTCTACAAAGGATTTTTGGTTTTGATATAATAATTCATTAGAATTATAGTCATCAAATGATGCAGTATCTAAAGAGAGATTATCAGATTCTTTAACATCTGATTTTGAATTTGGATTGGTCCACACATTTGTTACATCATAGAGAATGTTTCCGGGATAACTATTCCATTCTGGTTGAAGATGAACATATATGGAATATTTGTTAATATCCTGACCATAAGGTGAACCAAAGAGCAAATGACCAAAAAAAGCATTAGACAGAATCAATATAATTGCAATTAGAGGAATTAAAAAATATAATTTACTTTTCATAAAACAAACATAGTGTATAAATCTGGAAACATAATGAAGTTTTTGATGATATGAGATAGTATTGGAATATCATTTTGAGTTAAAATATTATATTCAAGTTGTACAAAATACGGTTTTATCTAATCAATATGAGCTTAAATAAATACAAGACAAATTAATCTCTAATATGGTTAAAATTAGAATTAGAACAGGTAGAGGAACTGGAACAAGAGAAATCGATGATGCTGGAAAAGAATGGGCAGGAGATGCATTCAAAAAAGTACAAGACGAAGTAAAAAAACAGGCAGCAAATAGGATGGTTCACACAGGTAGAGGAACTGGTTCAAGAAAATTGGGCGATATGCCAAATTCAAAACCTAGACCTTCAACTGAAGGAATGACAAGAATTACAGGTCGAGGAACTGGTTCTAGAAAGAGCACCAACAAAGGATCAGAGTAAAACCTTTGAATTTTTATTTTTATTTGTAGTTATTTTGTGAGATACATTCAAAAAAAGTCAAAGATTGTTGAGAATTTATAAAAAACCATTATTGCTGTGAGAGACCTAAAAACATTCCTGCCAAAGAATCCTAACAATTTTGAAATAGAATGACTCTTTTATCTAGTATCGATCTCGAAATAGATTTGCCATGGTGAACAAAATAATTGCAGTCACAGATAAAATGGCACCAAGTAAAAACATTACAACAGATCCAAGTAGAGAACCATAAAAGACAGTCTGCTGATTCAGATATGCGTCTAAAAACAATCCACCCAAAACAATTCCTGCGATAACTAGCCCGAGTCCTGGTATTCCGTAAAATTGTAGTGGATGTTTTATAGAGACGTACTTTAGAGTATTCACCAATACTGAAACTCCATGTGATACAGAGTTCTGCTCTGATGTATCACCCTCATAGGATATAGTAATTGGAACTTCAGCTATTGATAGTCCCTTGTTTGATATCTTTAGCAATATTTCAGTTGATACTGCCATGCCTTGTTCAGTTGGATGAATTGCATTAATTGCGTCTTTTGAATATGCCCTAAATCCAGACTGAGAATCTGTAACTTTGAGATTTGTACCATAGTTTGCAGCTGAAGTAATTATTTTGATTCCAGTCTTTCTGTAACTTGATGCTTTAGTGCTATCATCTAAAAATCTTGAGCCAATTACCACATCTACATTATGAGCAGTAATTGCATCTATTAGTAAAGGAATTTGATTAGGATCGTGTTGCCCGTCTCCATCTATTGTAATCATTATCTGAGCATTTTGTTTTCTTGCATAATCAAATAATGTAGCAATTGCAGCCCCATATCCCTGGTTTTTATTGTGTGACAGCACTATGGCTCCAGATTCTTTTGCTAGTTTGGCTGTATTGTCTGTCGAACCGTCGTCACATACAACTACATTGTCAACATGCTGTAGTGATTTTTTTATCATATCCTGTATGGATAATTCTTCATTGTATGCTGGAATACAAACAATCTTCAATGTGAGTTTTGAGATTATTCGAGTATGTAAATATTGATTATTTTACAGGTGATTCTAAAAACGATGTATGCTTTTTCATATTCTATATTCTTGTGACTATGTGGTTTTTTGATAACTTATTAAGAATTTGATTTTAACATTTTTGTAAAATCACAATACATCTTGAGATGAAAATCACCCGTGGATGCAAAAACTCCTTCAGTTTTGTGATTTGTGGTTAGAAGGGTTAATCCTCACCTAGAATTATCCAAGTAAGTCCTCTGATTTGTTCCCAATCCTGTATGGATTCATTGTTATTTGTCATGATACATCATTACAAAATTTAGATAAAAGGTAAACGAATGATTCGTTCATACAAATGATCAGTAACATAAAACAGTAATAGAAAAGATTGGGCCTTGGTTGCCCAATCCTTATGGGATGTAATGGTCGGTTAACGGATTAATGACTCCCGTTTGAATTCCAATTATATCATTACAAAATTTGTTTAAAAGTGAGTCGTAGAATTTATCAGTATGATCTAAATACTATTTCAAGAGTTTTTATTTAATTGGAACTCTCACCAAACAACTAATCGTTTTTGGTCTCAAGTTCCAGGTAACAATTTAAAATTTTTGCGTTGTTAGATAAAATTGAAGTCAAATTTAATATTTTATCTCGATAATCTATTATAGTAAGGATATAATGCAATCACATAGTGTATAAACTGATTTAGTTTGACATTAACAATTCAGACGTATAAATTTAGAACCAAAATTAAAAATCTAATTTATTTTTCCGCCAGATTCAATCAAAATACCACTACCCTGTTGAATTTTTAGGAATTTTGTTGCAAAGTTAATG